>UMAB01015507.1_pt1 | contig 10522 bp, 9 predicted proteins | sample 1963601 | NCBI WGS metagenome assembly UMAB01 (sample SAMEA4835905, study PRJEB28245) | human gut metagenome | biome: gut microbiome; material: fecal sample | place: Denmark | collected 2008 | reverse complement strand
GCCTATGGGTCAGTCGGGTGAAATTGTGCTTGACAGAGTTGTTGTTCCTGAAATTGTAGTTGTACATGACGGACCGCCTAAAGATACTGAGGCAGATAATTATTATGTTACTTATAAGGATTATATTAAGAATGTAGCAAGCTCTGAGATATATTCAACATGGCCGAGGCAGACAATTGAGGCAAATGTGCTTGCTATTATGTCATTTACATTAAACCGGGTATATACAGAATGGTACAGAAACAAATTTTATGATTTTACAATAACTTCATCAACTGCATATGACCAGAAATGGGTTAATGGAAGAAATGTGTTCGAAAGTATATCACAGGTAGTAGATGATATATTTGACAATTACATATCAAGACCTAATGTAAAGCAGCCAATACTTACACAGTATTGTGATGGAAAGAGAGTGACATGTCCTAACAGGCTTTCACAGTGGGGAAGCAAGTATCTGGGAGATCAGAATTATTCATCGATTGATATATTAAGATATTATTATGGTCAGGATGTGTATATTAATGCTGCAGAACAGATAAGCGGAATTCCTTATTCATGGCCGGGAACTAATCTTGATATAGGTTCATCAGGGCAGAAGGTAAGACAGCTTCAGGAACAGCTTAATCTTATAGGGGAGTATTATAATTCTATTCCGGTTCTGAGTACTGATGGAATATATGGTGAGCAGACGGCAGCAGCGGTTAAGGAGTTCCAGCGGATATTCAATCTGCCACAGTCAGGAATAACAGATTTCCCTACATGGTTTACAGTATCAGAAAAATATGTTGCACTTGCCGGACTGGCGGAATTATAAGAATGTTAATGAGGTATGTAAGGCTGTCACTTTGTGGCAGCCTTTTTAGGAGAAACATTTAAACAGCCTGTCCAAGACATGTCTTAATGTCATCTTCCGGATTGCTTATAAGTCTTAACTGGAAAGTGTCTACAAGGTACTGCAATACATTAGGGCTTAAGAATGCTGGAAGTGTCGGACCGAGATAAATATTCTTAATGCCAAGGCTTAACAGGGCGAGAAGGTCTGCAACAGCCTTCTGCTCATACCATGAAACAATAAGAGATAAAGGAAGTCCATTGACATCTGTACCAAATGCATCTGCAAGGGCATTGGCAATAAGAATAGCAGAATATACATCATTACACTGTCCGATATCAAGAAGCCTTGGAAGTCCGGCAACTGTGCCGAAATCAAGCTTATTGAAACGATATTTGCCGCATGCAAGAGTGAGAATCATGCAGTCATCAGGAACCATAGTGGCAAAATCAGTAAAATAACTTCTGCCAGGTCTTGCACCATCACAGCCACCAATCAGGAAAAAATGTCGTATCTGTTTTGATTTTACTGCTTCAACAAGTTCAACTGCATGAGACAGAGCAGCTTCATGTCCGAATCCTACTAGAATTTCTTTTGCTTCCTGCTCTTCGGTAAAGCCTCCAAGTTCAAGAGACTGTTTTATGATTTCAGAAAAATCCTTTTCACCGTCAGGCTTCTTTTCTATATATTTTATGCCATCCCAGCCTACAACATTAGTAGAATATATACGGTCTTTATATGTGTCTCTTGGACGCATGAGACAATTGGTTGTCATAAGGATACAGCCGGGAAGATTATCAAACTGTTTCTGCTGGTCCTGCCATGCGCCGCCAAAATTACCTACAAGATGCTTATATTTTTTAAGACCTTCATAACCATGGGAAGGGAGCATTTCCCCGTGGGTATATATATTAATGCCAAGTCCTTCGGTCTGTTTAAGAAGCATTTCAAGGTCTTTAAGGTCATGACCGGAAACAATGATGAAGGGACCTTTCTTAATGTGAACGTTGACCGAGTGTGGTGATGGATTACCATATATGGTTGTGTTCGCTTCATCAAGTTTTTTCATTATCTCAATAGCCATATCACCTGTTTTAAGAGTCAGACGGATAAGTTCTTCGACAGTCAGGGTGTTATCTGTTATTGCTTCGAGTGCAATGATATAGAAATTGTCAACATTATCACTATAGTATGAAAGTTCCCTTGCCTGATGACCGTAGGCGCTTATTCCTTTAAGACCATAAAGAATAGTCTGTCTTAATGAGCGGATATCAGGATCCAGAGTTTTGTCGTACATAATACCTGCCATTGGCGCGTCACGCAGCATATCAGCTTTAGTTTCTGGCAGTTCGTATGCAGCAGATGGGGTAATATAATCAGTTGTTCTTACTATATTTTTCAGATTATTCTTGATGTCCTGGGATTGTTTAAGAAGATGGACATGGTCATCTACATTGAAATTAACATTGGTAAGAGTGGTAAAAAGACAATTCTCAATAAAGCTGACAACAGATTTGTCAACATTAAGTCCTGAATCCAGAATATGTCTGGCATAGAAGCTGATACCTTTCAGCTGATAGATAAGCAAATCCTGAAGATTGGCTATTTCTGGTGTCTTTCCGCATACGCCGAGTTTAGTGCATCCTTTTCCGCCGGCTGTCTGTTCACATTGATAGCAGAACATATCGTATCCAAGATCCATATTATTACTCATATAATACTCCTTTTTGATTCATTATTATTAATTAATATTATGAATCCTGAATATCTGATTTATTCATAAATTTGTATGATATGACAATCGCATACAACACAATGTCAGAGGTAAGTTGAAAGATTTTATAAAGAAATTTTAATGATATAAAATGTATGGTACAATAATATATAGAAAGAATATGTGACGGATTCCGTCACATCCTTATCAAAGAGGAGGTACGTGTTATGCATATATCAAAGAATTCTGCAACTCAGATTGTTGAAGAAATTTCAAAACTTGTTAAACAGAATATTAATCTTATGGATGAGACAGGACATATAATTGCAAGTCGTGATAAATCCAGAATAGGGGATTTTCATTATGGTGCGTATAAGATTATATCTGAAAATCTTGAGGAATATTATATTGATGAAGATGATTTATCAAAAGGCATAAAAAAAGGAATCAATCTTCCACTTGAACTTGATGGTGGAATAGTAGGAGTGATAGGAATGACAGGTGGATATGAAGAGGTTATAACGTCTGGAAAACTGTTAAAAAAGATGACGGAAATTCTTTTGATGGAGAGTCGTGCAAACTATAGACAGCTTATGAATAAGCGTGTAAGGAATGCTTTTTATGAAGAATGGCTTATAAATGGAGGATATAAGAATGCTGATTTAGAAGACCGTGGAATGGCTTTGGGAATAGATATTAATAAGCCAAGAAGAGTGTTTATTGCCAGCATAGATGAGCTGGACAACCTTAAAGATTCACAGCAGGGACAGTCTCAGATTGCAAAATTTGAAAATGATGTTGATGCATTTTTAAAGAGAAATAATTATAAAATGCATTTCAGGAATGCTTCAAGACAGATAATAATCATAGATAATATGGATACGGAAAATGTGGTTAAATTTGCAGGAGAGCTGGCAGGATATGTGTGGGAAAAAGATAAGTTTGAGCTGAATATTGGTATAGATTCAGCCCAAAGCTATGATATGCATGAAGCTTATGTTGAAGCACATAGGGCATGGACGGCTGCAGCTGAAAAACATGAACAGATTATATGCTATGAGGATATTAGTCTTGAACTTTTAATAAGCAATGTACCGACAGAGATTAAGCTTGAATATTTAAAGAAGGTATTCAAAGATATGGATTATAATGATGTATGTGAGAATATTGCGTTGCTGAAAGCGTATTTTAATGCACAGGGATCAATACAGAAAGCAGCAGACAATCTTTATATTCATAAGAATACATTACAATACAGAATATCAAAACTGAAAGAAATAACAGGACTTGATGTCAGGAAACCAACAGAAAGTCCAGCGTTGTATCTGGCATACATAATTACTGATGAATTAATTAATGAAAAATATGATTTACCATTATTGTTACATAATACAAAATAAAAATGATATTATGTGCTGTGTAACATTTTGCTATTAAACTTTACATGTTATTATTGTGTCATACAAAGCACAAAGGTTTGTGCAAACCGTACAACAATAAAATAGAAATGAGGTGTTTTTATGACAGGAGTAGCATTGATAATTGCATTTGTGTTGGCTATCATTGTGATGATAGTTGCAATTTCTAAGTTTAAGGTTCATCCTTTCTTAGCAATTATGGCGGTATCACTTATTCTTGCAATGATGGCAGGAATTCCATTTGTTGATACTGTAAAACCGGACGGAACAAAGGTGTCTGGAATTCCAACAGTTATAGGAGCTGGATTCTCAGGTACATTCAGCAGCATCGGTATTGTTATTATATTAGGTGCATTGATTGGCTCGGTACTTGAAAAAACAGGAGCAGCATTGAAGCTGGCAGATATGGTAATTAAGGTAGTAGGAAAGAAAAGACCAGAACTTGCAATAGAGCTTATGGGCTGGGTTGTTTCAATTCCTGTGTTTTGTGACAGTGGTTTTGTAATTCTTAATCCAATAAGAAAAGCACTTGTAAAAAGAACAGCAGTTTCAAGTGTAGCAATGACAGTAGCACTTTCAGCAGGACTTTATATTTCTCATGTTTTTATTCCGCCAACACCTGGTCCGATAGCAGCTGCTAATACACTTGGAGTGGGAGATAATCTTTTACTTGTAATGGGACTTGGTGTTGTATGTTCAATATTTCCTCTTATAGCAGGTCTTGTATATGCTAAGTTTATTGGAAAGAGAGTAAAGAGTGCTGATGAAGTAACAGACAATGGAGAGGTTACCAAGACATATGAAGAATTAGTTGCAGAGTATGGAAAGCTTCCTAATGGATTTAATGCATTAGCTCCAATTCTTGTACCAATCATTCTTATGGCACTTGGTTCAATTTCATCAATGGCTGGCTGGACCGGCGCACTTGACATAGCATGCCAGTTCCTTGGAAAACCAATTATAGCACTTGCTGTTGGTACAATATTTGCAGTAATCCAGCTTGCAACGGCACATAAGATGTCCGATTTTTACAATATTACCAATGAGACATTAAAGACAGTTGGTCCTATACTTTTTGTAACAGCAGCTGGTGGCGTATTAGGAAAGGTTATTTCATCAAGCTCAATGGTTGCATTTATTACACAGCATGCAGAAGTGCTTTCAGCAGTTGGAATATTCTTCCCATTCCTTCTTGCAGCAATATTAAAGACAGCACAGGGTTCTTCGACGGTTGCAATTACAACTACAGCAGGTATCATTGCTCCACTGCTTGGAGCACTTGGACTTGCTTCACCTGTTAAGACCGTGCTTTGTGTAATGGCTATAGGCGCTGGTGCCATGACAGTATCACACGCTAACGACTCATACTTCTGGGTAGTTACTAATTTTGGTGACATGGATCCTGAACAGGGATATAAGACACAGACAGTGTGCACATTAATAATGGGTATTGCAGCAATGGTTGAAATATTTATTCTTTCATTAATTTTATAATATAAATGTTACATAATGCGGCTATACTTATGAGAACTATATGGACTTATCAGTATGGCCGCATTATTATATAAAAGAAAGGTTATAATAACAATACATTTAGAACAATATCAGGAGGATTATATATGGTTATAGGCTTTGTTGGATTGGGAATAATGGGAAAACCGATGGCAAAGAATCTTTGCAGAGCTGGATACACATTGATTGTTAATGACCATCATAAGGAAAATGTCGATGAACTTGTACAGGCAGGTGCGAGAAGTGGTGATTTAAAACAGATTGGCATGGAGAGTGATGTGGTTATAACAATGCTTCCAAACAGTCCTCAGGTAAAGGATGTAATGCTTGGGGAAAATGGTATTGCGGGTTATATGAAAAAAGGAACATGTTTTATAGATATGAGTTCAATTAATCCTGTCGACAGCAGATATATTGGTGATGTATTAAAAGAAAAAGGAATTGATATGCTTGATGCACCTGTGTCAGGAGGAGAACCTAAAGCAATAGATGGAACAGTTGCATTTATGGTTGGTGGAGATGAGAAAACATTTGATAAGTATAAACAGATTCTTACACATATGGGTTCATCAGTTACAAGATGTGGTGAACTTGGAGCTGGAAATACAACAAAACTTGCCAATCAGATAATTGTTGCATGTAATATCCAGGCAGTTTCTGAAAGTTTCATTCTGGCAAAAAAAGCCGGAGTAGACCCTGAGCGTGTATTTGAGGCAATAAAAGGCGGACTTGCAGGGTCTACTGTTATGAATGCCAAAGTTCCAATGATGATAGTGGACAATGTTGAACCAGGATTCAGAGTAGATTTGCATATTAAAGATTTGAATAATGCACTTGAGTGTGCTCATAGTGTTGGAGCTCCAGTACCGATGACAGCACAGGTTCAGGAAATAATGCAGTATCTGCATAATAATGGAGATGGAAGCAGCGACCACAGTGCAATTATACATTATTATGAAAAACTGGCAGACACAAAATTATAAATGTTGTTGACAGGTTATTATAATGTCAGGAAGGAGAATCTTATGAATAAAGAATTAAGAGCGGTTGCAGACAATATAATTGATGCGGCAATTAAAGCAGTTCTTCCGGATGAAGCAGTTAAGAAAACACTTAAAGACAGGAAATTTGATGGAAAAGTTATTCTTGTAGCAGTAGGAAAAGCCGCATGGCAGATGGCAAAGGCGGCAAGTGACTGTCTGGGAGACAGAATAAATGAAGGAATTGTAATAACGAAGTATGGACATGTAAAAGAGCCGATTGAAAGAATAGAATGTTTTGAGGCAGGCCACCCTGTTCCAGATGAGAATTCATTTAAAGCAACACAGGCAGCTATTGAGATGGTAAGCGGACTCAATAAGAATGATACAGTGCTTTTTCTTCTTTCAGGTGGAGGAAGTGCTTTATTTGAGAAGCCGAAGATTACAGGAGAAGAATTGCAGGATATAACTAATCAGTTACTTGCATGCGGCGCAGATATTGTTGAGATTAATACGATAAGAAAACGCTTATCAGAAGTAAAGGGCGGACGGTTTGCAAAATTATGTGAACCGGCGCATGTATTATCAATAGTATTATCAGATATACTTGGTGACCCACTGGATATGATTGCTTCAGGTCCGGCATGTGCAGATACAACAACATGTGAAGAAGCAAAACATATTGTAGAAAAATATAATCTTAATATAAGTGAAGATGTAAAAAAGCTGATGGATATTGAGACACCGAAGAAACTGGATAATGTAACAACTTTTATTAATGGAAGTGTGCGTGAATTATGCAGTGCAGTATCAAGGGAATGTTCAAAGTATGGATATGAACCAGTAATGCTTACGGACCAGTTATGCTGTCAGGCAAAAGAAGCCGGAAGTTTTCTTGCATCTATAGCAAAGACACATTGTAAGTCAGGAAAGAAGCTGGCATACATAGCAGGTGGAGAAACTGTTGTTAATATTACCGGACATGGTAAAGGCGGAAGAAATCAGGAGATTGCATTATCAGCAGCAGAAGGTATTAAGGGAATGTCAAATGCAGCAGTATTCAGTATAGGCAGCGATGGAACAGACGGACCTACGGATGCGGCAGGTGGATATAGCGATGGTGATACAGCAGGAGTCTTAAAGAATAAAGGAATAGATATATTTGAAGTACTTAAGAATAATGATGCTTATAATGCTTTGAAACTAACAGAGGGGCTTATTATAACAGGACCTACAGGAACAAATGTTAATGATGTTTCCGTGTTGCTTATAAGATAATATATTAAAGTAGTACTACTGTGAAAAACAATCACAGTAGTACTATTTTTTTGAAAAAATATATGCTAAAATGTCACCGAAAAGAAAAAGGCGTGTCTGAGAGAACTTAATATGAAGAAGAACATAAGTCTTAGATTTATAAGGATAAGAACTACAATTGTTCTGATTGTTTCTTTTTTAATTATTAATACATTTATACATGTACAGTTTTACAATCAGAGGAAAGAAGCAAAATTAAAGGCTGAGTACACGGCAGAATAGATATTTCTGTCAGGGAAATGCCTGGAACAACGCCAGAGACAGCTATGTATAAGGTTGTTGTTGCAGATACGGGAATCGGAATGAGCAAGGAATATCTGCCACATATATTTGAAACATTTACAAGAGAAAATACAAGTACAGAAGGCAAGGTTTAAAGAATATGATGACAAAAGTATCTTCTGATAAATGGATTACTGGATTCGTTGTAAGAATGATAATAGGAGGAAATAGCTTATGATGTACAATCCACAGCTTGAGACATTTATGTGTGTTGTAGAATCTGGAAGTTTCAGTAAAGCAGCAGAAAAATTATATATATCATCGCCGGCAGTTATAAAGCAGATTAATTCATTGGAAGCAAGCCTTGGCATACAGTTATTTTCCAGAACACACAGAGGACTTGTTGTAACAGAGGCGGGCAAGTCAATATATAATGATTCTAAATATATAATCGGATATTGCAAGGATTCTGTAAAACGAGCTAAAGATGCTATGCAGGTATCAGAAGATGTAATCCGTGTTGGGGTATCACCTCTTACACCGCCACAGATTTTTGTGGAATTGTGGCCTAAGATTCAGAAATTATATCCAGATATGAAATTCAAACTTATAACATTTGAAAATACTAGTGAAAATGCGAGAGAAATACTTGCAAATCTTGGTCAGAATATTGATGTGGTAGCAGGTGTTTTTGATGAATCATTACTGGAATTAAGAGGCTGCGCGGGTGTTGAGATTTCCAAAGAACCTTTTTGTGTTGCAGTTTCCATTCATCACAGACTGGCAAAGAAAGATGTTATTACTTTTGATGATATGAAGAATGAAACGCTAATGATTATGCAGAGAGGGTGGAGTTCTAATGGAGATAAATTAAGAGATGATATTATAGAGAATTATCCTGAAATTAAGTTATCTGATTTTGACTTGTATAATATTGATGTATTTAACAGATGTGAGAATAATCAGGAATTGCTGTTGGCATTCAAAGGCTGGGAAAGCGTACATCCTCTTATCAGAATTAAGTCAGTTGACTGGGATTATACTATGCCATATGGACTGTTATATTCCAAAGAGCCTTCTGCAAAAGTAAAGAAGCTTGTTAAAGCAATTGAGAAAGTAAAATAGATATAACCTAAAGGTTAATACTGAGTAACGAATTGAGACTTCTTAAAGGGAGTCTCTTTTTTTATACTTAAATCAGGATAAGAAAGATAATTAATGAAACAGGAGGTTTTTATGAAACTTAAGAGATTAATAGCAACAGCACTTGTAGGAATTATGACATGTATGTCATTAGCAGGCTGTACATCAGGAAGGGACAGAAATGCAAAGAAAACAGAGCAGACATTGAAATCAACACAGATAGAAAACAGTCAGGATAATTCATCTAAGATACTTGTTGTATACTATTCGGCTTCTGGCAACACAGAAAGAGTTGCCAAGGATATTGCAGAAGAGACAGGTGGAGATTTATTTGAATTAGTTCCATCACAGATATATACAAGCGAAGACCTTAACTGGACCAATAAAAACAGCCGTGTGACGAAAGAACATGAGAATCCGGATCTGCGTGATGTAGAACTGGTATATAACACAGTAGATAACTGGGATTCTTATGACACAGTCTTTATTGGTTATCCAATATGGTGGGGAATTGCAGCATGGTCTGTGAACAGTTTTGTGCAGCTTAATGATTTTACAGGAAAAACAGTTATTCCATTTGCAACATCAACATCATCAGGACTTGGTGACAGTGGAAGTTTATTAGAGAAGCAGGCAGGAACAGGAAACTGGCAGGCTGGAAGAAGATTTCAGTCAGGTGTTTCAGCAAATGAGGTGAAATCATGGATACAGGATTTAGGATTGTAGAAATAATATTTATACTTGCAGGTGCATTAATGTTAGCAGCATGTGGTAATAAATCAGGGTTGGTTCCGGTACAGACAGAAAACATAGAAAGTAATGCAGATAATGTTATGACAGATACAAGGATTCAGGAAGGACCTTACACAGAGGATACTAAAGTAACTGATGTTATAAATGATGAGGTATTTGATGGCTATGGAAGGTTGATATTTCCGGTTGATATGCAGATAAGTGATAATCTTACTTTAAAAAATATTAATACAATTCTTCCGTGGTACAGTGAAATAAATACTGATAAAACAGTTGAGATTGTTAATTATATGAAGGAAAAAGCCGGTAGTGGACAGCAGATATTTTATGACATATACAGTGATGATGAAAAGAAGTCTGATCTAGATAAACAGAATACAGGACTGTTTTTCTTTAAGGGAAATACAGGAGCTAAAAGTGCAATTGTAAATGCAGGTGGTGGATTTATGTATGTTGCAGGAATGCATGACAGTTTCCCACATGCACTGGAATTATCAAAGAAAGGATACAATGCATTTGCACTCATATACAGACCGGGGGCAAGAACAGCCTGTGAAGATTTGGCAAGAGCAATAGCATTCTTACATGAACATACTGATGAACTTGGAATAGATATGTCAGATTATTC
>UMAB01012061.1_pt1 | contig 10537 bp, 9 predicted proteins | sample 1963601 | NCBI WGS metagenome assembly UMAB01 (sample SAMEA4835905, study PRJEB28245) | human gut metagenome | biome: gut microbiome; material: fecal sample | place: Denmark | collected 2008 | reverse complement strand
TATCATTGTAGACTATGACAAAGTGAAGAATGATCATACTTATGCTCAGGTCACCGGAAAAGAAACATTTGTAACCCATAATCCCAAGGGAAATATACTTTATGGCATTGAAGTTTTCATTCATCCTCAATATCGTGGTTTGCGTTTGGCCCGACGCATGTATGAATATCGTAAGGAGTTGTGCGAAGAGTTGAATTTGAAAGCCATCATGTTTGGGGGGCGTATTCCGAATTATCATAAATATGCTGACCAGATGCGGCCTAAAGAATATATTGATAAGGTGCGGCAAAAGGAAATTTATGACCCAGTGCTTACTTTCCAACTGTCTAATGATTTCCATGTCCGCAAAGTTATGCGTAACTATTTGCCTAACGATGAGGAATCGAAGCATTATGCCTGTCTTCTTCAGTGGGACAATATTTATTATCAGCCTCCTACACAGGAGTATATCAGTCCAAAGACAACGGTTCGCGTAGGGCTAGTACAATGGCAGATGCGTACATACAAGACCTTGGACGACCTTTTTGAACAAGTAGAATTTTTTGTGGATGCAGTATCCGATTACAAAAGTGATTTTGTGTTGTTTCCGGAATATTTCAACGCACCGCTGATGGCACGTTTCAATGATGAAGGCGAATCTGAAGCCATTCGCGGATTGGCGGTTTATACCGATGAAATACGCGAGCGGTTTATCAAATTGGCTATCAGCTATAATATTAATATTATTACCGGCAGTATGCCGCTTATCAAAGAGGACGGGCGCCTTTATAACGTAGGTTTTCTTTGCCGTCGAGATGGTACGTATGAAATGTACGAAAAGATACATGTTACTCCCGATGAAATAAAAACTTGGGGCTTGAGCGGTGGAAAAGCTTTGCGTACCTTTGAAACGGATTGCGCCAAGATTGGCGTCTTGATTTGCTATGACGTGGAATTCCCTGAACTGTCACGCATTATGGCTGATCAGGGCATGCAAATCCTGTTTGTGCCTTTTATGACCGATACGCAGAATGCATATAGCCGTGTCAAGGTGTGTGCCCATGCACGTGCCATCGAAAACGAGTGCTTTGTGGTAATTGCAGGGAGCGTGGGTAATTTGCCCCGTGTGCACAACATGGATATACAGTATGCACAATCAGGAGTGTTTACTCCTTGTGATTTTACTTTCCCTACCGATGGAAAACGTGCGGAAGCTACCCCAAATACGGAAATGATTCTGGTATCCGATGTGGATCTTGATTTGCTGAACGAACTTCATACCTATGGTAGTGTACGGAATCTTAAAGACCGGCGTAACGACTTGTATGAGGTGAAGATGAAGAAATAACATTGTAGCATCTCCGTCATACCTCTGCAATGAATGCAGGTTACTTTTGTGCAGAAAACAACAAAAGGAGGTATGACTATGATGGTACAAAAAGATTATACGGTGGAAGTTGCCGAAGGTGGCGGATTTCTGGCCTATTACATGGACAATTTGCTGTGCAGCGCTTATGGCGAAACACCTGAAGAGGCGTGTGAAAATCTGGAAAGGGTGGTTGAAGACTTTATAAGCGACATGTATATGGTGGAAGAGTATGTATGAGACAGGCTCTGATGAAAGTTCTTTATCAGATTATTCCATAAATTCTCTCTTTATGCCGTGTCTGCGCGATGCAGGTACGGTCTTTCCATAGTCCATAATTAACAAATCTGTATAGCATGAAAATTCTGTTTATTGTCCAGGGGGAGGGTAGAGGACATCTTACTCAAGCCATTACGTTGGAGCAAATGTTACGTCGTCATGGGCATGAAGTGGTTGAGGTATTGGTGGGAGAAAGCAAATCCCGCCATTTGCCAGGCTTTTTCAACCGAAATATCCAAGCACCGGTGAAAAGATTTGCAAGTCCTAACTTTCAGCTTTCGCAAGGTGGAAAGCAGGTTAATCTCTCGCGGAGCATCTTGCATGGTTTGCTGAAATTGCCGACTTATTTGAGAAGTATGAGCTACATTAACCGGCGAATCAAAGAAACCAATGCGGATCTTGTAGTCAACTTCTACGAATTGTTGGTTGGGTTTACTTACCTGTTGTTTCGCCCCCGTGTGCCGCAGATATGTATTGGGCATCAGTATCTTTTCCTGCATAAGGATTTTAAGTTCCCTTCGTCAAACAAGTATAAGCTGATGTTCCTTCGTCTGTTCACTCGCCTTACCTGTATGGGGGCTTGTGAAAAACTGGCTCTTTCATTTCGTAAGATGGACGATGACGTTGCGGCAAAAATTCGTGTAGTACCTCCTTTGTTGCGTCAGGAAGTGCTGGCTTGTGAGGCTGAAAAAGGCGAATATTTGCATGGCTATCTGTTGAATTCCGGATTCAGTGAAGAAGTACGCCGTTGGCATGAACGGCATCCTCTGGTAGGATTGCATTTCTTTTGGGATAAGGACGATGTGGAAGAAGTGTATGAGGTCGATTCCAATTTGGTATTTCACATGATAGACGATGTGCAGTTTTTACGTTATATGTCTGGATGCAAGGCTTATGCTACGACTGCTGGTTTTGAGTCGGTATGTGAGGCTATGTACCTAGGTAAACCTCTTTTGATGGTACCGGTGCATATTGAGCAGGAGTGTAATGCATTTGACGCCGCTTCGACGGGGGCAGGTATTGTGTCCGATTCATTTAATTTGAGTGCTTTGCTCGATTTTTCTCAGACCTATCGTCCTGAAGTCCAGTTCCGTTATTGGGTGCGTAGTGCCGAATGGTGCCTGTTGAGGATTTTGGAGGAAACCTATTTCAAGCATACAGCTTTGCATCTGCCGCTTCCTACTTTCCCTGGATAATGTTGTAACTATCCAGGGAAATGACAGGATTGTACTTGGCGGTAAGCCGGGTCAGTATTCTATCTTATCCGTTTTATCTTCCCAGGCTTTAAAGGCGGCAATGGCTTCCTGGGGGAGCAGTTCCTCCATAACTTTTTTACGGTCTTTCCGCTCCAAGGCCAGTTCGTCATAAATAAACGAATCGTCAAATCCGATGCGTGCAGCATCCGTTTTGTTATTACCGTAATAGATTTTGTCCAAGTGTGCCCAATAGATTGCTCCGAGGCACATGGGGCATGGTTCGCACGATGTGTAGATTTCGCATCCGCTCAGGTCGAATGTATTTAATTTTGCGCAGGCTTCACGGATGGCACTTACTTCGGCATGGGCCGTAGGGTCGTGATTGGCGGTTACGCGATTTACGCCGGTGGCTATAATTTCATCATCCTTTACGATTACAGCTCCAAAGGGTCCTCCGCCGTTTTTTACGTTCTCAATGGAAAGTTCAATGGCTTTCCGCATAAAATCTTCTTTTTTCATACGTTTCTTTAATATTATCGGTTTGGTCGAAGTATGTATACTTTGTGCGAACCTCTGCCCCGGTGACCGATTCCGGCATCAGATTGTTCGCACCAATGGTTCAGTTCACGGGTGGCCATGCTCCGCAGCAGACCGGTCAGGCGGCAATAATCGGCTACGGTCAGATACCCATTTGCTTGCATAAAGTCTTTAGCGCGTTCCAAGCGTTCTTGGGGTGAGAACATTTGTGAAGATTGTTTGAATTTCTCGTGAGCCCGCTCCAACTTGCATTTCATTCCGGTTTGATGTACCAGTTCCTTGTCTGCTTTAAAGTGGATGTCGTCCAGGCAAATACTGGCTGCATTGCGCCTTTTGCCGCCTTCTTCGCCACTTTCGCGTTCTACTCCCTCACGCAAGGCAAGGGTAGGAGTGAAAATTCCAAGTCCGTTGATTTTTACTGAATAGCCTTGTCCCATCTGATAAGACATTTCTTGTGTCAATGCTTCAATCAATCCCAGAATGTCTCCTGTGGTAAACGAAGTGGCATAGCTTACTTTCTGGGCTATCTCTTTCAAATCTTTTTGCCCCCATAATTTCATGCGGGGAAACAATATCCGTTTCCCATCTTCGCTGGGAAGATTGGATTCTTGCATTTCATATTCTGCCATAGGCTCTTTTTAGTTCGTTATGTGTGATATAAACTTGAACTCTAGCTTAAAGTTCTATAAATCTAGGCTAGGGTTTTACAACTCTAGGTTAAAGTTGGCGAACTTTAGGGTAAAGATACAATTTATAACTGGCATTGGCAAGTTTTAGGGTGGGTAATAGAACTTTTTCCAGCCTGTTTGCAAAATTTTTCCAATGGGAGTAACAGTATTAGGTAACCTATATGAAATATTCTATCGAACTAGTAGCTTCTTGAATGATTACTGGCTGTGGAAAAGGTGTTTTTCTCTCAGAAAGAATTCTTTTCTCTACTTTTTTTGTATTTTTGCAGCCTTAAATAGGGAAAGTGGTTTCTAAAACCGCAATAAGGTTACGGGAAACTTTCCTACGCTTCAGTAAATAGTAAAAACAAGAAATAAAAACATGGGTAAATTTGCCGAATATTCAAAGTTTAACCTTTCGGAAATTAACAAGGAAGTGTTGAAGAAATGGGACGAAAACCAGGTTTTCGCCAAGAGTATGACAGAACGTGAAGGATGTCCGTCCTTCGTTTTTTTTGAAGGTCCTCCCTCGGCCAATGGTATGCCGGGTATTCACCATGTTATGGCTCGTACCATTAAAGACATTTTCTGCCGATACAAGACGATGAAAGGTTTCCAAGTAAAGCGTAAAGCCGGATGGGATACACACGGACTTCCCGTAGAACTGGGTGTAGAGAAGGCTTTGGGCATTACGAAGGAAGATATCGGCAAAACCATTTCTGTGGCCGATTACAACGCAGCTTGCCGCAAGGATGTAATGAAGTTTACAAAGGAATGGGAGGATTTGACACATAAGATGGGTTATTGGGTGGATATGAAAGACCCTTATATCACCTACGATAACCGTTACATTGAAACTTTGTGGTGGCTCTTGAAACAACTCTATAAGAAGGGGTTGCTATATAAGGGATATACTATTCAGCCGTATTCGCCGGCTGCCGGAACCGGATTGAGCTCGCATGAGCTGAACCAGCCGGGCTGCTACCGTGATGTGAAGGACTTGACGGTAGTTGGACAATTCAAGATGAAGAATCCCAAACCGGAAATGGCAGAGTGGGGTACTCCTTATTTCATTGCATGGACTACAACTCCGTGGACGTTGCCAAGCAATACCGCGCTTTGTGTGGGACCGAAGATTGACTATGTAGCCGTACAGACTTATAACGGTTATACGGGCGAGAAAATGACGGTGGTATTGGCCAAGGCATTGCTGTATGCCCATTTCAATAAGAAAGCAGAAGGTCTGGCATTGGAAGATTATAAGCCGGGCGATAAGTTGATTCCTTTCAAGGTAGTTGGCGAGTATAAGGGCACCGATCTGGTTGGAATGGAGTACGAGCAACTTATTCCGTGGGTGAAGCCGACAGAGCTTGATGAAAATGGCAATTGGCGTGAAGCATCGGCCAAAGCATTCCGTGTTATCCCAGGTGATTATGTAACGACTGAGGATGGTACGGGTATCGTACACATTGCGCCTACTTTTGGTGCGGATGATGCTAATGTGGCACGTGCTGCCGGTATTCCTTCCTTGTTTATGATTAACAAGCGTGGAGAAACTCGTCCGATGGTAGACCTGACAGGTAAGTTCTATCTGTTGAATGAATTGGATGAGAAGTTTGTGGCCGAATGTGTAGCTGTAGATGCTTATAAGGAATACGAAGGACGTTGGGTGAAGAACGCCTACGATCCGCAATTCACCGTAGACGGCAAATACGATGAAAAGGCCGCACAAGCAGCCGAATCACTCGACTTTTATATCTGCATGATGATGAAGGCTGCCAACCAGGCATTCAAGATCGAGAAACATGTACACAATTATCCGCATTGCTGGCGTACCGACAAACCGGTGCTTTACTATCCGCTCGATAGCTGGTTTATCCGTAGTACTGCTTGCAAAGAACGTATGATGGAATTAAACAAAACCATCAACTGGAAACCGGAATCGACTGGTACGGGACGTTTTGGCAAGTGGCTGGAAAACCTGAATGACTGGAACCTGAGCCGTTCGCGTTATTGGGGTACACCGTTACCTATCTGGCGTACGGAAGACGGTACGGAAGAAAAGTGTATCGAGTCGGTAGAAGAACTCTATAATGAAATAGAGAAATCGGTTGCAGCCGGGCTGATGCAGAGCAATCCTTACAAGGACAAAGGTTTCGTTCCGGGCGAATATACGAAAGAAAACTATGAGAAGATAGACTTGCACCGTCCTTATGTAGATGATATTATTCTTGTTTCTAAAGACGGGCTGCCTATGAAACGCGAAACGGACCTGATAGACGTTTGGTTTGACTCGGGTTCCATGCCGTATGCGCAGATTCACTATCCGTTCGAGAATAAGGAATTGCTTGACAGCCATCAGGTATATCCTGCCGATTTCATTGCCGAAGGTGTAGACCAGACCCGTGGCTGGTTCTTTACATTGCATGCCATTGCAACAATGGTCTTCGACAGTGTTTCTTACAAAGCTGTTATCTCTAACGGACTGGTGCTGGACAAGAATGGTAACAAGATGTCCAAACGTCTGGGTAATGCGGTAGATCCTTTCTCGACCATCGAAAAGTATGGTTCCGACCCGCTCCGCTGGTATATGATAACCAACTCTTCGCCGTGGGATAATTTGAAATTTGATGTTGAAGGGGTTGAGGAAGTGCGTCGCAAATTCTTCGGTACCTTATATAACACCTATTCGTTCTTTGCACTCTACGCCAATGTGGATGGCTTTGAGTATAAAGAGGCAGATGTACCGATGGAGAACCGTCCGGAGATTGACCGGTGGATTTTGTCGTTGCTGAATACATTGATAAAGAATGTAGACGCTTGCTACAACGATTATGAGCCAACAAAAGCCGGACGTCTGATTTCGGACTTTGTAAACGATAATCTTTCCAACTGGTATGTCCGCCTGAACCGTAAACGCTTCTGGGGAGGCGGTATGACGGAAGATAAGCTTTCGGCTTATCAGACGCTCTATACCTGTCTGGAAACGGTAGCCAAACTGATGGCACCTATCGCACCTTTCTATGCCGATATGTTGTATAGTGACTTGATAGCAGTGACAGGCCGTGACAAGGTGGTATCGGTGCATCTGGCACAGTTCCCGGTTTGCAATGAAGCATTGGTAAACGAAGAACTGGAAGCTCGTATGCAGGTGGCTCAGGATATTACTTCGATGGTGCTGGCATTGCGCCGTAAGGTAAATATCAAGGTACGCCAGCCGCTACAATGCATTATGATTCCGGTCGTTGATGACGTTCAGCGTGCTCATATCGAAGCGGTAAAAGCTCTTATCATGAACGAAGTCAATGTAAAGGAAATAAAGTTTGTAGATGGAGCAGCCGGTGTATTGGTAAAGAAAGTAAAATGTGACTTTAAGAAACTTGGACCGAAATTTGGCAAGCAGATGAAGGCTGTGGCTGCTGCCGTAGCTGGAATGTCACAGGAAGCAATTGCCGAACTGGAAAAGAACGGTAATTACACATTTGTACTGGATGGTGCAAATGCTGTTATTGAATCGGCCGATGTGGAAATTTTCAGTGAAGATATTCCTGGCTGGCTGGTAGCTAACGAAGGCAGACTGACTGTAGCTTTGGAAGTTACCGTGACCGAAGAACTGCGTCGTGAGGGAGTGGCGCGTGAATTGGTTAATCGTATTCAGAATATCCGTAAATCAAGTGGCTTTGAGATAACAGATAAAATAAATATTACATTGTCTAAAAATACACAGACGGATGATGCGGTAAATGAATATAAAGATTATATTTGCAACCAAGTTCTTGCGACCTCTTTGGTACTGGCTGATGAGGTGAAGGAAGGCGCAGAGTTGAATTTTGATGACTTCTCTTTGTTTGTAAAGGTCGAAAAGAACTGATATAGGGATAGATAATTTAATACCGAAACAAACTAAACACATTACAATTATGGCAGAAAAGACAAGATACTCCGATGCTGAATTAGAAGAATTTCGCGCCATTATTTTGGAAAAGTTAGAGTTGGCGCAACGCGATTATGACTTGTTGAAAGCTAGCCTGACTGGTGCCGACGGCAATGATACTGACGATACATCTCCTACTTATAAAGTGCTGGAAGAAGGTGCCAACACTCTGTCGAAGGAAGAGACAACACGTTTGGCTCAGCGCCAGTTGAAGTTTATTCAAGGTTTGCAAGCTGCATTGGTGCGTATTGAGAATAAGACTTATGGTATATGCCGTGAGACGGGTAAACTCATTCCTAAAGAACGCTTGCGTGCAGTTCCTCATGCTACTTTGAGTATTGAAGCGAAAAATAGCGGCAAGAAATAAGAATGAATAAGTTTTTTACCAAAGGGCGGATTGCCTTACTTGTTATATTCTCGGTATTGATTATTGATCAGGTAATTAAAGTATCGGTCAAGTTGAATATGTATTGGCATCAGAGCGAGAATGCTATTAAGTGGCTGTATGAAAAGCTGGGAATAGTTGATGTTGATCCGCCTACATGGTTTTATATCCTGTTTACAGAAAATAATGGAATGGCTTTCGGAATGGAATTATTCGGAAAGCTGTTCCTTACTTTGTTCCGTATCGTTGCGGTTACGGCTATTGGATGGTTTCTGTATAAGTTGGTTAAACAGGGAGCTAAAACTGGATTTATTGTGTGTGTGTCGTTGATTTTGACAGGCGCACTAGGTAATATCATAGATAGCGTGTTTTATGGTGTATTGTTTAACGAAAGTACCCATTCACAGATCGCATCTTTTTTGCCCGAAGGCGGTGGATATGCGCCATTGTTTTATGGTAGGGTAGTAGACATGTTTTATTTTCCCATTATTGATACCAATTGGCCTGAATGGATGCCGCTTGTTGGTGGAGAGCATTTTATATTTTTCAGTCCTATATTTAATTTTGCCGATGCAGCAATTAGTTGTGGCATTATTGCCTTGTTATTGTTTTATAGTAAATATTTGAACGAGGCTTACCATTCAGTTATGAAGAAATCATGAAGGGAAGAAAACTCATTCGACACGGTTGTGGCTTGCTTGTATGGGCTTTGAGCTTGGCGTCATGTCAGGTTGAGAGACCTGAAACAGTTATGACAGATGCCAAAATGGAGGCTGTACTGTATGATTATCATATTGCTCGGGCCATGGGAGAAGAAGTACCGTATGACGAGAATTATAAACGGGTACTGTATGTCGAATCTGTTTTCAAAAAACATGGTATTACGCAAGCTGATTTTGATACTTCAATGGTTTGGTTTGCACGTAATCCGGAGGTGCTTTCTAAGATTTACGAGAAGGTTAATCAGAAGTTGCGTACGGAACGTGACCATATTAATAAATTGATAGCTATACGTGATAATAAGCCTAAAGAATCTCAAGCTGGTGACAGTATAGATGTATGGATGTGGCATCGTATATATCAGTTGACAGGGATGCCGTTGGACAATAAGATAACTTTTGCTCTCTCTTCCGATAGTAATTTCTATGATAGGGATACTTTGTGTTGGAACATACGTTTTCGTTTTGAAGAACGTATCGATACATTTAATGTGCCGATCATGGCTTTGCAAATTCATTATGAGAATGATAGCTTGGTAGGTAAAGTAAGCAAGATTGCAACCCCGGGTGTAAAAAGTATTGCATTGTCGGCTGATACGTTAGGCCCTATAAAGGAAATACGGGGTTTTGTTTATTACCCGTTGCAAAAGGGAACAAGCCCATTGCTTATAGATCGTATCTCTCTGATGCGTTATCATGCGACAGACTCATTGGCTTTTGCTACAGATACTGTCCCTTTGGTTAATAAGGAGAAAGAAACGATTTCAACAAAGAATACTTTACAGAAATCAAAGCAGGTAACATCACAATCCATACAGAAGAAACGAGAAAATCCACGTTTGCGTATGGAAACTAAGAAGCTGGAAAATAAGTCCTCGCTAGCCAAACCAGTTGAAACTGAAAAAGTAAAATGATATGAAATGTCGGTTTGCCGCACATTATGTATATTTGTTTGGTTATGGATATCTGAAAAGTTCTGTTGTAGAATTGACAGATGGTAGGTTGACAAATATATTTCTTCTGACTGAAGAGGTGGAAGATACAGAATGGCTTCCGGGAGTCATTGCGATACTTGAATCTCCGGAAAAATTTCCAGAGAATGCAATTACTACTTTTTTATCTTCTGTTCCTTGTGAATTTTTGCAGGGAGGGCCAAATTATAAGGTATATCATCTTTATCCCTTTGATTTTATTTCCATGAGCTCCGTCGCCGGAACTCGGCGCAGACTATTGCCGTAGCAATGGCTACATTTAATGATTCTGTGCTTTCCTTACCTAACGGATAGTTTGGGATATATAGTTTTTGTTTGATTAATTGCTTTATTTCTGGACTAATGCCATTTCCTTCATTGCCCATGATAATTAGTCCAGTTGAACTTAACTGACATTCGTACATGTTTGCTCCATCTAAAAATGTACCATAAACGGCACAAGTATCTATTGAACGTATTAGCTCTGGAAGGGGTGTGTAGTG
>UMAB01033936.1_pt1 | contig 10539 bp, 9 predicted proteins | sample 1963601 | NCBI WGS metagenome assembly UMAB01 (sample SAMEA4835905, study PRJEB28245) | human gut metagenome | biome: gut microbiome; material: fecal sample | place: Denmark | collected 2008 | reverse complement strand
TTGTCTGTCCAGGCTCGAAGTTTGAGGATCCGCTTTTTTCCGGGGTTGGCTCTGCGCCGCAAACGGCAGCGCTTCAGCAGTACGCTTCAATGAACTCGTGCTTGAGCTCCAACATCGCGTCGAGGGCCGTCTGAGTCACGGCGAAGAACTCGTTGCCGCTCACCTCGGAATAGGGCACATAGGTGGAGGTGCCGGAGGTGGGGCGGATGACGTTGTCCCTGTCCTCGAGCGCGAACAGAGGGGTAATGAGTCCGCAGTTATCGAGCTTCCATACGGGCAGATCGCCCTCCTGCGGGACCTCCTCGTCCGAAATAAAGGCCAGGTATTCGCTGTCGAGTTCGGGAAAATTGATGAACCCCCGCTCGATAAAACGCTGTCCCTCGCGCACTATGGCGCGCCATCTGTCGGATATGAGGTATATTTCCTCACCTTCGGAAAGGCCCTCGCCCTTTATGAGCTCCGTGACCACGAAGCTCTGCCTCGCAGTTGAGAACATATACTCGATTTCCGCCGTCGGGCGCACCCTGACTATCACCGGAGCCTGCGGCAGAGCCTCACGCATCTCCGAGACTGTGAACAGGCAGGCCTCCTCAGATATCTCGGCCACCTGGAAGTACTCCAGATAGCCCGGCTCGGAGGTGATGTCCGTGTATGTGAAGCGGTTTATTAGCCCGAATACGGCGAAGCCGAGCACGATCACGGCCACAGCCAGCGGGAGGATCCGCCTCCTCATGCCCCCACCTCCGTCTCCTGGACCCGTCCGGCCTCTATGCGGTAGAGCTTGTCGGCCAGCAGACGGATATCGTCCCGGTTGTGGCTTGCGAGCAGGATGAGCGCCCCACGCTCCTTTTCCTCCAGGATGAGCCGACGTATCCTCACCACGCCCTCGTCGTCGAGGCCGTTTGTCGGCTCGTCCAGCATGATGACGTCGGGACGCTCCATGATCGCCTGTGCGATGGCCAGGCGCTGTTTCATGCCCAGCGAGTATTTGCGGTAGACCCGTTTGTCAGCCGGGTCGAGGCCGACACGTTCCAGGGCGTCATGTATGTCCCGGTCCGAGGCAAGCCCCTTGAAGCCTGCGAGGAACCTGAGATTCTCATAGCCCGTGAACTCCGGATAGAGGCCCACATTCTCGAGCACGATGCCGAGACTGGGCAGGACGGCGAAGTCCGCACGCAGAGTTTTCCCGTCCAGCAGCACCTTTCCGCCGGTCAGAGCCATGAGGCCCGAGAGCGCGCGGAACAGCATGGTCTTGCCCGAGCCGTTCCGGCCGACAAAACCGTATACCGTGCCGGATTCAAGGCTGAGATTCACATCTGAAAGTATCTCCCGCCCCTTTATCGTCTTGCAGAGTCCCTGTGCTTCCAGCCGCATTTTATCCCCCGCTTTCCATGTCGGACACGATGAGGTCGTGCCGCTGCACTATTACCACGCCGGCCACGAGCGCCGCCAGCGCCAGTATCGCCGATATTATGAGAGAGTTCTCAATGCGCATCGCAGCAACGTCGCCGAGCAGGCGGCTTCCCTGCCAGCCGAGAACAAGACAGGACATTGGATTCAGCCGCAGCAGCTCGTAAACCGGCTCCCTTAAGAGCGCAAAGAGGCTGATGAGAACGAGCTGAGCCGCCGTCAGCCCGGTAAAAGCCGCGCTGCTGCCCGTGAAGATCGCGATCAGATTCACAAGAAGCGCCGCTCCCGCCTTCCAAAGCGTGTATATGCCGAAGTGGAAGCCCAGATACAGAGCTCCTCTCAGGTCGAACAGCACCTCCCAGCGCAGCAGCGCCGTACACAGTGCCGCCGCCAGGAGCAGGACCTGATACAGTGCGGCCGTCAGCAAAAGCCCGGATACCTGACGCAGATACCAGCCCCGCCGCCCGGGTATCCTGGAGAACACGTATACGCTCGCCGTGCACCAGTGCCGGTACAGCGTCACGCCCGCCAGCGCCTCAAAGACGAAGGTGGGCACCAGCCGCAGCGAAAATGTCAGCAAGTCTGTAAGCGACAGGCCCAGCGGGAAACTGCCCCTTGAGCCGCTCAACTGCAGCACCAGCTCGGAGAGCGTTATCTGGCCGCCATATGGATTTATGTAAACCAGAGACAGCCATATACCGAAGAGCGGAGCCGGCAGGAGCACATACAAACGTTTCATCTCAGGCAGTCCTTCCTGGAGGCGTGACCGACTGCGAGCAGCGACAGGCCCAAAATGAGCAGCAACAGCAGTCCGAAGACGAGGTCGCTCCTCGGCCGATCGCAGAAGAGAAGCAGGCTGTTGTACCAACACATATTCAAGAGCGACGCCGCCTGGAGTCCGATAAAGACAGGCAGCAGGAGCAGTACGCGGAACCTGACCCGCCACAGCGCGGACAGGGCCAGTGTCAGCCCGCCGAACACTCCGGCGGCCGCTCCGAAATACAGGGTGAATACCACGGCGTAGAGATAGGGCGAGAGCTGATACAGCCACGGGAACTGATAGGCTGCCTCGCTGATGTGGAGCTCCACGTTGTATATCGAGTAATTCATGAAATCGCCCTCAGCCTGCAGAGGGAAGGAGATGCAGTTGAGAGCTATCTCAATTAGAAAGGGCAGGGCAAACACCAGAGCGGTCACGAGGAAGGCGGCGAGATATCGGGAAAAGAGGTAGGCCCTGCGCCCGAGCCTTGAGGCGAGCAGGACCTCCTCACCGCTCTGCTGCTCCGCCGCCAGAGACAGGCCAGCCGGCAGGCTGACGAGCAGGGGAAACAGCTGGATGAGCCTGAGCGCGGAATCCGCGTTCCAATTCGTGCGGTTGTAGCTGAGCGAGAGCAGCTTCATGGGATGATACATGGAGAGCAGATCACTACCGCGGAAATCCAGAACGTTGTTCGTGAAATTGAGCAGCACGAGCGCCAGCAGCAAAAGAAACGTTGCCACGGCTCCCCTGCGCCGGAGAAGAAATCGGGTCTGTTTTAAAGTTGCCGAAATGAGCATCCGTAGCACCTCCCGCATCAGCCGAACTGCAATGCTGAGTTCTTGGCGTGTATGCACAAAACCGAACTTTCAGCCATTTTTGCCGCAAATGTCACTTTTGATAATAATCCCCTATTTATTAAAGACGATTCAGACCTCAAAAATGCAACAGCAAACGACATAAAAATCCCCTTGCACGGCGCAGCGACCGCTTTGACGTGCGGTGAAGGCGCAGTTGGTTTTCATGTCACGACAGACTACCCGCTCGGGCGGACTGAGCCTGCGGTATTGTTGCACTCCCGCCGCATCCTGCGTCTATATTATTCAGAAGCCAAAGATAAAAGTGACCGGGCTTGCCGCGTGTCCCGGAGCGCCGTATGAGCCTGGACAACGCAGGCGGCTCCCTGTATAATATTACCGTAGACATATAAAAATCGCCGCGCCTTCCCGCTTTTTGAAGGCGCGGCTGTTGGAATATGGAGGCGAGGCCATGCACATTTTCTTGAAAAAGGCAAAACGCGAGCCCGTGTTCATACTGCTGGCGGTCATTTTGGTTCTCGCCTCGGCCTTTTCGTGCCTTGGCTTCGGGGCCTGGGAGAGCGCTATGCGGCAGGTGCGGAGCATCGAGGGCTCGTACACGACCGTTGCCGTGCCCGTAGGCGCCCCGTCGAACCCCAACACCGGCGCCATGGAGTACATCACGGACGAAAACGGCGGCATCAGAGGAGAAACACATCTCGAGTATAATGAGGACGGCAGCGTCAGCTACCTTGACCCTGAGACGGATGAGGTGCTCCGCACGGTCTACCCCGCGGGCGTAATAATGGACGCCGCACGCAGTGCGCCGCAGGTGGTGAGCAGCTGCTCCGGCGCCGCAATGCGGGCGGAGCTCTCGGGCGCTGAGCCGCTCGCCTCCGGCAGCGTGGACAGGCTCAACTACAACCTCGGCTTCGACGAGTGGAACCACAATTTCTGCGTCCTCGCCGTGCGCTGCGGCGAGGTGATGGACATGGGAATGGAGGGCGGCGTTTCCGGAAACATCACGACCCTGGGCAGCAAGGATTACAGCGCCGAGCTCGAGGTGCTCGACTGCATCGCAATTTCTGAGAGCTATTCGCCGGAGGCGCTTGTCGGCTGCACGCTCACGGTGTTCCCTCTTTACGGCCAGAGCCTGTGCGGAGAGGACGGAACCTTCGTGCTCGAGGAGGGAAAGACTTACATCGTCCGGGGCTTTTTCAGCGACCTCAGAGTTGAGAGCCGGCTTGAATACATTGAGGGCGAAAACGGGGACCTTGTGAGCACCGAAGTTCGCAGCGTGGATGACGACGGCCTCCCGCGCTATTTCTACTTCAGCCCCAAAATGCTCGACGGCGTCTCCGGAGCGCAGGAGACTGCGGATGAGGGCAACCCCATCCTCGCCGGGGCGGATAATCTGCGGCTGGAGCAGATGACAGAGCAGCACGAGGGATATTACAATGTCTACTACTGCGCCGCAGAGGGCCAGCTGCCCTTCTACGCCGAGTACGAGGGCGACGTTGGCGCCTTCCTGGCCTCGGACGAGGGCAGGGCCTGGCGCGAGGAGATCATCCCCTGGGTGGAGACGAACATCAACTCCGCCGCGGTGGTGCTGACGGACAACCTCTACACGCTCTACAACTTCAACTCCGGCACGGCGTCCATCCTGGAGGGCAGGGCCTTCGAGGCGGAGGAGTATGAGTCCGGCGCCGCCGTCTGCCTCGTGAGCGCGGAATTTGCCGCGTATAACGGTCTTGCGCCCGGAGACAGGCTGGGTCTCGACTTCTATGACACCGGCTCTGCGCAGTCGGAGTACTCGATGTTTTCAACGGGCGGCACTATCACGGAGCTGACGAGCCGCACCCTGGTGATGACGCCGGAAAACCGCACAGGCTTTGCACAGGAATACGAGATCGTCGGTATCTACACCGCACCGGAGTGGACGCCGGGGCAGCAGAGCTTCACCGCCGAGACCATATTCGTGCCCAAGGCCTCCGTGCCGGACGCAGAGCGGTACGAGAGCGACTACGCCTCCTTTTTGAACGCGCTCGAGCTGGAAAACGGCACGTCGGAGGCGTTTTTGGAGTACATGTCCGCACAGGGCATGCCCGACAGCTTCATCTGCTTCGACCAGCAGTGCTCGGCGCTGGAGACCTCCGTCGAGGCGCTGACGCAGAACTCCGTGCGGCTGCTCGTGCTCAGCTCTGCGGTCTTTGCCCTGGTCCTCGCCCTGTATATGGCGCTTGTCATGCACAGGATGGGCGGTACGGCCAGAGCCATGCGGCTGCTGGGGCAGTCGGACAGGGCCGTATTCCGCGAGATGCAGTTTTTCCTCATCCCGGCGGCGCTCATCTCAGTCGTGCTCGGCGCTGCGGCTGCGGCTCTGGCCTTCGGGGACCTGACCCGGGCCATACTCTCGGAGAACATCGGCCTGAGCTTTGCCACGCTGCTCATCTGCGCCCTGGCGCAGTTTGTGATACTCGCGCTCTGCGGCCTTGTCTGCGCAAGGCGGGTCTCAAAGCGCCCGCTCATGACGGAAAAGAGGTGACGCGATGTCTGCAATGCACGGTCTCGCCCTGCGCTCGCTCCTGCGCAGGAGGGGGATAAGCCTGCTTTTGGCGCTGGTGGTGTTCAGCGGCATCGCCCTCTCGTCGGCGCTGGCCTGGTTCACGGCAAGGCAGGAGTCCGCACTCGACGAAGTCGTGCGCGACACGCTGGTGCACTGCGTCGTCACGGATGCCAAGGGCATGTCTCAGGACAGGCTGAACATGTACTCCGCCGAGGTGGAAAAGCTCACCGGCAGGCGGGAGGACGTGGGCTGCATGCTCGGCAGGTATGTGAAGAATGTCCGCGCAAAGGCCGGTCTCGATCTCACATATCCTGTCGATTGCCGGGGCGTGCGCATCCTGAGCCTGGACTCGGACCCCGCGCTCTCGGCGCTCGAGGGCGTGACGGTGGAGTTCCTCGACGGCTGGGACGAGAGCGCCCTGGGCACGAGCGAGCGGCTCTGCCTTGCGCCGGAGGGCTTTGTAGAGCCGGACGAGGCGGGGGAGTTATGGGTGGAATGCGCCGACGCCCTCGGAGGCGAGTTTTCCCTCCGGGTGATAGGCTGGGTGCGAGGCGGTCCGGCGAATACGCTCTATGTGCCCTTTTTCATGCTCCGGGGAGAGGAAAGCGAGGTCTTTCCCACGGACTCCTGCTCCTTCGACATCGCGGACAACAGCCTGCTGGAAGAGAGCCGGGCGGAGATATTCAAATATTTCGTCGAGCCCGCGCCGGAGAATGTGAACGACGGCATAAGCTACGGCGTCATGATCCAGGACGAGGCCTATATAAGGTCCCGGGACGAGCTCATGAGCGGCATAAGGCTGCTGCGGCTGCTGACGCCTCTGCTGCTGGCGGTCATGGCGGCGATAGGCTTCCTCTCGGGCTACCTGAGCGCGCGGCGGAGGATAAAGGAATTCGCGGTCATGCGCTGCCTCGGCATGAAGCGCGGGCAGATATTCGGGTGGACCTTCGAGGAGTACGCCATACCGACGGCCGCCGGCTGGCTGCTCGGGCTCGGCTTCGTCATACCGGCGAGCCTCTCGGTGGGAGCGTGGCCGGTTGTCCAGGCGCTGCTGCTGCTTTTGGTGTTCCTGCTCGGCACGGCGATAGCGATATTGCGGATAACGGGCGTCAACGTGATGCGGCTTATGAAAGTGGAGGAATAGCGATGGAGATACTGCGCACGAACGAGCTCGAATACAGCTACCGGAACAAGTACCAGATCGTGAACGCGCTGCGCGGCGTGAGCTGCGGCTTTGAAAAGGGGCGCATCTATGCGGTCACGGGCCCCTCCGGCTGCGGCAAGACGACCTTTTTGAGCCTGCTGGCGGGCCTGGACGTCCCGACGGGCGGCACTGTGGAGTTCGAGGGGAGGGCGACCTCGGAGCTCGACAGGGATGAGTACAGGCTGGGTCACGTCTCGGTCATCTACCAGAACTTCAACCTCTTCGGCCACCTGACGGCGCTGGAAAACGCGGCATATCCTCTGTACGTCCGCGGCAGGCCGGCGAAGGAGGCCGAAACCGAGGCCGAGAGCCAGCTTCTGGCGGTGGGCCTCAAGCCGGAGCAGTTCAAGAGGTACCCGAACATGCTCTCCGGAGGCGAACAGCAGCGCGTGGCGATAGCCCGGGCGCTGGCCTCCGGCAGCGAGCTCATCCTCGCCGACGAGCCGACGGGCAATCTGGACAGCGAGAACAGCCGGAACATCATGGACATCCTCGTAAAACTCGCCCACGAGGAGGGACGCTGCGTCATAGTGGTGACCCACGACCCCGCCGTTGCAGAGCGGGCCGACAAGGTGTACAAGCTCCGAGACGGCAGGCTGGATGCGGACTGACGGCGCAAGCTGCCGGCGCTGCGGGAGATCCATCAGGGGGCCGTTATGAGATAAAAGAAACTTGCAGCTCAACGGGTCTGGGCTATCTGCAAGATCAAAAATGAGAAAGAGGCCGACAGTTCAGTGAACTGCCGGCCTTTTCCTTGCCGCTTGTCAGCAAACCTTAAAATCTTCGCAAGGCCATTTGCGGACGCATGAAGTACGTCAGCCGTGGAGGCTGAGGCCGCTTATGGCGTCGGTGGCCTCGACCCAGGCGCCGGCGGCGTCCTCGATCTCGGAGAGCTCGCGCACCTTCAGATAATACTGCGCACCGGAGGCGTCTTCCGCCAGGGCCCATGCGCCGTGCTCGCCCTCATCGGCGTCCCAGCTGCCGCCCTCTCCGTAGATTGAGAGCACCGTGCCCGCCTTGATGACTTGCCGCTCGGCGCCGCCATCGGGCGCGTCGTAGGCGAAGATGTCAATGAGCGTCTCCTTGTCCGCGGTCTTGTACCGCTCGTCGGTGTAGAAGTCCTGCTCCACGAGCTCAAGCCCGCTGTCCGTGAGGACGTAGTCCGCCGCGAAGGCCCAGTTTTGCAGCACGCCGCTCAAAATCGAGGCAGTGACGCTGCCGTCGCCGTTGACCGTCACGGGGAAATAGCCCGTGTCCCCGATGAGCCCCGGCACCCGGCCGAGGTAGACGGCCCCTTCGCCGTCGAAGCGGATGAAATTAGTGTAGTAGTCCGCACTCTGCCCGTCCTCGAGCACTGCGAGCTCGATATAGCCGTCTGAGGCGTTGATGTCGACGGCAGCGCACTCGGCGTGGACGTTGACGGCGTTGAAGCCCTGCTCCGCGAGGCTCTCGTCCACGGAAACGCCGTCGATGCTCAGGCGGCAATGGCTGCCGAGCGCGCCATCCCGGGAGATCACGCTGTACTCGACCGTTTCCTCCTGCCCGTCCCCGTCCAGGTCCGCGGACAGGCTCTGGGTGCTGAGCGGCTCCTCCGACGGCTCCGCCGCCTCGCCGCAGGCCGAGAGCAGCAGCGCTGCACAGAGCAGCGGCACCAGCGCAAGGTGTTTTACGTGCATGGTCCAGCCTCCTTTTAATGATAAAACCGATCGGCCAACACACTAACGGCGTCAAATGATATATTCTGCCTATAAATACTCTAGACCAGGTCAAACCGAAAGTCAAGCCGGAAGCGGCTTTTTCACCCTTTCTGCCGGCGAGGGAAGGGGATAAGGCTCACATTGAGGTCAAAAGCTGCATCTATGCGCAGGTTGCACTTTTCACGGCTCGGGCGTCTTTACAAGCAGGGACACAGCCAGAGTGGTGCGGAGAGGCCGACCGGACAAACCCGCCGGAAAGGAGACTGAACATGAGACATTTGACCGCCATACTTGCGATATGCCTTATCGCACTGACGCTTATGTCTGCCTGCGGCGTTGAGCAGACGCCTGCCACGGCGGCGGACACGCCTGCGCCGTTCTCGGAAACGCCCGAGCCTGAGGAATTTGCGACGACGATACCGGTCGTGGGCGAGGACTATACGCTCAGCAGTGTTGAGCTCTCCGGCGCATATACCTATATCTGCCGCGGGCCCATCATGAAGTGCCTTGACGAGCAGGCGATGAATCAGGGCACGCACTACGCCGCGTACACGGTAGAGAACGGCGAGCTCGTCGAGCTGGAAAGGCACACGTTTTCGCAGAAATATGAACTGGACGGCATTACATACCCCATGGATTTTGAGTGGTGCATGAACGATGGGCTGCTCGAGATCCCCTACTGCGGAGAGAATTGCAGGCCATACGCCTGGTATACGTACAGAGCGGCGCCAGAGCGCGTGTTCGTGATGGTAAGCCATGACGATACGGCCTTTGCTTACCCGCTCATTATTAACCTTCTGACCGGTGAGATGGAAGACGTGCTGTCGGACGTCGAGCTCGAAAACATGTCAAATGTGGACGTGTCCCCGGACGGAAGCAGGCTGCTCATTGTATGCCGGAGTGAGGAAAATTACGAAGACACAACGGTGTGGCTGTATGATATCGACGCAAAAGCCCTCAGCGATATTACGGACATATCGCCAAGCAGCTTGGGCGGGTTCTTTGCCGGCGAGAGCGTTATCTGCGCCTATGACCCCGAAGGCGTGATCAGGCGCTGTGACCTGGATGCAGAAGAGCTCGACGAGGTTTACAACGTGAAGACGTCGGATGAAGGCGCCGAGATATTGTATGACATGACGGCGAGCCGTTATATCCTGTTGTACGGCGCTGGCGAGCTGTCGGCGGTGGACGTTGCAGGCGGCGGCGTCATGGATGTAGGAGCGGTCCCGGCCAGGCCGGGCTTGGTCCAATACAGCCAGGACGGGACAAAGGCTCTGCTCATGTTCTCCGAAGGCGATACGGTAAGCGGCCTGTACGTCGTGGACTTTGCGGCCCAGACCCTGGCGGACTACCCCGTCCCCGGGGACTTTGTCATATCCGGGTACGAGCACGCCTCCCCGAACATAAGCTGGCTCGACAACGACACCTTCGCCCTCGATAACGGCGCAAACGGCGTGGATGACACGCTGTGCGTCTGGGCGTATGAGCTCGGCTAACCGGCCCAGCCCACGGCAGGGCAGGAAAGACCTTGGGGGAGACAAAGCGGGAGCACGTCGTCATCACCGCCTCCAACGGCGAGAAGTGGCCTCCATCGCCGATGAGACGAGAGACCTGAGCGCGCGGGCGGCGCCTGCGTATAAGAATCGGGGACAGGACCCGGAAGGGTCCTGTCCCCGGTTTTTATTCTGTCTCGGCACGCTCTCAAGTCAAAAATCCACGCCCGGGATGGGGTAGCCGTTTTCGGCTACGCACTTTAGCGCCTGGGCGGCCTCGGCGCAGGTTATGGGCTCGTCGGCGCGGATGTCGCCGTCGGTGAGCTCCAGCCAGCCGCACTTCCAGGCGTAGTCCACATAGGAACACGCCCAGTAATCGATACCGACGTTTTCCAGCATCTCACCGTAAGCCAGCGGGCAGGGCTGGAAGGACAGGCGGTGCAGCAGCGTGACGAATTCCGCGCGCGTGATGTCCTCGTCGGGGCGGAACAGCCCGCCATCGAGGTCCTCGCCGTCCCATGAGTACCGTGTCAGAAGGCCGTAGCTCGCTAGATACGCGATGGCCTGCGCGGCATCGCTGCCGGGCTCCACGTCGGTGTAATCGAGCGGATACGC
>UMAB01006615.1_pt1 | contig 10542 bp, 10 predicted proteins | sample 1963601 | NCBI WGS metagenome assembly UMAB01 (sample SAMEA4835905, study PRJEB28245) | human gut metagenome | biome: gut microbiome; material: fecal sample | place: Denmark | collected 2008 | reverse complement strand
AGAATATGTTAAATAAAAAGGTATATCGTGTTTATACGGCCATTTTTATGTTTTTCCATTACTTTTGTGCGAAAATTTTAAAATTGATATAAAAATGGCATTTAGTACATTATTCTTAGATGCTTCATCCGGTAGTGGTACGATGGATGGAATAAAAGACATGGTTAGCGACCTCTCGCAAACCATAGGTGTTGATTTGTTTGAGGAAGACATAGACAATGTCGTTTTTCAAACAAACGAGTTTTTATGCAACAGCGATTTTATCGGTTCGCAAGGTCCTTTTTGGTGGATTTTGCAGATGAGCATGGCTTTGGGAGCATTGTTCTCTATCATCGTGGCTGGAGGCATGGCCTACAAGATGATGGTGAAGAATGAGCCTATAGATGTCTTCAAGATAATGAAGGTGTTAGGCATTGCCATCGTGATGTGCTTTTGGTACCCACCAAGTATGAGTGGATTCAAAGGTGCCAGCAACGCTTGCATCCTTGACGCTTTGGCTTACATTCCTAATTGCATAGGCAGCTACACACATGACTTATATGAAGCCGAAGCTACACAAGTAAGTGATAAATACAATGAACTTATGCCTCTTATCCAAGCACGAGATTCTATTGCTGGTAGTTTGCAGGCAGATATTGATGTGGCAGCAAATGGAACGAAAACGGAAGCTGCTGCTTCCGCTAGTGCTGACGCTACAGGAACCAAAGCTACAACCGAAGGGCAAAAACAAGTTTCGAAAGCTGCACAAAAGTCCACCTTTGCAGGTTTAATGATAGGTCTGGACAAAGTTGTCATGTTCTTTGCCTTGGTCATCTACCGAATTGGTTGGTGGAGCACGATTTTCTGTCAGCAGATACTGTTAGGAATGCTCACGATATTCGGACCGATTCAATGGGCATTCAGCGTCCTACCAAAATGGGAAGGAGCCTGGGCTAAGTGGATAACGAGGTATCTCACGGTACACTTCTACGGAGCGATGTTATACTTCGTTGGTTTCTATGTATTGTTACTTTTCGACATCGTACTAAGTGTTCAAGTAGAGAACCTTACTGCTATCACCCAAGGCGAGGGAGCCATGGCTGCCTACATCCAGAACGCCTTCATGACCTGCGGCTACCTATTGGCAGCATCCGTAGTAGCCTTGAAGTGCTTGAACCTAGTTCCAGACTTGGCAGCGTGGATGATACCAGAGGGCGACACAGCATTCTCCACCCGAAACTTCGGCGAGGGAGTAGCATCCTCAGTGAAGGCAAGTGCGGCTTCAGTGATGAAAATATAAAGAATAGATAAAAAAACAACAATATGGCAGTATTAAAGAATGTAGAGAATAAAATCAAGCTCGTAATGATTGTGAGCAGCCTATTTCTGGTAGGCTGCGTCATTGTGAGCCTAGGCAGCATCATCATCGCCAAGGGCATGGTGGACGAAGCCCACAAGAAAGTTTACGTATTGGACGGAACCGTTCCTATTTTGGTAAAGCAGACCACCCAAGAAGAAACCTTCGATGTGGAAGCCAAGAGCGACATCGAGATGTTCCATCAGTTCTTCTTCACGTTGGCACCTGATGACAAGTATATCCAATACACCATGAAGAAAGCCATGTATCTGGTGGACGAGACAGGACTAGCCCAGTACAATGCCCTGAAGGAAAAAGGCTTCTATAATAATATAATAGGTACGAGCACCATCTGCAGTATCTATTGTGACAGCATCAAGCTCAACACCGATTCCCTCACCTTCACCTACTACGGCAGACAGCGCATCGAGCGAAGGACAAGCATTCTGATGCGTCAGCTGGTAACCGCCGGCAAGCTCAGAAGAGTGCCGAGAACAGAGAACAACCCTCACGGAATCCTCATCACCAACTGGCGAACACTGAAGAACCAAGACTTGGAGGAAACCAAGAAGTCAGACTATTAAATCAAGCAACAATGGACATAAAGAAAGTACTCATGGGCGAGAAGATGCCCGACAAGAACGATCCCCAGTATCGAGAGCAATACGAGCGAGAGGTGAGAGCAGGGCAAAAGTTCGCTGAGAAGACCAAGCTCAACATTCTGTTTTTGAAAATCCAAGAATGGGCAAACGACCACAGAAAGGCCTTTCTGGGCATCGTGTTCGGCTTGGTAATCTCCCTGTTCGCCTGGAATGTCATCAACATGATAAGATATTACAATGCGAGCAAGGAGCAAAAACGCCACACGGCAGTGGAGCGAGTAGAGAAAGCCCTTCAGGAGCAACGTAATTCACACAAAGCACAATAAAGATGGATATAAAGAAAATCAACTTCAAGCAGCCCAAGTATATGATACCAGCCATCATATACATACCGCTGTTGTTCACAGGCTACTTCTTGATAGACACATTCAACGTCGATACATCAGGGCCAGGCAACAGCAAGCTGAAGACCACCGACTATTTGTCGAGCGAGTTACCGGAAGCCTACACCGACAGCGTCCTAGGCGACAAAATGGACAACACCCAAAGGGAATACGGAAAGATTTCCGACCTTTCGGGAGTCCAAAACGTAGAGAACGACAACGACTCCGTAAACAAGAAACAGGATTACGAGTCAAAGTATAACGAAGAGGAAGCCAAGAAGGTCAAGCAACAGCAAGCCGAGGAGAAGCGCAAGCTCCAAGAGATGCAAGAGCGAGTGAGACAAAATCGCAGCCAATCCAACAATGACGACTTTGTTGACCCGATAAGCAGCTCCGAGATAGCCAAGGCGCAACGTCGCCGTCGCCAACGCAACTGGGAAGAAATGAACCGCAACCTGGGAGGTGGCGACAACTATCTGGCAGACAATGAAGAAAACTCGTCCTCTTCCCTTTCCTCTTCAACCACAACAGGAAACACCACGAACAGCGGTATTCCTGGAGCCATGAACAATGACACCGACAATTCTTACAACGCTCCAAATACCGCTAACGGCAACCATCAGTACCAAGGAGGCGTACAGCAAGATGGAGAGCAACCAGAAAAGGTGACAAAGAAGACCAAGGAAGTCTCCGACTACTTCAACACCGTAGGCAAGGACAAGGAAAAAGACAAGCTCATCATGGCCATCATCGACGAGAACGTAAAGGCCGTTGACGGCAGCAGGGTCCGTCTCCGCCTGTTGGATGACATAGAGATAGGCGACGAGACCATCAAGAAAGGCACCTACCTATATGCCACCATGAGTGGCTTCGGCAAGCAAAGAGTCCAAGGAAAGGTAGAAAGCATCTTCTATGACGATGACATCATCAAGGTAAGCCTATCCATCTATGACACGGACGGCATGCAAGGCCTGTATGTACCTCTGAGCAGTTTCAGGGAAACCACCAAGGAAGTCGCAAGCAGTGCCATGCAAGGCGGCAACATCATGGACAACACCACGACCAGCAGCAGCGGCATCAAGGGATGGGCGACCCAAGCAGCGCAAAATGCCTCACAACGAGTGATGAACGCCTTGGGAACAGCAGCCAAGAAGAACCGTGTCCGCCTGAAGTACGGCACACGAGTTTACCTTGTTGACGGCAGTCAGAAGGAAAGAAGCAACAGAAATAGAAACAATTATTAATCAGATAGAAATGAAAGAAATAAGAAAGAAGTTCCTATCACTCCTTGCGGTGTGCTTAGGAGCCACACTTGGAGCATTCGCTCAGAAAGGATATAACGACATGGAGCAGCTCACTATCAACGAGAATGTTTCATCCATCATCACGGCATCAGAGCCTATTCGCTTGGTAGATATATCCACAGACAGCATCGCTGGCGACAAGCCATTGGAGAATGTAATCCGCTTGAAGCCAAAGACAGGCAACCACAAAGACGGCGAGGTGATGGGAGTTGTCACTATCATCACAGAACGCTATCGAGTGCAATATGCCTTGATATACACAAGCAAGCTGGAAGAGGCAGTGACTGACAAGGAAGTTGAGCTAGTGGAGCGCAATGCCTTCCATAACCCAGATGTAAGCATGTCAACGGTGGACATGGTGAGTTACGCCATGAAGGTGTGGAACTCCCCTGCCCGATATAGAAGCACATTCACCACCCAGAACAAGATGACCATGCGTCTGAACAACATCTATGTGGTAGGAGAATACTTCTTCATAGACTTCTCCGTGGACAACAAGACCAACCTTCCGTTTGATATCGACGAGCTAAGGGTAAAGCTGCAGGACAAGAAGCAGCAGAAAGCCACCAATGTGCAGACCATCGAGCTGAAGCCAGCCCTGATATTGGATCGTTCCGTAAGATTCAAGAAAGGCTACAGAAACATCATTGTCCTGAAGAAAATGACTTTTCCTAACGACAAGGTACTATCCATCGAACTCAGCGAAAAGCAGATTTCCGGAAGAACAATCTCCATGAACCTCGATTACGAGGATGTGTTGGCCGCCGATGCCTTCGACACCCTTCTTTTACGTGAACAATAAAAAGACAGATATGAGAAGAATACTTTCAACGATATTCGCCATACTACTGACAGCAAGCGCATTCGCCCAGAGTCACGGCAACCATATCATGGTAGGCGTTGGCGGCAGCTATCCGCAAGGAGTAGAGGCCACCCTCGCCTACGAGCACGAAACCGAGTATCACAACGCCTGGGAATATTTCGCCACAGCCTACTTGAAATACAAGAAAGACGAGGAGGCTGGACATGTCACAAGCGACTCCTTCTGGCACAACTATAACACATGGACTGTGGGTGCAGCCTACAAGCCATGTGTTACAAGAGGCAGAAACCACCACGGAAGTGTAAGAATAGGTGTTAGCTGTGGCAGCGACCTGGACAAAGTGATAACCGCAGGACATGTAGGTTACGAGCATACCTATAACCTCTACAACGGTTGGAGCCTGTTCTTCCAGGTGAAGGAAGATGTAGTAATCAGAGGAAAGGACACGTTCAGAACAGGAGCATCCTTTGGCGTGAAAGTTCCCCTATAATATAATAAGGTGTAAAATGAAAACAAAGATAACAACTTTTGTCATGGGGATGCTTATGATGGCATCCTTCATGACCTCCTGCGACAATCATGAGCCATACGACCCGGACTTGCATATAGGATATGTCCTTTGCGATGACCATACCTGCATGGACACGGCAACCTATTTCAACCAAAGCAAGCGCAAAGCCGTGGGAGTAGTCTTTGCCGAAAAGACGAAAGATCATCCTGTGTTGGCGGTAAACCTGGAGGAAACAAGCGGCATGTTCTGTGACTCCATAGGAATGGAGAACGGAACGAGCGGTGACATCACCAAGTTCGATGGCTTCTCCAATACCGTTGCCATGTATCAAAGCTATGACAATGAAACTGGCCATGGCTCTCCGATAGCCATGAGGATGATGAACTTCCACGAGTATGGGCAAAGCGACCACATCCCAAGCGTGGCAGAACAACGATTGCTGCAAAGTGCAGCCAAGACCATCAATCCCATCATAAAGAGATGCGGAGGACAACCTATCAGCTTGGATGCAGACTGTTGGTATTGGACTTCTACGGAAGTACAGGAGAACCCAGGCACACAAGCCTGGCTATGCAGCGCAGTGAATGGTGGCATCATGCCAACACCAAAGGCAGAGAGCCATAAGGTCAGAGCCATCATTGAGATGAATTATCCAGAGTAATAATTAAAAAAACAATAGATTATGGGTGGTTGGAAATCAGCTATTGAACTTGTGCCAAAAATAGGCAAAGTCATGGGTAAAGCCTTCGGCGAAGGTGGAACTAAAGCCGTTGAGCAAGTTGCCAAAATTTCTAAGGCAGAAATGAAACAGGCAAAGGATTTGAGAAAAGCAGAGGGCGCAATTAAAAGCATAGGCAGTCCTAAAATTAATGTTTCTGGTGTAGATATTTCTCGCTTTTCCTATAAGAACGGAAAGTTTTGGGATTTGAAACACGCTAACACCTCTTATTCAAGAAAAGAATTTGCTCAATTGCAGTCACATTATTCCAACCTTTTCAAGGGTGGAAACAAAAGTGGATATAAGGCATGGGAAAGAACCATACCAAAATCAAATTTTACTCCTAAGTTCAATACTCTCAACAATGAGTCAAAAATTATAGGACATGGTAGTAATACTGCCGAAACTATTGCAAAGCAAAGGTGGTATCAGAATGTAGAGAACTGGAAAAAGGCAGGAAAGCTCGGAGTAGATGGTATGAACAAAACAGGCAGAGCTATTCATGGAACAGCCGAATTTGGATTTAGAGCAGCCAGAGGAGCCATTAAAAACTCTAAAGACCTTGCTATATTGGCAGGTACAGGTTGGGCAGCGTACAACATTTATAATGGTAATGGTATTGTAAAACCAATCTTGGGAGCTGTTGGTGGTACTGGTGCCCAACAAGGAGGTGCTGTTAATATAGCAGAGCAACTTATTGCCGGAGAAGGTGCGCCACAACTTCATGATAATTTATCGGGTATGGTCAATGGTGTGGTAGGTGAAGCTGGTGACGTTTACTATCGTCTTAAAGACGGCACAATAGCCGTTGCAGACGAAGCTGGCAATCTTTATCAAGGAGGCAAGGATATGATAACAGGTGCATTTAATGGCAATGGTATGGTAAACGATGGTAACGGCTATTATTCAGATCCGACAGCCCAACAATATCCATCCATGGCACAGATGCAGATGACCAATCAACAAGGCGGTGGTTCAATGAATGCCTTGATGAACGGCATGAACAATGCAGTAAGCCAAGTGTCCGGTGGAAACGTGAGCAAGATGAACATTGCCAGTTTGTTGCTTTCTGCCTATATGATGTTCGGTAGATTTGGTTGGATGGGAAAAGCCGCCAGTTTATTGCTGGGAGGAATGACCTTACACAACATAAACGGAAAACAGGCAGCTTCTCAACACCAAAATCAGCAACAACAGCAATCACGTGCGAACGTTACCGAGCAAATACCTCTTCAGACAGCAGAGATGCCTGTTGAAGAAGAGAACACTGTTGTTCGCATGAGAAGACTATAATTAGATACAGGAGAGCAATCTCCTATTAAAAATCACAGATAAGATGAAAGAAAATTTTAAAGATATGCTCCTCGAATCCGGAAGTGGTTACATGATGCCATTCGCCTTGGAGGAGAAAGAAGAGCTTCCAACCACACTAGGATATGGCAAACAGCGTCACCCCATGACAGGCGAGGAATTTAACCATCTAGGTGTTGACTTCGCCATTAAGAACAGAGATTTGTACGCAGTAGCCTCTGGTATGATTGTTGGCGCAGGAAACGATGCGCTTCATGACAATTACATCGTAGCCAAATATGGGAAGTACGAAGTTACTTATGGGCATCTAGCAGAAGCATATACAGGATATGGTGAAAGCGTTTCCGCAGGTGATAAAATTGCCAAAAGTGGCGATTTCCTTCATGTCGGCATACGATTCAATGGACAAGACATTGACCCGATGGTTTTTCTTTCCATGATATGGGCAAACATCCAGCAACTCGCCGCCATGGAAATCCAAAAACAGCCTACTGAAGAATCCTTGGGAACAAAAAACATAAAAAACAGTTTCGACAAGGACTATGTTTCCATCTTGATGCTCATGCTCAGATGGCTTCCAAGCTACATGAACGACTTAAGGAACAGGGCTTACAATCCTCCTCCAAGGGCAGAAGCATCCCTACGCAACATCTTTGCCCAGGCAGCCTCCAAGAATTATTTCTTTGAGAGCATACCATCCGTAGCCAACCCTCTCGGATTATCAGAAAGAAGTGTTCCCCTAGCTGAGAAAATTCAGGATATCCTTATCCATGATTTTCTCAGCTATCTGGCACTGAACCACAACATATATCCTGAGACATGGGACGAAAATGAAAAAAAAAACTTCTTTCACAAGCTTCAGAAGACGGATTGACCGCCGATCCTTTGAAAGACCTTGAGATAGACATACAAAGCTACGATGTTGAACGCACCGCCTCCGTTTACTATGACAACCAAGGAATCCGTTGTTGGACAAAAGCTTGGTTTAACGGAAGGGAAAAAGGCGAGAATGCCATCGAGATAACCAGACAACTCGCCATGAAGTTCTTCAATGACGAGATGTCCATGGATGAATGGCTGTCACGTTTCTACCCTAAGCAAATGACGGTATATCATAAGGCCATCAGTCTGGCACGCAGTCAACTTCTTGGAATGTAAACAACAAACAATATGGCAAAAGGTAATAATTTACAGGATTTATCCCAAATAGACTATTGTCTTCAGCAATACTATAGCAAGTATATGGCAGCCACTCTTCTTCAGGAGCGAAAGAAAATCCTTCAAGAGCAGAAGAACGCTGCCATAAAACTTAATGAATCTCTTCAGAGACTGCCTAACTTTGGTGCCGCTTCAAATTCGTTCACCAAGTTGAACGATGCAGAGCAACTTACCAAGAAGTCGCTCGACGAGTTGGCTGCAAGGACTTCTGAACGTTGGTTCAAAGACCCCAAGATAGTGAAAGACTACAGCGTTTTCGTTACATCTTTCTATGAAAGCCTTGTTGCGAAAAATGGCGGTAGAGACTCCAAGGCGTTGGAAAACTACGCCAACAACTACTGCGCCAATCGCCTTCAAAAATTGATGGTGGAACAATTAGCTAGGGAGCAGGTTCCTGCCAACACCGCAACTTACATAGCCAAGAAAGCCTTTTCGGAGAGCATTCTTGGCATGGGCGACTTTGGTAGCCTAAAGAAAGGAGCCATTGGGCAAAAGGTTGATGAACAAGCGGAAAAATATTACAATCCATCCGTTGTTTCAAAAACAGCAGGAACGATTGCTGGTTACGGAATAGATGCAGCACTCACCCCAGGAGGTGTAGGAAAGGCAACTTCTTCCGTAGCCAAGGGTGTGGTAAAGGTAAGTCAAAAAGCTGCAGGTTGGTGGTTAACCGACAAGATTTGCCAAGGAGGTCTCCATATTTGTGGCAAGCTATGGGGAACTGAGGATGAAGAGAAGAAGGATAACCGTACCATCTTTGGTGACGAGAATGCTTCTGCAAAAATACAGGCCGGAGCAAAGAGATACAAAAAGAATGGCACGGAATTGATGATGAACATCAATAGTGGACTTGCAAAAAAGATAAAGTTGCCACCCCCAAACACATCTTTAACCATAAAGAAAGAAAGCAACGCCCTATTGGCGGAACACAAGGGTAATTCCCAAAAGCTTCTCTCCACCATCAAGAACAATCTCTCCAAACAGTGTGTGCCATTCAACGGAAACAGCAAAGTTCCAGCTTGGATGTTGAGCAACAGCAGCAAGCAAAACAGGGCGTTGGCATCCTCTTTCTACGCCTGTGCCATGGAAATGTCTAGAGAGCAAAAACAAGTAAGGATGTTTGGAGGCAAGAAGATGACCTTGAAGGAAGTGAGTCAACGAGCCTATGACTATGCAAGGGCAGCAGTTGCCGTAGAGCAACGATCCTCCAAGAATGCAGCTCATGCCCAAAAGGGGACATGGGACAAAAACATGTCTGCGCTCAATGACCAGATAAACAATCCTGGCAAGTCATCAATTCGTAAGCATCCAACTTCCTCTCCCCAGGCAACCCCAACGGCATCCCCTTACGCTTCGGGGCCTTATGCGCAAAACGGCGTAATGGGAACAGAAGCAAACGGTACAACACAGAATACTGCGCAAAAGCCAAATATAGATGGTTGGGGCAATGCCTTTGAGAGCTTAGGCCTTAATGGATTTGGGGACATCGGCAAGAATCTAGGCTATGTATTGGCCATGCTTCCTGATATGATTATAGGAATGTTCACAGGAAAGACTCCAAACCTAAAGCTTCAGGACAACCTGATGCCATTGGCTGCCATAGTGGGAGGAATGTTCGTAAAGAATCCTCTCCTGAAGCTGCTGCTTATTGGATTTGGCGGTGCAAACATCTTGAATAAAGCTGGTCATGCTGCCATCAGCGATGGTTTAGCAAAAAGTAACAATGTAGCAAAGACCTACAAGGTTTATCCTGACGAGCCTTTGAATTCAAGAATAGTGAATCCAGCGATGAAGGGAAGCAGTATGATAGCCACTATCGACGGCGTGCCTAGCGTCATCAACATATCAAGAGATGCTGCAGACGCTTACAACAAGGGAGCCATCCCTATCAACACATTGGCGAATGCTGTCCTTCGCAAGTATGATGAGAACAAGGCATTGGCATCGCAGAATTATGAGCAGCATATGAGCCAAGAAGAAACAACAACCCAATCAATGGGTATTAAATAGGTGTTAAGTGCCAGTTATATTAATTTTAGAAATACCTCCTGGTTCGAGAGAATCGGGAGGTTTTAGTTTGTCATTAAGTTAGAGCGGTATTTCCAAGTCGGAGTATCGCTTTTGTTTTACATCTACCTCAATAATCTATACCCTTGCATTAACACCGAGGGGTTAAAGGGGGCGAGCAGCCTCATTTATAATCGTTTACATAAATATCTATAGAAAAAGAATATGTTAAATAAAAAGGTATATCGTTTTTATACCACCTATCTTGTATTTAATCAGTTACTTTGCCATTGGAAACCCGTTGGCGGAATTAATTTAAGTTGATAAAT
>UMAB01008723.1_pt1 | contig 10610 bp, 12 predicted proteins | sample 1963601 | NCBI WGS metagenome assembly UMAB01 (sample SAMEA4835905, study PRJEB28245) | human gut metagenome | biome: gut microbiome; material: fecal sample | place: Denmark | collected 2008 | reverse complement strand
GCTCTTTCCATTCGCCCCCAACATTTGCTCATCGACGGCAACCGATTCCGCCCATATCAAGGAATCAGCCACACTTGCATTGTCAAGGGCGACGCAAAAATGATGACGATTGCCGCAGCGTCGATTCTCGCCAAAACTCATCGCGACGAATTTATGGCAAAAATACATCAGGAATATCCCCAATACGGCTGGAACATCAACAAAGGCTACCCCACCAAGGCCCACCGCGAAGCCATTGCCCGCTACGGAGCGACGCCCTACCATCGGCGCTCGTTCCGATTGCTCGACAACGAGCCGTCGCTTTTCCCCGATTTATAAGAACAAAAAACTCGCAGAAAAGCCGCTTCGTTGCTGACGCGTACCGCTTCGACAAGCCGGCGAGCCTCTCCCCTATCGCCACCAACACGGCGACACAGAAGGACATATTGGCCGGTAACGAACTATGGCTGAGAGCAGTGAAATCGGGAAAAGTGAACAAACTGTGAAGTGGACAAACACGCAATGTTTTCCTCTGTTCACGTGCGGAGCACGGATATGGAAATGCCGCAAGTGGAGAAGTCGAGGAACATAGTTGCCCTGCTTCAAAGTTTATAAGTTATGGTACTTGAAAGAATGCAACAAAGAATCGCTTCTCTCCATAGGAGAGTAGGCTACACAAAAAACGCAAAAAGGTTTATTCTTTGTTTTTCCGTTTCACGGTGTGTTTGAGTTTCAACACGGCAAAGTTTAGCTCAATAGTGGTTTCTGAATTGCTAACCTCCATTTCATCGTCCAGCAAATCAGACAAAATTTCACCGCCATGTTGCATGAGGCTCTTTTGTTTGAACTGATCTTTGGTATTGGACATCTCCGCCACTGTATGCGACAATTCACGAATTTTGGCAAACGTCTCTACAATAGCGATCGTAGTTTGTGTTGCCTTCGGACTTTTCAGAATGGTAGCAAGCATATACAAGCCTTTCTCTGTAAATGCTTTGGGCAATGTTGGCGAATACTTCAATTTAGGGTTATCGAAAATTTCGATAACCTCCGCTTTCTCCTCTTTGGTAAGTTCAAATATATATCCTTGGGGAAATTTGTCAGGATTGTTTTTTTACTGCTTCATTTACACGCATGGTCTCCACATTGTAGAGCTTTGCCACGTCGCTATCCAATATAACTTTCTGTTCGCGGAGCTCAAAGACTGCTTTCTCTACTTCACTGAACGTGACAATATCCTTGCCCATCATTATTCTTCCTTTTAGTTCTTAATCTGCTCAAAAGTAATAAATTTTATTGAACAACACTCCATTTCCTCATTGTTTAGTCGCGTCTATTTTCCAACATGTCTGAAAATTTCACACAAAGAGTTAATGCCGCATTTTTTCACTTGCGGCTTTACGAACTTGGCAATCTCTGCCATTCTTAGAAACAAAGAAAGCGCGCCACGAAAACATGGCGCGCTTTTTATGCATCTCAGAATCGGAACAATTATTGGGAACAAACTTCTTCGTCGTAATACGCATAATCATAATCGTAGACAGGCACAGCCACGGAGTCCGTAGCATATTCTTCCGGCTCAATCTGGGCGGGCGCGTCTATGGAATAGTCCATTTCAGCCTCGTCTTGGTTGGCTTCGCTATAAAATTGGTCGATTGCGTCGGTGCGCGGATTAAAATCGGAAAATTCCTCCGTGCCCACTTGTTCGCCTTTTTCGTCAATCAATATCCAATCGCTGTCCTCAAATGCGAAATAATGCGACTTGTCGGTGGACATTTGCACGATAGAGGCGTAGTCGAACGGAATTATTTCTTCCCCTTCAGCCGTGATAACGCCCCATTTTCCATCGGAATCCTCGGCTATGTAGCGGTCGGGCGACGCATAGGCGAGATTCTCGTATTTCGCGCGAAGGACTATTTCTCCGCTTTTGTCGACAATGCCAAATTCGTCACCGTCGGTATAGATTGTTTTGCCGTCGTTCACGCCGTAGCAATAACCGCGTTCCATTTTCGAATTGGAAAAATCGGACGATTCTTCGCCTTTTTTGTCAAGAAACACCACCTTGTCGCCTTTCATCATCGGACAGTAACCCTCGTTGTAAAGCGACCCTGCGAGTTCATATTTTTCGGAGGAAAACGATTTGATTGTTTCGCCTTTTTTGTCGATGAGCGTGATGCGGTCGCCTTTTTGCACGAATGCCAATCCTTCCTGGAAAATTGTCACGGCATCATATTTCGCCGAAATGGCTTCTTCGCCTTTTTCATCCAAATAGCCCCATTTCCCATTTTTGCAAAAAGCGGCAAGCCCCTCGGTATAATTGATCGTTTGCGTGATCTTGTCCGACAATTTTTTCACTTCTTCGAAATCCTTGTTGATGACGACAATGCCCTTTCCCGATTTCACGGCAAACGTCACATCGCCATTAAACAACCCCAATTGTGAATATTTCCCTTTGCTCACGGCGTTTTTGGAATCGCCGACATCGTACATTTCATAGTCGCCTCGTTTGTTTTGCACCACGAAAAGGCCGTCCTTGACCATGGAAGGCATATTGTCGAAATCGTTTTCGCATACGATCTCACCCGATTTCGTGTCGAGAATGCTCCATTTGTCCTCTCCATCGAGTTTTACAGGAACATATTGCACTTTGCCCTCGTCGGACGAGCAGCTCCACAATCCCAAGCCAGCAACCATTGCCAACATGGCAACTTTCAATTTTAACAGATTTTTCATATCGTTAGGTTTTGTATTCTTTGCAAATATAGTGAAAGTTGAGTGCAAAAGAAAAAGAATTTATTCGTTTTTTCTTTTGCCGAAACGCATCCTATATTATCCAAATATAACTGAAAGTTGAGCGCAAAACAATCAAACTTGTTTGAAATTGTTTTGCCGAAACGCATCCTATATTATCTACCAAGTCTATTCACCGCCTTTTCTTGCACCGAGCATGAAATCGTATCTAAACCCTATCAATACCCTCACGGTGCTTGCATCTCCTTCTACCGGAATCGACAACATCGGGCAAACTTGCAAGTTCTTCACCTTAAAGCGCAACCCTGCTTTAACTCGCCGTTCCGACATCCTGTATTCAGGAATGGTGGTGTATTGTGCCAATAGAGAAAACTGGTTGGTGACATTGAAATCAGCCCCTAACAAGTAACACGTTTTGTATTTGAATCCCGAATCATATCGCGCATTTAACTTTGCCCGAAGGCTCAACCATTTCACAGGGCCATAAAGTCCGCCAACATTGATACCAAAGTCGTAGAAACTGCCACAATACGTCGTCCCGAAATAAACATCGCCTTGCAACTCGAAGCCATTCCCTTGCCACTCGTATCCACCCTGCCCACTGACATATTGATGTTTAAGATGCTCGATAAAAACACTGTGGTTAAGCTGCACATGCCAATTCGAATCCCACTGATAGCCGGCATAGGCATATTTCGTATCCCTCAACCCCACATAGATTTGAGAACAAACGGTTTGGCTCGCCAATGCCGCAACCAGCAATATGAACACTTTTCTCATAATAATTCTTTCACTTTTTTCGCCAGAATTTCATAACCATATTGATTCGGATGAAGCCCATCAAAAGAAAAGTTCATGTTTAGACGGCCATCGGTCGCGAAATCATCAAAAACATCGCAATACGATATCCGCTCGAAAGCTTGCACCCTTTCTTTTATCTTTGCATTAAATTTAGCAACTAACGCATTTGCCTTGCCCAATGGATCAAGCTCTGTGCTTCTCGGCAAAACGGATATGATGATTAGCCGTCCCTCTCCCAAGCTGCACACTGCGTTCAGATAACGGTCGATATACGCATCTAATTCATCTTCTTGCATGTGAGCCAAGTCGTTTGTTCCCGAAAGGATGACAATCGGTTCGTTCGCCGCGACATTGGCATTTTCTTCCAACCATTGCACGCCGCTTCCGCTCAGTCCGTGGTTGCGAGTCTCTGCCATGGGAAAATAACTTTCGACATCCCACCTCGCAATTTGGGAGTCGCCAATAAATACGAGCGGCGGCTTGTCGGATTCCCCGCAAGCACACAACACCAATGACAAGCACATTAAAGCTTTCGTCAAAATCTTATGAAATAAATTCTGCCTCATCGCCAAGGTCATTTTTTATTTAAAGGGAACAACACCCTTTGCATAAATGGAATAGTATACAAAGATAATGAAATTTTGAACGAGACAATACAGAAAAGGCTCCACAAGCGGCACTGCTTGTGAAGCCTTCTCCCAACTGTATTTACTATGATACTCTTACTTTTTTCGTCCGATTAAAGTTTCGGTCCGGCAGCCACAAGAGCTTTTCCTGCTGCATTGCCTTCGAATTTCGCGAAGTTCTTGATGAAACGTCCTGCAAGATCTTTCGCCTTTTCGTCCCAAACTTTTGCATCGGCATACGTGTCGCGCGGATCAAGGATGTTAGGATCTACGCCCGGCAATTCTGTCGGCACAACGAAGTCGAAGTACGGAATTGTTTTTGTCGGAGCTTTGTCGATCGATCCGTCGAGAATAGCATCGATGATGCCACGCGTGTCGCGAATCGAAATACGTTTGCCCGTTCCGTTCCAACCGGTGTTGACCAAATATGCCTTTGCACCGACTTTTTCCATTCTCTTCACGAGCTCTTCCGCATATTTTGTCGGATGCAAGCTCAAGAATGCAGCGCCGAAGCATGCAGAGAACGTCGGAGTCGGCTCTGTGATGCCACGTTCCGTTCCTGCCAATTTAGCTGTAAATCCGGAAAGGAAGTAGTATTTCGTTTGTTCCGGAGTAAGAATCGAAACCGGAGGAAGCACGCCAAATGCGTCTGCCGAAAGGAAGATCACTTGATGAGCATGCGGACCTTTCGATACCGGCTTAACGATATTGTTGATATGGTAGATCGGATAGGAAACGCGCGTGTTTTCCGTAACGCTCTTGTCGGCGAAATCGATTTTGCCATTGGCATCAACCGTGACGTTTTCAAGAAGCGCGTCGCGCTTGATTGCGTTGTAGATATCCGGCTCGCTTTCTTTGTCGAGGTTGATCACCTTTGCATAGCAACCGCCTTCGTAGTTGAACACGCCCTCATCGTCCCAGCCGTGTTCGTCGTCGCCGATAAGCAACCGTTTCGGGTCGGTGGAAAGCGTTGTTTTTCCCGTACCGGACAAGCCGAAGAAGATAGCCGTGTCTGTGCCTTCCTTGTTGGTGTTGGCAGAGCAGTGCATCGAAGCGATGCCGCGCAACGGATTCAGGTAGTTCATAATCGAGAAGATACCTTTCTTCATTTCGCCGCCATACCATGTGTTGAGGATCACTTGTTCGTTCGTCTTCAAGTTGAACACGGTAGCTGTCTCGGAATTCAATCCAAGTTCTTTGTAGTTTTCAACTTTTGCTTTGGCTGCATTGAACGATACGAAATCAGGCTCGCCGTAGTTTTCGAGTTCTTCTGCCGTCGGACGGATGAACATGTTCGTTACGAAATGTGCTTGCCATGCCACTTCCATGATGAAGCGCACTTTCAAACGCGTTGCAGGGTTCGCGCCGCAGAACGTATCGACAACAAACAAACGTTTGTTCGACAATTGTTTTACAGCCTTTGCTTTCAAATCGGCCCATGCTTCTTCGGAGCAAGGCTTGTTATCGTTTTTGTATTCGTCGGAAGTCCACCAAACAGTATCTTTGCTGGCTTCGTTCATTACGAAAAATTTGTCTTTGGGAGAACGTCCGGTGTAGACTCCCGTCATCACATTGACAGCGCCAAGTTCAGTCACCTGACCTTTTTCATAACCTTCAAGAGTCGGCTTAGTCTCTTCAGCAAACAATACTTCATAGGAAGGATTGTGCAAAATTTCAACGGTTCCTGTGATACCGTACTTTGTTAAATCAAGTTTGCTCATTGTTGATTGATTTATAGTATAATAAAATGTTTTTACCTCTTTGAAAACCGGTGCAAAATTACTACTTTTTTTCCCACACTGCAATATCATTGTAGAAATTTTTCCGTATTTTAATATCTTTAAATTATTCTTGCCTGTCGAAGCCGGAATCTTCCGATTTTGAAAGGCTCAACGCTCGTGGATACAACAACCGCAGCCGCCGTTATGTTTTCTCCGGCAAACGTTTTTTTCCGTCAGATTGAGATTTCGCCCCTGAGCGAACGCCGCAACGCCGATTTTACTTCTTCGGGCGACAATCCGGCACCGAAAAGATACATCAGTTTCGTAATGGCAGCCTCGGATGTCATGTCGTCGCCGCTCACGATGCCGGTGGCCGAAAGCGCGTTGCCCGTCATGTAGCGCTCGCTATGCACGCCGCCATTGACGCATTGCGACACATTGAGCATGACAACGCCGCGCTCTATCGTTTCGCGAATGAGGTCAACAAACCACTTGTCGGTCAACGCATTGCCTGCCCCGTATGTTTTCAACACAATCCCTTTGATGCCCGGCGTGTCGAGCAAATGCCGCAACGTGCGTTCTGTGATTCCGGGGAAAAGGTGGATGAACATCACGTTGCAATCCATCTTCGTTTGCACCCGCAAAGGCTCGTCGGACGGCGTTTCGCGCCACAACATTTCTTCCCTGAAATGGATGCCCAACCCAATTTTTGCAAGATACGGATAGTTGTTGCTCTTGAAAGCATTGAAGTAGTCGGCACTCATCTTCGTGCTGCGATTGCCGCGCCAAAGATAGTCTTCGAAAAGGATTGCCACTTCTTGCACCATCGGTTGTCCGTCGGCAGCCCGGGCTGCGGCAATCTGGATGGCCGTGATCAAATTTTCCTCGCCGTCGGTGCGCACTTCCCCGATAGGCAATTGCGAGCCGGTGATAATGACCGGCTTCCTCAAATTTTCCAACATGAAACTGAGAGCCGATGCCGTATAAGCCATCGTGTCCGTCCCGTGCAGCACCACAAAACCGTCGTAACGCTCGTAATTGTCTGCTATGCTCGATGCAATTTCGTCCCAATGCGACGGATTGATATTGGAGGAATCGAGCGGCGGATGAAATTGGATATTGTCAATGTCGAAATTCAATTTCTTGATTTTCGGCACATTGTCTATCAGATGCGAAAAATCGAACGGTTGCAACGATTTTGTTTCGGGATTCTCAATCATTCCGATTGTTCCCCCCGTGTAAATGATCAATATTTTGGGTTTCGCCATGATGCAGATTTCAAATTTTATTGCCGTCGATTCTCTTTTGAGGGCGTTCTTTCTGCAAAAGTAACGAATTTATTTGGATTGCCTAACACTTATTGCCGAAACACGCAGACAAGCCTCCTTCCCTCAAAGCATAAACCATGACGCTACATGCTTTCGTCCGATTTCACCGCCAGATACCATTTCCCTTCGTATGCGCGGAAAAGATATGAAGCAAGCATGTCGGAGTCCAAAGACACTGTCACCAACTCCTCATCTTCGCCAACGCGGCATTCGGCATATTGGAATATGCCATCATCAAGGAAATGCAAATATCCCATCTTATCACGCGATATGGTTGTCACTTCATAAGCAGGCCTAAGCGCGGGATATTCAGGATATTCTGTGCGAATCACTTTCAGCGGGAATCTTATTCGCTCTTTCTGAAACGCGGAATCCGATTTGAACTTGTCAAAGAACGTTGCGAAATTTTCCACATCGTCAACGGCCGCTTCTTCGGAATCCGTTCTCCCTTGCGCCGCCGGAACGTCTGCAATTGTCTTCACTTCTTCGACAGCAGAATCAGCGCCGGCACCACCGCCTGCCTGCGTGCCCTTTCCGGAACAAGCCGCAAGAGCCACCCCCACGACAATAGCTAAAATCGTTTTCATTGATTAAAATTATTCGTTCTACATCCTTTTTATCCGCACATCCCGCATCGGGATAAAGCTGCCGACATTGAAAAAAATGTCAACGCACGATTTCATAAGTCCGCGCAACCAAATACCATTTCCCCTTATATGTGCGGAAACGGAAAGAACCGCGCGTGCTCGTGTCGCGCGAAGATTCGGTCACCACTTCTTCGTATTCGTCTACCCGATGCGCCCTATACCGATATCCTCGATCTTCAAGTTCTTTCAGATTTCCAAAGCCGAATTCGGAATGCGAAATAAAGCCGATTGCGCGTTTGGCTGTGGCAAGGTGTTCGTCATAAGTTACAGTCACCACTTTCAGCGGGAATTTTATCCGCTCCTTCTGAAATACGGAATCCGTTTTGAATTTGTCGAAAAACTCATAGAAATTTTCTATGTCGTTAATTCCATACTCGCCGGAAACGGAGTCGTCCGATTCTGCTGCGATCGCATTCTCGCCCGTTATTGTTTTCTCGCTCGCCACGGCGGAATCCGCGCCGGTGGCGCCGTCTGCCTGCGTGCCCTTTCCGGAACAAGCCGCAAGAGCTACGCTCATGGCAACAATCAAAACTGTTTTCATTTTCTTTTTCATGTTTTTTATTGACTTATATTGCAGTACGCTCTCATTCTTCCTCGCTGCTACATGCTTTCGTCGGTTCGCACGACCAAGTACCATTTCCCGCCATCGGCACGAAACGTGTAGGATGCCCATACGCCCGTATCTTCCAAATATTCTGTCACCACTGTTTCATCTTCATCCGCGCGATAAGCGAAGTGCCGATATCCTGAAGAATCTTCATATTCTTTCAGATTCCAAAAGCCCATGTCGGAATGCGACAAGCAATTCACTTCGTAATACATTTTTTCGAAATCATATTTGTACGGGTCGCTGAACATTACCTTCAGCGGGTACCTTGTCCGCTCTTTCTGAAACGCGGAATCCGATTTGAACTTGTCAAAGAACGTTGCGAAATTTTCCACATCGTCAACGGCCGCTTCTTCGGAATCCGCTCTCCCCTGCGCGGCAGGCACGTCTGCAATTGTCTTCACTTCTTCGACAGCAGAATCAGCGCCGGCGCCACCGTCTGCCTGCGTGCCATTTCCGGAACAAGCCGCAAAAGCCACCCCCATGGCAACAATCAAAACTGCTTTCATCGATTGGATATATTGATTTGTTCTACATTTATTTGATTCACATATTCAGAAACCGGCATTTGCCGCGGCACAACGGAATTCACCAACTTTCCTCGAAAATTCGCTTCGTCTGCAAATATTTTTCCATTATCATGACACTGCCGTCCTTCATCACTGTTCCCCTCCAATAATAATGAGGATCGTCGTAGCTTTCACGTTTCTCGAAAATGGCCTTTCCGCGATAATAGATGTCGGTCGTTTTCGTGGCGTCGGTTTGCCGGACCAAGCCGGAAATTCCGGGAATCCCGTCCCACACGTATAATAAAACATCATACCCGTCATGTTCGACTATGCCGACAGGCTGCCGGTCTTTGAAAAACATGTCATCGCTGCCTGCATCAAATATAAACGTGCAAATGCCATCTTCAGGGAAAACCCAATCCTCCAAAGCCATGAAGAAGGGCTCTTTTTGCGGGGTCAATGTATATTCAGTCGCTTCTTGCAAATATTTTGAAAGCAAAGAATCCAAACGGGCATGCGTAATTTCATAAACCGGCAGATTCAACGGCTCCGGCTGACGGATTTGCGACAAAACCGGCACGCCGAATAGCAACGATGCGAATAACAATATTGAAAATAAACGCTTCATATCTATCTATTTAATCATAAATCAATTCAGACTGCAAACTTTTCGAGGCAACTTTGACAATGCCATTTTTATAATACATATCCCACCAATATCCCGTACTCGTTTGAGCTTTTACGAAATTTGTAATGTCGGGAGAAATATACAGTATATTGTCAGGCCATTTTTTGATGTTTGTTTTCTCAAAAAAAGTAGCCAGCCCCTCCTGAGATGCATAAATGAAAACATTTACTCCTTTGCGAGCGACGACGCCGTCGGGGATTTCATCCATATCCCGCACCACGCATAGCTTCCCATCCGATGCAATAAAATCTATTCCATATTCATACACGTCGTCTTTCCATACGTTAAGCAGGACAAACCTCGACTCAGGATGCCTCGTAAATTCATCCATGCCATCCAAGAAAACGGCAAGCAACGAATCCAATTGGCAATTGGTTATTTTATAAACCGGCAATCCCACGCGCACCATGTGTTCGTCGCCTCTAATGAGGCCGGTCGCGCAGAATATGCCCACAACTGCAAGCATCACACATTTTTTCATAGCTTCATTTTTTATTTAGTTTCTTCATTCTTTACAGGCGCAACATCCTCAAATACTTTTTCCACAGGTCGATAAACCTGAACTATTGCATCGGAAATCTGTCGTTGGCAAATTCCAATTGCTTGATGCGGTTATGCCTTTTGCTTGCAGTGGTTTATTTATGTCGCAACCTATTGAGCGGCTTCTCTTCGAGGCGGATATTTGAAGTCTCCCAATCTATGACATTGGTAAATACCGCTATTCCGGGCAATTGCCCCGGCATATCGTCGCCATACGCGAAAGTGTAAGCCGCAGCAGATATAAACGATATGCAAAATTCGCCATACCGGTTGCCTGCGCCGTCGAGCATAACGAAATAGACCGGCGGTTCTGCCACCGGATATATCGTTCGCGGCGGTTCTTTTGCGCCATAGACCCTCTGATATTCCGACTCCAATAGCAGCTTGTTTTTGCGATTGTATGCCGACGGGTT
>UMAB01012769.1_pt1 | contig 10631 bp, 7 predicted proteins | sample 1963601 | NCBI WGS metagenome assembly UMAB01 (sample SAMEA4835905, study PRJEB28245) | human gut metagenome | biome: gut microbiome; material: fecal sample | place: Denmark | collected 2008 | reverse complement strand
TCATCCCGTCACATCCGCACGTGGATGTGCGACCACCGGGAGCAAACTCCTTCAGAAGGAGTCACCGAAATCCCCGTTTCTCCTACTCTTTCGGAAGGAGTAACGCGGTCGCTTGCTGTACCGGTGTGGAACCGCTGCTGTTGTGGCAATTCTTATTCTTCGGTGCTGGGTAGGGGCTGTCAGGCCATGAATCTGCCGGCAACGGTCAACGGTAAGTACTGCAGCACTTCGGATTTGTAAGACATTGACAGTAAATTCATTCACGATGATGCCTGTTCTTTTCGATGCCTTCTGAAGTGCTATGAAGATCAGGCCTTAATAGCAAGCGTTTGATTATCTGTGTATTGCAAAAGTGGTTCGATATGCTGCTTACCGTTGCGTCACTCGGGTAGGAATGCGGCTCTGTTCATCTGGCAAGTACGCAAGGCTTACGGCATTTGCCACCCGGTTGTTTAAAACGGGTATGAAGGCGTGAGTTCCGGACATTGTCAGCCTTTATCAAAATCAGACACAATGCCGTTGTGCAGAAAGTGTGTGCAGGCATCATTTTCAGGTATATTCCGCCGTAAACCTCTCTCCGCATTTTTCTCACGTTGCTTTTTAGTTATAGTCAACACGGTTGATATTCAATATGTTGCAGATTTGCCGACTTTTCACCTGAGGCGTTTTTGGGCATAAACAAGTACATTTTACTGCACCTGAAATTCAGCCGTTTAGCTAATGTGCTTATTTTGAAGTAAATGCATTGTAACTAAAAAGCAACGTGAGAATTTGGGGACATGTGCTAATCGTTACTTTGCCCTGGCAGGTACGCGGGAGTCTGTGAACATTGTCAACCTTGATCAAAAACAGATATGCTGCCGTTGCACAGGAAGTACATGCAGATATCATGCTCAGTCGGCATGTCCAGTCTCCAGTCAGCATGTCCAGTCGGCATATCCGGTTTCAGTCGTATTCTGTCAGAAGTCTTACCCCCTGCGGCATCGCTTCAGTTCCACGTTGCCTTTTAGTTATGTTTGATTGGCTTGATATTCAGTGTGTTGCAGATATGGCAATTTTCTATGTGTGGCGTTTTCCGGCAAAAACAGTGCAATTTTACCTCACCTGAAATTCTGTAGCTTAGCTAATGTGCTTATTTCAAGGCAAATGCATCTTAACTAAAAAGCAACGTGAGATTTTTGGGGGTGTGCGGCTAAAAAGCAACGTACCAAAAAGTTGGACACAAACACAAGAGTCACGAAAGCGGTCTGAGCCACCGTGAGTCAGGCCTGCTATATGGTGTGAGCGGCTGGACAAGCAGTTATGCATTGTTCTGGTGCCGCAGGACGCATTCCCTTGCGTCGGCGTATGTGTCCCGCCAGAACCTCACCGGCATCCGGCTCATTCTGGTGCAACTTAAAGGAAGTGTGGTGGAATTTGCTTTTAGTCGGGATGGGATATTTCAAAAGAGCAGCGGCAGGCTTTTCACGGCCGAGGCGAGTCCTATGATGAGGATGGCGGCTCCGCAGACGCGGGTAAGGGTGTGAAGCTGGCCTATGGTGATACGGTCGCGGAACGAGCTTATGCCCCATGTGATTAGGAACCAGGATGTTGCCGAGCCAAGGGATGTTCCTGCCCATTCGGAGAGCATGACGGTGGAACGGGAGGTGTCCATGCCGAGGAAGGTGAAAAGCCATAGCATGCAGACCAGTGTTCCCGGATTTGTGACGGAGATCAGGAATCCGTTCAGGGCCTCTTCGGCGTGCCGGGCCGGACTGACGGCCCTCGCCTGCACCGATTCCGGATGGCGCAGACGGTTGCGGCTGAATGTAAGCCTTATGCCGGTCAGACTGATGACAAGCCCTCCTGCCAGCAGTACCCAGCCTTCATTCGCATCTATGAATCCTTTGATAAAGGACAGGGCAAAGAGTGCCAGAGCCGAGTACAGGGAATCGCTGACAGAGCCTCCGAGCCCTACAGCCAGACCGGACCATCTTCCGCGGGCGAGTGTGCGCGGAATGCACAGCAGTCCCAGCGGTCCCACCGGTATGGAGATGATGACTCCTACGAGAAATCCTTTCAGCAGTCCTGTCAGCAGCATGGGCATTGTATTATCCGGCGGTCGTTCCGACAGGCATCAGCCCGTTGATAAGCAATGTAGTTATCTCTTTCTTGCGATGTTCCAGAAACTCCGAGGCCGTGTTTCCCTCGCGTCCAAGCAGATCTATGAATATGGGTGCGGCGATGAATGAGAATACCACCAGGGACATGCCGTCGATAATAAGGTCCAGAGGGTCTATCTCCCGGATGGTTCCTGTACGGATTGCTCTCTCCACCATCGATTGCAGTCTGGAGAATACGGTCTGTCCCCGCTCGCTGGACAGGAAGACTTCCCGGATGTACTTGCGCCTTTCCTGGTTTTGCGTCAGCTCGTTGAAAAGGAAGTACGGGATCTTGGGGTTTTCAGTCAGGAAGTGGAAATATTCGTCTATGATGCTGCTGATGCTGTTGAATATGTTGCTGTCGTCCCTTATGCTCCGGTCAATGAAGTCCATCACCGTTTCGAACTTTGCATAGAAGATCTTGTCGAACAGATTCTCTTTGGTTCGGAAATAATAATGGACCAGGGCCTGATTGCATCCTGCCTCACGGGCTATTTCCGTGGTGGAGGCTGCCTTGAATCCTTTCTCCAGAAAAAGTTTTTCGGCGGCGGCCAGTATGTTTAGTTCAGTGCTGGATATGATGTTTCCGTTCATAGTCGGAAGCAAATTTAGTGAAAAAAGCCTGTCATTGTCCATCATTCTGTATCATAAACTGAAGGCGGTTGTATATGTTGGCTTCGGAGGTGTTGCTGTCGAAGTCCAGGAAAAGCAGGCTGAGTCCGGGATAGAGCTCTAATCTCCGGCCAGACTTACTATCCTGGACGCCTTGGCTGCATCCTCAAAGACATCGGAGAACGGACGGTATCCCGGACATGGCGAGCAGGCACGGTCAAATGCCCGGGCGCAGCTGCGCATCCACAGGTACAGGGCATCGGTGGCCCAGAGCGGGGTCTGCAGTTTCTTTATGTGTTCCCTTTTATAGATGTGGCGGTTGGCAAAGGCGGAGATGAAGAAGTTGTAGACGGAGGGGACTGCCGTCTCGATGCCATGGCGGTTGAGCCAGCGGACCACGTCCTTGTTGCTTAACGAATTGTATTTGACGTAGATCTCTCCTACGATTCCGATGATACGGGGATGCAATTCTGTGCGGATGGCTGCGGCGAATTCCCTGGCGGCCTGTCCTGTGAGATCCTTCAGCCCGCGGCAGTCCCTCCGGAGTATGAGGGCCTTGCTCATCTCAGTGTATTTGTGGCGCAGACTTGCGGCTCTGCCTTTCTGCTTTTCGCGTGTGACAGCGGTGTGGTAGAGCTTGGAGAGGCAGTCGGCGTAGAGGACGGTGTAGAGGATAAGGCGGAGGTTGTGCTTCCAGTCGGGGTCGAAGCCCGGCTGGTTTGCGGTCAGCTCAGAGTTTTTGGATATGGATATCAGCGGGATGTCGCTGAAGCCTTCCGCGCACATGGCGTTCTGGATGAGGGCGAAGTAATTGGTGGCCCGGCATTGGCCTCCGGTCTGGTACATGATGACGGCTGTCTTCTCCCGCGGCAGTTTCCCGCTTTTGAGAAAATTGATGATCGAGCCTACGACAATGGTGGCAGGGTAGCAGATGTCGTTGTTGGCACAGCGCAGTCCGGCCTCCACGTCGTCCTGTGTGCCGGGCGGGAGGGATATCGCGTCATAGCCCATGACCTTCAGTACGGAAGGTATGAATTCGGAGTAGCCTTCGGCGAAATACGGCACTACAATTGTCCTTCCCCGGTTGGAGGTTTCGAATCTTCTGGTGGTGAGCCGTTCAGTTACATGCGGCACGGCAGGAACGGTGCCGGCAGATGCCGTGCTTTCCACCAGCGACCTGATCCGTAGTTTCAGCGAGCCGATATTGCTGACATCGTCTATTTTGAGTGCGGTCAGGTTCTTTCCGTATCTCCTGAGGATACTTCCCACCTCGTCGAGGATAAACGCGTCCGGTCCGCAGCCGAAGGATGTCAGCTCCACGAAATGCAGACGGGGGTAGGGGTGCCTTGCAGCGAACCAGGCCGATTTGAAGATGCGGTTGGGCCAGGCCCACTGGCTGACTGCGTTGAGGTGGGAGTACACCTCCGTCCCGGCCTCCGTCGCTATGTTCTCGGTTATCACGTCTATACCCATTCCGGCTATGGCGGCGGATATTCGGTGCTCTATCATCGGGTCTATGTGGTAGGGCCTGCATGCCAGAAGGATGACGGTACGTCCTTCGGCCATTGCCCTGGACAGGACTTCGCTCGCCCTGGCGGTGAGCGCCTTGCCGTACTGCTCCTGGGCCGCGAATGCCTTCTCTACTGCCTTCTCCGCTGTCCGCCGGCTGACACCCAGTTTTCTGAGATATTCCACGCAGGATGCGGTTGCCAGACTCCTGTCCGCGAAACTGACCGTAGGAGAGTCCAGAGGTATGCCTCTGCCGGCTATTTCGGACATGGAGCTGCGCAGCACATCGGAGTATCCGCTGACTATGGGGCAGTTGTAGCTGTTGCTGGCCTTGGGGTCATCCTTGCGTCCGTAGACAGTGTAGGGGTAGAGGATGCGGTCTACATGCTTTTCGGCCAGATTGATGATGTGGCCGTGCATCAGTTTGGCCGGAAAACAGATATTGTCCGACATGGTGTAGCGTATGCCCTTGTCGTACAGCTTCTCGGAGGACTGGTCGGAGAGCACCGGCTCTATCCCGCAGGAGGTGAGGAGGGTGTGCCAGAAAGGATAGTCCTCGTATATGCCCAGTCCGCGCGGGATGCCTATGCGCAGTCTTTTCTTCCCGTTGTCCTGCACGGGACTTTCCCGCCGGAAGAGCAGGCGGTATCTTTCCTCGAACATGTTAACTCCGCGTACCGGAGCCTTTTCCGTCCGGTTGTAGAAAACCTTCTCGCAGTTGTTCCCGGTGTAGTAGGAATGGCCGTCGGGGAATGTCAGCTGCCTTACCCTGCAGTGGTTGCCGCAGCCCGGGCAGGTCAGCTCCTTCGCACTGTATCCGCTCTGGAGGACCAGTCCGGCGAGGGTGGTGGAAGTCTCCGTGGCTTTAGGATTGCAGCCCATGGCGTACAGGGCGCAGCCGTAGGACCCATCAGTTCCGGCATGTCGGAGAAGCCGGCCCGGAGTCCGAGGGTCTTTTCGAGGGCCCTGACAATCGAGTGGTTGCGGAAGGTGCCTCCCTGTACGACCACGTTGTCCCCCAGCTCTTCGGTATTTTTCAGTTTCAGTACCTTGAACAGGCAGTTGCGCACTACCGAGTAGCTGAAGCCTGCGGCGATGTCCTCCGGAGCCGCGCCTTCCCTCATTGCCTGTTTTACCTTTGAATTCATGAAAACGGTGCAGCGGGAGCCAAGGTCGCAGGGATGCGGGGCGAAGCAGGCCATACGGGCGAATTCCCCGATGCTGTAGCCGAGAGTGCCTGCAAAATTCTCCAGGAAGGAACCGCAGCCGGAGGAGCAGGCCTCATTGAGCTCCATCCGCCTGATGGAACCGTTTTCGCAGAAGATGGCCTTCATGTCCTGTCCTCCGATATCCAGTACGAAACTTACGTCCGGAGAGACTTTCCTGGCAGCAGTGAAATGCGCCATTGTCTCCACTATGCCGTGCTGCAGTCCGAAGGCTCCTCTCAGCAGGCCTTCCCCGTAGCCTGTCACGCAGGTGGATACGATGCGGACATTCTTCGGATTGCGGATGCTTCCGGTCATTCGCTGAAGGCACCGGATAAAGGTGCCCAGGCTGTCTCCGCTGTTGGGCAGATAGTCCGTATGCACCACGGCACCATTGCTGTTTCCCCTCCTATGTCTATAAGGGTCTTTACGTCAGGATAACGTTCCCTGATTACTTCGGCCGCGCAGATTACTTCCTGGACGAATGTGCCGCCCAGAGTTTCTGCATAACCCATTCCCACCGAGCCTGTGAAGCCGGCCTGGACTTGTGCGTCCGGGTATTTTTCCGCCATATCCGCCAGCATGGCCGCGGCTGTGGCCGTTATGTCAGTGTTGTGTCGTCTGTAGTCCGAATACAGTATGTCACCATCCCTGTCGCATAGGACAGTCTTTATGGTCGTGGAACCGATGTCTATTCCTAAGTACATTATTTAATAGTCTTATTAAATAAGGCCGCTAAAATAGACGTAATTTTTAAATAATGCAATTTTTTAAGGAGAAAGTTTTCTACTCCAGCAGATCGGGTCTGAGACGTCTGGTGCGCTCTATGGCCTGTTCTTCCTGCCACTGGCGGATGAGTCTGGGATTTCCGGAAAGCAATACATCGGGAACTTTCCAGCCCATGAAATCCGCCGGGCGGGTATAGATAGGAGGTGCGAGAAGTCCGTCCTGGAAGGAGTCGGACAGTGCGGATGTCTCATCGGTAATGGCGCCGGGCAGCAGCCGGATAATGGAGTCGCAGATGACGCAGGCAGCCAGCTCTCCTCCGCTGAGGACGTAGCTTCCGATTGATATCTCCTTGGTTATCAGATGTTCGCGGATGCGATGGTCAATGCCTTTGTAGTGGCCGCAGAGGATGATCAGATTCCCGCATGTGGACAGACTGTTGCACAATCCCTGGTCCAGCATCTCTCCGTCAGGCGAGGTGTAGATGACCTGATCGTATTCACGCTGCGAGGTCAGGTCCGTGATGGCCCTGTACAGCGGTTCCGGCTTGATGACCATGCCTGCGTCGCCGCCGAAGCCGTAGTCGTCTATCTGTTTGTAGTTCCCCTTGCCATAGTCGTGCAGGTTGACGATATGTATTTCCACAAGGCCCTTTTCTCTGGCCCTTCTTATGATGGAATGGTTGAGCGGACTTTCGAGCAGGTCCGGAACAGCGCTTATAATATCGATCCTCATACTCATAATGGCCGCAAATTTACGTAAAACCGCGGTTCTTTTAAAAAATAATGTATATTTGCAAGTTCATTTTAATAAACAAAATAATGATTGACGAGACCTTGAATCCTTCCGTTGCGAAGAGTACTGCTGAAAATTCTATTGAGAATTCTGAAACACTGAATGTTAATGCTTCCAATGTGACATCTGCCGTGGAGGAGGCCGCCGCTATTGCGGCAGCGGTGGTGGCTGCAGGGACTGTGGTGGACGGTGCTGCCGGAGATGCCGTGCCTGTTTCAGAGGGTCAGGACGGGATTGCATCCGAAACTGAGCCGGCCGCATTTTCCGCTGAGGAGAATGCTTCCGATTCCGTTGAGATGCGCGGAGCCGTTATAAGTGAGGAAGAACTGAAGAAACTGGCGTCCAGAAGCCTTAAGGAGATAGTGGAGACTTTCCGCAATCTGGTGGACAACGGTGATATCATGGAGCTCAACAGACAGGCAGAGTATATCAAGGCTACATTTTATAAGGTCTTGAAAGAGGAAAAGATCGCTTCCGGATACCATGTCCTGCCCGGTACTGCCGACTATGTGGAGCCGGTGGACGAGGAAATGCCTGAGGATACTCTCTCGGAAGAACAGTCCGGAGAGGCTGAGGCTGTGGTGGAGCAGGAAGAGGCTGCCGTGTCGTCCGACGCTGTTTCCGTAAATCCGTTCGTGGAGATAGAAAGGGCATTCAAGGAACTGTATGCCAGATATAAGGGACGTAGGGCCGTGTATTTCCAGAATCTCGAGAAAGAGAAACAGCTCAATCTTGACCGGAAGCTGGAAGTGATCGAGGAACTCAAGAACCTTCTCGAGACGACCGAGGATCTGAACCGTACATTCCCCGAGTTCAGGGCTCTGCAGGCCAGATGGCGCGAGATAGGTCCCGTTCCCCAGACCAGAGTAAAGGATATCTACGAGACATATCAGCATTATGTGGAGAAATTCTACGACTATGTCAAGATAAACAACGAGCTTCGCGATCTGGACTTCAAGAAGAATCTTGAGGCCAAGACACTCCTCTGCGAGAGGGCTGAGGCTTTGGAAAAGAGTTCAAATGTCGTAGAGGCTTTTGCCCAGCTTCAGAAGCTTCACGAGGAATGGAAGGAGTTCGGCCCTGTGGCCAAGGAATTCCGCGAGGAGATATGGGACAGGTTCCGTGCCGCAACGTCCCGCATCAACAAGATGCATCAGGCATATTTCGAGAATCTCAAGGTGCAGCAGAAAGAGAATCTCACGGCCAAGACGGCTCTCTGTGAGAAGGCCGAGGCACTTGCCGACAAGGATATCAAGGATTCCAACGGATGGAATGCCGTTACAAAAGAGTTCGAGGATATACAGAAAGAGTGGAGGAAGATAGGTTTTGCATCCAAGAAGGACAACCAGAAGATATACGACCGTTTCCGTGCCGCCTGCGACAAGTTCTATAACCGCAAGAGGGATTTCTATGCGGAATTCAAGGAACAGATGAGTTCCAACATGGAAAAGAAGATAGCTCTGTGTGAGCAGGCCGAGGCCGTGATGGACAGTACGGACTGGAAGGAAACCACGGATTATCTTATTTCCCTGCAGAAACAGTGGAAGGAGATCGGCCCTGTTTCCCGCAAGAAATCCGATCAGATCTGGGCCCGTTTCAGGGCAGCGTGCGACCATTTCTTCGACAACAAGGAGAAGAATTTCGGCGGTGTGGCTCCTCAGTATGTGGATAATCTCAAGCAGAAGCAGTCCATTATAGATGAGATCAGTTCCTATGTACCTACCGGAGATATGCGTTCGGATGACAGGGCTGCAAGGGATTTTGCGGACAGATGGAACGCTGTCGGCTTTGTTCCCTTCAAGGAAAAGGAGAAGATAAACGAGAGTTACCGTGCGGCAATGGCTGAGAAGTTCCCTGATTTCAAGGTTTCCGGAGCCGGCCGTGGACGTGCTTCACGTCAGCGCGGTGGCCGTGCGGAGGTAAGCCCTGCACGTCAGGAGAGGGAGCGTCTTCTCCAGAAATTCCGCAAACTCGAAAGCGAGATCGCTACATACGAGAACAACATAGGCTTCTTTGCCAGCTCGAAGAAGGCCGACTCGCTGGTTAAGGAGTTCCAGAAAAAGATTGACGCTGCCAAAGAGGAACTTGCGGCACTTGAAGAGAAGATTCACAAAATCGACAGCCAGGAATAAAGCATGAACAAGAATACGATCATCGGTATAACGCTCATCGGACTCCTGTTGATAGGGTTCAGCGTTTATAATTCCAGAATAGCCAGGGAGCAGCAGGAGATACAGAGAGTAAGGGATTCGGTAGCGGCTGCAAATGCGTTTGAGTATGCGGAACAGATGGCCCGGAAGATGGCAGAGGATTCTCTGGCGGCGGGGCAGGGAAGTGCAACAGGAAAGCAGGATTACAGCAGTACCTATGCCAATCCCTTTCTGGAGCAGGCGTACAACGCAGGAGAGGATTTCTACTACCTCGAGAACAACAGACTGAAGATCAAATATTCCACCAAGGGAGGCCAGGCCGCATCCGTCCTGATCAAGGACTATTACACAAGCGACAGTACCGACCTCTACCTGATGAAGGACGACTACAGCAATTTCGGTCTGCAGCTCTATACCGATCAGTACATCAACACAGGCGGATTTACATATGAGACTGTGGTGGCGAATGACTCCACATTGGTCATGCGCCTGTATTTTTCCGATACAGCGTTTATCGAGCACCGCTATTTCCTGCCTGCCGACAGCTATATGGTGGACTTCGACGTGCACATGGTGAACATGGACCGTCATATTCCCCGCAATGCGTCCCAGTTTGAGATTGCCTGGAACATGGACGTACCCCGTCTGGAGCGCGGCTACAAGAACGAGCAGAACTATTCGACCGTGGATTTCAAATACCCCGGTCAGGTCAAGAAGATAGAGAACCTCGGAATCATGCGCGGCGGCGGACGCTCCGGCGGCAACCACCGCGAGGTTACCACCCGTATCGAGTGGTTCGCATTCCAGCAGCAGTACTTCTCCGCCATCCTGAGGGCTGAGGACAATTTCGAGTCCGGAAACCTTTCCATGAAGTTCTATCCCGAGACGGACCCGGACCGCCGTCTGATGGCCTGCTCGGCCTCGACCCTTGTCCAGTACGACCCGGGAGCCGATGTCACCGTACCCTTCGAGTTCTACTATGGACCCAACCATTTCCGTACCCTCAAGAGCTACGACTGTGACTTCGAGAAGATAGTGCCTCTCGGAGGCTGGCTGGTAAGGTGGATCAACAGGGGCATCATCATCCCGGTATTCGACCTCTTCGGACGTTTCATCAGCAACTACGGTATCATCATACTGCTGCTGACCCTGCTTATCAAACTGGTGATATCCCCCCTGACCCTCAAGTCCTACATGTCCTCGGCCAAGATGAATGTCCTCAGGCCGGAGCTTGACAAGATCAATGCCAAGTACCCGCGTCAGGAAGATGCCCTGAAGAAGCAGCAGGAGACCATGGACCTGTACCGCAAGGCGGGCGTGAGCATGTTCGGAGGCTGTCTCCCCATGCTGCTCCAGTTCCCCGTGCTCTTCGCGATGTTCCGTTTCTTCCCCGCATCGTTCGAGCTGAGACAGAAGGGCTTCCTCTGGGCTGACGACCTGAGTACCTACGACTCTATCCTCGATTTCGGATTCAACATACCGCTGTACGGTGA
>UMAB01034584.1_pt1 | contig 10644 bp, 10 predicted proteins | sample 1963601 | NCBI WGS metagenome assembly UMAB01 (sample SAMEA4835905, study PRJEB28245) | human gut metagenome | biome: gut microbiome; material: fecal sample | place: Denmark | collected 2008 | reverse complement strand
CCGAACCCGACCGCCACAGCCCGGCCAACGTTTATGGCCCCGGCATCCTGACCTTACGGCTGAAGTCAGGTGAAGAAAGAATACGGATCGTCCATCTGCGCAACCACCCGACGGCTCTGATACGTACTCTGATAAGCCGCGGTATCAGTTTCGACAATCATCCAGTCGACACAGGAAATAGTACAAGGCCAACAGGCACTACCGTCTACCGCCGCATGTCACTCTACATGTTCTGGTATTTCGTACTGTTCGTTCTCTGCCTCAGCATAGCTTTCTATACCCTGAACATCGAACAATGGACAGGCATTGTGCTGCCCGTTCTCTTTTTCGGCATGAGCCTCTACAGCATCTACTTGCTTCAGGTGCGTTTCTGCTACCTCCGACTGGAAACCGACTGCCTGACCGTAATCAGTGCGGGACGCGAAATCCATTATGCCTACAGCGACCTGCTGAAAGTGAACTTCGACTTCGCCCGCGAACCGAACGCCACACATGTCATGGAAGTGATGGACAAGACATATCGCTACCGTCTCTTCTACATCGGCCGTGTACCCCGCACACAGCTCAACGAGATTGCCGAACGGCTCCGTCAGGTAGGTATCGACGCCACATGCAGCCTCAACGACGAAAAGCGACACTACCACGACGTGTACCATGGATAATGGAATATTGAGAATTGAAAATTATTAGTAAAAGGGGGAGTCTTCCATTATCCATTATCAATTATCAATTCCTCAAGCAGTCCCGCACAGGCATCTTCCAGCAGGTCGAGCACATACTCGAAACCTTCTGCACCACCGTAATAGGGGTCGGGAACGTGATCAGCCTCAGTAAAGCGGGTACAAAAGTCAGTCATGCGACAAATCTTCCGTTCTGCTTCGACCGAAGGAGCGCGTTCTTTCAGGTCTTCGATATTGCGGTCGTCCATACCAATAATAAGGTCGAAATCATCGAAATCGCTGGTACGAACGGGACGCGAACGATGCACTAGGTTGTAACCGCGGCGGGCAGCATGCGCACGCATCCTCGGATCGGGCAATTCGCCCTGATGATAACTCAGGATACCGGCAGAGTCAATCACAAACTCATCGGAACACCCGGCTTCCTCTACCAGATGTTTCATTACTCCTTCGGCAGACGAAGAACGACAGATGTTTCCCAGGCAGACGAACAGGATACGGTGTTTCTTTGAAGAAGCCAAGTCTTTCTTTTCCATAGTTTCCATATTAAATTCAGATACCTAAATACTGTTTAAACCGCGTTACGTCATCATTCAGGATAAGCGCCTCGGGAAAATCTGCCTCACGAATGAGCTCTGATACGTATTCGTAATTGGCAATATCGAACGAAATGTGGGCATCACTTCCTAAAATGACAGGTACTTCGTACCGCTTGCACAGACGAAGGATTTCCAGATTGTTGGGACGGGCATCTTCCTTGTGACGGCAAGGCTTCAGGGAACTGTTGTTGATTTCGAGCAGTGTGTGATGTTCTTTCGCCGCAAGGACAATAGGTTCGAACAGCAAACGGGCCGTTCCGTCGCCGGGATGGCTGATGATGTGGATGTAGGGATTGGCAATCACGCGCAGCAGGCCCTGCGTGTTCTCCTCGGGTGTACCGGGCTGGTAGCAGAGCGAATGGATGCCGGCAATGCGCAGGTCGAGCTTCTTCATGTGCGCTTCGTCCAGGTCGAGGCGTCCTTCCGTATCGAGGATGTTGATTTCCGCCCCCAGCAACAACTCAATCCCATACATACGTCTGGGCACGACATGCAGGTTACGGAAATAAATCAGGTCACAAGTACCAGGGATGCCGGGCGTATGCTCGGTGATGCCCAGCAGTTCCAGTCCCTTGTCGGCCGCGGCCTGCGCCATCTCCTGCAGGGTACTGAAGGCATGCCCGCTGGCCAGGGTGTGCGTGTGTACGTCTAATGCTATCTTCATATCTATATCCTAATTATATTCTACATCGGGTCGACATCGTAATAAACAATGAGCGACTTGAAACGGTCCTCGGCCACCATCTCCTGTTGTACCTGCACCAACAACTGCCGTGCACGTGCCATCGGAGCATTCGTTTCTATCTTGAGAACAATCTTGCGAATGAACAGCGTCTGTATGCGGGCCACAGGCGGTTTGTCCGGTCCCAGCACCCGTGCACCAAAGACAGCACGCAGCTTGGCAGCCATCGTCTGTGCCATGACGTCGAGCAGTTGCTCGTTGCGGTGTTTCAGGTAAACATATACCAACCGGTAGTAAGGCGGATAGCGGAACAACTGCCGTTCGGCCAGCTGCCCGGCCACCATTCCCTCGAAGTCGTTGTGCATCACCTGCGGAATGATGGGATGATCGATACTCTTGGTCTGCAATACCACCCGCCCGCGCTTGTTCTTGCGTCCGGCCCGCCCGGCCACCTGTGCCATCAGCTGGAAAGCACGCTCGTAGGCGCGGAAATCGGGATAGTTCATCATGGTATCGGCATTGAGGATACCTACCACGCTGACGTGGTCGAAGTCCAGTCCCTTGGACACCATCTGCGTGCCGATAAGGATGTCTGTCCGTCCTTGCTGGAAGTCGTGGATGATGCGTTCGTAGGCCGTACGGGTACGGGTAGTGTCCAGGTCCATGCGAGCCACGCGAGCCTCTGGGAAGATAGCTTTCACGTCGTCTTCAATCTTCTCCGTACCAAAGCCACGGTTGCGCAGGTCCACTCCCTCGCAGGCAGGACACTGGCGGGGCACAGGCTGCGTGTAACCGCAGTAATGGCAGGTCAGCTGGTTGAGCCCCTTATGGTAGGTGAGGCTGACGTCGCAGTTTTTGCATTTGGGTACCCAGCCGCACGTATGGCATTCGATCATCGGTGCAAAGCCGCGGCGGTTCTGGAAGAGGATAACCTGTTCCTTCTGCTCCAGCGCCTCGCGCACGTATTGCAACAACAAGGGTGAGAAGGGACCATTCATGCGCTTCTTGCGTTGCAGTTCCTTGATGTCGACCGGAATGATTTCGGGCAGTTGAATTTCCTTGTAGCGTTCCTTCAACTCTACCAGCGCGTACTTACCACCCTCGGTAGCATTGTACCAGCTCTCCACACTGGGCGTAGCAGTACCCAGCAAGGTTTTGGCCCCGCACATAGAAGCCAATACGATAGCCGCGTTGCGGGCGTGGTAGCGGGGAGCGGGATCCTGCTGCTTGTAAGTATTCTCGTGTTCCTCGTCGACGATGACCAGTCCCAGCCGCTGGAAGGGCAGGAAGAGAGACGAGCGCACGCCGAGGATAATGTCATAGGGTTCATGGGAAAGTTGCTTCTGCCACACCTCTACCCGCTCGGCATCGGGAAACTTGGAATGATAGATGCCCAGCCGACTGCCGAAGACCCGCTTCAAGCGCTCGGTAATCTGGGTGGTTAAAGCAATTTCAGGCAGCAGATAAAGTACTTGCTTGCCTTGACGGACCGCCTCATCAATGAGGTGAATATAGATTTCGGTCTTACCACTGGAAGTAACTCCGTGGAGCAGACAGACATTCTTCACGCGGAACGAAGCACGGATTTCGTCGAAAGCCCGTTGCTGATGTACATTCAATTCATTGAGGGACATCACAGCTTGTGAAACAGTTTCCAGTCGCCCCACCTCCTGTTGATAGACCTCGAACACGCCTTTATCCACCAACCCGCTAAAAACAGCAGGAGTCGCGCCCGAACGTTTCAGCAGCTCGGCTTTGGAAACTTCCTTGACCTCTCTTCCTCCCAGACAGCCGGAAAGCTCGATGTACTTCATCAGCAGGTCCAACTGCTTGGGCGCCCGGCGTTGCAGTTCGTCGAAGAAGAAATGCAGCCGCCGTTCGTTACGCGCCGCTTCCGTAAGGCGCACACGTGTCTCGGTCTTGGGCTTGTAGGTGCGCTTCAACTCTTCCTTTACAAAAAGAGCATCTTTCTCGAGCAATGACTTCACTACAGCAAGAATGTTCTTCAAACCGCTTTCCTTTTCCAGCCTAGTCACCGTTTGTTCGGGTTCGACAGCCAACAGGTCCAGCACTTTCTGTTCGCGCTCGGATAACGGTTCTGTAGCTTCGAAATCTGGATTGTACTCTACCACGGTTTCACTCTCCAGCTTCAGCCCCGACGGCAAGGCCGCCTTGTAGACATCGCCCTGCGTACAAAGATAATAGTCGGCCAGCCACTCCCAGAACCGAAACTGTAAGGGCACCAGAATAGGATGTTCGTCGAGTACAGCCGACACTTCCTTCACTTCGTATTCCTGTGGCTTCAGGTAATGCACATTGCGCACAATACCCGTATAGAATTTCTTCCGCCCAAAGGATACTACCACCCGACAGCCAATCTGCACCTGTCCGTCCATCTCAGGCGGCAAAGCATACGTGAAACTGGCCTGTAGAGGCAATGGCAATATGACATCGACAAATTTTTCCATCGTGAGTGCAAAGATACGACAAAAAAACAGCGCCACCAATCAAAAAGATTAGCAGCGCCATTGACTTATCAAACTAATTGTCTATTCTAAAACAGATATGCTAATGAGATTTGCCAGGTTTTAGTTTTTCCACTGACAAGATCATCCTTTATTGCCTTCAACGCTTCACCCGTCGAGAAACTGTCTCCCAATGGGATCTGATAATTAAAGCCTATCTGCAAATGCTGAAATAACTTCAAACCAGCACCAAGATTAACACCTACCTGAGCTTTCTTGGATTCTATGACATTCTCTCCATTCAGTGTATTACCTAGTCCTTTTAGCTTCGTATCCTTAAAATTAAAGAAGAAATCAGGACCCGCAGCCACATAAATGCCCAAAAGGCTACCTAATCCAATAGTATATTTCAGATTAACAGGAATCTCAATACCTTGCTGCTTAGCATCCACAGTCAATGTTTTTGAACCATCTATCACATCAAGTTCCTTACCACGCTGTGAATACATTACAGCGCCATCGATACCCAAACCGATAACAGGTATTGTAAATTCGGCCATCGGACCAATAAAGAAACCGGTACTATTATCTTTATTGCCGTCAAATCCACCATTCCAGTCAATCTTCGACATATTCACACCACCTTTCACGCCCCATTTAAGCTGAGCCTGAGCAGGCGTAGCCAATGCCAAACAGCATACAGCTACTAATAAAATACTAAAAACCTTTTTCATATTCTTTCATTTAAAGTTTTGGGCAAATATATATAAAATATTCCACGAAAAGAGTACAATCTAACAGAAAACTACTACCTTTGCACGACCAAACCAAGGAAAGATGCCGGAGTGGTCGATCGGGCCGCACTCGAAATGCGGTGAACGGGCAACTGTTCCCAGGGTTCGAATCCCTGTCTTTCCGCTAAAAAGGATGTAAGTCCCACTACAAGATTTGCATCCTTTTTTCTTCATAAACATCATGCACCATGAAAATGTTCATTATCGCCGCCCTGATGGCTATCTTTTTAACAATTCACGGATGCCGTCCTACCACAGACTGGCAAACACAACTACGTACGGAGCTCCAGGCTTATACAGACACATTGGATGCACAAATCGGCATCGCTCTCTTGCTGGAAAACGGAGACAGCCTGACACTCAACAACCGCCAACACTACGAAATGATGAGTGTATTCAAGTTCCATCAGGCACTGGCCGTATGCAACTATCTATACCGCCACAACCAATCACTCGACACCTTGCTCCACATCACACCCGACGATTTGAAGCCCAATACCTGGAGTCCGCTCAGGGACAGATACCAGCAAGAAGAGCTGGTGGACGGAATGGATATCAGTGTCCGAAACCTGTTGGAATACACGCTGCAGCAAAGCGACAACAATGCCTGTGACATTTTGTTCGACCGTCTCGTATCACCTGCCGAGACAGACCGTTTTATCAGAAACCTGGGACTGACAGAAGATTTCGGCATTGCCTATACCGAAGCAGAGATGCAGAAAGACCATCACCTCAGCAAAGATAACTGGAGTACGCCTTATGCAGCAGCCAGCCTCTTGAAACACTTTCTGGAAACTGATCTCATAAAGGAGCCTTACAAAGCTTTCATAAAGGAAACAATGACCAGTTGCCAGACCGGCATGAAACGACTTCCCGCCCCATTACATGATGCGGAAGCCATTATTGGCCACAAGACCGGTAGCGGATATACCACGGCAGACGGCCGTATTGGAGCGACCAACGACCTCGGATTCATCGCCCTTCCCGATGGGACTCGCTATATCCTGGCCGTTTTTGTAAAAGATTCGGGATACAATGCCACACAAACGGAGGAAATCATCGGACAAATATCCCAAATCGTATTCAACCACCTGCAAAAATATTGATTACTCACCATGATACAAATCAGAAAGACTCAACCAGAAGAGATAGACCACCTGATGAACATCTTTGAACAGGGTAAACGCATCATGCGTAAAAGTGGGAACCTGAAACAATGGACAGGAAGTTATCCCAGCCGGGATTTAATAAAAAAAGATATCGAAGCTGGGCACAGCTATGTCTGTCTGGACGAAAAGGGAGATATCATCGGGACCTTTACCTTCATTCCTGGCAAAGATCCTACTTATGCCCGCATCTACGAAGGACAATGGTTGGACGACGAACGTCCCTATGCCACCATCCACCGCCTGGCCAGTACAGAAGACAGCCACGGTGTAGCCGCCGCCTGCCTGGAGTGGTGCTACACCCAGATACAGAACTTGCGGGCAGACACCCACCGCGACAACCTCATCCTGCAACACATCCTGCAAAAACACGGTTTCCGCTATTGCGGCATCATCTACCTGCTGAACGGCGACGAACGGTTGGCGTACCAGAAGATTGGCGATGAACGGTAAGTAAATAAACACTAAATGCTAGCAATACCTCTTCTTCAGCTCCTCCACCGACATGCCGGTAAAATAATCTTCAATGAAGTTCCAACGCTGCTCGTCGGTCATACGATCGGTACCGAAAAACATCGTAAACAGCTCAATCTGTTCCTGGAAAATGCGTTCATTAGCATCTAGAATCAGATTACGATAACCATCGGCTGCCGCCAGCTGTTCCAGCCTATCCGCATCGTTGATGCGTACATGAACGCACGGCGTACCGCCCCCTGCCACACTGAACGACAAGCCCCCCAGCATGGAAAGCAGGTTAAGCAACATGTTCAAATCGGAAAACGGCGTACAGTAGAACTGCAAACGGTCGCCCTTATGCCCCGTGATACGCTGGGCAAACAACTTCTGATAACGCGAAAGCAACAGATCGAAGCCACGGGTTACGGTAAACGAAAGTTCGTTGGACTCCTTTTTCTTCTGGCTGCTGATATAACTCACGCTTCGCCCTTCCTCCGTACGGCTCTCGAGCAGGGAACCTATGAAGCGCTTTGCCGAACGGACATCCATCGCATGTTCGGCAAAGACGGCACGCAAGGCTTCTTCATCGAAACGCCCCTTACTCTTCTGTAAAGCTGTTTTCAGCAGCGTAACCAGACTCTTGAACAGCTCGTCCATACGACTGCGAAGCGTATCAGCGTCTTCCTTCAGCAACACCTCATGCTTGCCTACGGCAACCGGACGGGCACCTTCGCACAGCGTACCGTTATTCAGTTTCTGTTTGAATTCCTTATAACCCAATTCGGGGAAACGCTCTTCCCACAGGCGATCGAGACGGGCCAAGTAAACACCCTCCTCTCCTTCCACCGGAGTCAGATAATCGGCATACGCACGGGCAAACGCATCTCCCGTCTTGTCCTGCACATAGCCTTCCACCAGCAAATTCTGCGGACTGACCTCCAGCAAGCGGGAGCCAAAACGTTTCTGCACGTCTTCCTCGAGCCATAGCAAAGCGGTCTTTACAAATTGTCCCAGTTCGGTTTCATACTCCAGTTTATTCTTTGTACGCGGCAGTTTCACCACAAACTCGAAGTCGGAAAGCGACACCAGCATCTCCTGCTTCCGTCCTTTCATGTGATATACCTCGATGAGTTTCTGCAGAATCAGTGCCAACTGTTCCTGGGCAATAGCTCCCGTCTGATGCAGACGGTTCATATAATAGAAATCGCGTTCGTGGAAATCGGTGGCCGAAATGCCTTGCACGGATGCATCACGGGCAGCGCGTCCGACCTCCTGCACGTAATCGACAAACGTACTCGAAGGAGCCACATGGTAGACACGGTCTATATCACTGATGTCCACCCCCATACCAAAAGCCTTGGTAGCCACGATCAGCCGCTTACTGCCATCCTTAAAGGCGTCTACAATGGCAGCCTTCTGCACCTTGTCCTTCTTCCCGTAGTAGGAAGCGACCAAAGGCCAGTCGGCAGGCTTCACCCACGACTTGATCCGCATGTCGATCCCACCGGCAAAGGGATAATAGAGCAACGTCTTATGCCCGTCCAGATAGTCGTCCACACGGGCAGAAACAGCACGCTGCTTGGCCTTATCGTAAGTTTCCCCTTCCTCCAGCTGCAACTGGCGGATGTCGAAACCAATATTCCGACGCTTCACCGTACCAATGTAGAGCACACAGGGTTCCATCTGCAATGAACGGACCGTCTCGAAAACCATATCGTTGTCGCCCGACGGATTCCATACTGCCGTAGCCGTCAGGGCAAACAGCGGGAAGTCATAGCCCAATGTCTGTTTCAAACCAGAAAGATAACGCCCCAGGAACCAATAGTCTACACGAAATTCCTTGCCCCAGGTAGTCACCGTATGAGCCTCATCGACTACGACAAGCCCAATACGACGGTCGCCCACAAAGTGACGGATATCGTAGGACAGCAACAACTCGGGCGAGAGGTAGAACAGGTCCACCTCACCCTCGCGCACCCGGCGATATACCTCAGCTTTCTGTTCGGGCGACAAGTCGGACGAAGCGTATGCCACACGCTCGTAACCCAGATCTTGCAGTCCCTCTACCTGATCGACAATCAGAGCCTTCAGAGGGGAAACGATGAGCGTAAGCAGTCCGTATGCCTGCCCCAGATAAATGCCGGGCAGCTGAAAAAGCAACGACTTGCCCGATCCTGTCGGAGCCGTCAGCAGGACATTGTCTGGCCGCTCACGATCGTCTTTAGCCTTTTCGGCTTCCCGAATGACGTGTTCGACCAAGTGTCCCTGCGACAGAACAACTTTATCCTTCCCGCCGAACAAGTCTTTGTATATCTCCAGATCACGGAACTGCCGATACCCGTATACTTCATTCAGAAGCCTGCTTACCTCATCCCGACACTCAAAGGGTGAGCCATGGTCGTCCAATACCGGCAGGCGGCATCCGTTCATATTTCGTGCAATCATGATATTCCTGAAATACGATGTAACAAAAAAAGAGAAAGGTGGTCAGCAGGCCGTAAACTCCGACCTTCAGAACCACCTTTCCTTATTTCTAATTTAAATTGCTGCAATGCTGTTGCTTCAGATATGCGTAATCAATACTCCTCTTCGTTGAAGAAGAAATCTTCCTTGCTTGGATAATCAGGCCAGATATCTTCAATGCTTTCATATATCTCGCCTTCATCTTCCATCTCCTGCAAATTTTCAATCACTTCAAGCGGAGCACCCGAACGCATAGCATAATCAATCAGTTCATCCTTAGTTGCCGGCCAAGGGGCATCTTCCAGCTTCGATGCCAATTCCAATGTCCAATACATAGTTTCTAAGCCTTTAAGTTTGTGTACAATATTCTTTTCTCAATATTTTCGGCAAAAGTATAACATTTTATTTCACTTGCAACTATTCTGCCAAAATATTTCGTCTTTTTTATTATCCAGGTTGATTTTTCGGGAAAGAACGAACAGATAGTCGGACAAACGGTTCACATAAGCCAACAATTCGTCCGCCACGTGTACCTCTTCCGCCAACGCCAAAATACGACGCTCAGCACGCCGACAGACCGTACGGCAGACGTGACAAAGCGCTGCCACCTCATCACCTCCCGGCAGCACAAATGCCTTCAACGGCGGGAGCTGGCTGTCCAGACGGTCGATCTCCGCCTCCACCTTTTCCACCTGTTCGGGAGTAACGATACTGGCCGCCCGGAGTTCTGTTTTTTCACTGTCGGTAGCCAGATAACTGCCTACGACAAACAGACTGTTCTGCACCCATTGCACAAAAACCTTGTCTTCATCGTTGGACAAACGGGAAACCAGCAGCCCCAGAAAAGAATTCAGCTCGTCCACCGTGCCATACGCTTCCAGACGGACATGTGTTTTGGGGACACGCGTCCCTCCCACGAGCGACGTCTTGCCGCTGTCGCCCGTACGTGTGTATATCAGACTTTTCTTCATATCAGTATATGTTTTAAGCATTAACAGCCCGAAGGCTTCAAAAGTTTACCAGATAATGTTGTTTTATCTTCGTCCGGTCGAAGAAGATGATACCCAAGTCGTAGAGGTCGAACGTGATGCCGCAGCGTTCGTCCTGCCTCATGGCGTCCCACAGTCTGCGCATGGCCGACGTGTAGCGGATGCCTTCGATGACGAATACCGAGCAGCCACGAGCCCGCCCCACGCACAGACGGAACACTTCCTCCACAAAGTCGGGACGTCGCCAGTCGTGCAGATACAGAAAGTCTACCGGTACGCCCGCCTCCAGGAACAGTTCGTCCAACTCCGCAGCAGCCGTATAAACCGCCCCTTCCCTACCCGCCTTCAGA
>UMAB01036190.1_pt1 | contig 10656 bp, 11 predicted proteins | sample 1963601 | NCBI WGS metagenome assembly UMAB01 (sample SAMEA4835905, study PRJEB28245) | human gut metagenome | biome: gut microbiome; material: fecal sample | place: Denmark | collected 2008 | reverse complement strand
CGAAAGTCGAGTGCAGAACAATCAAGCACGCTTGAGATTGTTATGCCAAGACACATCCTGTCTTATTCAAAGGCAGCAAGTCGCCTTCAACAGCACCGCGCCATGCTTTTCGCCCTTTCTTTTTGCCAAACAAAAGAAACATACTAATTTTGGGAATCGATTACAAAACAAATGGACAAATTTCAAGTCACCATACTCGGATGCGGCTCTGCCAAACCATCCTTGCGCCACCATCCAAGCGCACAACTCATCAGCTACCACGACAAACTTTTCCTCATCGACTGCGGAGAAGGCACTCAAATGCAACTAATGAAAGCACGTTGCAAACTCAATCGCATGCAGCATATCTTCATTTCCCACCTGCACGGCGACCATTGCTACGGGCTGCCCGGACTGCTCTCCACCATGGGGCTCACGGGATTGTGCGGAGAAGTGACAATCCACCTGCCGGAAGAAGGGGTGCGCATTTTCAAGCCCCTGCTCGAATATTCTACACACGGACTGACTGTGGACTTCAAGCCCTATCCTCGCGAAAGCCAAGTTATTTACGAAGACAATACCCTGACAGTCCGAACCATCCCTTTAAAGCACCGGCTTCCATGCGTAGGTTTCGTCTTCAAGGAGAAGCCCAAATTGCGCCACATCAACCGTGCGATGGTCGATTTCCATCAAGTACCCGTCCGCACTTTGCCATCGATTCGCAGCGGGGCTGATTTCACCAAACCGGATGGCACCGTCATTCCAAACAAAATGCTGACCACGCCTCCCGATCCTGTTCGCATGTACGCCTACGTTTCCGACACCCTTCCGCTAACTGCCGTAGCCGACGAAGTGCGTGGAGCCGACTTGCTTTACCACGAAGCCACTTTCCTCAGCGACATGCACGACCGGGCAAAAGAAACCTTCCACTCCACGGCACGGGATGCAGGACGGATAGCACGATTGGCAGAAGCCAAGCGCCTCATCGTCGGGCATTTTTCATCGCGCTACCTCAACGAGCAGCCCATTCTCGATGAAGCCAAAGCAGAATTTCCCGACACCATTCTCGCCCGCGAAATGCTGTCTATCGACATTTAAACCGTTATTCCACAACGCCTTCGCCCTTCTTCCGCCTATTGCCCTGCAAAGCAAAAAAACGATTTTCCCAAAAGATTGTTGCATAGGACAAAAAAATGCCGTACTTTTGTACGCTCATTTCCGAACAGGCTCAAAAAGAAATGCCAACAATGGCATTCGCCTCACGGGTTAACTTGTAAATATCTATTAGATGTACGCAATTGTAGAAATTCAAGGACAACAGTTTAAGGCTGAAGCCGGCAAAAAACTGTATGTCAATTATCTCGGCGAGAACACAAAAGAAGGCGACCAAGTCGATTTCGAAAAAGTTCTCCTTGTTGATGCCGACGGTGACGTCAAAGTCGGTGTTCCTACCGTTGAAGGAGCAAAAGTTGTTTGCGAGGTCATCACTCCTCTCGTAAAAGGCGACAAAGTGATTGTATTTAAGAAAAAACGTCGCAAAGGCTACCGCCGCTTAAACGGCCATCGCCAATATTTCACTCGCGTAGTGATCAAAGACGTAATTGCATAACCGCTAAAATTTGAGAAAATGGCACATAAGAAAGGTGTAGGTAGTTCTAAGAACGGACGCGAATCAGAAAGCAAACGATTGGGCGTCAAGATTTTCGGTGGACAATTCGCTAAGGCGGGCAATATCATCAAACGTCAACGCGGCACAGTTCACCATCCGGGGTTGAACGTAGGCATGGGCAAAGACCACACATTGTTTGCACTCGTCGACGGCACAGTTGTCTTCACGGAAGGCAAAGGCGGTCGCCAATTCATCAATGTGAAGCCGATCGAAGCGACAGAAAACTAAGCCGCAAACAGGCATATTCTAACAAAAAAATGGCGATTGCTCAGGCAGTCGTCATTTTTTTAGGTATAATCCCAAATCCAAATGCCACATAGCAATAAAAAATTCCTTTATCACCTGCTGGCCATTGCGACTGCCGGCATTTGGGGAACTACATTCGTAGCCACAAAGACATTGCTGCTTGCCGGATTGACACCGGCGGAAATATTCATTTACCGCTTCTCCCTTGCATATCTTTGCATCATTTTCATTGCAGGCAGGCAAGTGTTTGCCAAATCATGGCTCGACGAAATTAAAATGATTGCCGCAGGGCTCACGGGCGGTTCTGTCTACTTCACGACGGAAAACACGGCGCTCGAATTCACACAAGCCTCGAATGTCGGCATCTTGATCAGCATCACGCCGCTGCTCACCACCCTCCTTGGCATGGCCATATACAAAAGCGAACGCACGAAACGCCCATGGCGAATCGTGGCCGGCTCGTCAATCGCATTGATCGGCGTTGCAGCCATCATGCTCAACGGCAACACCGAAATGCACTTCAACCTAAAAGGCGACCTATTGACACTCGCGGCAGCCCTGTCGTGGGCTTTCTACAGCCTAATCGTCAAGAATCTGAGCCGACGCTATCCGGTAGCATTCATATCGCGCAAAGTGTTCGGCTACGGATTGCTTTCCATGGCTGTTTGGATGCCATTCTCCCATCCGGCGTCTTTCCATCTTTCCGCCCTATCCGACTTGGACGTATTGCTCAATTTGCTTTTCCTCGGAGTCATAGCGTCCATGGGATGCTACACGGTTTGGAACGTCGTCGTGCGGAAAATAGGAATGGTAAAAGCCACCAATTATATCAATCTCAACCCGATTGTCACATTCATCGCCGCATTTCTAATTCTTGACGAACGAATCACGACGGTGGCCCTCATCGGTTCGGCAGCCGTGATATTTGGAGTTTGCTTGGCAGAAAAAAGCAAATAAAAGAGTTTAGAGCCGCAAGTTGGAAATTAAGAGTTGATAGCGGGAAACCGACAGGCTGATGCCTAAACAACACGCGGTCATGCGCATTGCGCAACTCAACCATAAACCCTAAACCCTCAACTAAAAACTGCCAATGCCTTCCCCTGTGTCGCCGCGTCAGCGCGATATAGGGGAAGTGGCGAGCCTACGAGCCGAAGGGGTTGACCGTCAGCCGCGTAGCGGCTTTTCTGCGAAGATTGGCAAAGTTGCGACGTTAATTCTTACGAACCCCTCCGCCTGCGGCACCTCCCCTATCCGCGCGATAGCGCGGCAGAGGAGGACATTGCTACGTATCCATCTTTAACAGTGCACACACATATTTGCAAACTTCACCAATCACTAAACTCTCAACCATTTTCCACAAGCAAAAAAATCTCCCCTGCCCACGCGCAAAGCGAATCGACAGAGGAGAATGTTTCAAAACCGACAATTCTGCAATTGATTGGAGCGCAACCGCCTAATCATCTTTGAAATCGTCTTCCCAATATTCTTCCGGCCATTCCACGTCCCACGTTTCTTCTTCGCCGGACGTTGCTTCCTGCTCAATGACAAATGAGTCTTCCTCTTGCACGCGATGCAAGACATCAAGGTCGCGATGGGTGATGCGGGCCGGTATGCGATTGTCTTCGTCGTTAATTGTGCGCCACAACAAGTCTTTCAATTCCGTCAAGCCCATCCCCGACACCGAAGAGATGAACACTGTCGGTACTCCTTCCGGTAAATTGCGGCGCATTTCGTCGATCAACTCGTCGTCGAGCATGTCGCATTTCGTCACAGCCAACACGCGGCCTTTATCGGCCAAATCCGGATTGAAACGTTCCAATTCATTCAAAAGGATATCATATTCTTTTGCCACATCGACCGTATCGGCAGGCACCATGAAAAGCAACACCGCATTGCGCTCAATATGGCGCAGAAATCGCAATCCAAGCCCCTTTCCTTCGCTTGCGCCTTCTATGATTCCGGGAATATCAGCCATGACAAACGATTGTTCGCCACGATACCGCACAATGCCCAAATTTGGTTCAAGCGTAGTGAACGGATAATCCGCAATTTTCGGCTTTGCGGCAGAAACCACCGAAAGCAAAGTCGACTTGCCGGCATTCGGGAAACCTACCAATCCCACATCAGCAAGCAATTTCAACTCCATGATTATGGTCTTTTCAATGGCCGGCTCTCCGGGCTGGGCATAGCGAGGGGTGCGATTGGTGGGCGATTTGAAATTCCAATTGCCCAATCCGCCACGGCCTCCCCGTAAAAGTTTCACCTCCTGCCCGTCGTCGGTCACCTCACATAGGAATTTGCCGGTTTCCGCGTCGTAGACAGTCGTGCCGCAAGGCACTTCTATCACCCTGTCCTCGCCATCTTTCCCCGTACTGCGGTTCTCCCCGCCGGGCTGTCCGTCGGTGGCAAATATGTGGCGCTGGAATTTCAAATGGAGCAAAGTCCAAAGATTTCGGTTTCCTCGCAATATGATGTGTCCGCCCCTTCCGCCATTGCCTCCGTCGGGCCCGCCTTTCGGCACATATTTTGCCCGATGGAAATGGCACGAGCCGGCACCGCCCTTTCCCGAACGGCACACGATTTTCACATAGTCGATGAAGTTAGATCCTGCCATAACTTGATTGCATTCAATTGTTCAATTCAATCAGTCGTTTCCTCCGGAAAATTCCATCAGATAAGACTTTATAAAACCATCTATGTCGCCGTCCATCACGCCATTCACATCCGAAGTCTGAAATCCGGTGCGATGGTCTTTGACGCGCCGATCGTCGAACACATAGCTGCGTATTTGCGAACCCCACTCGATTTTTTTCTTTCCGGCTTCAATTTTTTGTTGCTCTGCCATGCGGCGTTGCAATTCCATATCGTAGAGTTGCGACCGGAGCAAGCGCAACGCATTCTCGCGATTGTCGAGTTGCGAACGAGTCTCCGTGTTTTCAATCAAAATTTCTTTCGTTTCTCCCGTGTCGGGATCTTTATAATTATAACGCAACCTGACGCCCGTTTCCACCTTGTTGACATTCTGTCCGCCGGCGCCGCCGCTTCTGAACGTATCCCACGAAATATCGGCAGGATTGATTTTCACCTCTATCGAATCGTCGACCAGCGGAGTGACAAACACGGAAGCAAACGACGTCATGCGCTTGCCTTGCGCATTGAACGGCGAAACGCGCACCAAGCGATGCACGCCATTTTCGCTTTTCAAATATCCATACGCGAGATCGCCCTCCACCTGAATCGTCACCGACTTGATTCCGGCCTCGTCGCCTTCCACCAAATGTACAACAGACGTCTTGTAGGCATGTTTCTCACACCAACGCAAATACATGCGCATCAGCATTTGCGCCCAATCTTGGCTTTCCGTTCCGCCGGCGCCGGAATTGATTTTCAACACCGCGCCAAGCCGGTCTTCCTCGCGGCGCAACATGTTGCGCAACTCGACATCCTCGAATTTCTCTATCGTCTTTCGATACATTTCGTCGAGCTCGTCTTCCGTGAGCAAACCCTCTTTCACGAAATCGAATCCCAATTCGACTTCGCCCACCATTTTTTCTATTTCCTCGTAGCTGTCAATCCAATAGTGCAATTCCTTCACCTTGCGCATCTGCTTCTCTGCCGCTTTCTGGTCGTCCCAGAAATTCGGGGCATGCGTGCGCAATTCTTCCTCTTCGACCTCTATTTTTTTGCTGTCGATGTCAAAGATACCTCCTCAACGCCAACTTGCGTTCTATCGTCTCTTTTAATTGTTCTTGCGTAATCATCTGTTGTTCAAAATTTCTGCGAAGTTCGCACTTTTTCCGCAAATCCACAAATCCACGCCTCCATGCCGGCTACACCACGCCGCATCAGCAAAATGATTTCTCCTCTTTTTCCAAAACCCGCACAAGTCGCCTCCGTTTTGCACTGCATTTGATTTTCATTAACTTTGCCATTCGAAAAATACTACGACATGGCTACAAACAATTTCTTGCGCAGCATTCCGCCGGCAACTCGCCATCTTCTTTTGCTAAACATCGGAATATGGCTTTTCTCTTTTATCGCACTCCAATTCAAAGGCTTCGACCTGTCTTGGTTTTTGGGATTGCATTTCTTCACCTCGCCGGCTTTCAATCCTGTGCAATTGGTGACATACATGTTCTTGCACGATTCGACAGGGTTCGCGCATATATTCTTCAACATGTTCTCCCTTTACATGTTCGGAAGGGTGTTGGAGCAAGTGATGGGCACGAAACGTTTCCTGTTCTTCTACTTGTCGACAGGCATCGGCGCAGCGTTGATACAGCTCGCCGTGATATTTTTCCAAATAGAATTCATCACAAGCCAAATCCCGAAAGCAGAACTCTTTCAGACTCTTCAAATCATTCACACAGAGGGAGCGCAAGCATTGCAAAACGGCATGAACTACACCGACCCGCTCGTGGGCGAATTAAACGGGCTGATCAATGGCACGATGATCGGTGCTTCCGGCGCCGTGTTCGGCATCCTGCTCGCTTTCGGAATGCTTTTCCCGAATGTGCCGCTCTACTTGTTCTTCATTCCGGTTCCTATCAAAGCCAAATACATGGTGATCGGATACGGTTTGCTCGAATTGTTCTTCGGCATTAGCGGAGCTGTGTCGGGCGTTGCCCACTTTGCTCATCTCGGAGGCTTGCTGGTGGGATTAATCATCATTCTCATTTGGAAAAAGAAAGGTATCGTCGGTGGCGGATATTTTTAAGAAACTAAACCATTTTGCTTCCGGCAAGTCCGTGCTTGCAGGGATCGTGGCGGCAAATGCAATCGTGTTTCTCCTCATTTGGACAAGCATGTTGGTCTCACGGTCGCTCGGCTATGGAAATATGGCAAATTGGCTCATTCTTCCGCCCTCTTTTGGAGAAACAATCCTCCAACCGTGGTCCATCGCCACTTACATGTTCACCCACATCAGGCTGTTTCACCTCGTTGCCAACATGGCGTGGCTCTACTGTTTCGGGATAATCTTCCTCGACCTCTATCCCAATCGCGCCTTGATGCGCACCTACATCGCAGGAGGCTTGGCCGGCGCAATTCTATACCTCGCGGCCGGAGCCGTGCATCCGCTCAACGGGCTGGCGGGAGCATCAGCGGCTGTCTTGGCGATAGCCGCGGCAACAGTTGTCAGAGCGCCAAACTACGGCATTCGCTTGTTTGTATTCGGCATCGTGAAAATCAAATGGGTGGCTGCCGCTTTCGTCCTATTTGCCTTGCTGACAACCGACATCCACGCCATAGGCAGCCATGCCGCCCATATCGGGGGCATTGCGGCAGGATGCGCCATTGCGCTCAATGCACGTTACGGCATTTTTCGCCGGAGCGAACCCGTGCGCAAGCCGGCCGTCGACATCGAACATCGCCTCGATGAATTGCTCGACAAAGTGAAAACGTCCGGCTACAACTCCCTTTCTGCAAGAGAAAAAAAAGAACTTTCCGATTTAAGCGGCAAAATAGAATTATGAAAAGTACCCGACAACAATTCACCAAGCCTATAAAAATCGCGCTGCTATGCTTGAACATCTTCATAGCTGTCGTCTACATACTTTCTGCCTATGCCGGATACATCAATCCGAACACATGGATTCATCCCGCATTTTTAGGCTTGGCATACCCCATATTGCTTCCGGTTGTCGTATTATTCCTTCTCGTATGGATTTTCACAGACCGTCGCTTTTTGCTGGTGAGCGGCATCGCCCTTGTCGCTACAATCGGACAAATTTGGTCGTTTTGTCCATTGAATTTTGGCGGAGCAAGCGGACAAGAAGCCGATTTTCGCGTCATGACATACAATACTTTCGGAATGCGCTCTCCCGACACATCGCCCACCGTCGTCGACGAAATTCTCGAATACGATGCCGATTTCGTCTGCATCCAAGAATCGGCGCTTGTTCCTGTGATCCGGAACAGATTCAAAGGCCATGGCTGGGACAAAATCGAGCAACGCTATCCGCATTTCGACGTAAGCGCGGCAACCAACCTCGGATACCTTTCAAAAAAACCGGTGGAAACAATAGCCGAAGACTACGACGACCAATATTTCTGCTATGCCATCTATCGCACGACGATCGGCAAGCGGCAAGCCTATTTTTTCAGCATCCACTTGGAGTCGATCGGATTAAGCAACTCCGACAAACAGCTCTACATGGAACTCACCGCGCCCGACGACCGCAACCGGTCGTTGCGCGGCGTGAGATCGCAACTGCTCAGCAAACTCGGCCGCGCTTTCCGCGCACGGGCGAAACAAGCCGAACTGATTCGCGAAAAAATCGACAGCATTCGCGACCGGCAACCGGATGCCGCAATTTTCGTCTGCGGCGACTTCAACGACACGCCCCAATCTTATGCCTACCAAACGATAAAAGGCGACATGAACGACGCTTATATCGACGGAGCGTTGGGACCCACTTACACTTACAATGCCAACCGCTTTTATTTCCGAATCGATCACATCCTTTACGAAGGAAACGGCATCGAAGCCACATCGGCCGCCAGAGGCTCCTCCAAAGCATCCGACCATTATCCCGTGATTGCGGATTTTGAGATCGGCAAATGACGACTATTGGCTTCACTTATGGCTGCATCTCAAAAGATTTGGCTATTTTTGCAACGCCACGAACAAAATAGATTATAATACAATTTTATAACATCATGAGAAAAAAACATTTTACAGCAATTGCATTATGCCTTTCCGGCCTAATGCTTTTCACAGGAACAAAAATGAAAGCTGAAAATCCGTTTATGGCGGCCTACGACACTCCCTTCAACATTCCGCCGTTCGAACAAATTTCCACCGACGACTATTTGCCTGCTTTCGAAGAAGGCATTCGCCAACACAATCAAGAAATAAACAGCATCATCAACAATCGCGCGCTTCCCGATTTCGACAACACGATTGTCGCATTGGACAATGCAGGGCAACTGCTCGAAAACGTGAACTACGTATTTGCAGGATTGTCCGAATCGATGTCGACTCCGGAAATGCAAAAGCTCGGGGCTCAAATTTTCCCGATGCTTTCAAAGCATAGCGACGAAATGATGATGAACGAACGGCTCTTCGCCCGCATCAAGGAAGTTTACGACAATCGCGCAAAATTCAATCTCAACAAAGCGCAAGAAAGATTGCTCGAAAAATACTACAAAGCTTTTGTCCGCAACGGAGCTTTGCTGTCGCCTGAAAAAAAAGAGCAATTGAAATCGATCAACGAGCAATTGTCCACGCTTTGCCTTAAATTCGGCAACAACATCGTCAACGACACAAACGAATGGAGACTTGTCGTCGACAACGAAAACGACTTGTCGGGCCTTCCGGCTTCGAGCATTGCCGTTGCCGCAGAAGAAGCGGCAGCGTTGGGCATGAAAGGCAAATGGGTATTCACGCTTCAAGCGCCCAGCCGGTTGCCGCTGCTCACTTATGCCGACAATCGCGATTTGCGCGAAAAAATGTATAAAGCATACATCAACCTTGCAAACAACGGAAACGAAAACGACAACAAAGCGCTAATCGGCGACATCCTCCGATTGAGAAAACAAAAAGCGGAATTGTTCGGATTCAAAACATTTGCCGACTACCAGCTTGATGCCGTCATGGCAAAATCCGTAGATGCCGCAGAAGAACTGCTAATGAAAATTTGGACGCCGGCTGTAGCCAAGTCGCACGAAGAAATTGCCGACATGCAACAATATGTCGATTCGCACGGAGGCAATTTTAAAATTGCTGCATGGGACTACTACTATTATGCCGAAAAAGTGAAAAAAGAAAAATTCAATTTCGACGAAAACGACGTTCGCGCCTACTTCCCGATCGAGAATGTGCGCAAAGGGATTTTCACCATGGCTGAAAAACTCTATGGAATCACATTCCACGAGTTAACCGACGTGCCTGTCTATCACCCCGACGTAAAAGCCTATGAAGTGCTCGACAAAGACGGCAAGCATTTGGCTGTGTTCATGACCGACTATTATGCCCGTACAGGAAAACGGCAAGGCGCGTGGATGTTTGTATTCCAAGAAGCCAATGGCACAAAAGGCATCCGCCCGATTGTCTACAATGTCGGCAATTTCACCAAGCCGTCGGCCGGCGAGCCCTCGCTGTTGACTATCGACGAAGTTGAAACAATGTTCCACGAATTTGGGCACGCTTTGCACGGAATGCTTACAAAAGCCGGATACAAAGGAAATGCCGGAACAAACGTCGACCGCGACTTTGTGGAATTTCCTTCGCAACTCCATGAGCATTGGATGTTCGAGCCGGAACTGCTGAAAACCTATGCCCGCCACTACAAAACAGGAGAAGTCATCCCCGACTCGTTGGTCGAGAAATTGACTGCTTCCGCGAAATTCAACCAAGGATTTGTCAACACCGAACTCGTCGGAGCAGCATTGCTCGATTTGGAATGGCACAAACTCCAAGACCTTGACAACGTCGATGCCGCTGCCTTTGAAGCCGGCGTGGCTAAAAAACTCGGCATGCCGGAAGAAATCCAATTCCGCTATCGGTCGACTTACTTCAACCACATTTTCAGCAGCGACCAATATGCAGCCGGATACTACACATACTTGTGGGCGCAAGTGCTTGATTGCGACGGATTCGAAGTGTTCCAAAAACATGGCATATTCGATCCTGAAACTTCCGCGAAATTAAAACACGTGCTCGAATCCGGAAACGACGAAGACCCGATGGTTCTCTACGAAGGATTCGCAGGACATCGCCCGACTCCCGAAGCCTTGCTTCGCGACAAAGGATTGGAATA
>UMAB01049200.1_pt1 | contig 10684 bp, 7 predicted proteins | sample 1963601 | NCBI WGS metagenome assembly UMAB01 (sample SAMEA4835905, study PRJEB28245) | human gut metagenome | biome: gut microbiome; material: fecal sample | place: Denmark | collected 2008 | reverse complement strand
GGCTGCGGCCGAGACCGCCATAATTGACATGATAACAGCGATAAAACGTATGATTCTCATAATCTTCAATATTTATAGTGGTGTAAAACATAGTCCCCGTCATATCCCCAGATGTCCTTTGTCTCCGGGGCAATGTCGAACATGCGCAGCTGCCTGTCCACGTGGATTATCTGCAATGGCTGCCCGTCGCTGTCGAGGACCACTATGCGGCTGCCCTCCACCTCCTGCGCGCCGCTGCCTTCCCCGTCATTGTCTTCCTCACTGCTGTCATCCGCATACCTCTTTTCCCATGAGAAAAGCGCATACAGCCTGCCGCCGTGACTCCTGAGAGCCGAATACATGATCCTCGCATCCTCGTCCCATGCTACCGGCTCACCGTAGAAGGTCAAGTCCCCTATCCGGGTCGAATTGTCCACGATTCTGAATCCGGGCAGAAAGTCCTCCGGTCCCCAGACATTGGAGACGATACTGCCGTCCATTCCGTAGATGGTGACAAGCGGAAGATAGTCGTGAGCTACGGCCAGACGGTCTGCCTCAGGGAGATATGCCAGTGATCCGTTGAACACGGAGGAATATGCCGTACCCGGCAGGTTGTACGTACCCTCCAGCGGAGGCCATTCCCCTGCACCGCGCCGGTAGTTATAGGTACTGTCGTAGATACTGAAGCGGCTCACTTCCTCCGTGAGTCCGAGCGGACAGGTATATATCGAGTCCCCCGCGAAGACGATATCCATCTCATGCCCGGAATAGGACTGGTCCCTGTTGGTCAGGCTCCGTACAGGCAGTCCCTTACCAGACAGCACATCCTTCAGACGATAGACATTGATCCGACGCAGCTGCATGTCCTGGGCCCAGAAATATTCCCCGTCTTCGGAGACCCCAATATAAAAAGTATTGACCGCCTCCCCGGGCCCACGGCCTATGTGCTGCACCTTCGCCACCGTCTCGCCTGAGCGGAGGTTTATCAGATGTACAAAATAGTCGCTATACTGTCTGGCAATCAGCAGTATCGAGTCCGTCAGCCTGATGTCGGTCGCACCAAAAGCCAATGTCCCGTCCAGTCCGTGCGGAACCTCTACGGCCTGCACTGCCGGTACGTCACAGTCAGTCATATCGATGTAGTCCCCCGACAGAGGCCCCTTCTGCGCACAGCCCACGGCCAGAAGCAGCGGGAACACAGACATTACCATGATTTTATAGAATCCGAAATTGGTTTTAGTTTTGGCATAACTTCCCGTATCGTAAATTGATGAGCATACAAAGTTATGAAAATCATCCATAGGGCTGACTGATATCGCTGGGAATTTGCAGGAACAGGCTTTTTTAAGTTCAAGCATCCGAACCGCAAGGGGAAAGGCATTTTACTGATATTCCGGAGGTTTAAATAACATATCTGGTTTAGATTGAGGTGTTCACGGACGCATCTGGACGAGATTTTGTCGGGAGGGACGAATTTATACTAATATCCTTATTCTCGGCACAAGCAACCGTAAGCGATTTCAAACGGCTTTTCCGAGAGCAGCCGGCAGGACAGACCGAATTGCCCTGCCGGTTTCTTAGGCATCCTGAAAATACCGGACATTCCGGACATCCTCGCCGCTCTGTATACATTTCATCCGAAGTCAGCCAGAGCAGCTGGGACAGCCGGAGTCAGCCGAAGTCTGGCCATTGCGGCAATAAGCGCCAGATCTGAGGGCCAGAACTGTTCCGTGTTTTTTGCTCCAAAGGAATGTCGGGAGAGGATATCCCAGAGGCAATTACAGCCACATATATCGAACCAACGTTCCTCTGTACAAAATGAGATGGCGTGAATGTGGGATACGAGGACGTGAAAATGTCACTAAACACGATAGTTAGAAGCAGACACCTATGTATCAAGTATTTATATAGAACGATATTGTTTAGTGAGTCAAAAAAGCCCTGTTTTGGCGACATAGCGCCCCACTCAACAAATCATCAGATCAGAACTCATTGATCATAAGGCAATTGCTTTCAACTACACTGTCTAGTGGAGTTGTTCACATTCCAAAGAGCAGGTATGTTCTATGAGACTTTGCCGCAAAGGTACCGAATCACGTGGTCACCCCTTATCCGCTAATAATGATGATGGTTATCCGTAAAATTACCCCCTAAGCAGCGAAGAGTCTTTCCCAAGACTACACCCGCCGTAAACCTTTCCAGCACTCCTTCCGAAGGAGTCGCGTTTTCCCATCTTTTCCCCACTCCTTCCGAAGGAGTATGGGACGCTCAACCTCGCTACGACCCGGAGATCCATTTCTTGTGACAAGGGGTATTTTTGCAGATAGTCATATTTACATTCCAAAGAGCAGGTACGAACGATGAAATTTTGCCACAAAGGTACCGAATCACGTGGTCGCCCCTCTATCCGCTAATAAAATGTTTAAGATAGATAGCTCGGTCCGAAATACTCTCAAATTCTCTATCTGAAAATTTGACCAGCTGCTGATTATCTCTGTATCGATATTGAAACAGCTCTCAGGGTAGCCACTCCCATCTCGTCTCAGTCTCGTCTCAGTCTCATCTCAATCACATCTCAGTCACGTCTCAGTCACATCTCAGTCCCACGTTGCCTTTCATCTCATTCCCACGTTGCTTTTTAGTTACAATCTATACCATTGGCTATCAAGTACTTGTTAATGCAGCAGATTTCAATGTGAGCCCTTTTTCGATGAAAATACCGCATTTCTCACTCATGTAGAATTTCAGCACTCCTACAACATCTTGATTTCCAACAAACTTCGTTATAACTAAAAAGCAACGTGGAGCAAAACCTTCCTTAACCTTCCTTAATATCCTTACCTTACTTATGACGGTGATGGTATCACAGTTTCTTTAAACCCAAACCGGCCATCAGCATATTGCACATTCATGGCTTTACCAGTAAAACTGAGGTCCTTCCAGCAGGCCGTACTGAATGCGGGCGCAGAGGTCAACAACGCACTGGTGCTGATAGAGACAGCCCAGGGCAAGACCGGTTCGCTCAACCGGCAGATCTCCGCCCTCGAGAAAGCCGTGCAGGACACCGAGCTGATGATGAGGTACAGCTCCACCACCTACCTCGAAGTCCTCACCGCCCAGCAGACCCTTCTGTCAGCCCGCCTGACAGCCGTCGCCGACCGCTTCTCCATCCTCCAGGGCATGGTCAGCCTGTACCACGCCCTCGGCGGCGGCACGGAAGAGAAGCCGGAAAAGTGACCGGAGTAGTTACCGGTGATGTGGCCGACGAGGAAGTAGCTGGAGAAGTAATCGGCTGAGGAACAGATAGCTGAGTAAGAACCGGAATAGGCAGGTCGCAGATAGCCGGTGGGAAATATCCGATGGAGAAATATCCGCCCCGCCGCTTGTACTGAAACCGTTTCCCCAACTATATATATTCCACCCCGGCAGGACAGACTGAATTGCCTGCCGGGATTTCTTTTGAAAAAAATTCCGCAACGGCACCGAATCTCGGGAATTGCTGCCGTTGCGGAATATGGTGGGATCGATAACTATTCGCAATCTCAGTCCTTCGTGGCGTTCTCCAGCTTCTTCATGATAGAGAAGATGAAGACGGCGGAGATGACGCAGAGGGCGATGAGGATGCTCCACAGTACCCAGAGAGGGAGACCGCCCCAAAGCATGCCGATGATGGAAACCATGTAGTTGCCGATGGCGGTGGCCACGAACCAGAGGCCCATCATCATACCCTTGTACTTGGGAGGAGCTACCTTCGAGACGAAGGAGATACCCATCGGGGAGAGGAACAGCTCAGCGAACGTCAGCACGAGATATGTGGATATCAGCACATTCGGTGTGACACGCTGGAATGTCGCGCCTTCCTTGAGGGCATCGGGGGTAGGCAGGCCGAGCGAGCCGAACACCATGATCAGGAAGCCGAGGGCGGCGATGAACATTCCGATTCCGATCTTGCGGGGAGCGGAAGGTTCCTTGCCCTTGGCTGCCAGGGCTCCGAAGACGGCCATGGACACGGGAGTCAGGGCCACTACAAAGAACGGGTTGAACTGCTGGAATATCTGCGGCAGCAGGGTGACGGGCTTGTCACCGAGGGAGCGGTAGCTGAAAATCAGGGCCACGATGGATGCGACTGTAACCAGGCCGGCTATCAGCTTGCTGCGTTTCTTCTCGGACTGGAATATGGCGAAGATGGCATACACGGCAATGATTATGAACACGAGGTTCAGTACATTGGCAAGTATCCTCGACAGGCCGGTCATCTCGGTAGCCGTATAGTCACGGGCAAAGAAGGTAAGGGTCAGACCGTTCTGCTGGAAAGCCATCCAGAAGAAGATAACGACTGCGAACACGAGGAGCAGGGCGGTGATACGGGATCTTGTCTGCTCTTTGGTAAGCTCCACAACGGGCTGGGTGCTCTTGGCCTCCAGTTCGCGCTGGGTAACGTCCGCATGCTTGAAACTCTTGCGGAAACCGAAATAAATCAGAATCGAGAGAATCAGCGATACGCAGGCCACCGCGAAGCCCCAGTGATAGGCTCCGGAGAGTGTGTCGATATAGTGGCGCGAGAACTCTGTCAGGTCTCCGGTAGCCCCCTGGGCTGCAGCCAGGGTCTGGAAACGGCTGAGTGCATCGGGAGCCATGGAGGAGGCTCCTGCCAGATACTGGTTGGCCAGAGCGGGTATCTCACCGTTGTAGACCAGTCCCGCGCGGCCGAGACAGAACTCAGTGATCTTTGTAGCCGCTGTGGGTGCGAAGAGCGAACCTATGTTGATGGCCATGTAGAACAGCGAGAAGGCGGCATCTCTCTTGGACGAGTACTTGGGATCGTCATAAAGATTGCCGACCATCACCTGCAGGTTGCCCTTGAACAGACCGGTACCCACCGCTATGAGCAGCAGCGAGCCGAACATGGCTATCTTGCCCACAATGTCGCCACCCGTCGGGATAGCAAGGCAGAAGTAACCTGCAAACATGACAATAATACCGGAAACTACCATTTTCCCGTAGCCGAACTTGTCGGCGAGTATGCCTCCGATGAACGGCATGAAATACACTGCCGCCAGGAAGCCGGCGTAGATATTGGAGGTAACCGCCTCCGAGAAACCGAACTTCGCCTGCAGGAACAGGGTGAAGATCGCAAGCATCGTGTAATAGCCGAAGCGCTCGCCCGTGTTGGCAAGGGCGAGCGCATACAGGCCTTTGGGTTGACCTTTGAACATATCAGTTTATTTTGACAAAACTATTCCTGCTGCATGGTAATCTTCTCAAGCCATCTTACCATGCCGAGCATGACTGCCATGGAAATGAGACATACCACCATGAATACTGCCCAGCACATCCACTGATGACTGAAGCTGTTGTACATCAGAGGGCCGATCCAGATGAGGAGGTTGCCGACTGCTGTAGCGCCGAGCCACAGACCCTGGCAGATACCCTGCAGGTGCTTGGGAGCCACCTTGGAAACGAAGGACAGTCCGAGAGGAGAGATGAACAGCTCGGCCACGGTGAGGAAGAAGTAGGTGACAATCAGTACCCACGGTCCGGCCTTCACGGCATTCTGGGCTGCTACGTCCAGACTTCTGACCTCCTCGCCGGAGGGATAGCCCATAACTGCGGAGAAGATGGTGAGGAAAAGATATGCGATGGCGGCAATGAACATACCGATGGCAATCTTTCGGGGAGTGGAGATGTCCTTGCCTCTCTTCTTTCTGAGAGCGGAGAATACCCACATCACGATGGGAGTGAGGGTAATCACGAAGAACGGGTTGACAGCCTGCCAGATCTCGGGTGCGATGGACTCTGTGGTCACGAAGTCACGGGCGAACACGGACAGGGACTGACCGTTCTGGTGGAACGAGAACCAGAAGAAGATAGCGATACCGAGAACTGCGAAGAGAGCGTACATACGCTGCTTGATCTCCTTGGCCATAGCCAGTTTCTCCTCCTTGGTATACTGCTCTACGACCTTGGCCTCCTTCTTGGCGGGGTTGGGCATATTCTTCTTGGTGAACACGAAGATCAGCAGGGAAATCAGCATTGCGGCTACCGATGCGAAGAACGAGTAGTGGATACCTGTGTTGAATACGTCAAGATACTCAGTGCAGAAAACGCCGAGATCGGTCACAGGTACAGTGCTGGACACGCCGACAAGCTCGTTGAGGTTGCTCATCTGCTCTGCGGAGAGATTGCCGCCGTTGTTGATGTAGGCATGGCAGAGAGCAGGGAGATTGGAATTATAGACCATGTCGTGCACTTTCAGCCACCAGCTGCGGAGCAGAGGGGCCACGAAAGGAGCGATAAGACCGCCGACATTGATGAATACATAGAAAATCTGGAAACCGGAATCCCTCTTGTCCGAATACTTGGGATCGTCGTACATCTGGCCCACGATGGCCTGAAGGTTTCCTTTGAAAAGTCCGTTACCGAATGCGATCAGGAGCAGGGCGCCGCAGGTAAAGGGCAGCAGCCAGCCTGTGTTCTCGGGAGTCGCGAGGATAGGAATCGACAGAAGCGCGTATCCTACAGCCATCGTAACCAGACCGGACATGATAGTGCCTTTATAATTCTGGGACCTGTCGGCGATATATCCGCCTACAAGGCTCAGCACGTATATCAGCGCATAGAATACTGCATAAATCACACCGCTGGTCTCGTCGCTCAGTCCGAATTTGGAGCACAGGAAGAGCAGCAGCACGGCATTCATGATGTAGTAGCCGAATCTCTCACCCATGTTGCTCAGGGCAGCGGCCAGCAGGCCTTTTGGATGGTTTTTGAACATAATTGCTAATTGGTTTTATTTTAGTGAATATTAAGTTAAATTCGTATATGTGGCAAATATAAAAATTTTTGAAATATCTCAGAATATATTCATGATATAAATCATGCCGAGAGATATCCTGTGCTCACGCTTGTCTGTGATACCGAGAAGCGCTCCGTTCTCCACGGCACGGGCTTCATAGAAATTGTAATGCAGGAACAGACGGAAATCCCTGTTCCCGGTAGGCATGTATTCCAGGCATGCCTGCCCGTTCCAACTGGCACGGAGCATTCCTGCCGGAACATTTCCAGCGGGGCTGTACAGACCGCCGTACTCCCTGGACCCCTTGAAAAACATCGAGAACGATTTACTCAGGAACAGGTGCAGATAGCCGATGGCCGAAACATAGTCCACATTCTGCAAAGTACCGTAGTCTCCTCCCGGCACGGAAACGGCAGAAGAACTGAGGACGCCATTAAGATCCAGACCCTGTCTGGAATACATCAGATCGACATATATCCCCCACCACTCGCTGCGGTAGGACTGCCCCATTGCAAAAATCCACATGGAACGGCCGGCCGCCTGGGATCCGTAGGAAGCAGACCAGCGGAATTCCAGGGCATTGTCCAGGAAATTGCCATTCCAGTTGAGTGTGTACAGGAAAGGCGCACGCGAACTCTCCGTCCCCTCCGGCAGCCCGCCATGGTAGAACTCATCGTCCCAGAAGCCCCTGATATTCGAGACCTGAAACGCAAGATCCTGAGTGGGAGTTATATGCCATGTAGCCATCACCCCCATCTGATAGCAGGGGAAACTCCCGACAAAATCACTGTACTGCATCACATATACCGGAGCAGCCCAGAACTCCTGCCCTCCAAGAGCATGGACCTGCTTTCCGAAAGTCAGGGAGAAATGCTGGCGCGGCCTCCATGTCATGAAGGCGTAGTCTATGGATTCCAGCAGGTTGTCGAAAGTATTGGATCGGAAATTTGCATTGAAACTCTGACGGAAGCGATAGTAGAACTCTTTATTGCGGCCGAACGTACCTTCTACGTTCCACCGGAAATTGTCCATACGGAAACGTGCCGAAGCCTCCCCGCCACGCGGCATCTCCGCCCGGAGCGATCCTCTCATCTGAAAAGAAAGATCATGGCTGCGCAAGGGAAAAACAGTATCTGTCAGTGTCCAGCCGGCCTTCTCCGAAATGGCGACGGTATCGGCAGTGCCGGAAACAGGCTCAGCCGCACGCATCAGCAAGGACAAGGCTGCAAAGGTCAGTATCAGTAAATATCTTTTCATAGGTCAATTGCGAAGTTCTATTCTATCCTTTCCACTGAACGGGCATAATACTTGACAATGTTCACCGTCGACGTGTCAGAAGAAAACACGGAATACAGCCCCTGCTCCTCCTGTGCCGGATCCCCTGTGTAATCGTCACCGGGACGCCACATCAGATGATCTTCGGACGGCTCGGCAAAGCCTCCCCAGCCCCAGAAATTGAATCCTGCCAGCAGGCCTCCGGAAGCGGCGGCACCCTCTATCTCGGACAGCATGGCACGGTAGTAGGCATCACGCATACTTACAGAGGTGCTGCGTGAGAATCCCATGCTGTCACGCGGGAAACCGAACTCCTCTACAACCAAGGGCTTGCCTATACGGCGGGCTGCAGCAAGATGTTCACGGAGATACTCTTTCGACAGTTCTACCGCAGGAGTGACATTGCCCGATGACATATCCTCCCGGGTAGTCCAGCCCCAGTTGAAAGGCCAGATATGGATATTCAGATAATCTATATAAGGTGAGCGGCCTATCTCCTCCCAAAGGGCGAGATCCGTCTCGCAACCGTACTTGCCCTCGCTGCCGGCCGATACCATGTGGTTCGGATCGATTGACTTGATAAGTTCTGCGGTAGAGGTGAGCCAGTCCCTGAAAGCCTCCTTGTTCTCTGCTCCGAAAGGCCGCGGCTCGTTGCATATCTGCCATGAGAAAATTGCCGGGTCGTCACGATAGGCCTTGCCCGTCACGGTATTTGTGCGGGAAATTATATCCATCACATAACGGCGGAAGAGAGTCCTGGCCGTATCAGACTTGATGAAACCGGAGACATAATCCACGTATGCATCATATCCGGCCACCCTCGGCAGGGGTATATCTCCGTGCCCGGTCCACTGGAGATACTGTGAGTAGCCGCCGCTCCACTCCCACGCATTGTTGAGATACAGTACGGCCTCCATATCCCGTTTGCCGAGCTCGACGAGAAAGTAGTCCAGACCTCGGAGCAGGGTGTCATTGTACTTGCCAGGGGCATATTGCAGAGTCGGTTCCACTTTAGTAAAAACCCCTTCCGGGCCATCGGAACCCACCAGCACCCGAAGATTTTTCACTCCAATCGCACAGAGACTGTCCAGTTCCCGGGACAGACGCTCCCGGTCGCCGCCGCTACCCTCGGAAGCAAGGATAGGGCCATACCAGAAATTGGTCCCTATAAAATAATATGGAGCACCGTTCTTGATGAACTGTCCGCCCTCTATGCCGATGATACTGTCTCCGTCACGGCCTGTACATGAAATGATGACAAAGGACAACAACGCCGCGGAGAGTATGCAGGAAAGGGACTTCCTTGGATTGCGGCGGACCTTTCCGGCCCAGGAACGGGCACGGTATGAGGCAGTCCACAATTTGGATGCATACCGCCATCTGCGCTGGGTCGCACAGAACGGAGTACCGCCCCTCATGGTCCCTTCCACAACCACTCCCAACACATCCGATACTGTCGCGCTTATATACGGGGAACTCCCGCTGTCCCGCCTCAGCAGGAGCAGGGTGCCCCAAACATGGACTGCACGGAGCAGGCGTGGGGTACGGTCCGCCCCGGTACGCACCAGAACCACGTCCCTGCGGCGGATGGTAATACGGCCTTCAGATGCCGTAACATTCCTCCATTTGCGGCCAGGGACATCGTTATGCGCATCAAACGCCTGAATCTCCGCACGTGAATAGTGCTGGGTCCCGCTTAGCCTTACAGGAGCAAGCAACACGCTGTCCAAGCCGGGACGGAAGAAGGGCAGCATGTCATCTTCAGTCACGGTCAGCCTGACGAAAACGCCTCTGGAAAGTCTCAGGGCAGCTTCGCTGTAATCAGATAATGTTACCGCCGCCATTTAATCCTTGAGAGAATATTCTATGGTAGTAACTACACGGACTATCTTGATATGAGGTGTGTTCTGGTCCCTGTCGGAAATAGAGAACTGGCCTTGGGATGCAGAACGTATCTTGCCGATCCTGCTGTCGGAGTCCTCTGCAAATTTCTGGGCCGTGGCTCTGGCGTTCTTCGTAGCCTCGGCCACCATCTCCGGCTTGATATCGTTCAGACCGTTGAACGAGAACACCGTCTGGAACTGGTAGTCGTCACCGGCTATCACCACGCCTTTCTTGAGCAGGTCTCCCTGCTTGGTCATAAGACTGCGCACCAGATCAATTCTTCCGGAGGCGACAGTCACAACGGAGACTGCCTTATAGCGGAAAGGGTCCTCATTGTTGTATCCGTACCTCTCAGCCTGAATGTCTGTCACGGATGCAGGGGAGACCGTTATCTCTTCCGCAGGAATGCCGTTGGAGGTAAGGAAGTCAACTATGACCGCATTGGAGCGCTCGATCTCAGTGTACAGTGACCTGAGGTCGTTGCCGGCCAGCCTGTAGGCCAACGGCCAGATGACCTTGTCCGCCACCACCTCCCTCTCAGAGAGACCCTTGACCACCACACTGCGGTCCCTGTCCGAGAAACGGCCGATACCGGCGTAAATGAACCATCCGAGGACTATCAGCCCCAACATGATAGAGCCGCCCCCTACCTCAATCTTCGTCTTGGAAATTCTGCTGTTCTCTGCCATAGTGTTTAAAATTTCAGTACATCTGACAAAGATAATGAAACTCGCCCGATTTCGGATGGAT
>UMAB01038021.1_pt1 | contig 10708 bp, 9 predicted proteins | sample 1963601 | NCBI WGS metagenome assembly UMAB01 (sample SAMEA4835905, study PRJEB28245) | human gut metagenome | biome: gut microbiome; material: fecal sample | place: Denmark | collected 2008 | reverse complement strand
GGGAGCGCACAAGAATCGTAAGCACCTAATTCACAAACACATAACATATCAACCTGCTCCCAAAACGCCTTCACAACACCATTTGCGGAGCGCACCAAAAGAACAACACACTGACAATCAAGCATATTACTTTCAACCGCGCTCCCCTACTGAACATTACCGTATCCATCGGCACCACTTCGAAAGGTGAGCGGATGCTTCCTGCACCGTACGGCGTGGTTAGCAGCGCTGCGCTTGCTTTTCCCGCACTGAGGCAGGCCTTATGAAGGCGTCCGCAGGAACAGAGTTCCTGCAATGTGGCTTTGCCACATACTTTATATTAAAAGACAGACAGAAGGGAGTAAACTTCCTTCTGTCTGTCTTTTAATATAAAGGGACGCGCATTGCTGCCGTCCCTTACTGCCTTTATGGCTGTGACCTCGGCGGGATTCAAACCCACAACCTTCTGATCCGTAGTCAGATGCTCTATTCAGTTGAGCTACGAGGCCAATATGTCAGAAATACTATTCTGCCTTTGCTGTTTCCTCGGCTACCACACCTGCGAACTTCTTCTCCTTGATGCGGGCCTTCTTACCTGTGAGGTTCCTGAGGTAGAAGATTCTTGCCCTGCGTACCTTACCGCTCTTGTTGAGCTCTATCTCAGAGATGAAGGGTGAGTACAGAGGGAAAATCCTCTCGACACCTATTCCGTTGGAAATCTTGCGGACAGTGAAAGTCTGGGTAGTACCGGCACCTTTCCTCTGTATTACTACTCCACGGAACTTCTGGAGTCTCTCCTTGTTTTCTTCTTTAATTCTATAAGTCACAGTCACTGTATCTCCGGCCTTAAACTCGGGATACTTTTTCTCGTTCTGTGCAAAAGCCTGTTCTGCAATCTTAATTAAGTCCATTTTCTTTCTTCACTTTTTGGCAACGTTGCTGTCATCATCGACATCTATGCAAGAGGTTGCTTATTTTTTGGGACTGCAAAGATATACAAAACAGAATACATTCCAAATTTTTTTAACGATTAACTGAACATTTTTTTCAATCTCTCAAAGAAGTTTCTGTCCATCTTGGTAGGCTGAGGAGCAAAATTATCTGATTTCCTGAGCTTTTCAAGCATCTCCTTTTCTTCTCGATCCAACTTCTTGGGAGTCCATGCCTGTACATACACGAGGAGGTCACCACGACCGTATCCGTTGATATCCGGCACACCCTTACCGCGTACTCTAAGGATGGCTCCGGACTGAGTACCGGCATCAACCTTTATTCTCACCTTGCCGCCGTCAGCGGACGGTATCTCGGCAGATGTACCGAGAACAAGGTCGGGAATAGAGATGAACAGTGTATAGATCAGATCATTTCCATCCCTTTGAAGTTCGCCGTTCTCTTCCTCTTCTATCAGAACGAGGAGATCACCGTTTACACCATTGCCCTTGGCCGCATTGCCTTTACCGTGTACGGTAAGCTGCATGCCCTCCACGACTCCGGCAGGGACTTTGAAAGAGACCTCTTCTGTCGCCTCCACGACCCCTGCTCCGTGACACTTGGAGCACGGCTTGGTAATCACTTTGCCCTCTCCGCCACATGTAGGACAGGGCGACGTAGTCTGCATCCTTCCCATGAAGGACTGCACTACGCGGGTTACTACACCAGTTCCGTGACAGGTTTCGCATGTATGAACATCCGCCTCAGACTCCGCACCGCGACCACCGCACTGCGGACATCTGACTGCTTTCTTTATCTTGACTGTCTTGGTGACACCGTTGACTATCTCTGAAAGTGACAATTTGACACGTATCCGGATATTTGACCCCTTCTGAACTCTTGCGCCACCGCGGCCGGAAGAGCCGAATCCGCTGAAACCTCCGCCGAATCCTCCTCCGAAGATGTCTCCGAAACGGCTGAAGATATCTTCCATCGAGAAACCTCCGAATCCCTCGTAACCACCTGCTCCGCCGGCTGCTCCCGACATTCCTGCATGACCGAACTTGTCGTAGCGTGCCTTCTTGTCAGGATTACTGAGCACATCGTATGCTTCTGCCGCTTCCTTGAATTTTTCTTCGGCCGTCGCGTCACCCGGGTTCCTGTCCGGATGATACTTTAAGGCCATCTTGCGGTAAGCTTTCTTTATATCCTCCGCAGAAGCGTCCTTAGACACTCCCAATACCTCATAATAATCTCTTTTCTCTGCCATCGCCTACACCCCCACTACCACTTTTGCAAAACGTATAACTTTGTCATTCAGCTTATAGCCTTGCTGAATCACATCGATAATCTTATTTTTCTTATCGCTTTCCTGCACCGGCATCTGAGCCACGGCCTCATGGAAATCAGTATCAAGCTCCTTGCCGAGGGCCTCTATGACCGACAGGCCTCGGCCTTTGAGGAAAGCCATCAGTTTGCTGTATATCAGCTCCGTGCCTTCTACTGCAGCTTTGTCCGAGCCAGACTCGCGCAGCACCTGAAGAGCTCTTTCGCAGTCATCTAAAACAGGGAGCATCCCTTTTATGATATCCTCGCCTGCCGTGGATATAAGCTCAAGCCTCTCCTTGGCTGTACGGCGCCGGTAGTTGTCAAACTCCGCCGCAAGACGGACATACTTGTCATTGACCTCGGCCACCCTGGCCTCCATTGCTTTAAGAGCCTCATCCTCTTCCACCGCCTCTGCCTTTTCGCCATCAGCTGCATCCTTTGACTCAAGGGTTTCCTGAGGTGAATCAGCGCCACCTTCCACAGGAGGAACGGCCCCTTTCTCCTTTTTCTTTATATCTTTCTCTTTCTCTTTCATAACCGTATTTTTCAAGTCGCAATCTCTACAGCAAAAACATTGCCAGAGGAGAGAATCGACAAAATGTCAGTATTCTCTCCTACTTCGTCACAACTTGATTATCTGAGGCTGGACACCGCGGTACTTAGGCATTGTGGCTCCGATAGGCGCACCTATATAAGTAGGATCACACATCACATAGCGGTCACCCTCAAAGTCAAAACCGTCTCCCTTGACACCCGCCGGGAGCACCACACCGCAGGCGACATGTCCTTTATAACAGAACATAGCCACATCCAAACCGAGCAGGTCCTTGACTATCCAGGAGAAGAGCAGCACCCGGTCCTTGCAGTTGTTGGATCCGTAGAAGAACGACTCCTCGACGAACAGCGGCTTGGCCCTGCCGAACATCTCGTAGTCTGTCTTGTAGTCAAAGCCTCTCTGAATCAAAGTCAACACAAATGAGACAGCCTGCTCCGGGCTCATACTGTCCTTGAGAATCTTGTACTTCACGACAGTAAACACAGCCTTGGTCAGCTCCGGGTCTACAGCCGAGCGGTGATACGTCAACAGATCGGACTGGGGATAATCAAGCGTGAACTTGACACAGGGTATATTGAGGGGCACCTTCACATCCTCACCCACATACTGCGTCCACACCGGCAGAGTCTTGACCTGATAGAAATCATAACCGACCCTCAGCTGGGAGTCTATGACTAAATCCAGCTTCCTGTCGGCAGCAGAAAAGTCATTGGAGAAGGTATAAAGAGGATTCTGACTGTTGAGTCTGGAATAGCTGTAGATATAATAATCCTCGTCATTGGCAGTTATGTAGGACACCTGGTAGATGGGTGCGGTAAACGGCAGCAATAGAATAAGCTCACCGCCAGAGGACCCGACTCTGGCCTTGTACTGCATCTGGCACAGCAGGAACATCTGCGTAAGTACCTTCTCGTTGACATACTCTTCAATATACACCGCATCCGTAAGTTTCTTGATCATGGTGTAAAGGGCCCAGTCACTTATGGAATGCTCCTTCTGAAAATCCGTCAGGGCGTCCACTGTGGACATGAAATCCGAATCAGAGAGGAACTTCCAGCCCGATGAGGCATCCTGCTCCGTAGCCTGAATCCGGGGAAGCCTCATGCTTTCAGGGAAAGGAATATCTGCAGATATTCCGAAAAAATCCACTGTTACAGACTCCCCTCCGCTATATACAGCCGCCACTGCCGGAACAGGCACCGGGACCACAGGCGCGGTCATAAAGCCAGGACACGGCAGACCAGGCAGAGAAGAAGCGGCAGCAGCCTCGGCCGGATCGTAGAACACGGGCTCATCCGAAACAGGTCCTATGGGATCCTCTTTGCCCCTCTTTACCAAAAACTCCTCCCATGCGGCGGCGAGATACTGCGAGAACTCAGAGTTGGCCTTGGAACGCCAGTCCTTGAACTCCTGGTTCCTCTGCTTGTAGAATTCGAGGAACGACTCATCATTCTGGGCCCTGGCGACTGCAGACGAGCCGAGCGCCAAGGCAATAAGGAGGATAAATTTCAGTGATTTCGACATAACATTACATTTTAAAAGAAAGCTCCCTCCGAACTTTCCATCCAGGGGAGCTTGATCGATTACGAGTATCGTATATTAACGGTTCTTCTGCATCTCGTTGGCCATCTCCTCATCGAATGTCTTCATGAAGAGGTGCTTGTCAAAATCCAATGCCAGCTTCTCGTCCTTGGAGATAGCGTCCTCGAGTCCGTCCATAACCTTTGTACGGGGCATCTCGATATTTACCCAGAACTCATAAGAACCGTCCTCATTCTGATAGAGCTTGGTACCTCTGACTACAGCTCCGTTGAGCTCCTGATTGACAACGAGTCTTACATTCTGCTCCACTTTCTGGGCGAACTCAGCCTTATTGGCCACATTCACCTGATTCATATACCTTTCAGTCACAGCCTTTACCACAGAGGAGATCTGGGTTCCGAGCTGTGTACGGGCATTCAGGTCTGCGATAGTTCTTGCCATCTCCTGATCGGGGCTGGTTCCGGAGGCTGTAGCGCGGAAATACTCCATGTCAGACTTGTCGGCAGGGGTGTTGAAAGGCATGATAATCTCTGTCTTACCGGCGTTCATGGCATTTTTCTGACCGCCACAGGATGAAACAGCCACCACCATTGCGATGACTGCGAAAACCATAGGGAAAAGTTTTGTTTTCATACGTTTAATGATTTAATAATTTAAAATACAAATTTAATATCTTTTTCAACAATTGCAATAAAAATAGGAGTGCCATCAAAATGTGACACTCCTACTCACACTTTTTTTTCAAAATTACATCTTGTCGTTGCTGCCGAGCACGTTGTTGATCTTGTGGATGTACAGCTGCTTCAGTTTGTCGCGGGCAGGTCCGAGGTATTTTCTGGGATCGAACTCCTCAGGATGCTCCACCATCACCTTGCGGATAGCCGCTGTCATGGCCAGACGTCCGTCGCTGTCGATGTTGATCTTGCAGACTGCGGACTTGGCGGCCTCGCGGAGCTGGTCCTCAGGGATACCGATGGAATCCTTCAGATGTCCGCCGTAATGGTTGATCTCAGCCACGATGTCCTGAGGCACTGAAGAAGAACCGTGAAGCACGATAGGGAATCCGGGGATACGCTTCTCTATCTCGTGCAGGATGTCGAGACGGATCTCGGGCTTCTGACCGGGCTTGAACTTGTAGGCTCCGTGGGAGGTTCCGATGGATATGGCGAGTGAGTCCACACCTGTCTTGCTTACGAAGTCCTCGACTTCTTCAGGACGGGTGTAAGTGTGGCTCTCGGCCTTTACGTCATCCTCGACGCCTGCCAGCACTCCGAGCTCACCCTCTACGGTAACATCATACTTATGAGCGTACTCCACCACCTTGCGGGTCAGCTCCACGTTCTCGTCATAGGGCTTGGAGGAGCCGTCGATCATCACGGACGAGAAGCCGTACTCGATGCAGCTCTTGCAGAGCTCGAAGCTGTCACCGTGATCGAGGTGAAGAACGATAGGGATATTACAGCCCAGCTCCTTGGCGTATTCCACGCCGCCCTGGGCCATATAACGGAGAATAGTCTGGTTCGCGTATTTTCTCGCACCGCTGGACACCTGCAGGATCACAGGTGACTTAGTCTCCACACAGGCCTGAATGATAGCCTGCATCTGTTCCATGTTGTTGAAATTGAAGGCGGGAATCGCATATCCGCCGTTGATGGCCTTCTTGAACAGCTCTCTTGAGTTGACGAGGCCGAGCTCTTTGTAAGATACCATAATAAATATACCTTAGTTAAAGTTAAAATCCGACTTTATTGACTAAAGTCACGCAAATTTAGATAATTTTGTAATATGAACAAAAAAGTAATCATTTTCTCAGCTCCCTCCGGAGCAGGCAAAAGCACGGTGGTAGGCCACCTGCTTAAGACATTTCCATTTCTTGAGTTCTCCATCTCAGCCACTTCACGCTCTCCGAGGGGAAGCGAGAAGGACGGAGTCGAATACTACTTCTTCTCCGAGCAGCAGTTCCGCGACCTCATCGCCCGGGACGCATTCGTGGAATACGAGGAAGTCTATCCCGGCTCATTCTACGGCACCCTCCGCTCGGAAGTGGAGCGCATCTGGGCCAAGGGTCACGTAATCCTCTTCGACATCGACGTTAAGGGCGGTGTCAACCTAAAGCGGATTTTCGGGGACAATGCCCTCTCTGTATTCGTCCGCCCTCCCTCGGTGGAGGAGCTGCGCCGCAGACTCGTCGGCCGCGGCACGGACTCGCCCGAGGCAATAGAGAAAAGGGTCGCCAAGGCCCGCGAGGAGCTGGAATATGAGTCCAGGTTCGACCGGGTACTGGAAAATGACCGCCTCGAGAAGACTCTCGCAGAGGCGGAAGAGATAGTAAAGACATTCACAGGACAATGATAAAGGCCCTCTACTTCGGTTCCTTCAACCCCGTCCACTACGGGCATGTCTCCATCGCACGGTACGTGGCGGCAATGGAGGAAGTCGACGCTGTGGTCATAGTCCCCTCCCCTCACAATCCCTTCAAGGACACCTCCATCCTCGCTGACCCGCAGCTCAGGTTAGAGCAGGTCCACCGGGCTTTCGACGGCATCTCCCCGAAGATAAGCGTCAGCGACATCGAGTACCGCCTCAGCGAGCCTCTCTACACCATCAACACCCTCCACGCCTTACAGGATGCAGAACCTGACACAGAACTTATCCTCCTGATAGGCGCCGACAACATCGCAAGTCTCGAAAGATGGTACAAAGGGCCGCAGATACTCCGGGAATTCGAGGTATGGGTCTATCCGCGCAAGGGCTTCGACGGAGCCGCCCTCTGCCGGGAATGTGCGGCAAGGACAGATGCACGCCGCATACGATTCCTCAAAGGAGCACCCCTGCTTGACATATCTTCCACTCAGATAAGAAACCAACTCAAAAACACTCAGACACCATGAAAACCAAAACTATCTTAATCTCCGCCATGGCCCTTCTCCTCGCCGCGGCATCCATTGCTCCCTCCTCAGCACAGAGACGTCAGATGCAGATGACAGACGAGCAGAAATACTTGGACGCCATGCACCGCAACATCACCTCCGACAAACTCTTCGGATACGTAGAACAGCTATCGGACTCCACCCTCGAGGGACGGCTTGCAGGTTCCCCCGGCATGGCCAAAGCTGTCAACATCGTTGAAAACTACTTCAAAGAATGGGGGCTGAAACCGGCCGGAGACAACGGCTCCTACATTCAGGAATTCCCCCATCCCTGCGTAGAGGTCTTCCACGGCAGCACCATGGAGATACTCTTTCCTGTGTACGGTCAGAAACGCAAGGACACCGTCTGGATCTCCAAGTCCTACCCCTGGGCTGACGGCTGGTTCGCCGGCGGCATGACCGGCAACGGCGACATCACCGCCGAGATCGTCTACGCCGGATTCGGAGTCACCGCCCCCGAGCTCGGATACGATGACTATGCCGGCATAGACGTCCGCGGCAAGATAGTCCTCGTCGAGGGAGAGACCCCCAACACCAGCCGCAACGACGACACCCTGCGCATGTGGTACGACCACACCCTGCACCAGACCAAGCTCAACAACGCAGTAGCCCACGGAGCCGTCGGCCTCCTCTACCTCTGGGTACCCGGTCCCAACGCACCATACAACGAGGGATTTGTCTACGCCCACGTCACCGACACAGTAGTCAACGACATCTTCCGCGGCACCGGACGCACCTACGCCGAGACCGTCAAGAAGATCTACGAGACCAAAAAGCCCCAGTCATTCCACACCGGCAAGAAGGCCCGTATCCGCATGAACGCCACCTACAATCCCGATGCCACCGGTAAGAACATCGTCGGCATCGTGGAGGGCAGCGACCCCGTCCTCAAGAACGAGTACGTCATCATCTCCGCCCACTTAGACCACCTCGGCATGATTCCCTACCACATCGCCGGAGCCAATGACAACAACGCCTCCTCCGCAGCCCTGCTCGGAGCTGCCGAGGCCCTCGCAAAGAGCCAGGTCAAGCCCAAGCGCACAGTCGTATTCCTCAGCCTCGACGGTGAAGAAGCCGGACTGACAGGAAGCACCTATTATACTACGCATCCGCTCTTCCCCAAAGAAAAGGTAAAGGCCGTCATCAATCTCGAGCAGGTAGGCGCCGGAGAGATGCTCTCGGCCAGCTACCCCTACAACTTCCCCGACCTGCCCAAGTACACCGAACAGGCCAATGACAGATACATCCACCGCATCCTATTCCAGCGCGAATCCCGCTACGTCACCCGTCCCCGCACCGACGGCGTGGTATTCATGAAAGCCGGCTATCCCGTCCTCGACATCAGAGCTGCCGGCGGCGGCTACTACCACCACCCCAAGGACAACCCTTCGTCCATCAACCCTGAGATACTCCAGTCAGCCACAGAATGGCTCTACTGGACCGCCATAATGATAGCCGACGAATAAACATACACTGAAACGACGAATAACAAATAAAAAGGCCGCCCGGAGCACTTCCGAAGCGGCCTTAACACTAATCAATACTATATGAAGTAATTATTTCACTTCCTCGTAGTCCACATCCTTGACATTGTCATCACCGGAGTTGCCTGAACCGGAGGCGCTGCCGGTCTGTCCGCCGGGCTGACTGCCGGCACCTGCGGAAGGACCTGCCTGAGCGGCGCGGGCCATATCCTCGGAAGCGGCGTGCCATGCGTTGTTCAGGGCCTCGGTAGCACGGTCGATGTCGGAGATGTTCTGCGACTTGTGGGCTTCCTTCAGCTGGCCGAGGGCATTCTCGATGGCGCCCTTCTTGTCAGCGGGAATCTTGTCACCGTACTCCTTGAGGTTCTTCTCGCTCTGGAAGATGAGGGCATCGGCACCGTTGATCTTGTCGATCTTCTCGCGCTCGGCCTTATCAGCGGCCTCGTTGGCCTTGGCCTCGTCACGCATCCTCTTGATCTCGTCCTCGCTCAGTCCGGAAGAGGCCTCGATACGTATCTTCTGCTCCTTGCCGGTAGCCTTGTCCTTGGCGGATACGTTCAGGATACCGTTGGCATCGATATCGAAGGTAACCTCGATCTGAGGGATACCGCGGGGAGCGGGGGTGATGCCGTCGAGGTGGAAGCGGCCGATGGTCTTGTTGTCACGGGCCATGGAGCGCTCGCCCTGGAGGACGTGAATCTCCACTGAAGGCTGGTTGTCCGATGCGGTGGAGAATACCTCAGACTTGCGGGTAGGTATGGTGGTGTTGGCCTCGATCAGCTTGGTCATCACACCGCCGAGGGTCTCGATACCGAGGGACAGAGGAGTCACGTCCAGCAGGAGGACATCCTTCACGTCACCGGCAAGGACACCGCCCTGGATGGCAGCGCCGACTGCCACTACCTCATCGGGGTTGACACCCTTGTTGGGAGCCTTTCCGAAGAACTTCTCGACGATCTGCTGAATGGCGGGGATACGGGTCGAACCGCCGACGAGCAGCACCTCGTCTATATCGGATACCTTCAGACCGGCATCGGCGACTGCCTTGCGGCAAGGCTCGATAGTCCTCTGGATCAGGTCGTCGCATATCTGCTCGAACTTAGCCCTGGTGAGGGTCTTCACAAGGTGTTTGGGCACACCGTCCACGGGCATGATGTAAGGCAGGTTGATTTCTGTGGAGGTCTGGCTGGAAAGCTCGATCTTGGCCTTCTCGGCTGCCTCTTTCAGTCTCTGCAGGGCCATGGGGTCTTTCCTCAGGTCCACGCCGGGATTGTCGTTCATGAACTCAGTGGCCATCCAGTCGATGATCCTGTGGTCGAAGTCATCGCCGCCGAGGTGGGTATCACCGTTGGTGGACTTAACCTCGAAGACACCGTCACCGAGCTCGAGGATGGAGATATCGAATGTACCGCCGCCGAGGTCGTAGACAGCCACCTTCATATCGTTCTTCTTCTTGTCCATACCGTATGCCAGTGCAGCTGCGGTAGGCTCGTTGATGATACGCTTTACCTTCAGGCCTGCGATCTCACCGGCCTCCTTGGTGGCCTGCCTCTGCGAATCGCTGAAGTAGGCGGGCACCGTGATGACAGCCTCGGTCACCTCCTGTCCGAGATAGTCCTCGGCAGTCTTCTTCATCTTCTGAAGTATCATGGCCGAAATCTCCTGGGGAGAGTAGAGACGGCCGTCGATGTCTACACGTGCGGTGCCGTTGTCGCCGCGCACTACTTTATAAGGCACGCGGGATATCTCATTCTGAACTCTGTCATAAGGCTCACCCATGAATCTCTTGATAGAGAATATGGTCTTGTTGGGGTTGGTGATCGCCTGCCTCTTGGCGGGGTCGCCGATCTTCCTTTCCCCGTTGTCCGTAAATGCCACTACTGAAGGAGTGGTCCTCTTGCCCTCGCTGTTGATGATTACAGCGGGCTCGTTACCTTCCATCACTGCTACGCAGGAGT
>UMAB01027546.1_pt1 | contig 10727 bp, 8 predicted proteins | sample 1963601 | NCBI WGS metagenome assembly UMAB01 (sample SAMEA4835905, study PRJEB28245) | human gut metagenome | biome: gut microbiome; material: fecal sample | place: Denmark | collected 2008 | reverse complement strand
GTCGGCGGGGAGGAGTTCGCTCTTTACGGTATCTATTCCGAGACTTTTTGCGACCTTTTCCGCCGCTGCTTTTGAGTCGCCCGTAAGCATTACGGTCGTTATTCCGTCGTGTCTGAGCGAAGCCATCGCAGTAGCGGAATCAGGCTTTATAACATCTGATATCGTTATGCAGCCTATATATTTTCCGTCTTTTGCGATATAGACAACTGTGCCGTCATTATGCTCTGCGGATATGGTTGCTCCGCACAGAGCCATAAGCTTTTTGTTGCCGGCGCAGACTGTGCTGCCATCGATTACGGCACTTACGCCGTGACCTGCGATTTCTTTTATATCGGTTGTTTCATCCTGAGAGATCATTTTGCCGTAAGCGTTTTTAATGCTTATGCTTATCGGGTGGCTTGACGCGCTTTCCGCAAGCGCGGCAAGACGAAGGAGCTCGTCTTTATCTGTTCCGTTTTCGGGGTAAATTCCCGTAACTTCAAACACGCCTTTTGTAAGAGTGCCTGTTTTATCAAAAACGGCATACTTTGTTTTTGAAAGTCCTTCAAGATAGTTTGAGCCTTTTACAAGTATTCCGTTTTTGGATGCACATCCTATTCCGCTGAAAAAGCTCATCGGAATTGATATTACGAGCGCGCAAGGGCAGCTTATAACAAGGAATGTAAATGCTCTTGTCAGCCATGACTGCCAGCTTGCCGGATTTCCTGCAATCAGGTTTATTACCGGAGGCAATACTGCGAGCAGAAGCGCTCCGCCGCAAACGATAGGCGTATAGTAATGAGCGAATTTTGTTATGAAATTCTCGGAGCGGGATTTCTTCATGCTTGAATTCTCAACAAGGTCAAGAATTTTTGAAGCTGTGGATTCGCCGAAGCTCTTGGTCGTTCTTACGCGAATGACGCCCGTCATGTTGATACAACCGCTTATAACTTCGTCGCCCTTCTTTGCATCGCGGGGAAGACTTTCACCTGTCAGTGCGCTTGTGTTAAGTGAAGTGCTTCCGTCCTCTATTATACCGTCTATCGGCACTTTTTCACCCGGATTTACGGTAATCACCGTGCCTATTTCAACCTCAGACGGGTCAACGCGAACAAGCTTTCCGTCTTTTTCGATGTTTGCATAGTCGGGGCGGATATCCATAAGTGAAGATATGCTTTTTCTGCTCTTACCGACGGCTATGCTCTGGAAAAGCTCGCCTATCTGGTAGAAGAGCATAACCGCTACGCCTTCTTTATAATCTCCGAGTCCTACCGCTCCGACGGTTGCAACCGCCATAAGGAAGTTTTCGTCAAAGATCTGACCGTGAAATATTCCGAGAACAGCTTTTTTCAGTATGTCGTAGCCTATAACGAAGTAGGGAACAAGGTAAATTGCCGCCGCAAGATATTTGTTCGGTTCAAGAGTTTTATCAAGAATGATTGCGGTCGCCAGAAAAACCGTTGAGACGATTATTCTTATAAGTACTCGTTTTTGTTTTTTTGTCATAACAGTTGCGATAGCGGATCAGATATAGATCTCACAATCGCTTTCCACCTTCTTACAATTTTTTCTTACCTGTTTCATAACAGTTTTTTCATCTGAGCCTTGGTCAAAATCAACCTTGAGTTTGAGCGTCATGAAACTGACCTGAGCGTCCTTTATGCCGTCTGTGTTCTTCGCTGCCTCTTCCATTTTGAGAGCACAAGCGGCGCAATCAACATCAATATCGTATACTTTCATAATAATTTCTCCTTTGATTGTTTTTTATTCCTCAACGTGTTCCATGCCCATGCTGAGCATCGTTCTTACATGATCGTCATCGAGCATGTAGAAAATTATTTTGCCTTCGCGGCGGAATTTTACAAGTTTTGAGTCCTTGAGTATTTTTAACTGATGGCTTACAGCCGACTGACTTATACCGAGAAGCTGTGCCATATCGCCGACGCAAAGCTCGCTTTCAAACAGTGCGTAAAGGATTCTTATTCTTGTGGAGTCTCCGAATACTTTGAAAAGCTCTGCAAGATCGTAAAGATATTCATCTGCGGGCTGACTGTCCAGCACGCGTTGAACGATATCGTCCCGCGCGGCGAGATATTCTGATTCGACAGGGAGTTTTGTTTCTTCTGACATATCATATCCTCCATTCATTTTGACGTTTTATCATCTGTTCATATGCAATTATATTCATATGTGTGTGCTTTGTCAAGAGGTTTTTGAAAAAAAGATAAAAATTTTTATGACAAAAGAAAAAGACACCGAAAGGTGTCTTTTTCTATCAAATTATTTGGAAAATTCTCAGAACGCCCAATTCCCGTCGCGGAATATGGGGTAAAGTTTACCGTCTTTATCGACTGCATCGATAGAAAGATCGGGAGAACCTATCATAAAGTCAACGTGGATCATTGAATCGTTTACGCCGAGCTTGTGACATTCTTCAAGAGTTTTTGTTTCAAAGCCTTCAATGCAGTTTTCGAATCCTGCGCCGAGCGCAAGATGACAGCAAGCGTTTTCATCGAACAGAGTATTGAAGAATGTTATTTCCGAATTTCTTATGGGTGAATCATAAGGAACGAGCGCACATTCGCCGAGATATGATGCACCTTCATCCATAGAGATCATTGAGCGGAGAAGTTCTTCATTCTTTTCGGCTTTTACACAGGTGACTTTTCCGTCTTTGAATGTAACGGAGAAGTTTTCAATAAGCTCACCTCTGTAAGAAAGCGGTCTTGTAGCAACAACCGTGCCTTCCGCTTTTCCTCTCATCGGCGATGTGTAAACCTCTTCTGAAGGGATGTTGGGATTGTAAAGCGTTCCGCTTACTGTGCCTTCCTCGCCGCCTGCGAATATTGCTTCGGGGATGAGCCCTACTTTGAAGTCTGTTCCGTTTGACGAGTGATAACGAAGCTCTGTTGCGTGAATGCTGTTCAAATATTTGCAACGTGCGGAAAGATCGGCGTTGTGTTCATCCCATGCGGCAACGGGATCGCTTCCGTCGGCGCGTGATGTGTAAAGTATCATTTCCCACAGCTTTTCAATAGCTGCGCTCTTGCGGAGGTGAGGGAATACTTTTTTTGCCCATTTTTCACCCGGAACAGCGGCAATACACCACTGATATTTATTTTCCATTCTGTCGCGGATAGGCTTTATTATCGGATACTGTTTCTGCTGAACTTCGGCAACCTTTTTCTGATTTATACCTTTAAGTCCGTCCGGATCTTCACTTTCAAGATATATCATAGCGGGAAGAGTGTCGGCACGATGTTCGAGCTTTTTGATGGACCATTCTTCAACCTTTGAGAGAACGGACGTTTTGCAATGGCGGTATGTCACCTTTGCCATAGGCTGATATGACCAGTCAACGCTTACAAGGCGCGCTCCGGCTTTGTAACATTCTTCAGCTACCATTTTTACAAATTCCGGCTGATCGAGATCTGCGCGGATAACAACGTCCTGATTTTTCTGTACGTTTACGCCTTTTCTTGCAATGAGACGGGCATAGTTTTGTAAAACTGTTTTTTTCATGATTTATCCTTCCTTAAATTATATTGATATCGTTATTTTATGCTCTCCGGTAATGTCGCGCGGGAGAGTGAGAGCCGACGGATTTCCGTCGAGTGTGCAAACGGTGTCATCGTTTACTCTTGCAAAGCCGAGAGGCTTTTTTACTGTTATTTCGAGTGTTGCGCGCTGCGTCTTTACGGTGTAACTCATTTCGGTCTTTTCGGGGAAAATCACGGGCGAAAGGGAAATGCCTTTTTCCGTGTATTCTATGCCGAGCATTTCAAAAAGCGTAAGCGCAAGCCAACTTGCCGTGCCGGACAGCATCGGGCCTATATTTTCGTGAGTTTCACTGTTGTTGTATTGTGTACAGAAACGCGGATTTCCGCAAAGCACAAACGGATTTTCCATAGTCTTATACGGAAGAATGAAATTTATCGTTTCAAATGCAAGAAAAGCAAGCGAGGCGGCGAGTTCTTTGTCCTTCACGGTTTTCGCCGCTTTCAGCATTGCGGCGGAAGCCATCATGTTCGCATGCTTAAAAACGCCTCCGTTTTCTCTGTCTCCCGGAAAATAGTTTACGGCGGAATTGCCGGCTTTAAGCTTTTCGAGCGCGGCGGGAGTGCAGAGCTTCAGTCCTGCGCTTGTACGCAGATATTTGTTTACCTTTTCAAGCATTGATTTTATCTGCTCTTCCGTTGCTATTCCGGAAAGAATCGACCACGAAAAAGAGTTGAGGTAATATGTCCCGTCAATGTTTTCATCAGAGCTGAGTCCGTCGCCTGCCGAGCCGAGATATCCTGAGCCTCTTCCGCCGCCTATCATGGCGCGAACGAAAAATCCGTTTTTCCAGCAATGGAGCTGAACCTTTTCGGAAAGAGCGGCGGCATCCTTTTCAAGCGAGAGAGCAACGTCGGTTTTGCCGAGCATATTTGCAAGTTCTGTGATTTCATCATACGCTATTTTCAAAAGGAATGCGTTCATTACGCTTTCGGAAAGATCATTTTCAAACGGCGCACCGTAGTTTTGCCTTTTTTCTTTCAGCTGAGCTTTGTATCTGCGTTCTTTTTCGGGACCGTCGATAAAATCGAGATCGAGGCGCAGACAGTCATTCCAATCGCCTCTGTCCATAAGAGGCAGACCGTGCTTTCCTACGGATATCTTCCCGCTGTATTCTACGGTTTTAAGAAGCGTATCAAATACTGTGCGACGTGATGTTCCGTCGGCGGTTTCGACTTCTTCGAGAAGGTAGCCCGTATCGCCTGTAAGAGTTACATATCTGTATACTGCCTGTGAAAGCCACAGCTGATCGTCCGAGCATATGCCGGGTTCTTTGCCTGTTTCATAAAAGTTATGATTTGCGTAACCCATTTCGTATACGTTGCGGACCCACGCCGTGAGCATTTCACGCACGAGCTTGCTTTTTCCCATAGCAACAAAATAATAGAGTGCCGCTTCAAGATCCTGAATTTCACGGAAACCTATTTCGCGGAAGGCTTTCTGCGTCCACGCAAACGATCGTGAAACAAACGATTGATAACATACCTGAAACGGAAGATTTTCACCTGCATATGTGTCAAAAAAACTGTCGCCCGATGAAAGCTTTATATAGGAGCAGAAGGCTTCAAAGAAAGCATTCTGCGAGGCGAGCGCTTTTTCGGCTTCGCCGGACTGCCTGTATTTTTCAAGCAGCTTTTCGAGCGAGGAGATAAACGGCTTGTCGTCTCCTCCGCAAACGGTCATCATTCCTACGAGAGAAAGAAGCTCTGCGCCTTTTCCGGAACCGACTGTTATAGTTTTTCCCATAGCAAAGAACGGAACTATTTTTCTTGCCTGGACGGATGAAAGCTTTGCTGCGCCGAGAGGATGTTTGAGCGAGCCTGCTCCGATGAATTCCGAATAGCTTGTGCAGTATTCGTCAAAACATTCGCCGCCGGATATAAGGGTGGCAAATCGTTTTTGCGGGGCAAGATATTTCGGATTCGGAGAAGGGCAGACGAAAACGGGAGTATCGCCGTCCTTTATTATTCCGCCCTCCCAAGTTATGCTTGCATAAATTATATCGTTCATTGTGGATTCGGGGGAGCAAAGTCCGAAGCATCCGCTTGCAACAACTTTAAGCGTTCTTTCTTCTTTTGAAAGATTTTCAATATTTATTATCTGTGCTTCAACGGCTTCCGGCATGCCATCCTCCTGAGGGAGGATAAAAATTGTGCGTGTTATTTTCAACCCGCATTCGGTCTCATATTCTATTACGCTGCGGTTACGCATATGGCGGCAGACTGCGGTCTTTACGTTTTCACGCACATTTGCGGAATAGAAGATTTGCTTGCCGTTTTCAAATATATAGAACTGACGGTTTGCCGGATCGCCGTTTTCTTCGGGATTAAGCGTGTATCTGCTTGCAAGCACCTGCCTTGCCGCCCCTGCGCGGAACGAACCGCGACCGAGTGAGTCAAGTGCGCTCTTCGGCGTTGTCATCATCGGATCGGAGAAGTCCGTTCTGTTTCCGATGAGCAGATTTATATCGTAATGGCAACCTATCTTCGGCGCTTTCAGATCGATTATATGCTCGCCCTCTTCGCCGAGAATTCCTCTTGCGTTTTTCGCAAGACTGCGTATTTCCGCAAGTCTTTCGGAAACTTCATCCGGCAGGAAAGCTTCACCGTCCGGCGTGAAGTGCGCAATGACGTCGCCGTCAAAAACAAAAAGATTGTCTTTGCCTGCAAAGCCGAGAAGATATTGCGATATCAATTCATCGTTTTCAAGCATCATACATATCGGCGCATAAAACGAAAGTCCGCAAACGCCGAGCATATGACCGTCTGATATTATTGCGTCAGTAAGCTTTTCAGCGCGACTCCCGAACGTATTTTTAAGGTTTTCTTTTATATCGGGCTTTCTGTCCCGTGCTTTTTCTCTTGTAAGATTCATTATAAATCCACCTTAGCGTATAAACTGTTATTAATATAGCACATAATGCGGGCGACTTTCAATATTATTTGTGAAAATTGAGCAACCGGATAAAAAAGTTTATTTTTTTGCTGAAATCTATTGACAAATGCACCGCACAGCGCTATTATAATACCAACCTACCGAATAAGTAGGTGAAAACGAAGAGCGATATTGAAAAGGAGACAAAAGTTATGTCAAAAGTATTTACATCAGCTGACCAGCTTATAGGCGGAACGCCGCTTCTTGAGCTTACGCATATAGAAAAAGAATTTGGTTTTAAAGCCAAGATCCTTGCAAAGCTTGAATATTTCAATCCGGCAGGTTCAGTAAAGGATCGTGTTGCGAAAGCAATGATAGACGATGCCGAGCAAAAGGGACTTCTGAAAAAAGGCTCTGTAATAATCGAGCCGACTTCGGGAAATACGGGCATAGGTCTTGCGTCGGTTGCAGCGGCAAGAGGCTACAGAATTATAATAGTTATGCCTGAAACAATGTCCGTAGAGCGCAGACAGATAATGAAAGCCTACGGCGCAGAGCTTGTTCTCACAGAAGGCGCAAAGGGAATGAAGGGCGCGATAGCCAAAGCCGATGAGCTTGCAAAGGAGATTCCGGACAGCTTTGTTCCCGGTCAGTTTGTGAATCCCGCAAACCCGAAAGCGCATTTCGAGCATACAGGTCCCGAAATTTATGCCGACACAGACGGCAAAGTTGACGTTTTTGTGGCAGGAGTCGGCACGGGCGGCACGATAACGGGCGTTGGCGGATACCTTAAATCAAAGAATCCCGATGTAAAAGTAATTGCGGTTGAGCCTGCCACATCGGCGGTGCTTTCAACGGGCGTTGCCGGTGCGCACAAAATACAGGGAATAGGCGCAGGCTTCGTTCCCGATGTGCTTGATACGAAAATTTATGACGAGATAATTCCCGTTTCAAACGAGGATGCTTTTTCAACAGGCAAACTTATAGGCAAAAAGGAAGGCGTGCTTGTGGGAATTTCCTCAGGCGCGGCACTTCACGCGGCGATTGAAGTTGCAAAGCGCCCCGAAAATGAAGGAAAGAATATAGTTGTTCTTTTCCCGGACACGGGCGACAGATATCTTTCCACTCCGCTTTTTGCGGACTGAGCTTAAAAACAAAATGCCGCAAAGGTAAATCCTTTGAGCATTTCGGGGTGAAAAAATGAAAGTACTTGTTGCAATGAGCGGCGGGGTGGATTCTTCCGTTGCGGCAAAGCTCCTTTGCGACGACGGAGATGCTGTTTTGGGTGGCAGAGTTATTGAAAACGAATAAACAGTTAAACTACAAAAAGGCGGAGTTTTTATAGTTATGATATCAACACGCGGAAGATACGCTCTCAGAGTAATGATCGATCTCGCGGAACATCGCGGGAACGGCTATATTACGATGAAGGAAATAGCCGAGAGGCAAGAGCTTTCAATAAAATATATGGAAAGAATAATGCCTTCGCTTACCGATGGCGGACTTGTTGAGGGCGCTCACGGCAAGGGCGGAGGTTATAGGCTGGTCCGTGAACCGGACGAATACACCGCTTTGGAAATACTTTGTCTTACTGAGGGCGACCTTGCGCCTGTGGCTTGTCTTGAAAAGGGTGCAAAGGCGTGCGAAAGAGCTGCCGAGTGCAGGACATTGCCCGTGTGGAAGGGGTATTATAAGCTGACCTGCGACTACTTCGGCAGTATAAAGCTTTCAGATCTTATGAGCGAAAACGGCTCTGATAACTATGTTATATAAAGCAAAAAGACCGTTGCTGAGCCGCAACGGTCTTTTCTCTTTGTTTTGATTACTTCTGCTCGGGAGCCTCAACGGGGCAAACGCCGGCACAAGTTCCGCAGTCAACACATTCATCAGCGTTGATTACATATTTTCCGTCTTTCTCGGAAATGCAGCTTACGGGGCAGTTATCTGCGCAGGATCCGCAGCCGATGCACTTGTCAAGATCAATTACATAAGGCATAAGTAAATTCTCCGTTCCGACGGCATATTGCCGTCTTTTTTATTGGTCAATTTATTGTATCATAAAAAATGCAAAAGTCAAATATTTTTTTGCAAATTTATAAAAAATCTTTAAGTAAATGAGGTGTTTTTTCAGAAGCGGAGGCAAATTGTATCAAACACGGGTACAAAAATGCATTTTATATGAATAAAATTGCCGAAAATCTTTAATTTAAGAATAAATATACAAAAACCATTGACAAATATCCAGAAACGTGTTATGATTTATGCATAAAAATTCAAAACTGATCTCGGAGATATTAAAAATGAAAAAAGAAGATATAAAAAAAGTAGTTCTGGCGTATTCCGGAGGGCTTGATACATCCATAATAATACCGTGGCTTAAAGAAAATTATAATAACTGTGAGGTTATTGCGGTTTCCGGAAACGTAGGTCAGGCGGATGAACTTGATGGTCTTGAAAAAAAAGCGCTTAAGACGGGTGCATCGAAGCTTTATATTCTTGACCTTACGGACGATTATGTTGATAATTATATAATTCCCACAATGAAAGCCGGTGCGGTTTATGAAGAGTATCTGCTCGGAACATCGCACGCGCGTCCGTGCATTGCAAAGGGACTTGTTGATATAGCTTTAAAGGAGAATGCCGATGCAATCTGCCACGGTTGCACGGGAAAGGGAAACGATCAGGTTCGTTTTGAGCTTGCCATAAAGCATTTTGCACCGAATATGCCCATAATCGCTCCTTGGCGCGAATGGTCTATAAAATCGCGTGACGAAGAGATAGATTATGCGGAGGCACATGATATTCCGCTTAAGATAAGTCGCGAAACAAACTACTCAAAGGATAAAAACCTTTGGCACCTTTCTCACGAAGGGCTTGATCTTGAGGATACGGGAAACGAGCCTCAATACGAGAAAAAAGGGTTCCTTGAAATGGGGGTTTCTCCGATCGACGCTCCCAACGAGCCGACATATGTTGAGCTTGATTTCGAAAAAGGAATTCCCACGGCACTGAACGGTGAAAAAATGAGTGCCAAGAACATAATTCTGAAGCTTAATGAGATAGGCGGAAAGAACGGAATAGGAATTCTTGACATAGTTGAAAACCGTCTTGTAGGAATGAAGTGTCGCGGAGTTTATGAAACTCCGGGAGGCACGATACTTTATAAGGCTCATTCCGTACTTGAGCAGATCTGCCTTGATAAGATGACGATGCACGAAAAACAAAAGCTTTCAATAACTTTTGCGGAGCTTGTCTACAACGGGCAGTGGTTTACTCCGCTGCGCGAGGCACTTTCGGCTTTCGTTGATAAAACGCAGGAAAAGGTTACCGGAAAGGTAAAACTTAAGCTTTACAAAGGCAACATGATAAATGCCGGCGTATGGAGCAAATATTCGCTTTACAGCGAGGAGATAGCCACATTTGGCGAAAGCGACTACAACCAGAAAGACGCTGAAGGATTTATAAATCTTTTCGGACTTCCGATAAAGGTTCAGGCATTGGTTGACGAAAAAAACAGTAAATAATAAAATTAAAATATAAAAAAGCGCAGGCATTTGCAGGCGCTTTTGCTATGGAGACAAATATGGGAAAGATGTGGGAGGGAAGAACCTCCGCTAAAACCGACAAAGCTGCTGACAGCTTCAATTCTTCAATAGGCTTTGACAAAAGAATGTTTCGTCAGGATATAACAGGTAGCATAGCACATGCGGCAATGTTGTCGTCAAAGGGAATAATTTCCAAGGGAGAAGCAGAGATAATAACGGAAGGACTTTTCGGAATACTTTCGGACATTGAAAGCGGCGCACTTGAAATTGACCTTTCCTGTGAAGATATACATATGTTCGTTGAGCAGGAACTGACGGCGCGCATAGGCGATGCGGGAAAAAGGCTCCACACTGCGAGAAGCCGTAACGATCAGGTTGCGCTTGACACAAGAATGTATCTGCGTGACGAAACGGACGGGATAAAATCCATCCTCATGGGTCTTGTCAATGTCATTTGCGCATGTGCCGGGAAGGAAAAAAATACGATAATGCCCGGATACACACATATGCAAAGAGCGCAACCCGTAATGCTCGGACACCATCTTATGGCTTATGCGTTTATGTTTTGCAGAGATATTGATCGTTTTTCCGATTGCAGAAAAAGAATTAACGTCTCTCCCATAGGTTCTTGTGCGCTTGCCGGAACGACTTATGATACCGACCGTACTTTTGAAGCGGGGCTTCTCGGCTTTGAAGAAATCTGTCGAAACAGTCTTGACGGCGTTTCCGACAGAGACTTCTGCATAGAGTTTCTTTCGTGCGCGGCAACGC
>UMAB01048237.1_pt1 | contig 10957 bp, 12 predicted proteins | sample 1963601 | NCBI WGS metagenome assembly UMAB01 (sample SAMEA4835905, study PRJEB28245) | human gut metagenome | biome: gut microbiome; material: fecal sample | place: Denmark | collected 2008 | reverse complement strand
TCTTTAATACTACTTAATTAAGTAGTAAAATTGTTTCGTTAAAGGAGATTTTTTTATTATGGGAAGACACTTCGAAGTTAGAGCTGCATCAATGGCTGCTACAGCAAAGAAAAAAAGCGCCATTTATATGAGAGCATCCAAAGAAATTTATATGGCTGCTAAAAAAGGTGTTCCTGACCCTAATTCAAATCTTGCTTTAAGAGCTGCAATTGATAAATATAGAAAACAATGTCCAAAAGACGTTATCGATAGAGCAATTAAAAAAGCACAAGGTGGCGAAGCAACAAACTATATTGAAGGAAGATATGAAGCTTATGGACCAGCTGGAACTTATTTAATTATTGATACCTTAAGTGATAATTCAAATAGAGCATTAGTTAACGTTAGAACAATTATCACTAGAAAAGGTGGACATTTAGGTGATGTTTCTTACAATTTTGAACAAGTTGGTGTATTAGATTTTAAATTTGATGGAACAGAAGAAGCACTTGAAGAAATTTTAGTTTTAGGTGATGTTGATGTTAAAGAAATTACTTTAGAAGATGGAATTGCTGAAGTAATTGTTGATCCAAGTTCGTTTGATAAAGCTAAAGCTGTTTTACAAGAAAACGGTGTTAGTGATTATGAGTTTGCTGAAGTTACCATGAGAGCAAACGATAATGTTACTCTTGAAGGCGAAGATTTAACTAAATTTAAAGAATTACTTGATATGTTAGATGATTGTGAAGACGTTCAAAACATCTATCATAATGTTGATTTATAATTAAATAAGTATTAATTAATGGAGGTCCTTTTATGGAAGCAAAAGTTGAAAAAGCCACTCCTAGAAAAAAGGTCTATCATTTGAAAAAAGTTGACGGAGAGTGGCAAGTAATTTTAAGAGAAGGTGAAAAAGTAATTAAAAAGTTTAAAACCAAGGATGAAGCAGTGGCTTATAGTGAAGCCCTTGCCGAAAGACAAGGTGGAACTCTTCTTGTTCACGCATCAAAAGGCAAGAACAAGGGCAAGTTCATGAAATAAACTTCTTGAATCTTTAAAACCTATTTAATTAAAAGATTAATTTTTTTGTTTGCGCAAAAAGGAGTAAATCTATGTTAATAGATACTATTAAAAAAGAAAATTTATTAGCCCTTAAAAATCATGATGATGCTTTAAGAGCTGTTTATAGTATTTTGATTTCTAAATATAATCTTGAAGGATATGAAGCTAAAGCCAATGGAAAAGAAATTGGTGATCCTGAAATGATTAAAATTATTCAAAAAACTTTAAAAGAACTCGACGAAGAGAAATTATCTTTTGAAAAGGGCGGTCGTGAAGATAAAGTTAACGAGATAATTCGCCAAATTAATGCGATTTCTTCATATTTACCAAAAATGATGAGTGAAGAAGAAATTAAATCTGTTATTTTATCACTTGATGACAAATCAATTCCTTCTGTTATGAAGCATTTTAAAGCAAATTATGCTGGAAAATGTGATATGGGGCTTGTCAATAAGGTACTTAAAAGTTTATAATTTTAAAGCCTTTTAAAAGGCTTTAAAATCTTGGGAGTCTGGTTCAATGGTAGAACAGCGGTCTCCAAAACCGTTGATAAGGGTTCGATTCCTTTGACTCCCGCCAATCTAACATATCAGCACTTAGTAGTGCTGTTTTTATTTGGGCAACGGTTAGCCAAGACTAACACAATTATAAATTCGGTCGAATCTATGGAATTTTTAGCTTTAGTATAAACATAAATATTTTGCAAGTTGGCATTTTTTTAGACTCTCCATGTGAATGCCATAGAATTGACCAAGAAAGTTTGTAAGAACATGAAATTTTATTCTCTCGAAGGTCTTAGAGATTAAAGTAATTTATGTAATACAAGATATAACAATTTACCTAAGCTAGTGCTTGATTTTAAAACACCTAGCGAAACAGGACTTTAAAAATTAAATGAATTATTTAATACTACTGGTTAGATAAGATGCCAAAACGTCTCACATCATTTGATAGTTAACAGAAAAGGTAATATGCAATATTTGATGAATTGGTATTTCCGTGGCCATATGTGTTATAGTAATAAATAGATTCTATGGAAAATATTAAACTTTCAACTATTAATGTAGATGACAGGGTACGTGAAGCAATTAATGAATCAATGCTGATATATTGCAATAAACTTGCACGTGGGAAAATTAGTGTTGGTTTGGAAGCTACATTTCAACACGAACTCGCTTTGATATTAAAAGATGTTCTTGAACAAAAAACACTTATAAATGAGGAGAGGTTTTCTTTAACATTGGAACAAAATATACCAATTAATGGGCGAAACAATTATGTTGATATTGTCGTACATTATGATTTTAACTCGATGAGAACTGAGTATTTGATTGAGCTAAAATTCAAAAAGATAACAGATAGTGCTCCAGATTTAGGTGTAGTTGAAACGTACTTTGATTTATACAATTTAGATTTGCTTCATAATACCGGGAATATCAAGAATTGCTACGTTATTTTCTTAACCGATTTAAAGACTTATTCCAACGCTCCTAAAGGAACCGGTACTAGATTTGAATTGCCTATGCATGATGGTGCTAAAATACAAGGTGGTTCAAACTATATGCCATTGGGCAAAACAGCTAGAAATAAAATAATTAAGCAATTTGGTAGCAGTTTTGCAGGATTTAAATTCACTAAAGACATGGTCTTCAATTATTGTCATTTTAATGTTAAACAAAGCGATTATTGGTTCTTTATAGAAGAAATATAATTATCTTTAAAGAAAGAAAAGTGTTTCAAAAATCATTCATAATTGCACATATTGCTTGCATTCGATATAAGAGTGTTTAACCTCTGTATCAAAACGCAACATCCAAAACAATCTAGCATATCAGCACTTAGTAGTGCTGGTTTTTTTGTGTAATGGCTAGACTTTGCTTACGCAATTATAAATTGGGTTGAACTTGTGGAATTTTTAGTTTCATTGTAAACGTAAATATTTTATAAGTTAGTAGATTTTAAGGCGCTCTATAAGGAGAGCACTTAAAAAAGTTCGTAAAAGTTCAACACTTTGTCTATTTCAACCCTTATAATTTATTTGGAAATTTCTCAAATGAATTTCTAGTAAAAATGATAATGAGAATTAGCAATTTAATAATGGTAAAACGCAAAAGTGATTACCATTTTTATTGAAATTAGAAATTCTTTAAATTGAAATTGTATTTTCCGCTAATAAAATTGCTAATTCTATTGTTTAATTTGAAATATTTAATAATTTGAAATACAAAAACGGAATTAAGTTCTTCAAAATAGATTTTACTTTTGCAACGCTAAAAAATGAGAAAAATTTGCATACCAAAAATAGAAATTTTGTAATGAAATTTAAAAAAGAAAAACAAAATTTCACTGGTATGTGGCTTTGATTTTTATGGTTTAGATAAGGTCTGGGGTTAGTTTGACCTTATCTTTTTTCTATTTTGGCTATTTTTAACTTTTCAATTATTCATTTCCCAAATAAATAGTCAAATGCATTATAAGGAGTTTTCCCATTTAATACTTTTCTTGGGTAAGAATTAATATGTGAAAACATTAAGTCAATATCATTTTGAGCTAATACATGCAAATCTCTTTCATTAGGCAAAATGTCACGAATGAAATTATGGTTGTTTTCAAAGTGAGGTTTTTGTGAACTTTGCATTGGATCACAATAGTAAACAGTGGTTATTTTTTCGCCAGTTTCTTCATCAAATTGTAACATATCAACTTTATAAAACTCAGACCCTCTATCAGTTAATAAAGTCGAGAAGATGACGCTAAAATCTGCACTTAAAACTTGTTTATATTGCCTTAATGATTTAGCAACATTTTCGGACGTCTTTTTGTTTAGTAGCTTTCCAAACATGAACCATGTTTTTGGTTCAATAAAAGTCAAAATATATGGACCTCTAGGAGTGTTGTATACCGTATCCATTTCTAAGTAGACACCAATCAAATCTTTTTCTTGGGCTTCTCTAAAATCTTTATACAAATGGCCTATATAACATGAAGAATTTCTTTTTGAAGGCGATTTTGCAGGCAATTTGCGTTTAACGGCTTCTTTAAGGTCTAGTTAAATTACTCCATATTCTTTCAGTTTACCTTCTTTGACCCAATAATAAATTGTTCTTTCAGAAATTCGAAACTTAGGATGATTACTAGAAATCGCGTAAGGTGTTTGTCCTTGCTTAATCAACTTAGCAATTTCACTTTTTAAGAAATCAATATCAGCATGAGTGTTATTATGGTCTTGCCTTGATTCTCTTAATGTTTGTCTATATTCATCATTTGCTGAATTTGCGTTATAAAAAATTTTATGTAAACGACAAAATTTTTTCCTCTCACAGCCATTACAGTACCTAGGTTTATGATCTCGGCGATGGCAAGCAGGTACCTCGTATCTTATACAAGCTGTTGGCTTAAGACATTGTTTGCATTCTCTAATGTGAAGGCATGTTTCTTTTCCGCCTTTTAGGTTTGAATTTGGTGGCGACTTGAATTATAGATGGTTCTTAATTTCTTTACCAATAGTAGAAGGATCTTTATCTAATCCATCAGTTATCTCTTTTTTGCTTTTATTAGAATTAAGTCAGGTTTCTATCATCAGTCGTGACTTTAAATCTAAATGTGACATTGTAATCTCCTTTTAAAATATGGTTTTGCCACATACAAGTAATGGAATTATACCAAAATGGAAATTACTTTTTCGCGGAGCTTACAAATGGAAGTTAGTATTTCACTTATCGAGATTATTAAAGTGTTGTGTAATAGAATGAAAATATCGAGATTTTGTAGTAAAATATATCAATAAATTCAAATAGGAAGGAAATTAATAATTATGAAATGGGAAATTAGATATTATTTGACTGAGGTAGCGTATAAATCTGGAATAGCTGCTTACAAAGAAACTATAAATGGAGATAGAAACTACGCCGTTAACTGGGCACAAAATAAGTTGAAATGTTCTAACTTCAAATTTTATGATTTGGTGCAAAAATAATGGACTTAATAAAGTTAAATGATTTATTACAACTCGACACCAATGGTGATGATTATTGGCATAGCAGAATTACTTTAAATACCAATCATCTTGAAGAATGGTTGAACAGAAAAGACTATGAAAATCAAATTGGTCCAGACTTTTCATTTTGGGCTAAAAACACGACTGGTTCAAAAACTCATCTTCATGAAAATGATTTGGTTATTGTTGCTGTTCAAATGTATAGTCGAGACACATGGTTACTAGCTTCTATCTGTCGTGTAACTAAGATTGCTTTTGATAAACCATGCGAGCGTATTGTTGAAGAAAAATATCGTAAATGGTTTAATAGAGTCATCTTTAAACTTAGTAAATCTGCTCAAGGATATAACTTTAAATTATCAACTTTTCTTGATAGGTGCGAAGTCATAGAGGTTTTAGACAAACCGTTTGGTGAAAAGCCATTTCCTGGATATTACAACTTAAATGAGAAGATGCGTGATTTGATGAACTATATTCAAAATACCAATTTGGGTGAGGATTGGAAAAAAGAACTGAAGGCAGTTAAGGCTGTTTACTGTTTGAATAATCATGATGAACATAAGGTTTACATCGGTTCTGCATACAATGATAACGGATGTTTACTAAAAAGATGGGAAGATTATTTTAATTCTAGTCACGGTGGGAATGTTGAACTTAGAAAGTTATTTGAAACTCATAAAAATAATCCAGACTATTTTAAGGATAATTTTTACTTTTCAATTATAGAGGTTTTGCCAACATCAGTAAGTGATGATGAAGTGATGAAACGTGAGAATCACTGGAAGGATGTTTTCAATTCAAGAAATCCTAAGTGTGGATATAATAAGAACTAGTATTAAACAATGGTAGTAGAGCAACCAATATATATCATTAAATTAATGAAAAACTTTCAACTTAAATTTAGAAAGCAATAAATGAAACTACAAGGAGAAGGGGTTAACAATTATGAACGACCAAATAAAAGCTGAGATTTTGCATAACTTGGAAATTAGAAAAGACATAAAGTCTCTATTTGATAGTTTAAAAAGTGACTTGAATAAAGATTTAACTTCTATTGATTCAATTTTGTTAGAGACTAAATTTTCATCGCTAATTGATGGTTCAATTGATGACATTTGGGTTTATTTGTTCTATTTACAGCATATAGGTTATTTAAGTTTAGATGAGTTAAGTCACATCTATGGATCTTTAAAAAATGTTGCGCCTGATTTAGTCGATGATTCTAAAGACTTGGCTAAATTGATTAAAAATATTCAAGATAAAATCGATCCTAAAGATGTTGAAAGCTCAATAAACAAATTAGAAGAACCAAAAGATATATATGAAAAGTATGTTTATCAAAAAGCCCTTTTCAAATTTGATTATATTATTGATTTAGAATAAATTGTTTGATGATAGTTATTTCGACCGGACTTAGACATGTCGTTAAACTAATCTATGCCAACGCTTAGTTTCGTTGTTCCAAAGACAAACCTCGTAAGAGTCGAGTAGGTAAAACTTGCATAGATAGGTTGAGGTATTCCATCTATGTATGAATTAAAATTTAGGGCTCCTAATCGAGCCTTTTCTTTTTACTCCAATTTTAGAAAAAGGAGGAGTTTTGGTGTGATTTTTTTAAGAAAAAAGAGGAAATTAGAAAATTTTAATGCTTTAGGTTTGATTAATGATATTGCTCTTCCTTTAACACAATTCGGAGAGAAGATAACAAATTCAGATGTGGTTCTAATATGTATCGATAGGATAGCAAGTCAATGTTCAAAACTTAAAGGTAGATGTCTTAAAAAAAGTGAAGATGTAATTATTACAGAGAGGAACAAACATCTCTCTTTTTTATTGAAGTCAAAGTAAAATAAACACATGACGCCTTATCAGTTTATTTATAAGGTGGTTTCATTGACAGACGTTTAATTAATTTTGAAGAAGGACATTTAGTTATTTCAAATAATTTAGATGATGAAGATAAGATTTTTGTGCAAGAGATAACTACAATAACTGAAATTGAGCCTCAGTTTATTAATGATAGAATGTTGGCTTTTTTGATATGAGATCAGGCATACCTCCAAGAGTTGTTTTTCAGTTAAATTATCGATAAAATTAATACTTTATAGGGGTTTCGTTTATCTAGTAGGGGTGTCGTTTTGTATCAAAGCGATAGCACAAAGACATAAAAGAACAACATGTCTGATACAAACTTAGTCGATGACTAGGGGTGTGCAGACTTTTTTCATTTTTAGGCTTAAATAGTCACTTTTTAAATTTGCGCCGTTGTAGTAGAGGAAGCCGAATTGATTTTGGTGCAGAACATGATACAGAAAATGACACAGAAAATGATACAGAAAAAACGATTATTTCATTAATTAAATCAAATCCATACGTATCGCAAGAAGCTTTAGCTAAGTTATGTAATAAGTCGCGTATCACAATTTCTAGAATTATTAAAAAATCAAATAAAATTAAACGTGTTGGCCTGATAAAGGTGGTCATTGGGAAATCATAGATTAAAATATTGATTAATAGTTTAACCTAAAAGTTACCGTTGTTGCCGTTGTAATGGTGTGCAATGTATCAAAAGCGTAGTATGTAGGCAACTTATAACTAACATTTTGACAATACAAAGTAAAGGTATCGAAGTGAACGATATTTGCCCGAGAAATCGGACATTTTTTAATTTTAGAGTATTTTGCTAGTTTAAGCTTTAACACTAGCGCAAGTAAAAATATCTAAATTATGGCTACTAGATAAATGAAACTCTACTAGGTAAACGATATGCCTACTCGAGAAATGACACACCAGGTAAAAAAAGATACTCCTGCAAAAATTTACTTTTTGAAAAAGTTTAAAATATGTTTTATTAACATTAATTTATAATTTAGTTTACAATTTTGTTTACAACTTATATAATAAATAAAAATTAATGGGTTTACAATATGGTTGACAAATTAGAAAAATTTGAATCTTTATTAAATTATATGATTCATGAAAAATATTTAGAGAAAAGTGACATCTTATACAATCAAAGGTATGGATTCAATTTTTCTGTAGAAGAATTTAATAATTTTCTGACTTATAAAAAAAACGAAGCAATAAATTTTAATCAATTTCGAAAAGATATTAAACTTAATACTTTTGATGGAAAAAACATATATTACTTTAATTGCAGAGAATTATTAGACTATTTTCAACTTTATTTAAATTCTATATCTGATGATTTCGAAAAGCACAATAGTTTGATTGCAACTCGATATCAAAGTGAAATAATACGCTCTAGAATTTATTCTGAAATTGAAGGAACATTGTCTATTGAGGCAGTAAATTCAACAAGAAAAAGGATTGACGAACTTACAAGAGAAAAAATTCAACCTCAAAACCTAAATGATCATATTATAAAAAATATGATTAAAGCAGTTGATTTTGTTTTGACTAAGCCAGCTTTTAACAAAGAAAATTTATTTAAACTATATTGTATTCTTAGCGAAGGATGTTTAGAAGATGATTATAAGTTAAGGTCAGGCGAGTACTATAGATACGATGAAGTTGAAGTAGATAGTTATAACGGTTGTCCTCGTGATAAAATCGAAAGTTGTATGGACTCACTTTTTGAGTATGTAAATAATGAAATATCTAAAGGCGATAGTATGACTAATATAGTTTTGCCTAATATTGCTCATTTTTATATAGTCTATATTCATCCTTACTTTGATTATAATGGGAGAACAGCAAGAATGGTTTCGTTTTGGATAAGCTTATTAGCAAATTCTTTAATGGTCCCTGTTCTATCAGAAGCAATTGATGATACAAAAAACAAATATTATCAAGCTCTTAGAAACACGAGAGACTCAAATAATGATTTAACTTATTTTTTGATCTATATCTTTAAAATTTTAGTCAATCAAACTAATTGTTATAAAAATGTTGAATGCGCAGACACAATACTTAAAAACAAAAATATTGTTTTAACAGAAAACGAAAAAGTACATTTAAAGAAGATAATGGTCAATTCAAAAGGCAAGTTTACTTATAAAGATTTTGCTGCTTGGATAAAAAACGATATTACTAAGCAAGGCGCTTTTAAGATTTTGAATGAGTTTACTGATTATGGACTTTTAACTGCAAGTGAAGCAAAATCAAAAGTTAAACTTTTCGAAATAAATATTGATATGTTACCTTATAGATTAGAAAAAATCTGAGGCGGGTTTATATAGTGCAATTTTTGAGATCTATTAATGTCTATATATTTTATCATTTTGTATTTATACGTTCTTATTTTATGAAGATTTTACATAAAATCACTTAAATTATAATTAAAAAGCCGCAAATTTAGATTATTTTGTTATTTTTATTTAAAGATACTATTGCGAAACTTTACGAAAATAATAAACTTACTACAATAAATATGATATCTAAATATAGAGAATAAAGGTGATTATATATTCCTGATTATCCAAATGATTATTTTTTAATGCCTATTTAAGGATGAGTAGTTTTCAACGTAAACATTAGATAAAAATGAATAAGTAGATAGTTTGTTGATTTTTGTATCTTTTTAATACGAAACACTAAAAATCAATGAAATATTAAAATTTATTAAGAAATAGATTTTGTCGAACAAAATATCTACCACTTTATCTACCACTTTATCTACCAATCCTGGAAACATTTATAACAACGGAACAGTTGAAGATATTAAAAATGGCATTTAATCTTTTAGAAACCCTGCTTTAGTAATTCTTTTAAATAAACTAGGATATATAGAAAATTATGGTACAGGCATTCAAAGGATTATGGAAGCCTATAAAGACGCTGATTGTAAACCAGAATTTTATGTCAGCAAAAGCTATTTTATGATTACATTGCATAGTTTGAATCAAATTGAGTCTCATGACACCCAAAATGACACCCAAAATGACACCCAAAAACTAGATATTATTAATTTGATTAAAATTGAAATTAGAAAGAATCCATCGATAACAAGTGATGAATTAGCTAAAAAATTATTGAAATCGAAAACAACTATAACTAGAGCAATTAAAAGCAGTCATGATATAAGGTTTGTTGGCTCATCTAAAAAGGTCATTGGGAAATTATAGATGTAAAAAGCAAGACTAACGTTTAATAAGCAAACTTTTGCATGCCATGCTAAAGAAATCTAGTGTGGTCTTATTTCTAGACAATATGAAGTGACCTCCATCAACGATTGCAAATATCGTGAATTCATGTAAATTGTGATATGTGTAAATTAACTTACATTTAGCACATTGCAAAGGAGGAAGTCACTATGTCTAGTTTAATTTATGTTGGTATGGATGTCCACAAGGACTCATTTATCTTATGTTGCTTTGATCTTGATTCTGGCAGTTATTTTGGTGAAACTAAAATTAATGCTAAGGCAAATTTAATATTGGAATATTTAGATGCACAAACTAAATTTCTTTTAGAACAAGGTTATGAAGATATTAAATTCATTACTGCTTATGAAGCCGGCTGTTTAGGATTCTCATTGCATGATCAACTCACCAAGTTAGGAATCGAGAATAAAATAATTGCTCCTACAACTTTATTAAAAGAGACTGGTCAAGGCAAAAAGAAAACAGATCGAAAAGACGCGAAAATGTTAGCTCAAAATCTAGCTTATGGAACCTGTTCTTTTGTTCATATTCCTGATGAAGAAGATAAAAGAACAAGAGAATTTGTTAGGATGGTTTCACACGAAAAGAAACTATTAAGAAAAGAGAAACAATATATTCTCGCCTTTTGTCTTAGAAATGGTATCGATTATAAAGATGGTAATCCGTGGACTGAAGGTCACATAAATTATTTAAAAACCGTACAAACAGAAGATTTTTTAAGAGAAACGCTAGATGAATTGTTAGATTCATATAACAAAATTTTAGAGAAAATAGAAAGATTAAATAATAGATT
>UMAB01027274.1_pt1 | contig 10976 bp, 8 predicted proteins | sample 1963601 | NCBI WGS metagenome assembly UMAB01 (sample SAMEA4835905, study PRJEB28245) | human gut metagenome | biome: gut microbiome; material: fecal sample | place: Denmark | collected 2008 | reverse complement strand
CAGCCTCGCCGGTAAAGCCCGAGAGCCACTCGAGTATCTTGTAATGTGCAGGTATGTACTCTCCGAAATGCGGGTCGGTAGAAGGTATTATCATCGCCGAGATATCATCCTCGGCCAGAACCTTCCGGAGAAGGTCGATTCGCTGGGTTCTTTCCATAGATTTGAATATCTTAGTTTTAATGATTGCCTGCTTTTGCCAACAGTTCTCTCGCATTCTCCACAGCTGCGGGAGTGAGTTCCGAACCGCTGAGCATACGGGCCACCTCCATGACCCTTTCCTCCCCTTCAAGGCGGCGGATTCCTGTCGAGGCCTTGCCGTCGGGACCGAACTCCTTATACACGAGATAATGCGCCCCGCGCTTTGATGCTATCTGGGGCAGGTGGGATATGGCAAATATCTGCATCCTCTCCCCCATCCGGCCTATCATATCGCCCATCTTGTCTGCTGTCCTGCCCGAAACACCTGTATCTATCTCATCGAATATCATCGTAGGGAGGGACGTATAACGGGCAAGGAGTCCCTTCAGCGCGAGCATCACACGGGAAAGCTCTCCGCCGGAGGCCACCTTCGATATGTCCCGCAGGGAGGAGGAGCCGTTGGCAGAGAACAGGAAGTCCAGACTGTCTCCTCCAGTGGCAGTAAGGTTCTCTTTGGGAGATACTGCTGCCATGAACACCGCATGAGGCATTTCCAGAGACCGTATCGCCTCCTGAAGTTCCCCAGACAGGGATGCGGATGCGGCCTGACGCGCCGCAGAGAGCCGTGCCGCCAGTTCCGAACGCTTTCTTCCGGCATCTTTAAGCTCCTTCCTCAGGACTTCCAGACGCTGCTGCATCTGCTCCGTCCCGGCCTCTGTCTCCGCAAGCGAATCGCGCAAGGCGATAAGGGCATCCACGTCCGGGCAGTCGTATTTCCGCTGGAGGGAATAGATAAGGGACATGCGCTCCTCCACTGCCTGCAGTCTTTCCGGAGAGACAGTGATACCGGAAGATATCTCCTCTATCTCCCTTTCTATGTCCGAAACTTCTATCTTGCATGACTCGAGCCTGTCAGCCAACGGCTGCAGACGGGAATCGAAGGAGGAATATCTCGAAAGACGGGCCGCGGCATCCTTGAGCTGCCTGGCCACGGACATTTCCTCCATATTGAGAGACTGCCATGCGGACTCCAGCCCTCCGCGGATTTCCTCCGCGTGGGCCAGAGCTTTCTGCTCCTGTTCCAAATCCTCCATCTCTCCGGAGACAAGCCTGGCCTCCTGGAGCCTGGAAAGCTGGAACTCACGGTAACCGGCGTCCCTCTCGGCTTCTGCGACAGATTTCCCGAGAGATACGATAGCACTCTCGATCTCCGCATACTCCGAATATGCTTTCTTATATTGTCCGAGCAGTTCCCCGGTTCCTGCGAAATGGTCTATCACCGACAGACGGAATTCAGGGTCGGTCAGCAGAAGGTGCTGGTGCTGCTCGTGTATGTCTATTATCCTGTTGGATATGGCCGTCAGTTCCGCAAGGGATACCGGCTCGTCATTGAGAAACGAGCGGGAGCGGCCGGCCGGGGTGATTACCCGGCGCAGGATATACTCTTCCTTTCCGTTTCCGGACGAAAACTCGGCCTCCACTACGCAGTTGCGGGTGGAATCACTGAAAACGGAAGTATCGGCCCGTTTGCCTAAAAGCAGGGAAATCGCCCCGAGGAGAATGGACTTTCCAGCTCCGGTCTCGCCTGTAATGATTACCAGACCGTCCGGGAAAGTGATGTCCAGAGAGCCGATAAGCGCGTAATTGGATATGGAAAGACGGCTCAGCATCCTTTCTGCCCTCCGAGCAGGTCCTCGATATTATCCACTATGGACACTGCGACTTCGGCCTTGGACTCCAGAGGAATATCCCGGGAACTGCCGTCACGGCGGAAAATGGTCACTTTATTGGTATCCACCCCGAAACCGGCTCCCTTGTCCTCCATGGAGTTGAGTACTATCATGTCCATATTCTTGCGTCTGAGCTTGGACAGGGCATTGTCCCTGGCATTGTCGGTTTCCAGTGCGAATCCTGCTATGACCCCTCCGGAACGGCGGCGGTCACCGATTGCGGCCGCTATGTCCCTGGTAGGCCGCAGTTCAAGTGTCATGACACTGCCGTCCTTCTTGATCTTCGTCTCACTTGGCGAGGCAGGGGTAAAATCCGCCACAGCCGCGCACAGCACGGTAATGTCGCACCCCCTGTCATACTCGGCTACCGTAGCCTCATACATCTCGGCGGCCGAGACGACTTTCCTGACTTCCACGCCAGGACTCGACGGATAGACAGCCGCCGGGCCGGATATCACTGTCACCTGTGCTCCCCGGCCGGAAAGTTCGTCGGCAATGGCCGATGCCATTTTCCCTGAGGAATGGTTTGATATAAAACGGACCGGATCAATGGCCTCGCGGGTGGGTCCGGATGTCACTACAGCCCTTCGGCCCGCGAGGGTCTGAGGACGGGACTGCAGGAAAGCACGGACAACAGAGAGTATTTTCTCCGGCTCCTCCATCCTGCCTTTGCCCTCAAGGCCGCTGGCCAGTTCCCCGGAAGCCGCCTCGATTATCCGTACTCCCCTCTCCCTCAATATTCTGAGAGACTCCTGTGTCGCAGGATGGGCGTACATGTCGAGGTCCATCGCCGGAGCGGCCATGACCGGACACTTTGCAGAAAGGTAGGTGGTCAGCAGCAGATTGTCGGCAATGCCGTGGGCCATCTTCGACAGGGTGTTTGCCGAAGCCGGGGCAATGAGGTAGAGATCGGCCCAGAGACCGAGGGAGACATGGCTGTTCCACTGGCCGTTCTCGGGGTCAAAAAACTCCACGAGAATCGGGTTGCGCGAGAGAGTGGCCATGGTCAGGGGGGTGATGAACTGTTTTGCGGCCGCTGTCATGACGACCCGTACCTCAGCCCCTTCCTTGACGAGCAGGCGCACAAGACCGGCAGCTTTATAGGCTGCAATGCTCCCTGTTATGCCTAAAAGTATATGTTTGCCTTTCAGCATGACGGAGGGTTGGCTACTGCTGGTCCTCGACCTTGCGGTAGTAGATCTCATTGTTGCGGAACTCCTCGATGGCTACGAGAGTCGGCTTGGGAAGTCTCTCGTAATGCTTGGAGATCTCGATCTGCTCACGGTTCTCGAATGTCTCCTCTAAGGTGTCTGCATAGTTGGAGAACTCCTCCAGCTTCTGGCTGAGCTCCTGCTTTACGTTGGCGGAGATCTGGTTTGCCCTCTTGGCGATGATCATGACTGTCTCATAAATGTTGCCTGTGGGTTTCGCCAGTTCCGAAAGATTGCGGGTAATGGTGTTGGTAGGTACCTGTTTGATTTCCATATTCTAATGCTTGCTTAAAAAATTCTGTGCTTTTGCGGCCAGACCATCCAGTTCCTTGCGGTAGTCCGACTCGGGGTATTCGCTGACAAAGGAAAAATAGTCATCGGTAAATGTCACGTATCTTTCTCTCTGTTTGGCCGGTATGCTGTTCAGGGCATACTTGTATGCTGAAAGGGCCGTGTAGTACATGATGTCTTCCCTGTACAGATTGTTGGCGTCCTCCTTGAGTACCAGCTTCAGGGCATAGTGGGCGGCCTTGTAGTCCTCAATGGTGTAGTAGAGCTTGGCCGACTCGTAGTCCTTGCGGTCGAGCCTTTCCTCAAGATCCTCGATCATGGCGCGGCACTGTGCCGTGTAATCATTTTCGGGATAGTCTATAAGATACTCGTTAATGGCTGCCAGGGCCTTGTAGGTAGGATTCTGGTCCAGTTCATAACGGTAAGTCCCCTGATAGAGACAGTCCAGATACATGAAACGGGCCTTGTCCGCGAAAGGACTGCGGGGAAAGGTACTGATAAAGGAATCGAATGCCTGTTCGGCCGCTGTCATGTCTCCGAAACAGTAGTGCGAGTAGGCGGTGTAATACTCTACGGTATCCTCCTGGAGTGTGCCCTTCACTGCTATCTTCAGGGACTCGAACATGGATGCGGACTTGGAATACTTGCCGGCATCGAAAAGGTCAAAGGCCATCTTGTACTTGGCCGGCACGTCGTTGCTCTCAAGCATAAGGTCGTACTGCGTCTTGCAGGATACAGACAGCAGCAGCACCGCCAGAGACAGCAGAGCGGCCGCAGGATGTATGGACGTCTTCTTAATCTTCTTCATCTTCAAATTCTCAATCATTTCTTTCCGAACTTACAAAGATACAATATTTCTTTCTAATATACACTTCCAATCTGTATCCCCAGACCAATATCATCGCCCATGCCCATCTGGACACTAACAGGACCCACCACACCGCACCTACGGACGCAAGAAGGATCACGTCTTCCAGGTTACTGTGACTGATACCGATATGCATGTTCAGCCCGTCTATGTCTTCCTTGCGCAGCTTACCGGTAGAGGCCTCGTCTATCATCGCCGCGGCTCCGTAGGCCAGTCCCAGCGTATTCGCTATGATCCAGAGCACTGCACACCGGGATGACAGGCCGAAGACATGCATCACCGGACGCAAGGCGCGGGATATGACACGGATTATCCCGAATTCAGACATCAGCGCCTGAAGGATATTGAGCGCAAAGATGATCAGCAGCATCTTGGGGACAAGCACCCCTGTATTCTTCAACCACTCCGTCAGTTCAGTTCCGAAATCGTGCCTGACAGCCTCCGCAGCAGTTCCTCCTATGGAGGGAGACTCCCCGGGCAGTATCATATTCAGCAGGTATGCAAGAATTATTCCCGAAAGCGTACGGACGAGGACCACCCTCACCGTGGAGCTGCCGGTTCTGTGCTGTACTGCGCTCTCCACTATCATGTTGTGCGAACAGAGCGCCATCACTCCGAGTATCGTCACCGCCCTCGGATCGAGGTCGAGGGTCACTGCAGCGGCTATCGCCGAGTACATATTGACAAAGTAACCGGAGACATAGGCAAGCGCAGCCTCTCCGGGCAGACCGAAATGCACGAATACCGGTGAGAGAGCCACCGAAATCCATTCTATCACGCCGAAATGTCCGAGCAGCATGATTGCGAAGGAGACCGCCACGGTAATCTTTATCATCCATATGGCTGTCTTCTTCGTGGAGGGCAGACATCTTTTCACGGCCGCCCTGCTGCGTGTTCCGAACTCCTTTCCGGTCATTCTACCTGAGATTCCACTTTTTCGTCACCTTCCTCTCAATAGGACCGAATATCCACGGACGGATCAGAGGTGCGAAAAGCCAGCCGATCTTGTTTACAAAGCCGGGAATTCTGCCGCTTCTGCCGCGGAACATCATATCCAGGGCCTTTTTAGCCGCAGTCTCAGGACGTATCATCACCCCTATGTGACGTGCCAGGCGGCTGAGTTTAGGCGGCAGACCGATAAGAGGCGTATCGACAGCGCCGAAATAGATTGAGCAGACCTTGACACCGGTCTTCTGGCACTCGGTCCTGAGCGCACGGGTGAATATCCTGATAAACGACTTGGTTGAAGCGTATGTAGTCAGGAACGGGAAGGGAAACCAGGCCGCCAGAGAAGATATGTTCAGGATATATCCCCTGCGACGTTCCAGCATGGCCGGCAGGAAATAGCGGCAGAGCATGGCTGTCGCATGATTGTGCACCATTATTATGCTGCTTATCTTCTCGAGAGCCATATTGCGGAAATGCATGGCATGGAGCATTCCGGCATTGTTGATCAGAACCTCCACCTCGGCTTCAGGACGCTGCCGGGACACTATATCGTACACCTTTCCTGGAGCCTGCGCATCAGACAGGTCCATGCCTATGGAGAGAAAGTCCAGATCCGGGTGCTCGGCGGACATTCTCGCCGCCACCTCATCGGTCTCGTTCTGGAAGAGGGCCACGATAATGACATTGTAGCCTCTGGAGGCAAGCATCCTCACGTACTCCAGTCCCATTCCGGAGGAGCCGCCTGTAACGAGAGCATATCTATTGTGCTTCTGCTGCATTCCTATTCCCTTATTTGTCATTGGCCGCAAAAATAAAATAAAATTCGCTATCTTTGCAAGATATTAATCTCAAAAACACTACTTACTATGGCATCAATCAAAGGCACCAGAACCGAAAAGAATCTGCTCGCCTCCTTCGCAGGCGAATCACAGGCCAGAGGCCGCTACACCTACTTTGCAAGCGTGGCAAAGAAAGAGGGTTACGAACAGATAGCAGCTATTTTCCTCGAGACAGCCGAACAGGAGAAGGAACATGCGAAGAAATTCTTCAAGTTCCTTGAGGGCGGCATGGTAGAAATCACATCCACCTACCCTGCAGGCATCATTTCCACTACACTCGAGAACCTCCGCGCCGCTGCCGAAGGGGAAAACGAGGAGTGGACCGTCCTCTATCCCGAAGCCGCCAAGGTGGCCCGCGAGGAAGGCTTCATCGAGATTGCCGTGGCTTTCGAGATGATCGCCCGCGTAGAAGCAGAGCATGAGGCACGCTACCGCAAGCTCCTCGAGAGAGTCGAGAGCGGACGCTTCTTCGAGCGCGACGGCGAGATCTACTGGCAGTGCCGCAACTGCGGTTACGTCCACAAAGGCAAGAAGGCACCTGAGAAATGTCCTGCCTGCCAGCATCCTCAGGCATACTTCGAGCCTAAAAAGGAGAATTATTAGAGCTGCGCTCTAATAATTCTCCAGGGTTTCCCCACCCCCTCCCAAACCCTCCCCAAAAGGGAGGGCTTTGTCATCGCCATCTTCTACTGTTTCGAGTCCTTTTCGGGTAACTCGTGAATCTAAAATTAATCATTGTCCTTAATAATTTTGACATTTAACTTATTTTTCTGTCAACTTATTTTAGGACAAGTCAGGCTGCCTCTCCGGCGGCCTTTTCTATTTCCCCCTTCTCTATTGTCCACCTTCGGACCGCCACTCGCCATGGCCCATTCCTGTTCTACGTATATCCATAGTCCCACTTCAATCTGCAGGATCCGTTTGCCAGACCCAAATCAATCCGATTGATTGCGTCATTGCCAGTAATTGCGTCATTGATTGCCAGTACATTCACTAAACATTATAGTTTTAGCTATGTTCCTAATTATAAAGGAGTTCTAATTGCAGAATTTGTTATGTCGCAACATTTTCCGCGTTTTAGGCATCTTTTCCTGTCACTAAACAATATAGTTAAACGCAACTACTTGATTATTATGCACTTACATACACCTAATTTGTTTAGTGGCAATTGAAGCGCTATCAACCCATTTCCAATCCGTCAATCCGTCAGAACACCTGAAAAGCATTCACGGCACGTCCCAAGAAATATTTGCATATTCCAAATTAAGTTCCGAACTTAGCGAAACAAACATTACAAACCTTAAAACTGTGCAGTATGAACGAGGCGAGCGAAAAAATCTACCACATAGTCATATCTTCCGAAAGAGGTCTCCTTTGCAGGGATGACCAGGACTACACCCGGTTTGAAAACTACATCGCATTTTCCGTACTGAGAGACTCCTGCACATTGCTCGCACACTCGGTAATGTCCACACACGTACATATCGCCATTGTCGGCACATCACTGAAATCCTTCATCAAAAGGCTCAAAAAGTCCTACACCACCTACTACAATGCAAAGTACTCCACGAAAGGACCTGTGTGCACCCGGAATACCTACTTCAGGGAAGTATCCGGCTGGCACACAATCAAAGCACTGATCAGTTACATACTGCGCAATCCCCTCCACCACGGTATTACCGAGACACCTTTTCAGTACGCCCACTCTTCCATCAGAGCCTACTTCCGAAAAGAACTGCGGCTATGGACATCTGAAAAAGAAGATTCCGTATCCACAGCACAATACATCTGCATGCGGACAGACGGAAGTACATCCCGGCTACCCGCAGACGAAAATGGAAGAGTCCTGCTCAGTCAGTTCGTAAATTCTGGAAGAGTAGAGTACCTGTACCGTTCTGCCAGGTCATTCCTGCACTCTATGATCAGGTGGAACACTGAGGACTGGAACAGGGAGCAGCAGAAAGAGAATCCCGCTGCCGAACCTATTGACCTGAGAACGTCCGAACCGATGCCCGGGATGACGGTTGAGCAAATGCGCTCCTACGAGAAAGGCGTGTTCCGGCTGCCCGTCCGGGACAGTGAAATCTGCAGACACCTCGACAAAGAAATCCTCCTGCAGATGGGCATCCGGTCATTCGCCTGGCTAAATCCTGCACAGAGGAGAGAACTATCCACATACCTCCAAAGACATTTTCACATCAGCCAGGAGCAAGCGTCCAGATGTCTGGAAGCCTGAGGCAGTGACAGTAATCTTTATGACTTTCTTCGCCTTTCGTTGCTACTGCTTGGCTGTATCCGGCACTCGCGACCTGGAGTGGCTGTCTTACGGCTTCGATGCTTTTACGCTCTGAAGGTTTGAGGCATCGGCGGCATCAACGAGGCCAGTAGAAATTCAGCGGGGATACACATGTAGGTTTGCAATCCGGGGAAAACTTTTTGTCGCCCCCCCTTTGGGATTTGCTGTGCGCATTTTGATTCTGAGCATTAAAAGACTCGGGCGAAGGCAGCCCAGAAGGTGCCGACGAAAGTGACGTTTCATCGGTACCTTCCGATAGCCTCTGATGTTGCACGTGATGCGGTGCAATGTTGAATGACATGGGCTGCAGTGCAATTCAGGTAACAGTAGAAATTTATCCCCGAGGAATTTCTACTGACCCCATCAACGGCTTCTGCCGCTTTGCAGTTTTGCGGCCCTGAGGATCTACGGCTCTGCGGCAATATTCCAATCAGGATGTCTTAGGTAGCTTATAGCAATATTCCGGAGACAGCCGGCCCATAAACTGATAGCCTTAGATGACGATTCCACTCGGATTGTCCATACCGGATGGTCTGCATATAGGATGGAATACCCATTGCAGGATGAAATGCCGATTGCAGAATGAAATGCCCACTGCTGGATGGGCATTGGCCGGAGCCTTTCAAAGTCCACTAAACATTGTAGTTGAACGCAATACCCATATAAACAAGCAGTTACAACCCAACAAGTTGTTGTATTGCGCACTGAATCGCCTCAGAAGTGCTTTTTCTATTCACTAAGCGATATCGTTATAGTCAAATAATTGATTTACCGATATTTGTTTTCAACTATAATGTTTAGTGAAAGATGAACAGAGGAAGGGACGAACAGGGGAAGGACGAAAAAGAGTAGACTAAGCCACACAGCAGACTCCAGCCGCACAATGGAGGCCCAGAATAAGTAAGGGCATCACGAGCACTCACTGATACGCCACAGACTGGTATCACAGACTGGAATCATTTTATATTACCACACCATTTAGGAAAAGAAGGAGGCAGAGACTGTAAAAAGTTGTGGCAAGTCAGAAAACATAAGGTATGACAGAGGGCGAAGGGCGGGCAGACAATTGAGGCACGGCACACCATAGTTCCACTCACTATGCACATCACACCACCATAATCTCACTAAACGAATTCGTTACAGCTATATTGCATGTATTCAGCATTTTGCAAAAAGAGAAATTGCTGTTTGGATTCAAAATGCCCTATTATCGTGCCTTTTTCACCCACTAAAATATCTCGTCACCCACGACCTGCTGGTTATCAGACATATGCATCAAACTATATTGTTTAGTGGAAAAGGCTATTGAGACGGGAAGATAGGGATGGGATGAGAACAAGAGATGCATGATTTACAGCAGAGGCACGGCACACGATGGGCCAATCCAGAGAACAGAGCCACTGCACACCACAGAGCCATAGCCGACAACAGTCCACTGTACACGGTGGGAATCGCAGGGACCTATACGCCCCGGTTGGGAATCATTTGAGGGGATTTGCTATATTTGCAGCGCAGAAGGATTGTCTGCAAAGTGAAAACATTTTGATAACCAAATAAACACGGAAGATGATTACCACAGAACAGGTGAGAGACTTGCGTCAGCGTATCGATACGCTGGGGAGGTGTCTTTGACATCGCTTCGAAGAAGGAGCAGGTAGCTGAAATGCAGCAGCACAGTGCCGGGCCCGGATTCTGGGACGACCCGAAGGAGGCCGAGGCATATCTTAAGAAAATGTCCGGAGTGAAATTCTGGACTGACGCCTACGACGAAATCAGGAAAATGGACGAGGACCTGGAAGTCCTGATAGAATTCGCCCGCGAGGACGAGTCTGCCCAGCAGGATGCCGATGCCCAGTTCGAGGCTCTGACCGGTAAGGTCGAGGACCTGGAGCTGCGCAATATGCTCGGTGAGGAAGGCGACAATCTCGGGGCTATCCTCAAGATCAATTCGGGAGCCGGCGGCACCGAGAGCAACGACTGGTCGGCCATGCTCATGCGCATGTACGTCCGCTGGGGCGAGCGCAACGGCTACAAGGTGGCGGTCAGCGACCTTATCGAGGGCGATGAGGCCGGCATCAAGTCGGTGACCATCGAGTTCGAGGGGGATTATGCCTTCGGATACCTGAAGGGAGAAAGCGGGGTACACCGTCTGGTGCGCATATCACCGTTCAATGCCCAGGGCAAGAGACAGACGACATTCTCATCCGTCTTCGTCTACCCTCTCGTGGACGATACTATCGAAATAGAAATCAATCCGGCGGACCTGGAATGGGACACCTACCGTTCTTCCGGTGCCGGCGGCCAGAATGTCAATAAGGTAGAGACCGGTGTCCGCGTACGCCACATCCCCACCGGCATTGTGGTGGAGAACACCGAGACCCGCTCCCAGCTCGACAACCGGCAGCGGGCCCTGCGCATCCTCAAGTCGCACCTCTACGACCTGGAGCTCAAGAAACGTCAGGAGAAGCAGGCCGAGCTTGAGGGCAAGAAGAAGAAAATCGAATGGGGTTCACAGATCCGCAGCTACGTCCTACATCCCTACAAGATGGTCAAGGACCTGCGGACAGGCTACGAAACCTCCGATACTCAGGGCGTCCTCGACGGCGACCTCAACGCCTTTATGAAATCCTTCCTCATGGAAGCCGGCAACGCACA
>UMAB01043734.1_pt1 | contig 11022 bp, 8 predicted proteins | sample 1963601 | NCBI WGS metagenome assembly UMAB01 (sample SAMEA4835905, study PRJEB28245) | human gut metagenome | biome: gut microbiome; material: fecal sample | place: Denmark | collected 2008 | reverse complement strand
AAAAAGTACACAAAATCAAAGATTTCATTTCCTTCAGATGATGCCGTTAAAAAGACTATATAACTTTTACTTATGGAGATTGAGAAGAAATGGGCACAACCTATTCATAACTGGGGTTTGATTATGAATTAATTTATGCATATGTTTGAAAACAGAATCCAGATATAAGAAGAAACTTACAGCTGAATCCCGTTTCCATTTACACAAAATTTTGGACAGTGTCTACACATTGTAGATTTATAAAATTAAACTGTGCCAGCAAAGAATTTATTTATTTATTTAAAAATAAACGATATGCTGTATCACAAAGATATTGACACATTTTTTGAGGATTCATTTTCTTGTAGCGAAAATAGCTCGGATGTATGCTCCAAATCACTTTAGTTTTGTGGTTATTACTTATATATACAGACCTCATATAATTTTCAAACTTATCTTTTTGGAAGTCATAATCCAACCCTTCAAAAAAATCATCTTTCTCAGCCCAAGAGAGTATGAATACTATATCAGGCTCTCCATAGGCTGAGAATATTGTTTTTAGATTTTCAAATGGTTTTGCAAAAGTACGTAAAGAATTATATCCTTGGAAGTCTTTAATGTCATCATACTCAGAGCGTTCCTTATCATCTCCTTTTGAAATATACTTCTTTTTCTTCAGAGTTTCTAGTAACTCTATTGAAAATAGGTTTCCATAACCTATTCCTTCTAACAAATTCCAATCACTCTCAGTAAGTTCGTTTATAGATTGATGATACACGCCAGTAAGTAATTGTAAATGGAGTTTACCGACCATTCCCCAAAAACTTCCTGGTTTATTCCAGTCTTTTTCTATGTTGCCAACTGATACATAATCTGCATTATTGTGTAAATACAGTTCGGGGACAATTTGCTCGTTATTATCGTACATTGCGTCGTATTCACACCAATAGTAAGTATCCCTACCAACGTAAAAGACTTTGAGTGGTGAAGATTGATATTTGGGAAAAGTATATGGAATGAATGGTAATTGCCAATACCCACAATTTTCAACCTCCTTAATATTCCTAAGGTAGTCTAAAAAAATTGGAGCAAAATATGATGAGTTAATGTAATTCATATATTGTATATCTAAGTAGTTGACATTTGAACTAAATGAAGTATCGATAGTAATTCTTAAAGATTATATGTCTTTCAATAAAAAAGGGATCAGACATAATTCCTCTATATCTAATACAGTTACTGTCTTAGCCAAAAAGTTGACTTTTGCATATTAGCCTACAATCTTTTGAATTATTTTATCTTTATATTTTTACTAATACTTTTCTTCTCCCTTTTTAAGTAATAAAACTATGAGGATAGAAGATACGGAACAACTTATGCCTCCAAAGATAAGTATTTATTCTAGGCTCTCCATATATTCAGTAATATTAGCTTCAAACTCTCTCTTACCACCACATGACGGATGACGGAGATACTCAAGGTTGATATTAAGCTTCATAGCTTCAATGGTATTGAATGACTTCCTACCAATACATCCTATATGTTGAATATCGAAAATATCTACAAGTTCGAGGAAGTATTTGATACCTCTTTCTATCTCCTTCTTCCCTGGTGTTCTATTGCTCATAATGTTTCCTTCTTTATGTGGATGAAAAGGACAGATATTCCATAACAAAGGCACGGAACCATGAGCATTATACCATTCTTTAAGCTTAGGCCAAACGGTGGAAGCTGAAAATTCTCTTTCTGGTTTCCCGTTAGAGTAAATTTTATACCCAAGGTCTTTTCCCATAATCTCTGGTACTATATCCTCAGTAAAGTTTTCCTCACAAGTGAATGCGATTCCTGATAGTCTACAACCATGATAACCTGGTGCTTCACCTATTAACATCACCTTACTATTGTTGTTCCTGATTCTTTGAAGGTAGTTATACAGATTTTCCCTGCATACTTCACTCTGAGGTATCTCCAGAGAATATACGTTGGTAAGTTCCAGTGTTGATATTTCTTTCGAGAGTTTATCAATAAAAAGTCTTATTCTATCCATTATCTTTGGGGTTATATATTTCACACATTTCTTCTGCATATTGCTTTATTTTTTCCCTTAGTGACTGGGGACTTATTACTTCAAGTTCAGAACCACAAGATAGTAATTCTTGTACAAAGTCATAACAGGGTTTTAGGTATAATTCAAAAATCATGTAGTCGTCATCTTGGTGTATTAGTTTCTGTGAATGATGGAGAGGGAGAGTCTTTATATACATTCCCTGTTCACATACCACTTTGATAACAACATGTTCTTTTTCTACCGGATATTGAATGATTCCATAATAATCATAGAACAAGGTTTCAGCACTTTGTTCTTTTATAAATTTAAATCTAATATCTGAAACAGTTACTGACTTTATCCTGTCAAAACAGTAAGTTCGGAATTCTCCAATATCACGTCTCTTTCCAATCAGATACCAACGACGTTTGAAGAGCTTTATATAATATGGTTCTACGGTTCTTTCTTTCGGCTCATCCCAAAACGCCTGATAAACCATTTTAATACTCAGCCCTTTCTCCATAGCCTCAGTTATAGGTTCTATGAATTCTTCACCACCGGAACTAGTTTCAAGCATGATACGATCCTTCAGCCTGCTTCTTCTGCTTATCACATTTGAAGCTGAAACAGACTGGAGTAACCATCTATACATCGCATTATGGGTTATTAAGTCCTTATCTTCTATGTAGTATTTTTTGTTAACTGAATTATATGAAATTTCTGTTCCGAACAATTCTTCAGCCTTTTTTCTATAGTTCCCAAATGTATTCCTATGAATCTCTATATCTTCATTTATATGCTTGGACCATTCGTTTATAATATTTTCCTGGGTATCAGGACCTCTCCTTATAAGATATGATACCATCCATATAGCAAATTCTGTTTTCATGGCTTCCTCTGTTTTTTGCAAAGATAACGTGATACTGCACAAGTTATTTATGCACCAGCGGGGTAATTTTGTGGCATCATCAAAAAAAACAACAGATATGGAAAAAGAAAAAGTACTTCAGATTTTAATTGAGTTAACAAAGAACATGCGTCCATTGAGATTAAGTTTTGAAGATTATAATTATATCGAAAAAGAACATGAAGTCGAATGTTTTTCTCATACCTCCTCGCAAGATGAGAATGTTACACGTGTAAAGGAAGTGTTGGATTATTTGAGAGAAGATTTGTTTAATACAGGGATTGACTTTGAACGCTTTGTAATGATTATAGAATACAACTTCCGAAACGAGCTGATGATGAATGAAATGGATCCTATTCACGAGTTTATTGAGAAGGTTATAAAAGATAGAAAAATATGTTGGGGTCTAAGCGAGCATGATGGTATTGAGGGAGTAAAAATAACATTGGTAGCAAGCAGATAATTATGAATGCATTTTTATGGACTCAAATCCTATATCTGATTGTTATAATAGGGATTTCTATATACATCTATATCAAAAGAAAAAAGTTTGGATTCGGGGTAGTAAGCATCTTATATCTCTTAATTCTTGGGGGAACTGTATATATTGCCATGAAGAACTATCCCCAATATTGGGTCGGGTATCATCTTACAATGAAGCCGAAAAAGCAATTCGTATCGGAACAGGATATAGAAGTAGACGAATATATGGACGATTTCAAAGAGATATGTGACATTGTTGAAAAACATTATTCTCTTGCTGAGTATAAAGGAATATCCTTAAAGTCTTTACGTGATAAGTATTCTGTAAAGGTGATGAATGCTAAGGATAACAGGGAATATTTTTTAGCTATCCAACAGTATTTCTCAGAGTTGAAAAACTCACATACCTGCTTGAGATACAGTAAATACACGATTATGGCGGATGCAGAATGGAGGTGTGATTCTTTGTATGTTTCAATCAATCTGACTGAATATCCATTTAAGAAAGGAGACAGAATTTTGTCTGTAGATGGTATCGATGTGTTGTCATGGAGAGATAGTATGAAGAATTACATTACAGGTTCCACTGAAAAGGCGAGATATATTCATACAGAGGATTATGTATTTTCAAGTTATATCGATACCGTAAGGAACCTCGGTCTTTGCAGGAGTGATTCTGTTTTTAAGATCAAGGTAAAGTTGAACAGGGACGGAATGGAGCGTATATCCGAGCATAACAAAGAAACCAGGAAGTCAGAAAATAAGCGTATCATGGATTCACCTCAACACAGGCAAAAATACTTTACCCTTTTGTCATTATCAGGATTTACAGATGAAGATACTGAGGAATTCATTCTTAAATACAATAAAGTAAAGAATTACCAGTGTATCATCCTGAATCTGCTGAACAACTCTGGTGGACTTGTAAGAAATATGGAGAAGATCGCTGCCCTTCTCTTGAAGCAGCCTTATCAAGCTGAGACTCTAATAACACCAAGCGAGGACTCATTCAAAGGTAGGCTGTATGTGATGATTGGCCAAAATACCTTTTCAGCAGCTGAGTTTCTTGCAAGCATACTGAAAGAATCTGGAAGTGCTATTCTTGTAGGTGAGGAAACAACTGGTGATTTTGGAGTCACCCCACTTACTTTCCGTACTTCTCATAACACTTATTTCTCCCTTGGGTATGGGAAGCCTAAGACTACTTTCAAGGGCGAACCTCGTGAGGGAAAAGCAGTTGAACCTCATTACCGGATAAAAGAAAATGCAGCTTTTTCAAACGACTTTAATACCGTGAGAACGACATATTATCTGGCTATGGATGATATTCTAGAGGCAAAGAAGGATTCGCTAAAAAAAGAACGGTTGGAGTAGATTCCAACCGTTTGTATGATTTCTAAGAAAGGAGAGTCAAATTGAATGGTTTATCATCTTCTATTTTTTCAGCCTTAATCTTAATAGGCTCATTCTTTATAATCTTGTCATATATATTGTTGTTAAAACAAATGCTCAAAAATAATGAAAGTTTATTCCCGTCAAAGATATCATTTCCATCACCAAAGCTATATGCTAAACTAAAAGTGTTCAGAACAATATATGGTCTACCTTTTATTTCTTTTCTATAGATATATTGTTGTCCCATATTACTTAAGCTTTCACTGCTTTCAATGTAAATGGTTATTTCTGCTAAATCGGTCTTTTCAATAATTTTATTCGGCTTAAGTACATCATTTCTTAAATTAACACCACAAAATATAATTATATTGGGGTTTAAAAATGAAATTAAATTTATAATCTCAGATTTTAATATCCTATCAGCATTACAAAGGTTAACATAAGAAATTCTATTGATAAACTCATCTGTCGAATCATAGTTAAAGAAAGTTCTTATTCGTTTAGCAAATTCTTTAAATATATTATCAGATGTAGGAACTATGCTACCTTCTATTTTCTCAGGACCATGGTAGCCATATATTAATACTTTTTTCCCATTTAAACCTTTGTCGTAATCAGAACCAGTCCAGAGCATTTTTCTCAAACTATTCATTGTTTCCATTGCTATATGTTATTATTAATTTATAAATCTGTTCTATTACTTCGTTCATATATTCCTTAAGTATATTTTTTTGCTCTTCTATGGATGAACATTTATTAAGCTCATCATGCTTTGTAAAATTAAACCATATACCGCCATCAGCGGAGTATGATTCACTGCTTAATTTACCAGCAGGTATTGGTTTATCATGTACAATGAGACATAATTCTTTAGCCCAACTTTCTTTGTCTAAGAACCCAATACAAATCAGAGGTACTTTACGCTCAAAATATATTCCAATCCATCCATAGGTTTCAGAGAATGATATTTTCTTAAAGGTTAGCTTAAACATTATTCCCAATTCTTTATGGTTGTTTTTATAACCTCCAGTATAATTACAACCAATATTGGTATGTTCTATTTTGAAGTTATTTTCGTTTCTCTCACATAACTCTGATAGAATTTCAATCAGTTCAAATAAGCTGTAAATTCCGTTCGTATTCATAGGTACTTCATATGGTATTATATTACAAACATTTTGTAAATAAGTTTTATAACCATCAATAAGTTCTTGCTCGATTTTATCATCACTTTTCAAATGTTGTAGATGATTATAAAAATCTTTCCAGGTTCTAAGAGCATAATTCTTACCTTCTGTAGGTTGTTCAATTTTATAATTTGCTATATAACCAAATTTTTCTGGAAGAACATTGTATGTTTCTTCATACACTCCGAAATGATGATTCTTATCATCTATCTTATTTTCGATAATGTATGTTTCATTATTATTGTGTATAATGAAATCAACTCTGGAACCATCCTTTGATATTTCCCTATCAAGTATTATAATTCTCTCTACCTGCATCTCAGGGAAAAAATAATGTAGAAAATAATCTCTAAATCGTGGACTGGTATTACACAAAGCCCATGTTATATCGGATACATCATTTTCCTTAAACATTCGATATGAAAGGTTTTCTAAAAATAATTTAATCATATATTGGGTATATTTGATTGTTTTACAAAAATATGAACCTGAAAATATAGTTGCAAATTTCTGAAATAGTATTATATATCTTTATTTTTGCTCAAGATAAATTTACATAAAGTATTGATAATTAATTTATTAAAAAGGGATTCAACCCTGCAAAAGCGCCTAAAATAATTGAATTTGTATAATTGTATATCTTAAGCTCTTCAATGGTTAAATATTATATATAGTGTAATGGTAGAATTAATTTTATAAATTAAATCATTATAGTTTTTATATTCTTAAAACTAAAATTGGTATGCTGATCTATAAAAAGAACGGCATACCAATAATATCAGAACACATTTTATTTACGTAGTAATTATAAGTTTTATTTAAAACTACTGACTAAATTTCTATTATACCCCACCGGTGCAACTTTTCAATTATCCTTTTAGTAGCTGAATTTTCCGGATAACCAGCGATTGTCCTCGGTTTATCAAGAATACCCTTAAACTCTTCAATATATCTGCTTGGTATCACATCGTAGGCTAAAACTTTGCTTATCAGACCTTCATTGAACAGCATTTTTCCACTATCCATAAGTTTACCTTCTTCAATGTTTGAAAGTTGATCTAATCGTATAACTACCTTTCCACGTGCTTTATCTTCTTGGGAAATAGTAATAATGGCATCATTATTATCTGCTATGGATGCGAAAATTAATTTGCTTTCCATGTTTCTAGAATATTCTCTATTAGTATATTTAAGTAATTCCTCAACAGATACCTTAACAATATGTCCGGTTTCGTAGCCTAGAACCATATAGCCTTTTATCTCACTTTCCTTGACAGCTAATGTAAGTAAAGATTGTTCATCAAAATCATGTTTGTCAATTTTCCCAAACTTACCTCCACTGAGAAATTTGAAGAGTCCCACAGGTTCTACATAGTTGTCAGGATCATCCCATTCCGCTAATACATTTTTTCGAATACGACTTGTTTTAATATCGTCATCTTTTGAAGCTATAAATGGTACTGTTGTGGTAATTACCGGTTCAGAATGAGATTCGAAATCTTCAGTTATTGTTCCTTTGATAACGGGAAGTTCGGATTGTAGCTGTCTGCTCATTTTCTGATACTCGTTAAACTCTAGTTCTGTCAGTTTTCTTGTGGTTCCGCCTTTACGTATGTACCAATAATTTTTGTAGGGTAAACCGGAGTGAATAGGAAGTATCTTAACTATCACCACATCCTTATCAATATTTTCTTTATCATAACCAATTTCTTGGATGTATGTGAGAGTTTTATTCCCCCATGTTAAAGCAACAGTATCAAGAATGGAGCGAATATACTTATCCTTATCACCATAATAAATGGAAGTTTTTAAATCTTCTTCTATACCGACACCATATCCGAAATTATTAACGCCAATGTATAATGTACCTCCTACTGTATTAAAGAAAGAATTGATGACCTGTAAAATCTCATCCATCTGCTTTGTTGGGTTGGGTAGAGAGCTGTTATTCTCTGCACAGAACACGATACTGGTCTTATATTCTATCTCTTCTGTTTCCAATCCCGAACCATAACACTTTAAACCTGTTTCATAACCTTTTAAATTTAGTAGTTGAATAATTTTGTTGTGTATGTCGTTTGCACTACTATCTAGACCATTTGATTTAGTTATATTATAGGCTAAAACAAGTGATGCTAAATTTTTTAATGTAGAATTTGTATTTGCTATATTGAACAGTTCTGAGTTATGATTGTTCCGGTTTATGAAACTTACTATTTGTAGCTGCATAAATCTTTCCCTGAGGACTGCATTGTTATTAAACAATTCAGCATTTGCATTTTCCAGTTGCACTAACCTCTCTTCATCTACTTTAGAGTTCTGTGCGAAATCGTGTAGCATAGCTATTATATCCATTCTTCCTTTATAATATGCAGCCTGAGATTCCCAGCCAATTAATAGACAAATAATTCTGGCAAAACCGAGATAATTGAAGGATTTAACATATTCAGAATCAATTAAAGCCATTCTATCAATCATACAAATAAGTTCTTTAACATAAGACTCATTAATAAGTTTGTCACTTTCTAGTATTTGCTCTTCTTCCTGTTGTGTTATACTTTCCGGTATTTTGCCTTTACTGAAATCCTCTAAAAGATTTCTAAACGCTGTATTCATATCGAATTCAGAATCTGCAAAATCTATAATATCACAAGTTATGTGAAAGGTTCCTGAACCAGCCCCTATTAATCTACAGCGAACTATACTGCCCTTTCCAATACCCTCATCCCTAAATTCTCCTGCATTTTGGAGGCTTACACTTACGCCTTCCTGAGTAATAGCTGGAGCCATACCATAACTATTAGGAGCACTTCCCATTGAGCATACTATTTCTTGATCAAAAGAATAGTAATCATTTGAAAAAAACTTTTTAATATCCTCAAGCATTGAGAATTTAAACAAATTATCCTCTTTGTCGATGATTTTAGCTGGAAATACGAGACGACTACCATCAGGCGCATAGAAATGACGCAGTGAGGCTGTAATAGAGTATGATACGATGTCTTTTATATAGATAAACCCATTTCCACCAATCTCATCTTCAATTTGACAGTAAAATTTATTTTTATCCTTTACATCTTGCGATATAAAGGAAATTCTAACGGTCTCTTCTATTCGATGCTGTTTCTTATTTTTACTAATCGTTGTAATAGGTTTCTTATTTATATTAAAAAATTCCGCTTCAATTTCACTCCATACAGATTGGTATGGAGTGATGTCGTTTGGTTTCACAGATGAAAGGCTAGTTTCGGGCTTAGTTGGTAAGAAAACCTGTAAGTTTTTCCATAACTTAAGTTCGCTGGGGAAAACAGGTCGTAAGTTTTTTCTTTCACTGGCAGATAGTATCTGGATACCATCTTTAGAAATAAAGAGTCTTCCATTTCCATGTGAAAAAGAATTTATTGTATCAATATCTCCATATGAAGAACTGAATATGTAATGTGGTAATACGTTGATATTTTCAATGGTATATACAGGCAATTTAGCGTTTGAGTTGAAAAGAGTGAAATATGCTGTATTAACTAAACTTTCTGAATTCAAGTGATATAAATAGGATGAAAGAACGCAAAGTCTGGCAGCATTTAGTTGATAATCAACTATGCTTGAACTGCTGGAGTCTTTTACTAATAAAAGTTGTATGGCTAAAGCCGAAATGTTGTTGTCAATTAATGCCTTGTTATCTTTAGTTTTATCAATCATTCCGTCATTTTCTCTGATATACAGTTCTAGTAATTTGATTAATGCACTACAGAAAGGTTCTTTTTCCCAAATCTGGATGTCTTTAGCCCTTATGATATCAAGCAGTTCCCTTATTCTATTATGCATTAACTCTGGGTTGAGACGAAATAAACAGGATAGAATATTAAAGTTTTTAGTTGGATGATATACAAAGCCTGATATCCGAAGTTTGTTAAATAAGTTTTTAATAAAATGATCTGAATTATCTTTTACATTCTCATTTGAATCATTATTTATAAGTTCAGCAGCCCTGATGTAGTATTCAATTTGCTCAATGATTAAAGTAAGTCTTTCTTGATAAAAATCTCTTTCATTGTAATAGCAAATATTAAGTAAGTCTGAAAGCTCTAATAAATCAGAACAATCTTTTTTTACCGTTTGTAAATCAATCTTCTTGTTCAATAAGTTTTGAATCCACTTGTGACATTGTAATTCAAAGGACTTTTCTTTATCCTCTGTTAGTAATAATTTTACAAAATCTTTTATACTCCAGGATATTACCTTGGAATTTACCAGGTTTATCAGCTTTTCTTCTGATAAACCGTCTTTATTTTGCTCGAATTCACTAATATCAACTAGCTCTATCTTGGGATGCTTTTCACTTACAGCAAGTATTCTACATTTTACTGTTTGTCCCTTGGATAGAATAAGTTTGGCTGTACCTTGTAGATATGATGTTATTTCTGTTTTTTCATCTATTAGTTCACAATAGTTTGTAAACAAATATTTCACTTTATATTCGACTATATCGCCAATATTATAAGCTTCTTGAGGTGTTAATTTATTTTCAATCATACGTTTGTCTTATAATGGTTTATATGTTTTTTATAAGTAAATACTCAGGCAATTTGCTATAATTGTTATCCAAGAAGATCGTCCACAAAGACTATTCATGACATAGAGCCAGTGTTTTCAGGTAAACTTGTATCAACTAACAAAAATAATAAACATCATTGTATTATGGTTAAGTCTAATAAAATTTATTACAGAAAACCATATGTACTTTTCCCGCGGTATTTACTTTTTATCTACTTTTGTGAAATGAAAGAAATAAAGCTACATATCTATTCTGCCGATACTGATACGATCCTGGCTCTTCCTTATGCAAACGAAGGAATACATGCCGGTTTTCCTTCACCGGCACAGGATTACATGACAGAATCTATAGACCTGAACAAGGAACTGATTCATAATAAAGAGACTACTTTTTACGCTAAGGTGGAAGGAGACTCAATGATTGACGCTGGTATTTATAATGGGGATTACGTGGTCATAGATAAATCACT
>UMAB01046046.1_pt1 | contig 11113 bp, 12 predicted proteins | sample 1963601 | NCBI WGS metagenome assembly UMAB01 (sample SAMEA4835905, study PRJEB28245) | human gut metagenome | biome: gut microbiome; material: fecal sample | place: Denmark | collected 2008 | reverse complement strand
GGCGTCTGCCGTGCGCTGTCCGGAGCGGGTTTTCCCGCTTTTGCCGCCGTTGCGGTTCAGGTGTCTGATTATCAGGAATATGGCGGCTGCCAGCAGTATGACGCCGACGCCGATGATTGCGATATAGATGCCGTGGTCGCTTCCGGTTCCAGTCATTTGTGTATGAATTAGTCTCTTTTTGTTTGCGTTTGTCTCCTTATGGTTTTCGCGGGCGAATATAGGATGTTTCGGCGGAATTCAGAAGAGGGGAGAGGGGAATTTATTGACAATATTGAGTCTGGCCGCTTATTTGGTGAAAGAGGAGATTGAGAGTCCGGCGCTGATGTCCTGGAGGATGCCCTCGTCGGCGGGGAGCCAGCGGACGGAAGGCAGTTCGTCCTTGGAGAGCCATCTGGCGGCCTCGTGCTCGAGCAGGTGCAGTTCGGGAGAGGCGAGGGTGCACCAGAAGCAGTGCATCGTGAGGTGGAAACCGGGGTAGTCCCACTCCACCGTGCGGATCAGGCTGCCGACGGCGATGTCGGTGTCGAGTTCCTCGCGGATCTCGCGTACCAGAGCCTGCTGCGGCGTTTCTCCCGGTTCCATTTTCCCTCCGGGAAACTCCCACCAGTCCTTGAATTCCCCGTAACCGCGCTGCGTGGCGAATATCCTGTCGCCGCGGCGGATGACTGCGGCTACGACTTCGATGTGTCTAGTATTCATCGTCATAAGTTATCTTCCTGAATTTTACCGGGGTGTCGAGCTGCTCCGAGAGTTCGGCTGCGACGAGAGCGGCGATTTCGCGGCGCTTGCGGGCCTGCTCGAGGGCGAACTGGCGGTCTTCCCTGCGGCGCTGGCTGTAGGCTTCCCATTTTGCCTTGTTTTCCTGGAGTTCAGCTTCGACGCGGTCGATCGTGTCCGGCAGGTGCGCCTTGTCGAGCTCGCATTCCCACACGGTGATGACGCCCCATGCGATTGACTCGAGCCGCTGGTTGTTGAGCAGGTCGCGCTCCCGGTTGCGGGCGACCTTCGCCTTCCAGAACTCGACGTTGCTCTTGGGGACCGTGTACTTCCGGCAGCCCTCGTGCCCGTGCCAGAAGCAGCCGTTCACGAAGATGACGCTGCGGTATCTGCCGAGCACGATGTCCGGCGTCCCAGGCAGGCTGCGGACGTTCACCCGGTAGCGGTAGCCCCTCCGCCACAGCTCGCGCCGCACCTTCAGCTCGGGACTTGTGTCCTTGCTGCGGATGTGCGACATGCAGAGATGCCGCTGCTGCAGGGTGAGGGGGTCGGGCATGGGGGTTGTCCTAATGATAGGATATTACTCGGGGTGGAGTGTAATGTATGCGTTTGAGGTACTCTTTTATTATTTCTGAATCTGTCGATTGCTCATCGGTTTTTATGATTTTTAAATTGTTGAGTCCATATAATGCAGAAAGATTCCAGTTTGTCATTTTTTGAAGAGACCGTTTAATCTCTATCTCTGATGTTGTGTCTTTGGTGAAAATAGTAATATTCTTCTTTTCAGGAGAAGTGAATGAGGATTGTCTTTCAAAGAAAGGTTTGAAATATTGGCTGTCATTTGTGCCTAACGAGTGGCCGAATATTGTGATGTCATTGGCGGAAAGCAAGTCGTATACCATTGATGGCGGATTATAATTCGGGTCAAATGATTTTTGGATATACTCGTATGTTTGGCCAATGTCTCCGTCTTTAGTACCGATAATGATGTTCTTGTCATTACAATTGCCATGGACAAAATGAACTCTTTCAGTTGAAGATAAAATTGACAGAATTCTTTCCGTGTGCGTATAATTAAATGAGTATATTACACTTGACTCATCTTTTGGGTGTATAAACTCTTTGAATACTTTTGCGGCAATGGAATTGTTGTCAATTTCTTCATTTTGGACGCAGGAGAAATATTCTATTAATCCGGATTTGATGAGATTAAAAGCGATTTTGTCCCTTTCAGCAGCAGGTAGAAGAAGATCAGTATTTGATAGTTCAAGATAATCTAGTCTATTGTTGTTATGAACTATGGATATTAGCCCGTCATTAATTAATTGCTGTAACCTGTTTTTATTTATTTGCACGAAAGAGCTAAGAATGGTTACTTTATCTTTACTTTGATTTATCGTTTTGAATAATTCTAAATCAGCGAGTTGATATATGTCTTGAATTTTATCGCCATTTTTATGAATAGTAAGACAATACTTCTCTAATTCATTCTCGAAGTCATACCATTTTACCGCCTCTAAATTATCATCCCATTTATTATTGAGGTAATAAACCAGAGGCGCCAGGTAATCTTTGGGGCAAAAGTTGGATTCATAAAAATTTTTATATGAAGTTTTTCGGCCCAAGTTCAGGTCGAATCCGTTTCCTATGATCAGAACTTTCTTTTTATTTTTGCTCATTTCTAATTTTCAGTTGTAATCACTTTAATGGCGGAAGCTCTGTGAAGTGCTTGAAAGGCTATTAGTCTCTTTCCTCGGACTCTTCTATGCTTTGGATTATAGACAGCCCAATCGCTTTGCCAAGAAGCGGGGGTACGGCATTGCCTATTTGAACCAATTGCTTAGTCTTCTTCCCCTCAAATATGAAGTCATCAGGGAAAGATTGAATTCGTGCCATTTCTCGTGCGGTTAGGACTCGCGGTAATTTTGGATGAATGTTTACTCCCCCATGGTTTTCTTTTATGGTGCATGAAGCTTCATTCCAAGGGCATTTCTTCCAAGAATCTGAATACTTGGCGTACAGACTCTTTCCTTCAGGAACAGCTTGAAGCCGTAATTTCATCTCTTTAGAATGATGTGTAGGCTCATGGTTGAAAGCGGGATCATTCGGATGGGCCATCAGGTCACTTATGGCAGATGCAGTTGTTCTATATTTCTCAGGCGATAATAGTGGCTTAGGATAATAATTGATGGCTCCAATTCGGTTGCCTATGAAGATAACCCTGTCTCTTTTTTGAGGTACACCATAGTCCGCGGCTCTTAATGTAGTGACATTCATCTTATACCCGGCATTTTCAAAATCAGCAAGAATCTTTTGCTCGACTTTTCCACCAAGCATCGTGCGAAGACCGACTACATTTTCGCAAAGTACATATATAGGCTTCAGCGTTTGCACAATTTCAAGCATTTCAAGGTATAATGAGTTGCGGGGATCGTCAATAATACGATTTCCAGACATACTGAATCCTTGGCAAGGGAAACCTCCTGCTACGATTGTCAACTCCTTCCCCTTTAATGCGGCTCGTACTGTATCATAGAATTCTTTTTTCTTCTCAGTTGTTTTAATATCTCCTTCAATTAAAGGGTGTTTGAAATTCCGCCGATATGTCATTCCTGCCTCTTTAAACCAGTCTATGCCGCAGATGCCATTAAGTCCGGCCATTTCCAGCCCTTTACTTAATCCGCCAGCTCCGCAAAAAAGGTCTACAAAAGTATATTCACTGGCTGATGTTTTGTTCCAATTTGCAGATATGTCACACCAGTTTATCTTGTATGGGTCAAAGTCGTTTTGTGTTTCGATATTTTTATGCACAATAACGCTTTTCTTATAGGTATGGGTTCTAAAATCTTGAGGATTGTACGAATTGATGAATTCCTCCAAAGCAGGTTTGGGAATTCTATAAACTCCTCCGATCATTATGGATTGAAGTTCTCCGGCAGCAATATATCGACGAATGGTTTTAAGAGATAGAGATAAGATTTGTGCGACTTCTTTAATTGAGAAGAACGCCTTCTGGTCGGAGGTAATTGTTAGTCTGTCCATATTTGTCATCAAATGTCCATATTCTATGTGTGTAAATATAGTGTTTACCGGATTAATAATCAAGTCCGATCTGATGATAAGGGTTATTTTATTGTTTTATCAAGGAAAGCAAGTTCGTCAAGTTGAACCTGAATTTGAAACAGGATCTGTGCTGATGTACTTGGAATTCACCAATAGTTATGTTGTTATACTTGACAGTGTTACTTTCGTTCCATTCATCTATGGAAGGTCGAGTAAAAGATAGATGTTCTTTTTTCCAGGTTATCGCCTTAATGTCATTCTTATTTATGATTCTGTACGTGAATTTCTTATCTTTCTCATATATCCAGAGCAGCCAGTCGGATTCAAAAAGATGATCGACGTATATAGGTAGAAGATCGGATATGTGAGAGAATACCATTTTTTTGAAATCGTCATTGTTGATGTTTGTGGTACCTGCAGGAAAATAGTCTTTGAAAAATTTCAGACAAGTTTCCTTTCCCGGTTGCCCAACATCAGGTGGGCACACCATTTTCCCTGTATTTGTTTTTAGTGACAGAGTCTGGTCTCCTGATAATCTAAAATCATAAGCGCATTTGCTCTGCCCTCCTCTTTCTCCCTTCTCTGAGCCTGTGTGAGCTACTGGCTTGGGTAAATGTGAGAAGGCTTCTTTAATTACTGGAAGTAACTTATTTTCAAGGCCAGCAGATACTCTGCGTTTGAAGCTTTCTGGCTTTGCCAATGAAAAAGCATCACAAATTGCAGCTTCTGCTGTGATTCCTAATGTTTCTGTTGTTTGCTTTATCGTTGAAATCCAACTTGGTATGGCAGATACAATAAATCTGAATTTAAATGTCCTATTTTTATGTATTTGTATTTCTGCAATTGATATATTGTTGAGTTTCAGCGTGGTACTTTCTTTCCACGAATTAAAATCTCGAGTAAAAGTGAAATCTTCTTTAGAAAATACGAAGTCTGTCAGGTCACTTGCACGTATTATAGCGAAGTCATTTATGTTAGAACGTTTAATCAATATAGTGTAATCTGATTGAAATAGATTGTCAATGAAGATTGGCAGAATCTCTGGAATATGCTCTATAATTAAGTGCTTTATATCATCCTTATCGAGAATTTCTTTGCCGTAGATTTCTCCGAAATATTCATTCAATGTTGCGTACCCAGCCTGCCCGACAGTTTTAGGGGCGATTTTGTCCCCGGTTTTAGTAGTCCTTATCGATAGAGTCTCGTTTGTGTCCAATAAGAAAGTGTGTGGACTGATGTTTTGTTTTGAATTAGTGAGATCTCTTGTGTATGTCAAGAGTTTTATAGGCTTGGCTCCGATGGACTCAGAAATCTTGGGAAGAATTTCTGTAAATTCTGGTTCGTATTCTGCGTTGTAATTTGCATAAAAATGTTCTTCGGCGAGTTCATTTGGTTGAAGTCCATAGTACTTGCAAATGCAGCTTTGGAGGGTGATCCCAAAATCAGCATTGTTGATTGAATAATGCTTATTCATAATTATTTAAACAATATAGTTAGGTTAACATCTAGAGCTTTAGCTAATTTTTCTATGTTTCGTAATGTGATATTCTTTTCGGCTCTTTCTATCATACCAATATATGTTCTGTGCAGTCCGGATTTCTCGGCAAGTTGTTCTTGGGTAAGACCTCTGGCCTTTCTGAGTGTTTGTATATTATGTCCAAATGTCTTTAATATGTCTTTCTCCATTTCAAAATTATCTGCTCTGTAACAACAAAGATATTGCTAATGATAGTGTGCGTCAACATACTATCATTAGCAATAATATAAAATTAGAGTACTATAGCACCATATTGAATAAATGAATAATAGAATTCGGAGTCTGTTAAATTAAGAATGCTGCATTGCATAAAGAGAGAGGCTTCTTATGAAACATCAAGAGATATCGTCAGAAAGGCTGTCCTTAATATATAACATAATCGTTAATGTACATAGCGATTGTCACTTATAACGCTGTCATTTTAGTTGTGACGCTGATGGCGGATCCTTTTCTCGTTAGATCCCCCAATACACACAAGTACGATTGCAAACATTCGGTTTATAAAAAGCCGAAACTCAGCAACCTTTTCCATCAAGGCGGAATTTGCTGGAAACGAGCTTTTTTGACGCGACTTCAGCTTGGCTGCTTTGATTGTGATGTATTACTTGCGCAGTTACTGCATAATTGAAGTAATTTTGTATTATATTGGAAATATGTGTGATTCTGCTGATTCTATCAATTACAGAGAGTTGATCTTTGACCCGAGTATATTTTCTGGGAAGACGTTCAACGGTATAAATAGTGGAGAAAGAAGATGTCGCTTCTGCAGACGTCTGTTGCCTGAAACGCATTTTCAAAAAGAGGCTCATGCTATTTCCGTGTCGTTGGGCAACAAGAAATTTTTCTGTGCTGATGAGTGTGACGAGTGCAATAAAAAATTTGGTCATGCATTGGAAAACGATGTAACACTGTTCTTTCAGGTATATTTATCGTTATACCAAGTTCCTAAAAGAAATGGAAAAGAAAGGCAAGTGTCTGGCAAAAATTTTGATATGAAGATGAGTGGCGAAAATCCTTTTTCCACTAATTTGCCTCTGCTTCGTTTTCATCTTTATGATTGGAAGGATGACAAGGCAAAAACAGATGAGGTAATAAAGATGATGGCCAATCTTGACTTATCAAACAAAACATTCATCCCCCAGAATGTCTACAAAACCATTTGCAAATATGCCCTAAGTCTAATGCCCCATTCTGTGACGGAACACTATCAGAAAACGATACAGTGGATTCAGGATAATTCATTTGCCCTCTCTCTGCCGAAATTGAAGATAGCTTCATTTGACAGAGAAGGAAATGAACCAATTATGTATCTTTTACTTCGACAAACGATTAGCAAAGGGTATCCTCTCTGCGTTGCATATTTGTGCGTGGCGAATATTCATATTGTTTATGTCCTTCCTTTCTGCGACGAATCTGAAGGAACTGAAAAAGACAATGTCCTTATCGACACTTTCTGGGAACAATTCACAAATAGTAGCTCTTTGTTTTGTGGTCAGAAATACGAGGATTTTGATTTGTCAAGCAGTAACAGAATCGGATTCAAGATAGAACTGGACTTAAAAATGGAAGCTTGAGTAGCTACTATGAGACTGAAGAAAAGTGCGACAGGGCATTGGGTTGCTGGTGGAGAGTCGCAGTAAATCCTCATCCCTCATTCGAATTGTGTTTCTTATTATGAAGGTTGTGTAATTGAACCAGAAGTTCCGCCTCAACTATTAAGGCTATTTCTTTGCACTTTCAGCTTTGTTTAGTGCGAATTGCCGGTCTCGGCCTGCGCTTTGCGTTATAAGCTTCCCGTTGGGCTTTATTTGCAATGATTTCTTGGGTTCCAGCGTTTCTGGTTGGCGAGACTTTGTGATTTCAGACCTAACTGAAAGATGTTGGGTAAAATCTATGCTTTGTAGAGATTATTACCGATATGGCAAAAAATGCTTTTTCTGTGGATCTGCGAAAGTGGTCGGAAAAGACTGGATAATTTTGGTTGGTGACGATGACAAAAGCTGTAGAGGATGGCCGTTTATGATAGATTATGACTTCGGAGAGGAGGTAGCAAGGGTGAAGGCATGAATGGAGGCGTGAAGCTGCAGGTCGGGGAGTGGCTTCTTAGAACGTAGAGAGATATGTTTCTTGAAGATACTGAATATTAGATATTTATGTTTTTGTATTGCTTCTGTCTTGGCTTTCTGAAGGTGATGTGGGGACAAAATGTCTCCGAATACCGCCTCTCCATCCGCTTGGAAGGCCATTTTTGCTGAACCTGCTGCTCTTATCTATTTTTGGGGAAGGGATCGTCTATCAATGAATACATATCTTGACATTATTATAGAATTTGTCAACAGGTCTAAAATGCCACTCTCGTCTTATCTACAGGGGTCCTGAATGAAAATCCGTTTCAGGAATGGCTTGAGCCATACAGAAAAGTATGGTATGCGTTGTTTTTATAAGGATAGAGAGAACTGGCTAAACCGTATGGAAAATTTTGAGGCTGAAAATTAGAAGCTATCCGCCCTTTCAATTTATTGATTCAGAACGCTTATTGTTCTGCTTCCATCATAGAAGCACACTCCCATCTGCCCTTTTATCCGCCCTTTGGCTCTATCTTTGGATCCTTCGCATGCGATTGCGAACAGGCGGTAATCTCTTTTCAGTTCGTCGTCCGGGATTTCGCGGACGTAGCCCCTCTTAATTCTTCCCATCTTGTTGCCAGTTTAAGTCCTTTAGGTTTGCAAGGAACGGAATCGCTCCGAATCGGCCCATCAGATATCCTTTCTCCAACTGAAGGTCGGCCCTGGGCTTGAAGTCAGTCAGGGGGTAGATTTCTGTCGAGCCGTTGTTTTTCTCGACGAACCATATTTCGTCCTGCCGGAACAAGTCGTAGTCCAGCAGATTGCTTTCGTGGGTGGTGACGATGAACTGGCCGCCGTAGGCTGGACTGCTGCTCATTATTTTTGCCATGATGGTCTTCAGCAGAGACGGGTGCAGGCTTTCGTTCACTTCGTCGATGACCACGGTCGCTCCTTTGAGGTATAAGTCGATGGCCGGGATGATGTCCAGCAGCCGGCGGGTGCCGTCTGACTCTTCGAAAATCTCGAAAGTAACATTCTCGCGTCGTGCGTTCTGATGATATGTGACGGGCTTCTTTATGATGTGCCCGCCATTCCCGTCAACGGAAGCGACAAGGGTGAGTCCGTTTTTCATGGGGACGGGAATGTCGGTCTTCCCGGCATCCAATTTGGCGGCCAGTTGTCTTTTGTAGGCGGAATTCTCTTCCCGGAAGAATTTGTCGAAGGGAATGGTTTCGACTCCGAGCTGGGCGACACCTGTGTCTAGAGTGGTTATGATGCTGTTGGCAAAGCGATTGAATTCTTCGGAATCGCTCAGGGGCTTGGCAATGGCGCTGTATGTCGAGTTGGGGAACAGGATGACAATACCATTCCTGAACCAGGAGAAGGCGTTGGAAATCTTGGAGTCGTTGAGCATTGAATGGTTGCTCAACAACAGCTTGGTGTTGTCGAGAATGTTTTCGGACAGGAGGCCGGCCAACATCTTCGTGCGGCCGTCGGGGGATTTCTTTTCTCCTATGGATACAGTGATCTTGTTCGTCTGGGAATTGAGCTTTCTTTCGAACAGAACCTTGTCGTCATTCTGAAAGCCCAGCTCATACAGCCCCTCCTCGGAAATGATGTCATTCAGGATTTCTAGGTGATAAGCATAGAACTTTTTGTTCCATTCATATTCAACGTCAAATGTTGTCGGCTGCCTGGAAATCGTTTCGTCGAGTTTGTATTTATACTGGGAAATTTCCGGGGGAATGCTTCCTGCCAGGATGGTGTCTCTCAGAAAATAGATTGCTTTGACGATATTCGATTTGCCTGCGCCGTTCGCTCCGTAGATGGCCGCGCCCTTTAATACCTTCAGGCGTTTTGTCTGATTGTAGTAGACATGGTCGGTGTGGCTTTTCAGCGGAGCCGCAAGCATGTTGAATTCACATTCCTTACCGAGGGAGAGGAAGTTTGAAGCGACAAATCGAATAAGCATGGCGCTGGCGTATCTGTTGGTTTAGTGCAATTATAGTAAATTTTCAAAAATTGCGCAAGATGTGACGGATTTTTCGTCGTATCTTGTGCAAAAATTACCGGGCAATATTTTCGCCTGCCCGGTTGCCGGGCTTCGAACCTCAGCAGCCTTTTCCGTCGAGGCTGCTGGAACTGCCGGCTTGCAAATTTGGCAGAACAGGGATCCTGTTCCGGCTCCCCGGATTCAGAGACATAGAAATAGAAGATGTGCCTTGAAGTTGTGGACTTGTTGCGCTGGAACAGTTCGGCCATCTTCTGGTTAGCAGTCATGGTCCTTATCATGATTCCAAGTGCCGGTAAATGTGCCCGAAATGTTTTCGCCCCTTCCGATCAATTGCCGAATCCGTTCCTCAGGAACTCCCTCAGTCCGAGATGTATTATGCCTTCATGGTCGCTCCTTTTGACAAGAGGCGTCATTGAAATCACGTATTTCGGATAATTGTCATTTATGTTTTTCAATCGACCGAACTCGCGAGCCTCCGTTTTCTCGTCGGCGACTATATATGCGACCTGGACATACCTTCTGTCATTGGTCTTGACGCAGACAAAATCCACCTCTCCGGCACGCAACTGACCGACGGCCACTTTATATCCAAGATTGACAAGGTGCAGATACACTGCGTTTTCTATTATTTTCTCAATGTCGGAATTCCGCTTTCCTCCGGCGATGATGTTCCTTAGGCCGATATCTCCGAAATACAATTTGTCATTTGACTCCAGTATCTTCTTCCCATGCAGGTCAAACCTGTGGACCGGGTATATCAGATAAGCCTCTGCGAAATAGTTCAGATACGAGGACACGGTTTTTGTCGATACGTCATGCCCTTGATTTTTAAGATAGCTGCAAATGTTTCCTATCGAACTCAATTTACCTACGGAATCGGCGAAGTAGCGGATAAGATTATTGAGAAACACGATATTCCTTATGCTATGTCTCTCGATGATATCTTTCAACATGATCGTATTGAACACGCCGGTAAGATACTCTGATATCATATCCTCGTCGTCAATGCCGGTTTGAATAAGTCCCGGCAGGCCTCCGTAGTTAAGATATGCCCAAAGCGAGTTATCAGTGTCTTCAAGCTTATGGAACAGGAGGAATTCGTTATAAGTCAGAGACTGTACGGGGATTTCCTGATATCTTCCGCCAATCAGGGTGCTCAAGTCCCCTGAGAGCATCCTGGAATTGCTGCCTGTCACGATTATGTCGGCATTCTCTTCCATCCTGTAACTTCTGACGGTTTTCTCCCATTCCTGTATCTCCTGAATTTCATCTATAAGGATGTAGTTATGCTTGTCTTTAAGAAAGCGGCTTCCGATATATTCGTTCAGATCAGAATATGTCCTGATATGGTCGAACTGACTTTTTTCCTTATTGACATATATGATGTTCGAAGAGTCATCTTTCGCATGCCGATTCGTGAAATCTTTCAGTATGAAGCTTTTTCCGACTCTTCTTTGGCCAGTCAGAACAAGAATCTGCTGTCTTCCGAGCCAATGGTCAATCTTATCGGCGTAGTATTCCCTTGTGATGATATTCATACTTATAAGTTCTTATTCGCGCACTAATGTACAATTTTATTTCCTATAAGAAAAGAATTTCATCGGCTTTTCAGCAGCCTTTTCCGTCGAGGCTGCAGGAACTGCCGGATTGATAATATGGCATATCGGCAGATTGCAAATCTGCCGAAACTGCGCTGCCGGATTGCAAATTTGGCAG
>UMAB01025859.1_pt1 | contig 11357 bp, 9 predicted proteins | sample 1963601 | NCBI WGS metagenome assembly UMAB01 (sample SAMEA4835905, study PRJEB28245) | human gut metagenome | biome: gut microbiome; material: fecal sample | place: Denmark | collected 2008 | reverse complement strand
CCGCGGGGTACGTACTTTTCCCGGCGGAAGGAAACCATGCCGTCTCCACCGGCACCGGAGACAACAATTATTTTTGCTCTATCAATAAACATAAGCATACCTCACTCAAAAAATGACAGACTATTACATTGTTATTATATCATGCCGGGGAAGAATATAAAGAAAAGAAGTTTTATATCCTGCACTTCGTACTTTATGGGAAAAAAGAAAACCGCAGTCCTCCCGGAAAAGCACTGATGAAATCAGCCTTTCCGGAATCTGCGGTTTGCCTGCAGCAAGCAGGGAATCGTGAAAACGAAACTTTTGGCCTGTGGAAGGAGATTCATGACGCTGCAGCGCATAAAAAATCCTTATAAAAGAAGATGGCAGGAATGAATCCGTACCTTCCTTCATACAGAAGGTTATGTTTCGTCCCTGTTTCCTTCTTTTTTCAGCACATCTACTGCTTTCTGGAAAACAGTATCAGAAGAGAGAATGAACGGGTGACCGGTCTGTTTGACAGGAATATCCGGTACGATTCCCTTCTTATCAATAATCCTTCCGGCAGCCGTCCTGTATTCAGCAATGGAAATTTTCAATGCTTCCCGATCTCCATCGGGATAAACGGCCTGTACCGTTCCCTTGCCATAGCTTGTCTCCCCGATGATGATGCCTTCTTTCTTGTCCTGCACCGCACCGGCCAGAATCTCAGAAGCGCTGGCGCTGTTCCTGTCTATCAGGACAGCCATGGGCATGGGGTTTTCAATTCCTTTAATGGTGAAATTTTCACTCCCTTGATGCCGGGTATGGTAGCTGACCACTGTTCCGCCTGTCAGAATCTGGTCTGCCACATTGACTACGGAGTCAATCATTCCACCGGGGTTCATACGCAGGTCAATGATAAGTTTTTCACAGCCCTGGTCTTTCAGAGAAGAAAGCTGCTTCTTAAACTCTTCCGGCGTGTGTCTGCTGAAAGTGAAGATATGGATATAGCCTATATGATCGTCCACCATACGGCTTAAAACCGTAGGCAGGCTCACATTGGAACGGGTCACTGCAAAGTCCAGGGTTTTCTGTTCTCTTGCTATGGACAGATTCACTTCTGTTCCATTCTCTCCCCGTACCGCCTGCGCTGTACCGGTAAGTCCCAGATCATTCACGTCAGTACCATCCACAGATAGAATGATATCTCCATTCCGAATGCCTGCCTTTTCAGCGGCGCTTCCTTCGAAGACATTGAAGATACGGATAAAGCCGTCTGCATCAAGTCCCATCACTACGCCAATGCCGCCATATTCCCCGTTTGTCGTTTCCATGAAGGAATTATAAGTATCTCCGGCAAGGATGGAAGAATAGGGATCTTCCAGACTGGCCAGCATGCCTTTGGACGCTCCCTGCCAGAGAGCCTCTTCATTGATGGGCCGAAAATAATTATTTTTCACGAGTCGATAATTTTGAAGGAAATGGAAGAAGCTCACCGGCTGACCATCAGTCAGCCAGTAAGCTCCGCCCAAAATGACAAATCCGCTCAAAATAACGGTACCGCATACACAGGATAGTCCCGATTTCCAATGAGTCCTAAGGAAAAGTTTCCATTGTTTACCCATTACAGATACCCCATGGGATTGACAGGAGAACCATTCACATCTACCTCAAAGTGGCAGTGAGGGCCGGTGGAGTTGCCGGTGGAACCGGCATAGGCAATGACTGAACCTTTGGACACAGACTGTCCTTCTGAAACAGCCAGGGACTGGTTATGACCGTAAAGGGTAGAAATACCGCCGCCATGGTCGATGATGACCGCATTACCGTAACCGGAAATCCAGCCGGAATATACAACGACACCACTGTCTGCTGCATGGATAGGAGTTCCATAGTCTACACCAATATCGATGCCCGCATGGAAAATAGTGGTCCCAAAAATCGGATGGGTGCGATAGCCGAAGGGCGATGTGATAGGCCCGCTGCAGGGCCAGCCCATAGCACCGGTCCCCTGAACGTAGTTATCATCACTGCCGCCGCCCCCTTCATCATCAGAGGCTGCCTGCTGCTGAGCTGCCTGACGAGCAGCTTCCGCTGCTGCCAGACGCTGCTGAATCAAATTTCTAACAGAAGCCAGCTGCGCATTCAGGTCCTGTTCCATCTGTGCAGCTGCCGCTTTATTACTCTTTGCTGCATCAAGAACTTTCTGCTGTTCTGCTTTCTTCTTGGCAATTTCCTGCCGCGTCTTTTCCGCTTCGGCCGCAAGAGCATCCAGCTGCCGTTTATCTTCTTCCAGCTGTGCCTTCTTGGCTTCAATCGCAGCTTTCTGTTTTTGAATCTCAAGAATCAGATTGTAATCGGACCGGATGACCCGCTTCAGGAGTTCTACCCGGTTGGCAAAATCGCTGAAGCTGTTGGCGCCCAGAATCACTTCCAGGTAGTTCAGCTGGCCATGCATGTAAATGGCACGAACCCGGCGGTTCAGCACATCCTGCCTTGTTTTCAGATAGGCTTCCATCTTCACGATTTCATTTTGGGTCTGTGCAATCTGTGCATTGATTTCAGCCTGTTTGGTTTGAATGCTCTGCAGTCTGGCATTGGCTGCATCCAGATCCGCCTGGATCTGTTTCAGTTTAGCACTTACATCTTCAATGACCTGCTGCCAGTTTTCCTGTTCCAGACGGGAAGAATCAATCTGCCCCTGCAGGTCCTGCACCTGGTCATCCAGATCATCGGCATAGGCAGGCATATGGATGGCCTGTCCACCAAGAAGGATGGAAAGTGCCAGAAAAGATGCCATATATGTTGATTTCTTCATAGGCAGTTACACTTTCATATACTTACGAAGTGAAATGGTACTGCCCAGGATACCGATGATAATACCTGCTGCCAGAAGCATAACCGTCATATAACCGATGAAAGGCCAGAGAGGAATCATGGGAATAAATACAAGTCCTGCCTGGGCCATCTCCATAAGTACCACTTTATAGCCTTCCCACAGGATAAAGGCGGAAAGGCCGGAACCAATGAAACCAATAATCATGCCTTCGAAAATGAAAGGCCAGCGAATGAATCCATTGGTGGCGCCTACGTATTTCATAATCTGGATTTCACGCCGGCGGGCAAACACGGTGAGACGGATGGTATTGGAAATAATGAAGAGTTCTGCACCTGCCAGGAATACGATCAGGATAATGCCGCCAATACGGATAACCTGGGCCACCTTGTAAAGCTGTTCAATAATATCCTGTCCGTACTGCACAGAATCAACTTCCGGGTACTGCGTTACAATGCTCACTGCTTTTTTCAGTGAAGCCGGTGTGGCGAAAGAGGTGGAATAGGAGGAAGGCAGCGGATTGCCGTTAATGGCATCCAGAATACCCTGCTGATCCCCCAGCCGCTGTTTGAATTCCGCCATGGCCTGGTCTTTATTGGTAAATTTGATTTCCTTTAAATCCGGCAGGGCTTTCAGCTTCTTTCCCACAGCCATAACCTGCTCAGTATTCAGCCCGTCTTTGAGATACACTGTCATTTCTACCTGGTTTTCCAGATATGTGGCCATGTGATTGATATTCAGCACGGCACAAAGGAAGACACCCAGGATAAACATGGAAAGGGTGACCGTAAGCACGGAAGCCACCGCCATAAATTTGTTTCTGAAGAGGGAATAGAAAGTCTCTTTCCAGAAGTAGCCAAGAGAACTAAACATGTAAATGGTATCCCCCTTTTTCCTGGTCTGCTATGATACGGCCGTCTTCAATATTAATAACCCGTTTATGCATGGCATTGACCAGATCTTTGTTATGGGTCACCATGATGATGGTTGTTCCCATATGATTGATTTCATTGAAAAGCTTCATGATTTCTTCAGAAGTCACTGGATCCAGATTTCCTGTAGGTTCATCGGCAATAAGAAGAATCGGCTGGTTCACCAGAGCCCTGGCAATAGCCACGCGCTGCTGCTCGCCACCGGATAGCTTGGAAGGCAGTTCCTTCGCTTTATTGCGAAGTCCTACCAGGTCCAGCACCCGGTTCACCCTTTCTTTGATTTCCCTGCCCTTGGCGCCGGTTACGCGAAGGACAAAGGCAATATTGTCAAACACTGTTTTCTCTGAGAGAAGACGGAAATCCTGAAAAACAATACCCAGGGTTCTCCGATAGTAAGGAATCTTGCTTCTCTTCAGCTTGGTAATATTGATTCCATTGACAACAACCGTGCCAGACTCCGGAACCAGTTCATGAGTCAGCACCTTCACAAAAGTAGACTTACCGGCACCGCTGGGGCCTACCACAAATACAAACTCCCCCTTGTCGATATGAATGCTCATATCTTTCAGGGCAGTATGCTTAGCATCATATTGCAATGATACATGATCAAATGTAATCATCCAATCCTCACTTTCTGCTGATCAGATGCAGGGCAGAGGAAACCAGATGCTCTGCAGTGAGTCCATAAACTTCCAGTAATTCATCAGCCTTGCCGGACTGGCCAAAAGTATCTTCCGTACCTACCATATCCATGAGGCAGGGTTTTTTCAGGGCAAGAACTTCTGCCACGGCACCACCAAGTCCACCTTTCACAGTATGTTCCTCAGCCGTTACAATGGCACCGGTTTCTTCGGCTGCTTTTACAATAGCCTCTTCATCAATAGGCTTAATAGAGCTCATATTGATAACCCGTGCGGAAATCCCCTTCTTCGCCAGGGTTTCTGCAGCTGTAAGCGCTTTGGCAGTCATAATGCCACAGGCAATAAAGGTCACATCATTGCCATCTCTCAGAGTGGTGCTCTTTCCCGGAACAAAAGGCTTGTCATCCGGCATGATATCTTCACATTTAGCCCGTCCCATACGGATATACACCGGTCCTTTATAGGAAGCAGCCCATTTCACTGCCGCCTTTGTTTCTGCAGCATCGGCAGGAACGATGACAGACATATTAGGCAGCGCCCGCATGAGGGTGATATCTTCCAGCATCTGGTGGGTTGCACCGTCTTCGCCTACCGTCAATCCGGCATGGGTAACGGCCACTTTCACGTTAAGCTTCGGGTAGCAGATGGAATTTCTGATCTGTTCATATGCTCTGCCTGCTCCGAATACGGCAAAGGTGGAAGCAAAGGGAATTTTCCCTGCTGCTGCCAGACCGGCTGCAACGCCCATCATGTTAGCTTCCGCGATTCCTGTATCAAAGAAACGATCCGGATAAGCCTTGGCAAAAACCTGGGTCTTGGTGGATGCGGATAAATCAGCGTCCAAAACAACGATATCCGGATTCTGCGCTCCCAGTTCCTTCAGAGCTTCGCCATATGCATCACGAGTTGCTTTACCCATCATTCTGCCTCCACCTGTTTAATAAATCTTGCGCATTCTTCTTCTGTAGGAGCCTTGCCATGCCAGCCCACTTTATTTTCAATTTCAGGAACACCCTTCCCTTTCACTGTTTTCATGACAATCATCGTGGGTTTTCCTTCAATGGATTTGGCTTCCTCAATCGCTTCGTGAAGCTTTTCTACATCATGGCCGTCTGTTTCAATCACATGCCATCCGAAAGCTCTGAATTTATCACCAATAGGAAGAGAAGACATGACTTCCGTAATAGGGCCGTCAATCTGGAGCCCATTGTTATCTACAAAAGCAGTCAGATGATCCAGTTTATAGTGGGCTGCATACATAGCTGCTTCCCAAACCTGGCCTTCTTCCAGTTCACCGTCGCCAAGGACTGCATACACCCGCCAGTCAGCCTTATCTATTTTGCTGGCAAGGGCCATACCGCAGGCAGCACTGATGCCCTGTCCCAAGGAACCGGTAGTCATATCGACTCCGGGGGTATGCTTCATATCCGGATGTCCCTGGAGCATATGGCCGGCCTGACGAAGATGATCCAGCTCTTCTTTGGGGAAATATCCTTTTTCAGCCAAGCAGGCATACATGGCCGGAGCCGCATGGCCTTTGGAAAGGACAAGACGGTCACGGTCTGCCTTATGAGGATTGGCAGGGTCCACATGCATTTCCTTGAAATAAAGAAGCGTCAGAAGGTCAGCGATGGAAAGAGAACCTCCCGTATGACCAGAATTGGCTTTTGTGATCATTTTCAAAATATCAATACGAATCTGTTTTGCTTTGTCCTTGAGAAAAGCAGTCTCTTCAGTAGAAAGATGACTCATGGATTTTCCTCCTTATGAGTAACAAGACTTTTTAAAATCTGGACATTCTCACAGGCCCGCTCTTGAAGAGCAGCCACCTTCTCCCAGTCTTTAGCATCCAGACCGGAAGAAAGGATTCTACAAGTATCATTATACAACTTCTCACCATCCATGTGCTGAACAGAGGTGGAAGCTTTCTGACCAATAAGGGCCAGAAAATTATCTATTTTGGGATCATAGGAAATACCAAGAAAAGGCACATGCATGAGAGCAGAAAAAATAAGGGCGTGAAGACGCATTCCCAAAAGGACATCCATATTTCCAATAATAGACATCAGTTCTTCTATGGAAAAGTCTTCATTTAGGAAATAGACTCCCTCATCGCCTTTTCCCATGGCTTCAGCCGCAGTTTCATCTTCCGGAAACTGCATGGGAATACAGATGATGACAGCATCTTTTTCTTTAGCTAGACGATGGACAGTCTTTTCAAGTTTCTCCATCCATTCTCGGGAATGATGCCAGTAACGGATAGCCAGGCCAATTTTCTTTTTTTCGGGAGGTATTCCCCTTTTATCCAGTATTTTTCGCCCTATGGAAAGATCAGCCGGCGCAAGGGAAAGCACCGCATCGGCAGTAGTATAAATTTTCCGATGCACCCCAAGGCGCTGCAGAAATCCCTTGGATTCCTTATCCCGTACAGTAATAGCATCCACATGGTTGAGTACATGCTTCAGGATAATACGAATCACCCGATACCGGACTGGGCCTATGCCCTGGGAATAAAGGAAAACCTGTTTTCGAAACAGCACTCCAAGGGTAATAATGGAAAGGTAGTAAATCATGCTTTTCCAGCTTGTCACATCCTGCAGCAGACTGCCGCCGCCGCTGATAATCAGATCAGAGGAAAAAATGGAACGGCAGATACCGAAAATGCTGAACCTTGGCACCGTATGAACGCCAAAGGAAGCGGCGGTGGATTTAGGATCTCCGGAAATCACAGTAATATCCGGAGAGTCAAAGGTTCCCTGGAGTGCCTGCAGTATGGCAGAAAGCATGGCTTCATCACCGGCATTATTGAAGCCATAATAACCGGAAATGACGATTTTATAATTTGCCATATCTTTCTCCGAAAAACCTGGTCAGCCGGACCAGAATCATGACACCGATAAGAGCAGCAATCATGGATAGACTGCCTGCCGCCAGTCCATCAAGCCCGCGGATAAAACTCAGAACATAGGGGCTTCGCATATGGGCAAAGGTTTCTACCATGGAACCCTGACCAATGGTGACAGTCACAATGAGGAAATAGTGAAGAATCTGGGGCCATTTGCGATAAAGGGCAGTCATGGCCAAAAGGACGGCAGGATGGCCGAAAAGAAATTCCTTTTCTCTGGGCCTTGCATACATGACATTTTCAAGGAAGCGACGGAGTGCGATTTCAAAACCCGGCACCGGTGCCCCGTTATTGCCGCTTCTGCCGATGAATACATATCCCACCACTGCCAGAATGCCAAGGCCCACCAGAAGGCCAAGACGAATCTGGACACTGCAGAACTTCTTTACAAAGCGGATAAAATCCTTGTCAGAAGAAACGGTCTGCCCGAAGAAAGGAAATTTCTGGATATACACAATAGAAATCAACAGGAGCGGAAGTACAAAAGTCAGTTTCACACCGCGGAAAATCTGCATTTCCAAGAGGAAACGAATATCCCCCAGAAGACCGCTCACAAAAGCGGCACCTGCCAGGGAAAGAAGTCCAGCAATCCAGAGAATCAGCAGGGATTCTACTAAAAGTTTACCCCAGCCGATTTCGGCAAAGGCCTTATCCTTTCTTTTAAGGCAATAGTTCAGGAAAAGACTGACTACCACCACCGGTGTGCACACGGCAGCGCCAAGAGCCAAAAGCTGAAGGACCATAAGGGAGTGGAGCCCCCAGAATAATCCCTGAGTAACTGCCAGTCCAAGAATTTCAAGGACCCAAACATATCTGCCAAGAGGCGGGAAAAGAAGAAGCGCCGTCATAACCACAAGAGAAAGGGCGCCAGCCATGGCAATGCTCCGAAGAAGAGATGATGGGAAATAGGATTCCATGACAGAAGCTTTTCCTACGGTGAAGCCATGCCCTTCCAGTCGGGAAGATACATCGGCAATATAGGAAGCATTCGTCTCAGACAGAGTCATACCATCCAGAGGGAACTTGAAGGAAGGGAACAGATTCATGCGGATATTCCGTTCAATATCGGAAATATAATAGCGGGAAGCCGCTTCCTTCGGATCCAGTTTGATCAGTTCATCTTTGGACATGGCGTAGAGGCGGACTACCTGATAGTCCGAAGAAACTGCCATGTCAAGATTTCCGGACTGCTTTTCAAAACCAAGCTGGTTCTGTGCCTCGATGAGGGCAATCGGAATGTGGCGGCGGCTGAGTTCATGAGACAGATAGTTCACATACTCTTTATAACCAAGCACTTCCTTGCCCTGGAAAATAACGGCGCTCACCCGATCAGAAGCATCCAGCTTCTTCAGAAAAAGATCTACATAATCCTTCGTCACATGGGCTTCATTCCCGGGACGCAGTACCACATAGAACCCATGAGAAGCTGCATTTTTCACAGTTTCCGCATAAATGCCCAGTTCCATCTGCATAAACTTATTGTACACCGCATTGACTTCCAGCGTTTCCACGCCGTTCACATCAAAGGAGCGTACATCATCGCTGCTCATAAGAAGAGAAAGATATTCTTTCGTTTCCTTGAAATAGGCATTTCCTTCCGCATTCAGCATCGGCTGGATATAAATTTTGGAATCAGAGATTCCCTGTGCTGTGGGATTTCTGAATGCAAATTCACTGCCTCGATAAATGCGGAGGTAATCATGGTTTACCAGCTTTTCCGGTGTTTCATCATACACAGCCAGAGAAGTAACACCGCTTTTCCGGTACAACGAAAACAGCTCATCCGCTGATTTCTTTTCAACTGATGCGCTGTCAATTATATTGTAATAATCATATACATTTTCAACAGCAGTGGCAGATGATTCCACATGGCTCCGCTGCAGAGATATCATCCCTGCAGCGACTACGCCGATGAAAATCAGGACTGCCAGCACTTTAAAGGCGCTGCTCTGTATGGCCCTCATTCTATCCATCCTTTATTTTGCTTTGGCTTTAAATTTGTTCATCTTCAGGAAACCTTCAATGAACGGGTCAATATCGCCGTCCATGACTCCCTGAATATTGCCTGTTTCAACACCGGTGCGGTTATCCTTCACCAGCGTATAAGGCTGGAATACATAGGAGCGAATCTGGCTACCCCATTCAATAGCCTGCTGATCGCCTTCCAGCGCATTGACTTCCTGCTCATGTTTCTTCATTTCAAATTCATAGAGTTTGGCCCGAAGAAGGCGAAGGCACTGTTCCTTATTCTGGAACTGGGAGCGTTCATTCTGGCAGGCTGCCACGATACCTGTAGGAATGTGAGTCATGCGGACAGCAGAACTGGTCTTGTTGATATGCTGACCGCCGGCACCGCTGGAGCGATAGTAGTCTACCCGCACATCATCCATGTTAAGATCTACTTGCACGTCATCATCGATTTCAGGCATTACATCCACAGCGGAAAAAGAGGTATGACGGCGTTTAGCCGCATCAAAAGGAGAAATACGCACCAGGCGGTGCACTCCTTTTTCTGATTTCAGGAAACCATAGGCATACTTCCCTTTCACCATGTATTCAGCACTCTTAATGCCGGCTTCATCGCCGGGAAGCATATTCAGTTCTTCCAGCGCAAACCCTTCCGCCTCTGCCCATTTCATATACATGCGGATCAGCATTTCTGTCCAGTCCTGGGCTTCTGTGCCGCCGGCACCGGCATGGAAAGTAAGGATGGCGTTATTCTCATCATATTTACCGGAAAGGAGGAGTTCAATTTCCTTTTTATCCAGGATCTCTTTCACTTCATTGAGCTCTTTGGCGATTTCCGGCTCCATGGACTGGTCATCTTCTTCAATAGCCAGATCCAGGATATCCTTCAATCCTTCCGCCCGCTCAAAAAGTTTGGTATAGGTCTCATAGGCATCCTTTGCCTCAGTTGCTTCCTGAGAAATTCTGCGGGCCTTATCCGCATCATCCCAGAAAGTAGGATCACTCATCTGAACGTCGTAACTTCTGATACGTTCCTTCAGCTGAGGTAAGTCAAAGTGAATCCCTTATTTCTTTTTCATGATTCAGCAGTTCTGTTAAAGTTTTTTTCAAATCTTCCAGCATCTGAATAATCATCTCTCTTTCGTTGTAAAAAGTATGTAATAAATCAAAACATATCAGACTCAGTCATTCGACGAATTTTCGTCCACATAGTGGGCAGTAGCCCCTTTCAGATGGTCTTCTGCTTTCGGTGCTTCGGGAGCCTGCTGCGGTTCTTCCGGATCGGTAGCAAAACGGATCTGGATATGGTAGAGATAGAGCACAATAGTTTCCATCATGGCCTGCTGCATTTCTTCAAAAATATCATAGGCTTCTACTTTGTATTCCACAATGGGGTTTCTCTGTCCATAAGAACGAAGGCCTATCCCTTCTTTCAGCATATCCATGTCATCGAGATGTTCCATCCACTTGGAATCCACCACTTTCAGCATAACTGCTTTTTCCAGTTCCCTCATCATGGAGGAACCGATGGATTTTTCTCTGGATTCATAGGTTTCATGAGCAATGGTCTTGAGTTTGTCCTCTACCTCTTCACGGCTCATATCTTCAATTTCTTCCAGTTTGATTTCACCGGGGGCCAGGAAATATTTTTCGCTGTATTTCAGAAGCCCTGCAAAATCCCATTCTTCCGGATACAGCTTTGGATCTGCGTAGGTCTGCATGCCCTTCTCAATAATGGTATCCACCATGCGGAGTACCTGGTCCTTCATGTTTTCGCCTTCCAGAATTCGGCGGCGCTGTTCATAAACCACCTTTCTCTGCTGATTCATGACATCATCATATTCAAGGACATACTTTCGGATATCAAAGTTTCTGGCTTCTACTCTCTTCTGTGCTTTCTGGATGGCATTGGAAACCATGCGGCTGTTAATCGGTTCATCTTCATCAAGGCCCATTTTTTCCATAAACTTCTTGATATTGTCACCGCCGAAAATACGGAGCAGATCATCTTCCAGAGACAGGAAGAACTGACTGGAACCCGGGTCCCCCTGACGGCCTGCACGGCCGCGGAGCTGGTTATCAATACGGCGGCTTTCATGGCGCTCCGTCCCGAT
>UMAB01043155.1_pt1 | contig 11453 bp, 11 predicted proteins | sample 1963601 | NCBI WGS metagenome assembly UMAB01 (sample SAMEA4835905, study PRJEB28245) | human gut metagenome | biome: gut microbiome; material: fecal sample | place: Denmark | collected 2008 | reverse complement strand
TGAAATCCTGGAAACCCTGACGCGTCATTTTGTAGTGGATGAGCACTATACCTGTTTTGAGATATGTATAGTCCGAAGTATGTCTGCGGTGGTATTATGCGGGCCCTGAACCACAGGATAGAGCAAGGCCTGTTTCCGGTAACGGAACAAGCCCGTCTGAAGGCTGGTCTCGAGCAGGTGAAGTAGTCGGAAGCCTGTCATGATTATGGGGTGCTGCAAATGATGCTTTGAGACTCCGTGTCTTCTGTGGTGAATTTCAAATTATCTTCTGAACATTTACATTTACCATTAACCATTAGCTAACTCCATTTTTTGAAAACTTCAACAGGAAGGCTTCCCAAAGGGGCTTCCCAGATGGGGTATGTCGAAATTGGATGTTTACCTGTTTTCTCTGCTGTGTACCACCTTGGCCTCCCGAAAACGCAATTTCTGTGTATGTAGATACAAGGTCATTAAATTGTTAATTGTTTTAACGGTCACTCTCCCCTGCGCGCGTAAGAAAGGTGGATATAGGGGGAAGGGTGGTATTTAGTGAGAGATGTAACATTTTATTGTCCATCAATGAAATTAAAGTTTGGATGAACGCATCAGATAATAATAAACGCATAGCTAAAAACACGTTGTTCCTTTATTTTCGCCAAATTCTGATTATGGCAGTAAGTCTTTACACGGTACGTGTAGTGCTTGCCGCATTGGGAGAAGAAGATTATGGTATCTACAATGTAGTTGGTGGCTTCGTGGCCATGTTTAATATCCTTTCAGGTGCTTTGTCTGTAGCTATTAGCCGATTTATTACCTATGAGATGGGACAACCTGATGTAACTGTTAAAAGGTTGCAATGTATTTTCTCATCATCCCTTATTATACAGGTAGCGATGGGATTGATTATCTGTTTGCTGATAGGTACTTTTGGTGTATGGTTCGTTGAAAATAAAATGGTGATACCCGATGGACGTCTGAGCGTCACTCTCTATGTGTTGCTGTTCTCAACGTTTGCATTTTTTATTAATTTACTCAGTGTGCCTTATAACGCATTAATAATTGCCCATGAGCAAATGAAGGCATTTGCATACATTAGTATTGTAGAAGCAGTTTTGAAACTGTTAATAGCCTATTTGTTATTGGTCGCTTCAACCGACAAATTATTGCTCTATGCGCTTTGTATGGTGCTTGTTTCATTGATTGTTCGAAGTATCTATGCCATTTATTGTAAACGTCATTTTGTAGAATGTCGTTTTGCTTGGGGATTTGACAAGCAACTTTTATCGAAGATGTTTGCTTTTTCAGGATGGGCGTTTTTGGGAAACGGTTCTTTCGTTTTGAAAGAACACGGTGTAAATATTTTGCTAAATATCTTTTGTGGCCCTGTAGTGAATGCGGCAAGAGGTATTACTTCTCAAGTAACCAGTGCGGTCACCATGTTTGTATCTAACTTCATGCAAGCAGTCAATCCTCAGATAACAAAGTTTTATTCTTCGGGCAATTTGGATGAGATGCACCGTCTTATATTTAGAAGTTCACGCTTTTCATTTTATTTGATGTTACTGTTAGGACTTCCTCTGATGAAATGTATTGATTATGCACTTGGACTCTGGCTTGTTTCAGTCCCTGAGCACACGGCCCTTTTCATTCAGTTATTAATGGTATTTTGTTTGATGGACTGTTTGGTTCAACCGTTGATGACGGGTTTGTTAGCTGAGGGAAATATACGTGTGTACGAAATTGTATTGGTGGCGTTGAATATAAGTAACGTATTTTTTTCGTATGTGGCGCTTCGGATGGACTTTGCACCCGAAAGTGTTTATGTGGTTTCCATAGTGGTAGAGGTTGGTATTATGTGGTCACGTATCTGGTTGTCGGGAAAAGCCTATCGGCTGCCAGTCAAGCGTTATTGTATAGAGGTATTAGTCAATGCCGCTGTGGTAGCTACCTTGTCGGGTGTATTTGCCTGGTGGATTCAGCTGCCTATATCACATTCTTTTGTTCATTTTGTGATAGTGGCATTGTTGGTGCTAGTTTTTACTGGAGTTATGATATACTTGTTCGGCTTAAATCGTAGTGAACGGGTCTTTGTTGTTAATGCCTTTACGAAAATTTGGCATAGAATAGTTCTTAAAAGATAGTTTATGGAATTATTGTTATGCAAGCTGTGTTTCCAGTGAAATTTAGTATGTTCAACGGCATTTCTACAAAGTTATTCCAGAAGAGTCTCAAATGATAAAGATATTAGCAATGAAATTGAAAATTCACATACAATTATGTCATTAAAACGAAAATTGAAGGGAATGGCAAAGTTCATTCTCAATAACATTCCAGCTCGCAAGTTCGAGGTTAAAGTAATAAATCTTGCACCTAATGAATTGTTGAAAGGACGTGTAGCTCTCATAACGGGGGGGACAAGTGGAATAGGTTTCCATATGGCGCAGGCTTTTTTGCGGAGTGGTGCCGTTGTTGTGATTACAGGGCGTAGTGAAGAACGCTTGCAACGTGCTTGTGCAGAATTGAACGTTGATGGGCAGTATAAAGGGCGTTTGTTTAGCTTGGTGATGGACAATATGTGCGTTGATTCGTTTCAAGAACGGTTTCAGATGGCTTTAAATCAAGTGAGAACCAGTGGATTTTCGTGTATCGATATTTTGGTAAACAATGCAGGCGTATTGGGTGCATCGATGCCCAATGCTGTGGCGGAGGACTTCGATAAGGTGATAGCTACTAATCTGAAAGGAGTATTCTTCTTGTCACAGTTGTTTGGTAGATATCTTAAAGAAAACAAGATATGTGGAAATATTTTAAACGTAGGTTCATCTTCTTGTCTTCGACCTGCCGTTTCAGCCTATACACTTTCTAAATGGGGAATACGTGGTATGACTTTGGGATTAGCAAAAGCTCTTGCCCCCTATGGTATCACAGTCAACGGCATTGCTCCCGGACCAACGGCTACGCCAATGCTGGTAGGTGATGACTTGAATAGAGTAACATTAAACAGTAATCCGATAGGGCGATATGCTTTGCCGGAAGAAATTGCCAATATGGCAGTAGTGTTGGTTAGTTCGATGGGACAGTCAATAGTGGGTGATATGGTTTATATGACAGGAGGTGCCGGCATTGTAACTTATGACGATATAGAATATTCATTTTGATTAATAGCTATTTTTATGGAAGGAAAATACTACACAAGCGAGCGTAGCTTGCAGATACTTATCTCTTTATTGAAACAGCATAAAATAAAAAAATGTGTATTATCACCAGGGACTACTAACTTGTCGCTAGTAGCGAGTTTACAACAAGATCCTTGGTTTGAGTGTTACTCCTCAGTTGACGAGCGAAGTGCTGCATACATAGCTTGTGGTATGGCTGCTGAAAGTGGGGAAGCAGTCATGTTAAGCTGTACCGGTGCTACTGCCTCTCGTAATTATATACCCGGTTTGACCGAGGCTTATTATCGTAAATTGCCTGTACTAGCAGTAACTAGTTCACAGTCTATCAGTCGCATTGGTCACCACATTGCTCAGGTTATTGACCGACGTTCAATTCAGAACGATATTGCCTTATTGAGCGAGCATATTCCTGTTACAGATAGCGATGACGATGTATGGAGTAATACCGTAAAGATAAACCGTGCCTTGTTAGAATTATACCATCGAGGTGGAGGTCCAGTGCACTTAAATGTAGAGACAACTTATAGTCGAGATTATTCGGTGAAGGAGTTGCCAAAGGCACGCTTGATTAACAGAGTGATGCTTGGTGACACTTTCCCTTCTTTGCCTCAAGGACGTATAGCTATTTTTATTGGTGCACACCGAAAGTTCACGGAAGCTGAAACATCAGCTCTTGATGCTTTCTGTGCAGTTCACGATGCTGTGGCGTTTGTAGATCATACAAGTGGATATAAAGGGAAGTTTCGGGTGCCGTTATCGTTACTTACGTCTCAGGAAAAGGACTACTGCACCTTGAATGAGATGGATTTATTGATACATATAGGTGAAGTGTCTGGTAGTTACATTAGCATGCGTCCAAAATCTGTGTGGCGTGTTAATCCCGATGGAGAGCTGCGTGACTCTTATCGGAGGTTAACATGCGTATTCGAAATGAGCGAGCAGGTATTTTTTGAGTACTATGCTAATTCTTCTTCTGAGACAAAACACGCCTATCTTGATACTTGCTTGAAAGAACTTGAAGACACTTGGGCTAAAGTCCCTGATTCACTTACTTTTTCCAACGTTTGGATAGCTCAGCAAACGGCGCATCGACTGCCAGAGGGCAGTGTACTCTTTCTTGGCATACTGAATACGCTTCGTGCATGGAACTATTTTGATATTCCTCTATCAGTTTATGGCTATGCTAACACTGGTGGTTTTGGAATTGATGGTTATATTTCTTCATTTATTGGTGCTTCATTGGCTCACCCTGACAAACTTTATTTCTGTGTTGCTGGTGATCTTGCATTCTTTTACGACATGAATGTGTTGGGGAATCGACATGTAGGTAAAAATGTCCGTATTTTGTTAGTAAATAACGGTAGAGGAACTGAATTTAGAAATTATATTCATCCCGGTTCTGCCTTTGGAAGTGAAGCAGATAGCTTTATTGCTGCTGGAGGACATTATGGAAACCAATCACATAACTTGGTGAAACATTATGCGGAAGACTTAGGGTATGAATACCTTAAGGCAGAAAGTAAAGAAGAATACCATAACAATATCGATAGATTTCTTACTCCAGAAATAATGGATAAGCCTATTTTGTTTGAAGTGTTTACGAATAGTGAGGATGAAAGTGAAGCGATACGGATGATTAGAAACTTGAATATGTCTACTGTTGGCATATTAAAGGATGTTGCAAAAAAAACATTATCAGGAAAAGGTAAGAATTTTGTAAAAAAAATTATAAATAAGTGATATGAAGGTTGGAATTGCTACAAGGCCTTTGCTGGCAAACTATGGAGGAATCCTTCAGAATTTTGCATTACAACAGGCTTTAAGGAAACTAGGACATGATCCTATAACAATTGATTTTATTCCTCAATATACAGTCTATAGATACATACGTTCGCTTTGTAAAACGCTTATATTATGGTTTATTCCGTGGAAAAGGCGCCCTTTTGTATCTTATAGTACAATGGCCGATAGAAATAATGATGTAGATTCGTTTTGCCGTAAATATATAGTTTTGACAAACAAGGTACATTGTTATAAAAATGACTTGGTTGATATATATAATATGGATGCTGTTATTACAGGAAGCGATCAAGTTTGGCGAGCTAAATATAATTTGTATCCTGGACATCTTGAAGATATGTATTTAAAATTTGTACATAAAGAGAATGTAAAGAAGTTGGCTTATGCGGCTTCATTTGGAATAGATGAATGGGATTATCAATCAGATATGACTATTCGTTGTTCTAATCTAGCTAAGAGATTTATAGGGATATCAGTACGTGAAAAATCAGGTGTTGAATTGTGTGATAAATATTTACACGTAAGGGCTGTAACTGTTTTAGATCCTACTTTACTGTTAGAACGAGAGGATTATGAGGCTGTATGCAGAAAAATTCCACGTGATACATCACGGTTTATAGCTGCTTATATCTTGGATTTATCGCTTTCTAAACGGCAACTTGTAGAAAAAATAGCCAATGAAAAAGGATTATCTGTTAAATATTTTAGCGCTCACCACAATATAAAACTGTCTATAGAAGAATGGATTGCCATGTTTCGTGATTCAGATTATATTGTAACTGATTCTTTTCATGGAACTGTGTTCTCTATTATTTTTAACAAACCATTTATGGCAATAGGTAATGAAGGAAGAGGATTAGCTCGTTTTCATTCGTTATTGGATATGTTTGGATTACAAGATAGGATTTGTGTCAGAGATAAAGTACAGCATGTGCAAAAAGAGATTGATTGGAGTGTTGTTAACGAAAAAAGGAAATTAATGCAAACTCATTCGTTCGATTTTTTACGTCTTTTAAATGATTAGAAAGAAATATGAAAGAGATTGTTACTAATGCTGATGACTTTGGTAAATCACATGAGGTTAATTTAGGGATTGTTGAAGGATTTAGGAGAGGATTATTGACTCGAACAACTTTAATGGTGAATATGCCATATGCAGATGAAGCTGTAACTTTAGCTAAAAATAATGGTTTTGAAACCAAAATAGGATTACATTTAAATTTGACAGAGGGGGAAAGCTTGACTACAAATATTCGTGGTATTTCATGGTTGTACAAAGAGAATGGAATGACAGATAATATTATCCCATATTTGCGTTCACATTGGAATATCTCCTCCAAAGACAAATCTTCTATTTTGAAAGAGATGGAAGCTCAAATTCTTAAATATAAGTCATATAATTTACCTTCGAATCATATAGATTCTCATCAACATGTACATAATGAATACTTAATATGTAAAATGCTTTGTAGATTAGCTGCTGATTATCATTTTACAAGTATGCGGATTGCGCGTAATTTGATGCCTTTAGATAGTATAAAGCAGAGGTTAAAGTGGGGATATAAAAAAATAATTAACCACATGATTCAAAGTAAATTTGTTAGTACTGATTTTTTTGGATCCTATGAAGATTATAAATGTTATTATAAAGATAATGGTAGTGTGGAAATAATGCTTCATCCTTTTATGGATAAGGGTGTCTTGTTTGATGTTGTTGATGGACATTTTATATCAATGGATCATTATAGATTGTAGTAATGGTTGAATATATTTATTGGGATTTTAAAAATACCCCTGTAACTATAGAACAATATAGGTCGTTTTTGACTGAATATTATGGTGATAGTGCGAATTCTCGTTATGAAAGAGCAATGTGGTATCATCAAAGAGGTAATTATCAGGTATTGTTAGCATTAGAAAATGGTTGTATTATAGGGCAATCTTGTGTATATAAAGTTTATGCTATTGTTAATGGGAAGAAGGAAGATTTTTGGTGGGGTGTAGATGCTTTTGTACTTCCAGCTGCCAGAGGAAAAGGTGTAGGAAAAAAATTACAGAAAAAACTTCATGAAGATTTCTTTTATTTCTCTTCTTTATGGTATTCTAAAACAAATGGTTTTATAAAACGTAAATGTGGTGCATGGGAACTTGTTAAGGTTCCATTTAATTATTATCCGGTTTGCTCTTTCTTATCTGTAGTTTTGCGTGTATTTATAAAACGAGTATTGCATCACAAAATGTTTGTTCCTATAACATATAAAGATAAATATTTTATATTGAATAATTTTTTCGCTTCTAGGAATAAATGGATGGTGAAAGATGTATGTTTATCTGAACAAATGGATGAACTAATGCCATTGGTAAATGATTCTTTGAAAAAGCATGATTTTTATGTTATTCGGGATAAGGATTATCTTATTTGGAAATACTTGAAAAATCCTACTATTGGTGAATATAAAACATTATTTTTTTATTCCCTGATTAATCCAGATGAATTGCAGGGGGCTGTTATTTTTTCTACCCCATATATAAAAACAACATTTTCTATTCCGTTAAAAGTATTTACGATATTGGATTGTTTTGTCCTTCCTGGAAGTAGGTTGTCAAAATATCGTATCCTATTGGAAACAATTCGTTATTATCATCAATTGGGTATTGCAATGGATGGTGTCTTGACCTTGGGTAATTTTTCATATTTCCCATTTATACGATATCCTTGGAGTGGAACAGCCTTGTTGACTAATTATGTAAAAAAAACTAAGATTGAAAATCCTTATCTGTCATACTCAGATCAGGATATGGAACAAATGATATTATAGGGTTATGACTTTTTTCTTGAGCCTTTTATATTCTCTTTGGTGCACTGATAGGTTGAGTTATGTTTATACACATTCAAACGCTCCGAAAAATTTCATATCTTATTTTGTATTATTTACTCCTTTGTGGGTGGTGTGGTTAATACTTTGTGGGGGACAATATGGTGTCGGGACAGATTATTTTACCTATTATAGAATTTTTGACAATATTGATGTTGAATTCTATTATTCTAAAGGTGAATGGTTATTTGCAAGCATTGTTGAATTCTTTAGAGGATTGGGTATGCCTCCTCAAGGATTGTTTTTTGTATTTTATTTTTTAAATTTCTTTTTTTTGTTCAAAATAGCTTATAGTATTAAGGAACGAACACTTTTCATTTTTATTTTATTATTTATTTGTTTATCTAATGTATTCAATAATCAATTAAATGGTTTGCGACAATACTGTGCGGTATATATCGTGACATACGCAATATTAAGCTTTCATAATAAAAAGTCATATCTTCGATATGCGTTATTAATTCTGATTGCGAGTGGACTTCATTTTTCAGCATATATTATGCTTCCTTATGTGTTGATTTTGAGATTTGTAAAATTGGGTAAATGGATAAGTTTTATTTTATTAATAACTGGATTCGTTTTTTCAATAATAGGCTCTTCGTCTTTTATTTTAAACGTATTTTCTAATTTTATACCCAAATTATATACTGATGGATATATTGGTGGAGAATATGATACAACCGTAGGTTTTGAAAAGAGCATTACAAAACTAATTTTTATACCATTATATATTTTAGCAATTTTTTCCTCAAGAACTAATTGGGAGAAGAATGATTTACGTTTCTTTTCTATTGGAATAATAGCATATTCCATAAGGCTGTTTTTTATGGAGAATATCATATTCAATAGATTAGGTTACTATTTTCTGATAGTTTCGATTCTTCCGATATATGTGTATATAAAATCACTTTATCTTTCAAAAAAGAGAATACTTTCATATATCCTAATGAGTGTATTTTTAGCTTTTTACTTCTTGAAAACAGCTATACTTGCTCGAGGTGAGTATCTGTATCAATCGATTTATTTTAAATAACATGATTGAAATAAGTGTAATTTTACCATCTTATAAGCCTGGAGGGTATATATTAGATTGTTTGGATTCCTTGATGCGCCAAACATTGGATACTTCACTTTTTGAAGTAATAATAGTGCTTAACGGTCCTAAAGAACCTTATTGGTCTATACTTTCTTCATACTGTTCTAAATATAAAAATATAAAGATGTATTATGAAGAAATTGCAGGGGTATCAAATGCCCGTAATACAGGATTGGAAGTATCTATGGGGGAGTATATTGCTTTTATAGATGATGATGATATTGTGTCTCCTTCTTATTTGAGTTCTCTTTGGAAATCTGCTGCAAAGGATACAATAAGTATAAGTAATGTTTATAGTTTTGTTAACTCCATAGATGAGAAAAGGGATAATTTTTTTGTTTGTGGTCAATTAAGGAGCATGAAACAAAACGATAATGGTAAAAGAAAATCTTTCTTTTATTATCGTTCTTTTTTTGCATTTCCCGTAGCAAAATTAATTCATCGTGACATTATTGGTAATCATCGTTTTGATACTCGTTTTGCCAATGGCGAAGACGCATTATTTATTACATCAATTACGGATAATTTGTCTAAGGTTACTTTTTCCCTTGATGATGCTATATATTATGTACGAGAACGTGTTGGTTCAGCCAGTCGAAAGAAAATATCTAAATCGAAAATTCTGTTTGATTCTTATCTTCTAATAAAAGAATATATCTGGATTTATTTGAAACATCCTTTTAAGTATAGTTTCTGGTTGTTTGCTTCAAGAATACCTGGGGTGTTGAAAGGCGCTTATTTTTTGTCAAAGAATATTTGATAAGTCTATATTATAGACTTCTATTTATTTTTATGCTTCCTTCAAATCTTATTTCAACTATTGTTGCTGGGTTGTATAAGAACTTAACCAATTAAGGATGTATGCTTTATTTATGTTTGTATATATTCTTTGATGAGAGTATAAAAATGATGAGTTTGGGATTTTATTTTAATTCTTTATAGTGCTAATTATAAACCTCTGATACTTCGTTTTGATTTTAAAAGTAGATATAAACTGTCTATAATTTGATATCTCATTGGTTATTCTCAGTATGATATAACTGTTTTATATTATGAAAAAGAAAGTGCTATTTATTTCATCACGTCCTATTTATCCGATTATTGGCGGAGATCAAATTAGAACAGCTCAGCAATTAAATTTTCTTTTGCAAAAATATGATGTGGATGTAATTTATCAGAGTCCTGTTAAAGAAGATAAGTTATTTCAATATTATGAACCAGCTGTGAAACATGCTGTTTGCTTTCGAGTCCCTAAATGGTTATGTTATTTACAGACCTTACGTTTCTTATTTAATAAATTGCCCTTGCAGGTAAATTATTATTATAACATGGAAATGCAGAAATATATAGAATTGTGTATACAGAATTATGATATCGTCTTTTGTAATAATATAAGAACTGCGGAATATGTGAAAGATAATAATGACATTGTAAAAATTATTGATTTTGTGGACGCGATTTCAATGAATTATGATAAGGCAAGAAAAAAGGCTCATGGATTAAAAAAAATCATTTATGGGATAGATTATAAAAGGTGTCGGGAGTATGAACAACAGGTTTTGAAAATGTTTCATCGTTGTGCTATTATTTCAGAAGTTGATAGAAATTATATATTAAGAAATGGAAAAAGAAATTTATGTAATAGGGAATAAAGTAGAAATTCCTGATGACATACTAATCTCTAAACATGAAACTGATGGAGTATTGTTATTTGTCGGGAAAATGAATTATGAACCTAATGTGGTTGCTGTTACATGGTTTGCAGAACGTGTATTTCCAAAACTACTTGTAACTTATCCAAATTTGCAGTTTCAAATTGTAGGAGCTCATCCTGAGAAAAGAATTCAAAGGTTATCGGATACTTCCAATATACAGGTTACAGGTTTTGTAGCTTCGATAGAACCATATTTTCAACGTGCTACAATTGTAGTTGCACCGATGTTGACTGGAGCGGGTATTCAGAATAAAATTATACAAGCAATGTCTTACAGTTGTTGTGTAGTTACTACTCCTATTGGTGCGGAGGGATTGACTATTAGTCATAATGAGATAGCAATTTGGGGGGATGAAGAAAAAATGGTGGATGGGATAAGAATGTTATTATCAAATCGAGAACAGCGTGTAGCTATGGGAAAGGCTGCTAGGCAATATGTAATAGCTAATTTATCTCCCAATGTTATAGCCAAACAGTTTTGGAATTTTTTAGAAGGTTAGTGCTTGCTTTGAATTGCAAGGATAGGTTTAGCCAAATCGGTATTTGTTTGTTGATAATTATTGGCTTATATTCTAAGTTTGATGTGATGACTTAAATATAAAATACTATAAAAAACAGATAAATCAAAGATGGAGAATAATTAATTTTGTGAACCGAATGAATAATAGCTTATATATATCTTTTCTACAGGTTTTTGGCATTTTATTAGTTGTGATAGGTCACAGCCGTTACGGTGCTTATATTGATCCATGGTGGTATACTTGGATTTATTCTTTTCATATGCCATTATTTATGTTTATCTCTGGCTA
>UMAB01002528.1_pt1 | contig 11520 bp, 8 predicted proteins | sample 1963601 | NCBI WGS metagenome assembly UMAB01 (sample SAMEA4835905, study PRJEB28245) | human gut metagenome | biome: gut microbiome; material: fecal sample | place: Denmark | collected 2008 | reverse complement strand
GTATTCGCCCTGATATTCACCTCGGGCGAGCTCAGCATCCCGGCCATCATCGGCTTCATCGCCCTCTTCGGTATCGCCACCCGAAACGGTATGCTGCTGATCAACCGCTACAACCACCTGCACACCGAGGAGCACCTCTCCGTACGCGAGTGCATCCTCCAGGGCTCCCTGGACCGCCTCAACCCCATCCTGATGACGGCCCTCTCGTCGGCCCTCGCCATGATTCCACTGGCCATCAACGGAGACCTGCCCGGCAACGAGATCCAGAGCCCCATGGCCAAGGTTATCCTCGGAGGACTGCTCACCTCTACACTGCTCAACGGCTTCATCGTGCCGATAGTCTATGACTGGATGCACCGCCGCGAGCGCAGGGCCGAGAACATTGAACAAGCTTAGAATTAATCCGATATATCTTATGAAAATATTTTACAGCATACTACCGTTTCTGACCGCCGCAGTGCTGGGCCTTTCCGCCATGCCCAGCGGCAGCCTCAGGGCCCAGAGCATGGAGAGCATCGACTCGGTGCTGGCCGCAGTGGAGAGGAACAACCTTCAGCTCCGCGCCCTCCAGCAGAACAACGAGGCCTCCCGGCTCGAGATTCAGGCCCAGAACAACCTCCAGCAGGACCTCTCCGTATCCTACAGCCCCTTCTTCACCCGCGGCTATGACGGAGTCGCCAGCTCCGAGCTCGTAGTCTCCATGGGCTTCGACTTCCCCTCGCAGTACATCTCGAGGGGCAAGTCCGGCAAGCTCCAGAACGAGGCCCTCGACATGCAGTACGCCCTCCAGCGCAGGGACATCCTCCTGCAGGCCCAGCTCCTGTGCCTCGACCTCGTCCGGCTCAATCAGGAAAAAGAGCTGTTAGATACGAGAATGGCCAATGCCGACGAGCTCCTCGCCCTGATGGAGAAACGCTTCTCCGAGGGAGGCGCCAATGTCATAGAGGTCAATAAGGTGAAAATGGAGCGGATGAACGTCCGCACCCTCGCGGCCCAGAACGAGGCTGCACGGCAGAATACTCTCCAGACCCTCAGGGCCATGAACGGCAATATCCCCGTGGAACTGCTGGCCGCCGAGTATCCTGAAGTAGCGGAGGTCGTAAACTACGATGAGTTCTACGCCGAGGTGATGGCCACCGACGCCGGCATCCTCTCCGCAGAGGCCTCCGTAGACGCCGCCGCCCAGGAGATCAAGGTCAACAGGCAGAACTGGCTGCCCAAATTCGAGGTCGGCTACCGCCGCAACACCGCCATGAAGGAGGCCTCCAACGGCTTCCTTGTCGGAGCCTCCCTGCCCCTGTTCTCCTCCCGCAACAAGACCAAGATCGCCGAGGCCCGCCACACTGCCGCCCAAAGCGAGCTCGAGAACGCCCGCCTGCAGGCCGAGACCCAGCTCCAGTCCCGCTACAACGAGCTGCAGCAGATTCACTCAGCCGTCCAGACCTACGACGTGCCCCTGATGCACAGCACCCTCGACGCCCTCAAGTCCGCCGTCCTCGCCGGCCAGATGTCCGTCATCGACTACTACGTCGAGGCCGACAACGTCTACGGCAACATCTCCACCTACCTCCTCTTAGAGAACCAGTACCGCAAACTGCTGGCGGAGGTTTACAAGAACAGGCTGTAGCCCCTTCGGCTACACTGCCCGCTCACACGCATATCCGCTGTCGGGGCTTCGGCTCCGGCGGCGGATTTTGTTTTCAGGATTCGCAAAAACAAGATGTAACCGATACGTTTCAGAGATATTTGTTCAATTCTTCCACCAGCAGGTGCACGGTGGTAGAGGACTCTTCCAGGGCAGGATTGCCATGCGACATTTCTGCAAGGACGGCAGAAGCATTTTTGATGGCCTGCGGTTGCATATGAAGCAAGCGGTTGTACATGATAGCTCCAAACCCCTCAGTCTTGGAATAGGGTATTCCCATAAGTCTTGACAGCATATCAGGATAGCTGTTTCTGTGCAATGTCCCTTTGTAGAGATTAAAGTGCAGCAGGAACCAATATTCAAACGCCTGGTTGCTGTAAGCCACCCTGAATCCATTTCTTTCTGCCAAGGCGATGGCATCGTTGAAATCCTTTGCAGGAAAATCGTCTTTGTCAAACACCACCCAGCATTGGTCATAAGTCCGCTTCTTCTTTTGTTCAGAGTCACGGATGCTGATGGCCTTACTCACAAGGCTGGTCGTGTTCATGGCCTGTCCGATCGCCTTTACCGTAGCGGCTGTCATCCTGAAGGCTCTGAAATAATCCGGTTCCGTGCGGACTCCCTCACATACAATGAGAAATGACTGCTTTACTTCCCTCATGCTTTGGCGGCGTACCAATGAAGCAGAACGATGACTTTTCTTATAGACCTTCCTCATGGTCATCCCTCCGCCGTAAAAATTGTTTCCATATCACCGATAATGGGCGTAGCTCCGAATTTCCCTTGCAGATAATCCCGCTCGAAAGGAGAACTGCCACGCACTTTATATTCGGCCAGCGAATAAGCCTCGGTCGCCCCGAAATTATCCTTTTGGGTGAACCATACCTGGTCCCTGCGGAACAGACCCGCACTGAGCAGGAATGTATCATGGGTGGTAAACAGCAGCTGCGCTCCTTTTGGATTAGTTTCGGCTGAGTTGAAAAGCGTGACAATCTTGCGCACAAGCAGTGGATGGAGTTTAGAATCAAGTTCATCCACCACCAGACGTTTGCCGTTGTCAAGTGCGTCTATGATAGGGTATGCCAGGGAAAAGTATTTGATGGTTCCCTCGGATTCGTTTCCGCTAAACGAAAAGGCTACGTCATTGGTCTCTCTTCCCTCATCATCGTACTGGCGATGGCTGCTCACAATGCGGTTACCAATCTTTGTTATGTTCTCTATGCCCAAATCAGCATACTTAGCGAAGCGGACTATTCGCTCACGCATCTTTTCATCGTCCAGATGCCGTATAGCCTGCAACCACATTTTGTCGTCCTCACTACAGAACAGGACCTGCGTATCACTTAGCCAATGAAGGATATCCACGGCCGTAGTTTCATTGAACTGAGCCGCAGTGGAAAGAAGGAGTGCATTGTCGCGCACCATCTTCCTATTGACCAAGTCCTGCATCAACGGGCTTTTGGCGTGCACGGTAACACCTGTCTCTTCCCTATAGAATATCTCCACCTCTTTGGATCTTTTTCTGTTCATGCGGCGGTAAAGCCATTCGGCATGCACTGCTTTTCCCCCCACTTCAAAACCATACCTATACAGGTATTCACCGACGGTGAAAGTAGCTTTCATCGTGGTCGGTTCCTGGACTGTGGAAGCGTTCAGGCGGAAATTCTCCACATCTATGCTTTCACCCGCCTGGCCGTTCTTAAATGAGTTCATAATAAAACTTTTGTAGAAAGCAATGGCTTTCAAGACATTAGTTTTACCAGACGCATTGGCCCCATAAATTACCGCACTACGGACCAAGGCCAAACCCATATCTGAAATCCGAATAACATCATTGGGCTCGGAAAGGGATTCCTTTAGTGTGGTAGCCACAAAGGATAATTTCAGATCATCCTTTATAGAGAGGAAATTTTTGACACAAAACTCAAGAAGCATGCATTTAACCTTAATATTTGTTAATTTTCTGCAAATATATGAGTTTTCTTCTGCATTTTAATAAAGAAAAGACAGAAAAGAACGGCAAAGTGACACTGGGCTCAATAAAAAAACATATCCCCCTCAACCCGCCCCCATCTGCGGGCCATGAGATCCCGGGGACGGATGAGGAAATAGTACATCCCGCAATCGTAGAAGCGCAGCCCCCAACGGTCATCCTCGTCTATCTGCAACAGCGACAGACAGCCCGGATGGGCCTGGCGCACCTCCTCCTGATAAGGCTCGCCAAGCAGGATGTGGCCGTCCCCGCGCGGAGACTCCGCCCTGGCGAACAGCATCTCCTCCGCCGGTCTGAAAACGCTCTCGTCCGTTCCCTCCCAGCACAGATCATACGGGCGCAGCCCCTCCTCCCGCTCAGTGTACAGCACCGCCGGAGAATCATGGTAATCTAAGGGAGAGCCGTCATCCCCCAGAAAATAGTCTAGCGGTGCGAAGAAGTACAGCATCCCCCTGTGCGGCAGCAGCCCCTCCGGATCCAGCCCCGCAATATCCGCACACCTGATCTGGCACACGAACGTCAACGGCTCCGGATACCTGCCGCCGTCCTCATCCTCCACCTCAATACAGGGATAAGCCATCCCCTCCGGCATATCGGGGGCACCCCACCAGTGGCTGCGGCAGGTGAGGTCCCTGTCCGTTGGCCTTATTGTAATCTTTATTGCCATAACTATTATTCGTCAACCATTTCCACAAAACTACGCATTTTATTTCAAATCTTCCATAACGCACTCCTTGAAATACCGGCACTTGTCGTACCAGCAGCTGTGGTACGCCCCGAGCATCAGGGTCCTGAGTCCCATGAACCCATTCTGATAGTCATTGCCGACTCTCGGCCTGAAAAAATACCGTTGCTCCATAACGTTGCAAAGTACGGCTGTCATACCAAAGAGTAGGTACGGTTCTTATTGGCCCCGTGCGGAACAATGAGGCCGGCATCGACGAGTCTGCGCAAGTAGATTTTAGCGCTGGAGACACTGACTCCCAGCGTTTGTGCTACGGAGGCTGTACTTGAGTGAGGATTCTGTCTTAAATAAAGCAGTATTTCGCACAATTTGTCGACATTTCCAGCGTTTATCGATAATTTATCGACAATCTGTGACTTTATCGACAATTTATCGGCATCTGCAACAGTATATCCACTTACATATTTTCCTGAGTCTCCGACCACATTCAGTTCATCTTTTGTCTCATAGAGCCCAAGCATCGCATCTACATCCTGCTCATTGCCTCCGTTACACAACTTCAAAATTACCCTGTCCACATCTTCCGCTTCCATAATCTCAGCTGCAGTGTGAAAAACTTTCTCCCACACATTGCAGATACTGCACAGACCACTACCTGCTCTTTCTCCAAGATTTACCATTGAGAATATCTTCAGCATAATTCCATTCCTCGGATCTGAAACCCCTCCCTCCATTGCAACTTCCTTGGCGACACGCATCCTTCCAGGATTAGCGAATGTGAAACCGTCTTTGCCCTTTGTAACAACAAGTCCCCTGCGTCCATAAAAATCAGCATGGACACAAGCATTGGTAAGAGCCTCTCTGATTATTTTATGAACGGGCGTATCATCCACACGCTGAGAGCCTTTCAGCACGAATGGTACTTTGAGGCCAGATGTCAGCTTCGGAATGACTTTCGACACAAAATCAAACACATTTCCGCTCCAATCTCCTGACGAGGACACTATACGATCAGTCCAGCGCGTAGAGGCGACCTGACGGTTCTCCTGATAATCGAGGAAATATTGAGGGAACTCCCTCAGGATCTCATACTCATAGCCGAAAATAAGCAACCCGGCAGCCGTAGGATGATACGTTCCGCCTTCCGACAGGCCGACTGCGCCGATACGGCGCAGGAAAATCTCGTCATCCAAAGCATTCCACACATGTCCTGTATGCGAATCCTTGAACATCTGCCGGTACGCCCTCACGGTTTCCTGACAAAACACGCTCAGATCCATCTCTTGCAGAACTTTCGCATCCTGTGGAACAAGAGCGGCATCGCGGAACATAGCGGATACCTCTTCCAATGTGCAGTGACAGTCTCCCTCTCCATTCCGCCTATAACTGCCGGAGCGTGGATCCATGCCGCAGTATACCGGACGTGACGTGCGGTCTGCCCGCGGCACATCCATCACTATGACGTCCTTTCCTTCTATTTTTTCAATTCTCAACAACCCGTCTGTAAGTAGATTGACACTTACCTTCTGACGATTGTTGAGCAAATTCCACAAATCTGTTTTTAATTTGAAGGCATCGTGCACCCCTACAATCTCTATCGTATGGTCCGTTCTTTCCCTTGCTCCGAGAACAATACTGCCTCCATCCGTATTGGCAAATGCCGAATACGTCTCCCACAACGACTCTGGAATACCTCCACGGGCACTTTTTACCTCCAGGCGGCCATCTTCGTGCATCTTCTCCAAGTTCTGTAATTCGAGTAAATTTTCCATAATACGACAAAGATAAGTATTCTATTTCTGTCAGGCCGTCACGAAAGGTAAAAACTTCGTATATTCGCGCGATTAATTCGACACGGTATGGAACTACAGGAATTCTTGGATTACGTCAGGACGGGGAAGGCGCCGCACACCCCTGATATATACGAGTTTATGGGCAGAATGAGCGGTGAGGCACGTTTCTGGAAGAATATCACGGTCGGAAAGAATGTGGTCATCGGGGACGTCCCGGCAAAATCATCAAGAAAATAGAACAGCTGTGGTAAGGACAATGAAAATATTGCTGACAGCCCTGCTGATTGCCGCGTCCACGGCCATGCAGGCGCAGGAGCGCAGGCGGTCCCTCGGCCCGTACACGATGTACGAGCAGATCGTCTATCAGGCCAAGCAGGAGCGCATCATGGAATGGCTGGCAGACGACATGAGCGAAGGGCGGGCCACCGGGACAAATGCTGGAATGTCCGCAGCGCGGTTCATCGAGGTACTCTACCGGCAATACGGCCTGGAACCCCTCTTCGGCGGCAGCTTCTACCAGCCGTTCATCGCCGACAGCCTGAGCGGCACCCGCGGACGCAATGTGGTCGGGATAGTACGCAGCGCCGTACCTTCGGATGAATACGTGCTCATATCGGCCCACTACGACCACCTCGGCATCCTCAACGGCAACGTCTACAACGGCGCCGACGACAACGCATCCGGAGTGACCGTCCTGCTCAACCTCGCCGACATGTTCGGCACCATGAAAAAGACCAGAACCGGCCCGGACAAGAACATCATCTTCGCCGCCCTCGACGCCAAGGAACTCAACATGGCCGGCTCCAAGGCCCTTGTCGGCAGGCTGCAGGAGAGAGAAATGACCGACAGCATCCTCTGCGCCATCAACATCGACCAGATAGGCACAGTCCTCGAGCCTGTCCACGAGGCCGACACTAACTTCGTGATCGTCCTCGGCGAGCAGACCCTGCGAAAGGAGAGCCGCGGCCTCATCGACATGTGCAACCGCTACTACAACATCGGCTTAGACATCGACCACACCTTCTACGGCAGCAAGAACTTCACCGAGCTCTTCTACCAGCTCTCCGACCAGATCGTCTTCCACCGGGCCGGCATCCCCGCCCTGGTCTTCACCTCCGGCTTCCACCGCCACACCTACAAGACCACCGACGACCCGGACATCATCTCCTACCCCGTCATGAAGAAGCGCACACTGCTCATCTTCTACCTCACCATGATGCTGTAGTCTGCACCGATATTCAAATGCCGTCTTTACAAAAGCAGAAAACCTCGTAGTGCTTTCAAATATTATCGTTAGATTTGCACTATAAACGACTGGCAGCATAGAACGGCAAAAAATGATAACTAAAGACAACATAAAAAAATTACTCTCTGTTCTGCATTTTGAACAGGAAGACGATGTTTTCACAAAATCCTATGAAAGTGTTGGGCTACCATTGAAAGTTGATGTAAGGAACGAGCATTTTCATTACAAGGAGATAGGTATAACTGTCGGTCGTGAGACAACGAGTAATTTTTCTGAACCAGAAAATTTTGTTGTGTTCGAGTGCATTGATCGTTTGCTTTCAATGGGATACAAACCTGAGCATATAGAGCTTGAACCTGCATGGAAGTTAGGACATACACAAAAGGGCGGCTACGCAGACATTTGGGTGCGGACACACTCTAGTCTTTCTGGCGAAATGGCGGCGGACAAGGAGTCCTTGCTAATTATTGAGTGTAAGAAATCTGATGAATTTGATGGTGCTTGGCGGGATACTCTCGAAGACGGCGCCCAGTTGTTCAGCTATTTTCAGCAAGAGCAGGCAACGAAGTTCCTTTGCCTTTACACATCCGATTTTGATGGGGAAAAGATAAAGCCCACATACTACCTGATAAATGTGCAGGATAACGAAGAATTGTTGAAGAATAATCTGCAATTGTCTACCTACAAAGATGCGAAGAACAACAAGCAACTGTTCCGCGTATGGCATGATACATACCAATGCGATGCTGCCACACGAGGACTGTTCGAGGACGACATCCAGCCTTATCATATAGGCAAAAACAAATTCTCTGTCAAAGATCTTGTCCCCATAAACAATGATGAGATAAAAAAGAAGTATAACGAGTTCGCAACCATTCTTCGGCGGCACAATGTCGGAGCGAAAGAAAATGCTTTCGACAAACTAGTCAATCTCTTTCTTGCCAAAGTAGTTGATGAGACAAACAATCCGGATGACTTGCATTTCTATTGGAAAGGCGCTGCATACGATGACGATTTTTCATTACAAGACCGCCTGCAGAGACTCTACCGTGACGGAATGGAGAAGTTCTTGAATGAAACGGTCACTTACATTGAAAATGAACAGATAGAGAAAGCGTTCCGCTGGTACAAGAAAGATCCGGATGCGACGATGAAAACCGTAATGGAATACTTTCGTGCGCTGAAGTTCTATTCAGACAACGACTTTTCTTTCATCAGCGTCCACAACGAACGCCTTTTCAAGGAGAACGCAAAGATTCTGCGCGAGGTGCTACTGATGCTCCAAAACATCAGACTAAAATCTGCGGCAGAGGAGGGGCGGAATACAGAAACCAACCAGTTCTTGGGAGACCTTTTCGAAGGTTTTCTTACCAAAGGGGTGAAGCAAAGCGAAGGCCAGTACTTCACGCCAATGCCGATTGTCCGCTTCATTGTCTCTTCTCTTCCTTTGGAACAGATTGTAAGCCAAAGCGAGGGAATACCTTCGTGCATCGATTACGCTTGCGGTGCCGGACATTTCCTGACAGAGTATGCCGTAAGAATCAAAGAATTCGTGGAGAGATACCGCCCGGATATTGACATCCGTGAGTATTACAAGCATATCACTGGCATAGAAAAGGAATACCGCTTGTCTAAGGTTTCGAAAGTCTCTGCATTCATGTACGGACATGACGAGACAAACATCATTTATGCTGATTCCCTGCAGCCAAACGTCGCTCTGCAACCCAACAGTTATGACGTGCTTGTCGCCAATCCTCCATACGCTGTGACAGGCTTTCTTGAAACACTCAGTGATAATGACCGCGCTGCGTTCTCCCTGTTTAACAATAATATCAATACAGCAAAGAACAATGCCATAGAGACATTCTTCATGGAGCGTTCGGCTTGGCTCATGCGCGCCGGCGGAGTGGCCGGCATCGTGTTACCCGTTTCGGTACTCAACAAGGGTGGCATCTATGCCCGGGCAAGGGAAATAATCCTGGAAAACTTCGATATTGTCTCTCTTGCCGAATTCGGCAGCGGAACATTCGGAAAGACAGGCACCAATACCGTGGTATTGTTCCTTAGACGGAAAGAGACCAACACTCCTGCGGCGGAGCATTATCGTAACCGTGTCAAAACCTGGTTTGCGGCAAGCGACCATGCGGAAGACATCTATCAGGACGGGTGCCTACTGCAGGCTTATTGCGACCATTGCGGATACGAACTGGAAGACTACCGCACATTCCTCAAAGAGGGAATCATCCATAAAGCCTTGTCTGAGACCGAGGTGTTCACGGCTTATCGCGAGTCGTTTGACAGCACTGACCGCAATGCAATGAAAGGTGTCTGCGATGTGGCGAGAGACATTCGCAACCGTTTCCGCACAAGGAGCAAAACGCAGACTTTCCGCAGACAAACTGAAGCTCAAAAGAAAGCCGAAAAAGAAAAGGCGCTGCTCAACTTTATCATTTCCATAGAACGGGAAAAAGTCTATATCTTCCTGCTGGCATTTACGGTCGATACCCCAGTGCTGATTGTGAAGTCTCCCACAACGACGGCTGCCATAAAGAAATTCCTCGGTTACGAATGGAGTGACAGCAAAGGCAACGAGGGAATAGAATACCTGCACTTGTCGAAGTCCAAATCAGAAAACGAAGATGAAGGCGATGACGATGATACAGTCCAACAAATTCGTGGAATAAACGGGATTCGCACGCCCTTGTTCAATCCCGACGATTTGTGCGACCCGGCGAAGATCAACACATTGATTCGTCAGAACTTCTTAGGCGAGGATGTTGTGGTGCCGGAAGATTTGTCTGAATTTGTTTCGCAGGCAAGGCTGGTGGATATGATAGATTTCAGGCGGACTGCATTTGATAAAACGATAAAGACGAGTGTAGTTCTTCAAATCAGCGTTGAGAGTAAATATGAAACGACGCCTTTAAAGGATTTTGTTGTAGAAATTAATCCTTCAAGAGATGAATTTCACAATATTGATGGCAAAACATTGGCATCTTTTGTGGAAATGTCTTCATTAGGTTTAGGTACAATTATTAACAAAGTTGACCGTCCTCTATCTGAGATGTCATCTGGTGGCTATACTAATTTTAGAGAAAATGATGTATTAGTCGCGAAAATTACCCCCTGTATGGAGAATGGGAAATGTGCGTTGGCGGAAAATCTGACCAATCAAATTGGTTTTGGCAGTACAGAGTTTCATGTTATTCGCGCAACAAATAAGGAACGTGCAAAATATGTTTTAGAATTTATCAATCGTGATTATATTCGCAGAGTAGCGGCATCGAACATGACAGGGGCAAGCGGGCATCGACGAGTCCCGCAATACTTCTATGAACAAATGCCAATTCCCAATGCCCCACAAGATATTATTAGAAAAATTGCAAATGAATGTGATGCTGTCGACAAAGAGGTGGAAGAAGCAGGAGAACAAATAACCAAAGCAAAGGAGCAGATAGAACAAACTGTTTCTGGAGTAAAAGGCGAAGTAAAACCATTGCGGGCGATTGCACCATTTGCAACAGATAGAATAGATTTTGACAAAATATCCTCAAGCGATTACATTACAACGGATAATATGCTCCAAGATTTTGAAGGTGTGCGCCCATACGATGGCGAGCCGCTCGCGGGCAGTGTCATTGAATATAAGCGTGGTGACATTCTGATGTCAAACATCCGTCCGTATTTAAAGAAAATCTGGCTTGCAGATCGCGACGGTGGTTGCAGTCCGGATGTCATGGTGTTTCGGCCAACGGCAGAAGTCATGTCCGAGTTTGTCTATCACATGATTTGTCGCCAAACATTTATTGACTATGTGATGAACGATGTAAAAGGAATGAAGATGCCTCGTGGCAACAAGGATAATATCATACGTTACACCATTCCTGTTCCTCAGCCTGACATTCAGCAGCAAATCGTGACGGAAATCTCCGCCTACGAAGCTAAAGTAGCCGAAGCTAAAGCAGTCCTCAATAGTGGTGCAAAGCGCAAGCAAGCGATTTTGGACAAATATTTAAAATAGAACAGTAATATGGCAAAAAAAGATATAAACAAAGAGCCGTTCCATGAGGCCACAATGTTAAAACTTGACATTTTCCGTAAATGCTTCAGGGAGTGGTTTCCTGTATTTGTTCATCACTCAAGCGTAAAAAAGATTTT
>UMAB01044809.1_pt1 | contig 11566 bp, 10 predicted proteins | sample 1963601 | NCBI WGS metagenome assembly UMAB01 (sample SAMEA4835905, study PRJEB28245) | human gut metagenome | biome: gut microbiome; material: fecal sample | place: Denmark | collected 2008 | reverse complement strand
AATTTTCCGTAACCGTAAAGAAGTAGGTATCCGCATGCCCGACAATCCCATTGTACAGGAAATAGCCCGCCTGCTCGACGCCCCCATCCTTACCACTACCCTGCCCCGTGACGAAGACGAGGAACTGGAATACAGCACCGATCCCGAGCTTATAGACGAGAAATGGGGCGACCGGGTAGACCTTGTCATTGACGGAGGAACAGGCGGAACCGAAGGATCCACCATTGTAGACTGCACCCAGGGTGAGCCTGAAATAGTCAGACAGGGAGCCGGATGGCTGGACGAAGGATAATGGGTATGCCAACGAACCAACCGAACTTTTCATTTGTTATTACAGATGTATATTAGAACAAGCAGATTATGAACAAAACTTTATCCCTTATGTTACTGGCAGGCAGCATGCTGTTCGCCACCACTCCCGCAGATGCCTGTACGGGAATCACTTTGAAAAGTAAAGACGGGCACACCATTCCGGCACGTACCATCGAATGGGGTGGAAGCGACCTCAATAGCCAATACGTAATAGTTCCCCGTGGTTATACGCAGCAATCGTACCTGCCGGGTGGCGCTACCGACGGCATGAAGTTCACCGCACGCTACGGTTACGTAGGCCTGGCCGTAGAACAGAAAGAGTTTGTGGCCGAAGGCCTGAACGAAGTCGGACTCTCCGCCGGGCTGTTTTACTTTCCCAACTATGGGCAATACGAGACCTACGACGATGCCCACAAGGCATCCAGTATAGCCGACCTGCAACTGGTGTCACTCCTGCTGGGCCAATGCGCTACCGTGGACGAAGTAAAAGAAACTGTCGAAAAAATACATGTTATCAACATCGACCCGCGTTCGTCCACCGTACACTGGCGCTTCACCGACCTTTCGGGCCGTCAGATTGTACTCGAAATCGTCGGAGGAACACCCCGTTTCTACGACAATCCCCTGGGGGTACTCACCAACTCACCGGGTTTTGAGTGGCAACTCACCAACCTGAACAACTACGTCAACCTCTTTTCGGGCACAGCTCCTGCCCAGCAGCTGGGTGAACAGCCACTGGCTTCGTTTGGCGCAGGAAGCGGCATGCTGGGCCTGCCGGGCGACGTAACACCTCCCTCCCGTTTTGTACGTGCCGCCTTCTACCAGGCCACGGCCCCCCAACAAGCCACCGCACTGGAAACCGTACTTCAGGGCTTCCAGATATTGAACAACTTCGATATTCCGGTAGGCGTGGAATTCCCGCTTGGCAAAGTACCGGCCAATATACCCAGTGCCACCCAATGGACTTCGGCTACCGACATGGCAAGCGGCATCATCTACTTCCGCACCATGTACAACAGTACCATACGTAGCATAAATCTACACAACATCGACTTCGCCAAGACTCGCTATCAGGCCGTGCCGATGGATGTCGTAAGACAACAGCCCGTAGAGGCAATCGACATTAAATAAATAGTACGACAAAAGCAGGAAAGGGCTATACCATCCATCCTGCAACAAAATATCCACCCACATTACGAGCGTGCTCCCTGCCTGTAAGGAGCACGCTCGTAGTCTGTTCGGAATCTGCTTCCGACCCGTCACTTCCATACAGGCCACACAACAAAAAGACTATTTGTTGCATACAATCCCTATAAATTTGCTACTTTTGCGTATCAAACTCTAGAAACTATGCAACGAGAAACATTGGAAGACATCAAGAAAGCCTGCCAGGTGATGAGCCAGGGTGGAGTAATATTATATCCTACCGATACGATATGGGGAATAGGCTGCGACGCAACCAACGAAGAAGCCGTACGCCGTGTATATGAAATCAAGCAACGCTCGGACAGCAAAGCCATGCTGGTACTGGTCGACTCGCCGGTAAAAGTAGACTTTTATGTACAGGATGTTCCTGAAGTAGCGTGGGACCTTATCGAATTGGCCGACAAACCGCTCACCATCATCTATTCGGGGGCGCGCAACCTGGCGCCCAATCTGCTGGCCGAGGACGGAAGTGTAGGCATCCGGGTAACCAACGAAGAATTTTCGCAACGTCTCTGCCAGCAATTCCGCAAAGCCATTGTCTCTACTTCGGCCAATGTCAGTGGCCAGCCCTCACCGGGTTGTTTTGCCGAAATCAGCGAAGAAATCAAATCGGCCGTAGACTATATTGTCGAAGCACGCCGCGATGAAACCGGACGTCCCAAACCCTCAAGCATCATCAAGCTGGATAAAGGCGGCGTCATCAAGATAATCAGGGAATAGGGACATGGAGATAACAAAAAAAGGCTTGTTGCAGCGTTTCATCCGATGGCGTGAGAAGAATATCAAGGAAAAACGCTTCATCCTGGTACTCAGTTTTCTGGTAGGTATCTTTACCGCACTGGCTGCCCTGATACTGAAGATGCTGATACACTGGATTCAGAATTTCCTGACCGAGAATTTCAACACTACCGAAGCCAACTACCTCTATCTGGTTTATCCGGTGGTGGGTATCTTCCTGGCCGGAGCTTTCGTGCGCTACATCGTAAAGGATGACATCAGCCACGGAGTTACCAAAATACTTTACGCCATTTCCCGTCGCCAAGGACGCATTAAACGGCACAACACCTGGTCGTCCATCATTGCCAGTTCCATCACCATCGGCTTCGGTGGTTCGGTAGGAGCAGAGGCACCTATCGTGCTGACCGGTTCGGCTATCGGCTCCAACCTGGGCAGTATATTCAAAATGGAACACCGAACACTGATGTTACTGGTGGGCTGTGGTGCCGCCGGAGCAGTGGCAGGCATTTTCAAGGCTCCCATTGCCGGACTGGTATTTACGCTTGAGGTACTCATGATAGACCTTACCATGTCCTCGCTGCTCCCGTTGCTTATTTCAGCGGTAACGGCCGCCACGCTTTCGTACGTGGTGATGGGACAGGAAGCCATGTTCCAGTTCCACTTGGACCAGCCGTTCGAGTTGGGACGTATTCCTTACGTCATCATGCTGGGCGTGTTCTGTGGACTGGTATCCTTGTATTTTACCCGTGCCATGAACAGCGTGGAAGGTGTATTTGGAAAACTCAAGACTCCCTATAAGAAACTGACGCTAGGTGGCGTGATGCTAAGCGTACTGATATTCCTCTTTCCACCCCTCTATGGCGAAGGTTACGACACCATCGAGTTATTGCTCAACGGTACCAGCAATGCCGAATGGGATACGGTGATGAACAACTCCTTCTTCTATGGCCATAGCCAGTTGTTGGGCATGTATCTGATGCTTATCATCGTGTTCAAGGTATTCGCTTCGAGTGCCACCAACGGAGGTGGAGGGTGTGGCGGTATCTTTGCACCCTCGCTTTACCTGGGCTGTATTGCCGGTTTCATATTCTCACATTTCAGCAACGAGTTCGACATCACCCCCTTTCTGCCCGAAAAGAACTTTGCATTGATGGGCATGGCCGGCGTCATGAGTGGTGTGATGCATGCCCCACTGACGGGTGTGTTCCTCATTGCCGAACTCACCGGCGGTTACGATCTGTTCCTCCCGTTGATGATAGTCTCTGTCAGTTCCTACCTTACCATCATTGTATTCGAGCCGCACAGCATCTACTCCATGCGTCTGGCCAAAAAAGGCGAACTGCTGACCCATCACAAAGATAAAGCCGTGCTTACCCTGATGAAGGTAGAAAATGTGGTAGAGAAAGACTTCGCTGTCGTACATCCCGAAATGGATCTGGGCGAACTGGTAAAAGCCATTTCATCCTCGCACCGCAACATCTTCCCCGTAACCGACAAGGAAGGCGTGCTCATCGGCATCGTCCTGCTGGACGACATCCGAAACATCATGTTCCGGCAAGAGTTGTATCACCGCTTCACGGTGGGCAAGTTGATGACCTCGTCGCCCGCACGCCTCTATGACACGGACAACATGGAACAGGTAATGCGCACCTTCGACGATACCGGTGCCTGGAACCTGCCCGTAGTAGACACGGAAGGCAAATACCTGGGCTTCGTATCCAAATCGAAAATATTCAACTCGTACAGACAAGTGCTCGTGCATTTCTCGGACGACTGATCACTAACGAAACACTTTGTACCCAATGAAAAAAGAAGACTTGAGAATCGTTTATATGGGGACTCCCGAATTTGCCGTAGAGTCTCTCCGTTGCCTGGTAGAAGGCGGTTACAACGTAGTAGGTGTCATTACCATGCCCGACAAGCCTGCCGGACGCGGACACAAAATACAGTATTCGCCGGTGAAGCAATATGCCCTGGAACACAATCTGCCCCTACTCCAACCGGAAAAGCTGAAGAATGAGGAATTCATCGAAGCCCTGCGTGCCTGGAAAGCCGACCTGCAAATTGTGGTCGCCTTCAGGATGTTGCCCGAAGTGGTATGGAACATGCCCCGTCTGGGTACCTTCAACCTGCATGCTTCCCTATTGCCGCAATACCGTGGCGCCGCTCCTATCAACTGGGCTGTCATCAATGGGGATACGGAAACGGGCATCACCACCTTCTTCCTGAAACATGAAATAGATACCGGCGAAGTGATCCAGCAGGTTCGTGTACCCATTGCCGACACTGACGACGTGGGCATCGTGCACGACAAGCTCATGATGCTGGGCGGCAAGCTGGTAGTGGAAACCGTGGATGCCATTCTGGATGGGACTGTTAAAAGTATCCCCCAGGAAGTCATGGCCGTAACCGGTGAACTTCGTCCTGCCCCCAAAATATTCAAGGAAACCTGCCGCATAGACTGGAACCAGCCCACCAAGAAAATATACGACTTTGTGCGCGGCCTGTCACCCTATCCAGCCGCCTGGACAGAGTTGCAAAGCCCAGACGGCACCAACATTGTTGTAAAGGTTTTCGAGACCGAAAAAATAGGGTCCGCCCACACACTGGCTCCCGGCACTTTGCAGACCGACGGCAAGCACCACATCCGCGTAGCGACGACCGACGGTTTTATCGGCATACACTCCTTGCAACTGCCCGGAAAGAAACGTCTGAAAACCGATGAACTGTTGCGCGGATTCCGCCTGACCGAAGACTTCAAAATGATTTAATCTTATTCTGACCAGTGTATTAAACAACCTTACTTTAAACACTCCCTGCCATGAATCCCATTATCTCTCCCTCCATCCTGTCTGCCAATTTCGGCAATTTGGGAAAAGACATCGAAATGCTCAATCGTAGTGAAGCCGAATGGATACACATCGACATTATGGACGGCGTCTTTGTGCCCAACATTTCTTTCGGGTTCCCGGTGTTGAAACACGTAGCCCGCCTGTCGGAAAAACTGCTGGACGTACACCTGATGATTGTCCAGCCCGAAAAGTTCATTCCCGAAGTCAAGGCACTGGGAGCACACATCATGAACGTACATTACGAAGCCTGTCCGCACCTGCACCGTGTCATTCAGCAAATACGCGAAGCAGGCATGCAACCGGCCGTCACCATCAATCCGGGTACTCCGGTATCGCTGTTGAAAGACATTATCAACGACGTCTACATGGTACTGATCATGAGCGTCAATCCAGGATTTGGCGGACAGAAATTCATTAAGCATTCTACCCAGAAAGTGCGCGAGCTGCGCGAACTGATTGCCCAAAGCGGCTCACAAGCCCTGATAGAAGTAGACGGAGGTGTAAACCTGGAGACCGGACGCGAGCTGGTAGAAGCCGGTGCCGATGCCCTGGTAGCAGGAAGCGCCATTTTTGCCGCTCCCGACCCGGAAGCCATGATCCGTGCTATGAAAGCCTTGTAACGATCCGGCAATTCCGTTTGTCATTTCTTTCCGGCCTGTTTGTCACCCGATAAACTACAACAAAGCCCTTTCCTGCGGTTACTCTTTCCGCTAGCCGCCGGAATAGCCAGCGGTGGTCTGTTTCCCTGCGAATGTCCGCAATGGAGTGCAGGGGCAGGTCTGCTTCTGCTGGGAGTGCTTATCGTGTGCCATTGGCGGCACTACGGCCTTGCATTTGGAATAGCCGCCCACCTGATGCTTTGGGGCGGAGGCTTTTGGCTTACCTGCCGGCAATGGCAACAGACTGCGTTTGACTTTCCCGGCCAGCCTGCCATCTACAAGATACGTATTCAGGAGAAGCCCGAAGAAAAGGCGCGCAGCATCCTGTGCCGTTCCATTGTGCTGGAAACACAAGCAGATGACAGTCTTGTAGCCGGCAATACCCCTCATCCCCTCTTTCTGCTCTATTTTCCAAAAGATTCAGCAGCCGCCACCTTGAAGCGGGGTGACGAACTGCTGATACATACCCGCCTGGAGCCGCCCACCAACAACGGCAATCCCGATGAATTTGACTATGCCCGCTACCTGCGCCGTAAAGGGGGAAGCGGTACTGCCTACGTGGCAAACGGCCATTGGAAAACAGTAGGACATCATCCCGGCCGCACCCTCCGGCAAAAAGCGCTTGACTATCGTGAAAAGGTTGTTGCCACCTACCGCCAGTTGGGCTTCACCGGCGACGAACTGGCGGTGCTCTCCGCCCTTACCGGGGGCGGCAAAGAAGAATTGAGCGACGACATCATCGAGACCTACTCCGTATCAGGAGCCAGCCACGTGCTGGCCTTGTCGGGACTGCACATCGGTTTCCTCTATGCCCTGTTCTGGTTTCTGTTCAGCCCCTTGTGGCATCGTTGGAAAAGGCTCAAACCCATACTCCTGCTGGTCATCGTACTGTTTCTGTGGAGTTTTGCCTTCCTCACCGGACTATCCCCGTCCGTCGTACGCTCAGTCATCATGTTCTCGTTACTGGCCCTGTCCAACCTGCAACCCGAAAAGCCGTTGACACTGAACACCATGGCCGCCACCGCCTTCCTGATGCTGCTTTACAACCCATTCTGGCTGTTCGATGTAGGTTTCCAGCTTTCGTTTACGGCCGTAGCCGCCATTCTTCTTATCCAACCCGGCCTGTATGCACTACTCAAAGTCCGGAATCGCCCGCTGCGCTACCTGTGGGGAATAGCTACCGTTTCCATCGCCGCCCAGATAGGTACGGCTCCGCTGGTACTGCTTTATTTTTCACGCTTCTCCACCCATTTCCTGCTCACCAACCTGTGGGTCATCCCCATGGTATCGCTCATCATGTATGCGGCCGTCATTCTGCTGGTTCTTACCCCATTGCCTGCCCTACAACAACTCTGGAGTACGGTAGTAGAACGCATGGTCTGCCTGCAAAACAATACCTTGCGGGCTATCGAGGCGCTGCCAGGCTCTTCCATTGATAACGTATGGGTAGACGTCTGGGAAGTGGCTCTGTTCTACCTTGCACTTCTCCTGCTCTACCGGACCGTATGCCGATGCACAGCCCGCAATCTCAGTATGTTCCTCATAAGCGTATTGATTTTGTCGGCCCTGCACACTGCCTACCTTTTTCAGAACACCCCGCAACGTAGTCTGATGTTCTACAACGTACGCGGCTGCCCTGCCGTCCATTGCCTGGTCGACAACCGTCAGTCATGGCTCGTCTGTGCCGACTCGCTGCCCGACACCTCGCGCCTGCAAGGCTCGCTGGCAAACCATTGGAACAGGCTGCGCCTGTATCCTCCACAAACCGTCAGCGAAGGAATGCCACACGAAAATAAAGATACGCACATGCCATCCCCCGTCTTTCTGAAAAACGGTATTGCCTCCTATGCCGGCAAACGTATCTGTTTCCTGCAAGACAATCGCTGGAACGGCAAAACATCTTCCCACAAACTGACTATCGACTACCTGTACATCTGCAAAGGATACAAAGGAGACCTTTCCGAGCTGTCCGGCCTGTTCCATATCCGCTCCGTGGTGTTCGACGCCTCCTACACCTCCACCTTCTACCGAAAACGAATTGCCGACACCTGTCGTCGTCGTGGAATTTCCTGCATTTCTCCGTCCGAGCGGGGAGCAGTAAGAATCAAGCTATAACTCGCAATGTTACATCTGCTTAACTCCTCCCACACATTTGTCTAATGAAAATCAGCCATTGCCTGCCAACCTGATTTTCTCATGATAGAAATAATTCACCAAAACAGGTTTTCCCTTCACCGAACGCCCAAACGGCAAATCGTTTACCCGATAAGGGAATCCGTTCTCCTTAGCATAGCACGAGATGTCTGTTTCCAGTGCTTGCCAGTAGTCAAGCCGTTTCTTATTGTATATCTCCTCATACAAAGAGACAAGCGCCGGGTATTTCTCATGGACATAGTTCATTATCGTCCCCTTAAACTGCCCTCTCAGATTCAGGTTTTCAAGCCAAATCAGATCGGCATAGTCTTTTACCTCTTCGACAATGGTCTTCACATCGGTTATCCCCGGAAAGATGGGCGAAATGAAGCATACGGTACGGATACCCGCTTCATACACCTGCCGCATGGCGTGCAGCCGCCGTGCTATACTCACAGCATTATCCATATCTGCACGGAAGCGTTCGTCAAGTGTATTGACTGACCACGACACCGTAACCTTTGGGAAACGCTTCAGCAAATCCAAATCGCGCAAGACCAGATCCGACTTCGTACAAATCATAATCTCAGCATCACATCCCTGCAATTCTTCGAGCAACCGGCGCGTACGTTTAAATTCGGCTTCATAAGGATGATAGCCATCGGTTACCGAACCGATTACAATCCGTTGCCCGTCGTATTTGTGCGGATAGGTTATCGGTTTCCATATTTTCACATCAAGAAATTTGCCCCAAGGCTCAGAATGTCCCGTAAAACGCTTCATAAACGAGGCATAGCAGTACTTGCAGGCATGCGGACATCCCACATAGGGGTTCACCGAATAACCGCCCACAGGCAACGACGATTTTGTCATAACGCTCTGCACCTCAATCTCCCTGATTATCTCTGTATCCATTGTATTTGCGCTAAAAAATACCCATTTACAGTTCAATGTTTTCTCCGTCTTCGGGAATCAGCAACCGGTTCATATCCACATTGCAATGCCTGGCTTCGTTGCGCAAGATGGCACGAGTGGTTTGTCCGTGGTCGGTAGCATCCATGTGTACGGCTATCAGACGGATGTTCTCAGGAAGTTCTGCAAGCATAGCCATCACTTCCCGCTCGTCGGGAATAGCAGCACCATCCGTTTTACAGATTTCAGGGAAAACGGCACCTCCACTGTTCACCACAATGTAATCCGGATGATACCTGTCTATTGTCTTTCTGACAGTATCTTCCCACTTACAGTCACCCATGATATAGAGAGTGGGGCAACCTTCTGCCACCAGTACAAAGCCAGACACGGGGCCCATTGCCCGCCCAATTTGTCCAAACCCATGATGCCCTACAGTGCGATAAATTGTCAAACCGTCAACGGCCTTGGTCTCTTCTATAGCCTCCACATTTGTAAAACCATCCAGTATTATGGTCTCCCGGTCTTGAGGCTGAGTCAGAAAAAGAATGTCTTTCGGCAAAAGCCCTTTCACGGTAGGGTCATAATGGTCAATATGATTATGCGTCAGAAGTACCATGTCCAGTCCTTCGGTAATTTCGTCCACCGGCATGGTGAGATGTACCCTTGGAGTTACATACACTCCAAGAGCCGATTGCAAAGTACCTTTTTCGGCCAACATAGGATCTACAAGAATATTTTTCCCCGCATAATGAAGTTTCAGAGTGGCATTACGCACCAGTTGGAGCATTGTTTTCTGTTTCATAAGTTTTTTCTTAATTGGTTAATTGCGGTTGCAAAATTCGGCAAAACAGCGGGCAAGCTCTATACCTAAAAAATAGGGAAATATGCCTTTTTGATAAAAAGGATATATTACCTTTGCACACATGCACCAGAAAAGAGGCTTATGGCAGAAAACATCAATCCCGAAAGACTGGTAAGCGTTCCATTCAGCAAAACGCAATGCCATGTGGACTTTTACATCAATACCGGTAAAAGTACGGACATCTGTGGAGTACTGACCGAACACAAGACCTTCAAGACTGATTTTTTTGAGTTTTTCTTTTTCCATAAAGCAAATGGATATCTGCTGCTCAACTTCCGCAAAATAGATTTACACGACGGCATGGCCTTACTTCTCTCGCCACACCAGCAACAAGAATGGCATGTAAACGAACACTCACTGGACTATTCCTTCCTGATTTTCCGCGAGGACTTTATGCGCACATTCATTGCCGACAAGTTTTTTGTCTACCGTCTGCATTACTATTACCAAACCGATACTCCCCCCTGGCTGCCGGTTACAGATGTGCAAACTTCCGAATATGTCCGACTACTAGATATAATCAAACAAGAATTGTCTCATCCACTGGCCGACAGCTATCACATCATTGTCTCCGTGCTGTATTACCTCCTGTCACTTATCAACCGACATTATGCAACCGTCTGGCACCTGCCCGCAGAAGCACCTAAAAACAATTACGCATTCCAATTCAAAGACCTGCTGGAAAAGCACATACACCAAATACAAAGAGTAAGCGGGTATGCCGAAATGATGCACATCAGCCGGGTAACCCTTAACAACGCGGTAACTGCCCAGTTTGGTGTATCGGCCCAGCATCTGCTAAAACAACGTCTGCTGGAAGCTTTAAAGAATGACTTGCTCTTCTCCGACCGCAACGTAAGTCAGCTAGCCGACGACTTCAACTTCTCCGACCCCAGCCACCTGATGCGTTTTTTCAAACAGCAGACCGGCAAAACCTTCACCCAATATCTTACGGATTATAAAAATGGCATTTACGAATAGCCGGATTTCTATTCAGTATCATATCCCACACCCGACTCTACTGCACACTTCGTCTTAATCGTTTTTATTTCCATAAATCATTACATTTTATATCTTCTTCAGTACTCTTATATCCACCCAACCACAGTCGTACCTTCTTCGTACCAAAGTCGTACCATGTTCGTATCTGCCGGCCCGTTATAGACACGAAGGAAACACGAAGCAGACAGGTATAAAATCCGTACATGATTACCGGTTGAAGAAGGAAGAAGCGACAAACAGTGACATACCTTCTGCACAATTTACCGGAAAAAGCCATCGCGTTAATCTTCATGTTCATGCTGTTATTCCGCATATTTTTAGTAATTTTGCCGATCCAAAAAGCCAACGGCTAAAATACAGACGTAAATTCATCAGAAACATGTTGAGCAAAGTAATCAAGCAAGCCAATATAGACCATTTCAGCAAATGGTTTGAGCGTGGAGAAAAGTTTGTCATCGTATCGCACATCTCCCCCGACGGAGACGCCATCGGTTCGTCGCTGGGATTGTGGCACTTCTTCTGCTCGCAGGACAAGACCGCCACGGTCATTGTGCCCAACGCTTTTCCCGATTTTCTGAAATGGATGCCCGGCAGTAAAGACATTCTCCTGTACGACCGCTACAAGGAGTTTGCCGACAAGCTGATTGCCGAAGCCGACGTCATCTGTTGCCTGGACTTCAACGCCATACAGCGCATCGACGCGATGGGAGAAGCCGTACTGGCATCGCCTGCACGCAAGATTCTGATTGACCACCACCTGCATCCCGAAGACTTTTGCAGCATTGTCATCTCACATCCCGAAATTTCGTCTACATCCGAACTTATATTCCGCCTCATCTGCCGTATGGGCTATTTTACGGATATCACCAAACAAGGTGCCGAATGTA
>UMAB01023032.1_pt1 | contig 11602 bp, 6 predicted proteins | sample 1963601 | NCBI WGS metagenome assembly UMAB01 (sample SAMEA4835905, study PRJEB28245) | human gut metagenome | biome: gut microbiome; material: fecal sample | place: Denmark | collected 2008 | reverse complement strand
TCTCACCGGTGGCCTTGGCCACCCGCTCACGCTTGATCTCCTGATCCTTCTTAATGCGCACGGAGTAGAGCCGCCGCACGGTTTCGGATTGGATAGCGGAGATCATCTCCTCGAACATATCCAGGGATTCCTTTTGTAAGGCGATGATGGGATCGGTCTGGGCATAGGCCCGGAGGCGGATGCCCTGGCGCAGGTCGGCCATGGCGTCGATGTGGTCCATCCAATATTCATCCACCACCCGCAGCAGCACCACACGCTCCACCTCGCGCATGACGGGGGAGGTGAACTCCTGTTCCTTCTGCTCGTAGTAGGCGGCGGCCGCGGCGGTGAAGGCCTCGGTAACATCGGCGGCGGTCTTTTCCTTCAGCTCCTCGTCGGTAAAGCGGACGGTGAACTTGGGGAAGTACAGGCCCTCCACCTGGCGCAGCAGCTCCCGGCAGGAGGCGGCATCCAAATGGTCGTTCTCGGCGAAATACTCCGCTACCAGGTGGGAGATGGAGGTGTTCATCATGTTCATGATGATGTTCTTCACATCCAAACCGTCCAGCACCTGCTTGCGCTGGTCATATATGATCTCCCGCTGCTTGTTCATGACATCATCGTACTCCAGCACGGACTTACGGGCCTGGAAGTTCCGGGACTCCACGGTGGTCTGAGCCTGCTCGATGGCGCGGGTGAGGATCTTCTGCTCGATGGGGGTGTCTTCGTCAATATTCAGCCGCTCCATCATGTTGGTGACGCGCTCACCGCCGAACAGGCGCATGAGGTCATCCTCCAGGGAGATGTAAAACCGGGTCTCGCCGGGGTCGCCCTGACGGCCTGCACGGCCACGGAGCTGATTGTCAATACGGCGGGAGTCGTGGCGCTCGGTGCCGATGATGAACAGGCCGCCGGCCTGGCGCACCCGGTCGGCCTCACCGGCGATCTCCTCCTTGTGCTGGCGGAGCTTCTCGGCAAAGAGCTTCCGGGCGCTCAGAATCTCCTCGTCCTCGGTCTCGGCGTAGCCGGTGGCCTCGGCGATGAGCTCATCGGTCATGCCCGCCTTGCGCAGGTCGGTTTTGGCCAGGTACTCGGCGTTGCCGCCCAGCATAATATCCGTACCACGGCCTGCCATGTTGGTGGCCACGGTGACGGCGCCGAATTTGCCGGCCTGGGCCACGATCTCCGCTTCCTTCTCGTGGTTCTTGGCGTTGAGCAGATTGTGCTTGATGCCCTCCCGGGTCAAGAGCTTGCCCAGCAGCTCGTTTTTCTCGATGGAAACCGTACCCACCAGCACCGGCTGGCCCTTTTCGTGGCACTCCTTGATCTGCCGGATGACGGCCCGGTATTTGCCGTTTTCGGTCTTATACACCGCATCCTCATTGTCAATACGGATCACGGGGCGATTGGTGGGGATCTCCACGATGTCCAGTTTGTAGATGGTGGAGAATTCTTCCTCCTCTGTCAGGGCCGTACCGGTCATACCGGAGAGCTTATTATACAGACGGAAATAGTTCTGGAAGGTGATGGTGGCCAGGGTCTTGCTCTCCCGCTGGACGGACACATGCTCCTTGGCCTCGATGGCCTGGTGCAGGCCCTCGGAGTAGCGGCGGCCGAACATCAGACGGCCCGTGAATTCGTCCACGATGATGATTTCCCCGTCCTTGACCACATAGTCCACATCCCGCTTCATGGTGCCGTGGGCCTTGATAGCCTGGTTGATGTGGTGGGCGATGGTGCTGTTTTCGGGGTCAGACAGATTCTCCAGGCTGAAGAACTCCTCGGCTTTAGCGATGCCCCGGGCGGTGAGGGTGGCGGTTTTGGCCTTTTCATCCACCACATAGTCCGCGTCGATGGTGGGGTCCTCCTCGGCCTTGTCATCGGTTTCGGTGACTACATATTTTTTGAGGCGGGCGGCAAACTGCTCGGCCTGATCATAAAGCTGAGTGGATTTTTCCCCCATGCCGGAAATGATAAGGGGAGTGCGGGCTTCATCGATAAGGATGGAGTCCACCTCGTCCACGATAGCGAAGTGGTGGCCCCGCTGGACCTGCTCGCTGGCATAGAGGGCCATGTTGTCGCGCAGGTAGTCAAAGCCCATCTCGTTGTTGGTGCCGTAGGTGATGTCGGCGGCGTAGGCGGCCTGGCGTTCGGCCTTGGACAGATCATGGATGATAAGGCCCACGGAAAGACCCAGGAAGCGGTGGACCTTGCCCATCCACTCCGAGTCACGCTTGGCCAGATAGTCGTTAACGGTGACGATGTGGACGCCCTGGCCGGTGAGGGCGTTGAGGTAGGCGGGGAGGGTGGCCACCAGGGTTTTACCTTCACCGGTCTTCATCTCGGCGATGCGGCCCTGGTGCAGCACAATGCCGCCGATGAGCTGCACCCGGTAGGGGCGCAGGCCCAGCACCCGGTCCGCTGCCTCCCGGACGGTGGCAAAGGCCTCGGGGAGAATATCGTCGGTAGTCTCGCCATTTTGCAGACGCTCCTTGAACTCGGCGGTTTTTGCCTGAAGCTGGGCGTCAGTGAGGGCTTTATACTCCTCCTCCAGCGCTTCGATCTTATCGGCGATGGGATAGATCTTTTTCAGCTCGTGGTCACTGTATGTACCGAAAATCTTGGTCAGCAGGCCCATATCTAAAAACTTCCTTTCCATGCAGTAAGTGTTTGCAGATTGATACTAAAGTATACCACACTTTTTTTGCATATGCAAATACTTCCGATGCGGGGAAGCGGTGCCGGCTTTCAGGCTGAATTCAGGCCCCCGTCACCCGGCGGAAGTGCTGCAAGCACCCTAACTTCGTCACCTCCTCCGGCTGCGATATTCCTCCGCTGAGCCCTAAAGAGCGATTCCTTATCCCCGCCTTATCAGTAAAGCGCCGGGCGCACATCAAATATGCGATGTGCGCCCGGTGTGATTTTAACCTTCAGATCTTATTCGGCTTTAAAGGACATGCACTCCACATAGTTGTCCATGAAAACGGGGCTTGAGCTCAGGTCCACGGCCTCGGATATTTCCGCCAGAGCAGTGCCCTGGGCCTGGAATTCGCCCCGCAGCAGCATCATGGACGCGCCCGCCAGAGCGGCGTTGCCGATGGCACAGGCCCGGCCCTCCAGCTCCGCCGGGAACAGGCCTATGCAGGCGGCGCTGTTCAGATTCAAAATGCTGCCGAAGCCCCCGGCGATGATGAGCCGGTGGGGGCCTTCTGCGGCGATGCCCTCCGCTTCCAGCAGGGTCAGCATGCCTGCGCAGATGGCGCTCTTGGCCAGCTGCAGCATCCGGATGTCCTTTTGGGTCAGGGCTACCTCCGGCGTCAGGGGATGTTCGGCCTCTTCGCCGGTAAAGGCGCCGGTCTCGTCGATGATCTTCTCTCGGCAGAACACCGCCGCCGCATCGATGATGCCGCTGCCGCAGATACCCGCAGCGGGGGCATCTGCGATGGTATGGCAGCAGAGCTTGCCGCTATCCCAGGTCACTCGGTCGATGGCTCCGGGGCTGGCCTGCATGCCCCGGGAGATGGCGGCGCCCTCAAAGACCGGGCCCGCTGCGGTGGAGCAGCACAGCAGGCGGCCCTCATGCCACAGAGCCAGCTCGCCATTGGTGCCGATGTCCGCCAGCAGGGCGCTCTCCGCCCGGGTACAGATCTGGCTGGCCACCAGGGCCGAGGTGATGTCGGCCCCTACAAAGGCCGACATGCATCGGGGGAGGTATAGTCTGGCCCCGGGCGCCGCCGAGAGCGTCAGCTCCTCCGGCTCCGCGTACCGGCCGAACAGCTCGTCTGCGAGAAAGGGCGCGTGGGATAGGCAGTCCACATCCCGGCCGGTAAGCAGGTACAGCATGGTGGTGTTGCCTGTGAGGACCACGGTGTCCACCGCGGCGGCCTCTATCCCTGCCTGGGTCTCCATCTGCCGCAGCAGGGCGTCCACCCCGTCCCGAATGCACCTGGCCAGGGCCTCCCGGCCCCCGGCCAGGGACTTTTCTATGCGGGAAATGACGTCCGCACCGTACACCCGTTGGGGGTTGGGGGCTGCCGCCTGGGCCAGGAGGGTGCCGCTCCGGTCATAGAGCCGGGCGGCCAGGGTGGTGGTGCCGATGTCCACCGCCGCGCCATATTTTTCAAAGATGGGTGCCGGGGTAAAGGCGGGCATGGCACCGTCGCCGCTGATGGCCTGCACGGCCCGGCTGGCGTCTAACACCACGGTGCAATCGCCCTCCACCGTGGCAAGACACGCCAGGCGGAAGCCCTCCTGCAGGGCCTTTGGACCCAGCAGCGCTGTCTCCTGAGGCCCGGCCGGAGATACCCGGCCCTGTACCGTTACCCGGCACTTGCCGCAGCGGCCGTGGCCGCCGCAGGGGGCCTCCACCCCGCCGCCCAGGGCGTGGAGCAGCAGGGCCCCCGCCGGGATCTCCCGGACGGACACCTTTCCGTTTGGTGGGTAAATGGTTACCTTGGGCATGTCGTTCCTCCCCATAGCAAACGGGCAAAACCTCTGCCTTTACAGGGGTTTTGCCCGCATATAATTACGAGTGATCGCTCCGGCCGCCTTTCTGCCCGGCAGTGTGGGAGCAGCGCGGGACAGAGTGAACATATCCATCATTTGGCTTGCAGGCTTCATAGCAGTGGGCGGCTGAGGCATCAGCCTTTATAGACATTTTATGGCACATGCGGCACATGCTTAACTGTGTAATGTAAGTAGTATAGCATAGGAAAACTATGTTTTAAATATAAAAATGGCTTTTTCTGCAGCTATGAGAAAAAGAAATATAGTGCGTGAGAGCTTGCATCATAACCGGCGCCGTTGGGGCGATGCCGGCTATGCGCACAGCAGACTATGAGCCCTTTGCAGTGATTGCTTCAGCAAAAAAGGTGAGGCCCGCCGGGTCTCACCTTTTTTACCATATGAACCGCCCGGCACAGCCTCAGCCTACGGCACACCGGGCGAAGGTGTTATTTACCAGGTCGTCAAAGGGCACCCACTGGCTATGCGCCAGCTCGCCGGCCTGCTCCATCACCGTCTCCAGCCGCTCCAGAGCTTGCTGCTCCATAATGGGTGTGGCGTTCCAGGCGTCGATCTGCCGATGTCGGGCGGTGACGGCCTCCAGCTCCTCCAGACTCGTGTCCGGAAACTGATCCACAATGGCCTCGGCCACCTCTCGGTCCGTGTGCTCGGCCACCCATTTTTGGGCCTTGGCAATGGCGTTTACGAACCGCTGGGCGGTGTCGGCATTATTTTCCAGCCAGCTGAGATTGGCAAAGTAGGCGGTGTAGGGAATCTCGCCGCTCTCCTGGCCGATGGAGGTGAGTACATAGCCCTGGCCGGCGGCCTCCACCTGAGTGGCAGTGGGCTCAAAGAGGGCCACATAGTCCCCCTGGCCGCCGGTGAAGGCCCCGGCCATCATGTTGAACTGGACGGAGGTATCTACCGTTACGTCCACCCCGGGGGTCAGGCCGTTCTGCCGTAGGACATATTCCAGGGTCATCTCCGGTACGCCGCCCTTGCGGCCGCCGATGATGGTCTTGCCCCGGAGATCCTCCCAGGAGAAGGGACTCTCTGTACGGCCCACCAGGAACGAGCCGTCCCGTTTGGTCAGCTGGGCGATGATCTGGGTGTGGTCGGCCTTGCCCTGGTTATACACATAGATGCTGGCCTCGGGCCCCGCCAGGCCGATGTCCGATTGGCCGGAGACCACAGCAGTCATGACCTTGTCGGCCCCGCCGCCGTTGGTAAGCTCCACCTGCAGGCCCTCGGCCGCAAAGAATCCCTGGCTCATGGCCACATACTGGGGCGCATAAAACACCGAGTGGGTGACCTCGTTGAGCCGCACCACTGTGGCGTCCTGCTTGCCGCAGGCGCACAGCCCCGGCACGATCATCAGTGCAGCCAGCAAAAATGTCAGCAGTTTTTTCATAGTCCTTTCCCCCAAAAACGATTCAAAAATTTTTCCACCCACAGCACCAGCCGGTACATCACCACCGCCGCCGCTGCCAGGATCACCACGCTGGTCATGACCAGATCCATGTTGAACACCTGGGAGCCATAGACAATGAGATATCCCAATCCGGCCTGCGAGATCAGAAACTCCCCCATGATGACGCCCACCCAGGAAAGCCCCACGTTCACCTTCAGGGTGGAAAAAAGGGTGGGCGCGTTGGCCGGGAATACCAGCAGCCAAAGGATCTGCCAGCGGCTGGCCCCCAGGGAGCGCATGAGGCGGATCTTCTCCCCGTCCGTGGAGAGAAATCCCTGATACATATTCAGAATGGTCACGATCAGCGAAATGGCCAGGGTCATGACGATGATGGCCCCCTGACCGGCCCCCATCCACACAATGAAAATGGGGCCCAGGGCCGTTTTCGGCAGGGCGTTGAGCACCACCAGGTAGGGGTCCAGGATCCGGGCCAGCTTCCCCGACCACCACATGCAGATGGCCACCACTGTGCCCATTGCGGTGCCGGAGAGGAAGCCGATGACCGTTTCGCCGCAGGATACGCCGATATGCCGCCACAGATCGCCGCTGCGGCAAAGGGATGCGAAGGTGGCGGCCATGCGGCTGGGACAGCTGGTGAGGAAGCCATCGGACAGGCCCATCCGACAGCTCAGCTCCCACAGGGCCAACAGGCCCAACAGCAGAGCTATCTGCCACAGATGCACCTGCCGATTCTGCCGCCGGTTGGCCAGCAGATAGGCCTGCCGGGCCGGGGAAGGGGAGGCGCTATTCATGGTGATCCAGCTCCTTCCATATGGCTTGAAAATAGGTGTGAAAGGCATCAGTGTCCCGGCGCTCCAGGGGCGACAGATTTTGCAGGGCCGTCAGGTCGTGGGTGCTTTTCACCACGGCGGGCCGGGCGCTGAGAACAAAAATGCGGTCGGAGAGGCTGATGGCCTCGGAGATGTCGTGAGTGACCAGAAGGGCGGTTTTTCCCTCCTGGCGGATGATGCGGCTGATGTCCGAGGACACCGACAGCCGGGTCTGAAAATCCAAAGCCGAAAATGGCTCATCCAGCAGCAGGATTTTCGGGTTTGTGGCCATGGTGCGGATGAGGGCGCATCGCTGACGCATGCCGCCGGAGAGCTGGGAGGGCCGCTTTCCGGCAAACTCCCACAGACCGTAGCGCTTGAGCAGCGCGTCGGCATAGGCCAGGGCCTCGGGGGTGCGCTTTTTGGTGACGGTAAGCCCCAGGGTCACGTTGTCCCGGATAGTGCGCCAGGGAAACAGCTGATCCCGCTGGGGCATGAACCCGACCTTCCCGGAGGGACCGCGGACGGGGGCGCCGTCCACCTCCACCGTGCCGGCGGTAAGAGGCTCCAGCCCGGAGACCACCGACAGCAGCGTGGATTTGCCGCAGCCGGAGGGGCCCACCACGCTGCAAAACTCCCCCGGGGCGATGTCTATGTCCACCCGCCGCAGGGCCTCCACCTCGCCGTCGGGCGCCTGATACACAAAGGACGCGCCGCGAAGATGAATCATTTGATCTGCCTCCTTTGCTGAGAGAATGACTCTCCGTGGTCATACTATGCCGCCGGGACGGAGGGGGTGCGGAGAGAAGCCTGCCGAAAACCCCTCCGGGTTTTTCCAACAAAAGGCTTGCAGGCTGCTGTGCGCAGAATTCCGGCGCGAATCGCCGGAATTCCACTACTTATCGCCTGAGAGGTATTTCCTCTCACGCACATGCCGCGAGAGGAAATGATTGCAATTTTTCGCGTCTGCGGATGCGAACTCCGCGAAGAAAAAAAGGAACCGCTGAGGCGGTTCCTTTTGAGGTGTGTGGGGATATAGGGCGTTATTGACAGGCGGACTCGTTAGGCGCAGCGGCGGAGGGAACGGCGTCCAACTCCTTCACCCAGCAGCGGCGGCGCTTATGCTGCTCCAGGGGGAAATTCTGCCACTGGGTCTGCACCTTCTCGTTTTCCTCCAGCATGGGGCCGGTTTCGGCGTAGCGGATGCCCATTTTTCGGCAGCCCTGCATCACCTTGCTGAGAATGATGGCGTTGACGCCCTTTCCCTGAAGGTCCGGCCGAACGGCAATGAGCAGCAGGTCAATGGTGTCATTTTTCCGGAAGGCGTGGAGCACATGAACCCAGCCTGTGGGCAGCAGCCGGCCCCGGCTCTTTTTCAGCGCCTCGGCAATGCTGGGGGCGCTGACACCAAAGGCCACCAGCTCGTCCTGTTCATTGAGAACAAAGCAGGTAAGCTTGGGATTGATGAGGGGGGCGAACTTCATGCTGTACTTTTTGACCTGTGCCGGGGTCAGATCCACGGTGCCGTAGAGCGGGGCATACGCCTCGTTCACAAGCTGGAAAAAGGGCTTCAGCAGGGGGAAATAGCCCAGCCGGGTGCGGACCTCCAGGATGTGCAGCTTCTGCCGCCGCTGCACATAGGCCGAGAGCTTGGCCCAGCGGGCGATAGTTTTTTCATCTTCAGGAGCGGAAATGAGATTTTCCACCCAATCCACGTCTTTTACATAGCCAAGAGCTGCCATGTGCTGCATATAATAGGGGTGGTTGTAATATGTAAAGAAGCAGCTGCGGCGGTCAAAGCCCTCCACCAGCATGCCCTCCCGGTCCATGTCCGTGAAGCCCAGAGGACCGTGTACGGCGGAGCAGTCCAGCTCCCGGGCCCAGTTCTCCACTGTTTCAAACAGGGCGGAGGAGACCTCTATGTCGTCAATGAAATCCACCTGGGTGAAGCGCAGGCGGTTGGTGCCCCACTTTTCATTGGATTTATGGCTGAGTATGGCGCCGATGCGGCCGACGATCTCAGAGCCGCGCATGGCCAGCCAGCAGCGGGCATCGCAGTAGGAAAAGGCGGGGTTTTTCTTCCTGTTCCAATCCTCCATATCATCGCTGTAGGTGGCGGGGACGAACTGGGGCACATCTTTATATAATTGATTCGGGAAGTCCACAAACTGGCGCAGCTGGCGGTGAGTGGTTACTTCAACGATGGAAACCATGGGCAATATCCTCCTAATCTAAACCAAAGTCATTCTACCCTGGCCTGTGGAAAATAGCAAGGCTTTTTTTGCTAAGGAGACAGAAAGAATACAAAACGGGGAAAAAGAAAAAAATATAAAAAAGGTCTTTCACTGGGCAGAAATTTTTGGTATAATCCATCATAGATAATAATCTGTATTTTAGAATAGATCTGCGAAAGGTTCACAAGGAGGCGCTACTATGATTAAGATCGGTATCATTGGCTGCGGCAAGATCGCCCAGACCCGGCACCTGCCGGAGTACGCTACCAACCCCGATGCCAAGCTGGTGGGCTATTATGACAAAATCAGCTCCCGCGCCGTCCAAATGGCGGAGAAATATGGCGGAAAGGTGTATGATTCCTATTACGATCTGATAAACGACCCGGAGATCGATGCGGTGTCCGTGTGCGTGGAAAACCGCAACCATGCCGAGATCACCAACGCTGCCCTCTACGCCGGCAAGCATGTGCTGGTGGAAAAGCCCATGGCCGTGACTCTGGCGGAGTGCGAGTCCATGGTGGCCGCTGCCGAGTTTAACGGCAAGCACCTGATGGTGGGCCACAATATGCGCTTTGACCCTGTGCATCGCCGGGCCAAGGAGCTGCTGGAGGCGGGCGTCATCGGCGACATCATCACCTTCCGCACCACCATCGGCAACGCCGGGCCTGAGGGGTGGTCCCCGGACCGGGACGCCTGGTTCTTCGATAAGGACAAGGCCGCTATGGGCGCCCTCAGCGATCTGGGCATCCACAAGCTGGACCTGCTGCAATACCTCACCGGACAGACGGTCATCGAAACCACTGCCAAGGTGATGACCTTGAATAAGCACGACGACCGCGGACACTTCATCGGCGTGGACGACAACGCCCTGTGTATCCTGCGCATGAATGGCGGCGCCGTGGGCACCCTGGCCGCCAGCTGGACGGTGTATGGCAAGGAGTGCAACTCCACCTGCCTATACGGCACTAAGGGCATCATGCTCATCTACAGCGATCCCGGTGCCCCCATTGTGGTGCGGGATATGAGCAATACATCCACCGCTTACAGCTTTGAGCCCAGCACCCGCTCCGGCGTTATCGACGAGTTTGTGGACGCCCTGGAGCACAACCGGGAGCCGGAAATCGACGGCAAGAAGGCGCTGACCATCATGAGCACCGTCTTTGGCAGCATCAAGTCCTCTGAAATCAGCCGCACTGTGGCGGTGAACAGCACGTTCGTGTCCCATCTGTAAGGAATTGCTATAAATTATCATGCAAAAGGAGCGGCCTGAGCCGCTCCTTTTTGCATTTTCCCGGAAGGGGTTTCTTTTTTGATAAAAATCTGTTATAATCGTGTCGATTTGATAAATGAGGAGACAGTCCATGAAAAGATATATTGCGATCCTGGCGGCGGCACTGCTGCTGGCATGCACCGCCTGCGGCAAAAAGCAGGCACCGTCCGACACCTTGGACAGCGAAGGCCTGGTTACGGCCTCTACGCAGGAGATGATCTATAAAAACAGCAGCTACACCCTGCGCTTCACCAAAAACGAAGAGGGAAAATGGCAGTGGAAGGACGACACCACTTTGCCCCTGGATCAGACACTGATGCAGCAGCTGCTGGACCAGGTGAGCGCCCTGAACACGCTGACGCCCCTGGAAAACCCCGGCGACATCACCGCCTATGACCTGGACGGACCGGACCGCACATTGGAGGTCAAGAACGACGACGGCACCGGCCTGTCCCTGCAGATCGGCGCGGCGGCGGAGGGCGGCGGCTACTATATGTGCCGGGACGAAGATACCACCAAGATCTATGTGGCACCGGATGCGCTGGTGCAGCTTATGGACCGGAATATTTATGAGCTGGTGGAGATGCCCACCCTGCCGGCCCTGACGGCGGACAAGCTTACGAATATTCAGGCCCGGGGCGGCGGAATGGACGTCACCGTGGCGCGGGGAGAGGGAGACAGCTGGCTATGCAGCGGGGCGGACGTGTCCGACCGGATGACGGCGTTTACAGCCCTCTTGGCCGAGGGCATGAAGCTGGAGTCCTGCGTGGACTATAACCCCAGCTCCGGCGCACTGCCCATTTGCGGGCTGACGGACCCGGCGGCCACGGTCACCGTCAACTATCTGACCAGCACCGGCAGCACTGACAGCTTTACGGTCTACATTGGCCTGGCGTATGAGGACGGCTATTTTGCTATGTATAACGATGTCCCCGCCATTTTTAAGGTGTCTGCAGCTACGGCTCAGGCACTGCTGGATCTGCTGACCCTGGGCGCATGACCCCAAAAGAGCATATAAAAACGAAAACCGGGAGGGCGGATGAGGGGCTCTCCCGGTTTTCAGGAAAATGGGGCGGCCAAAAATCGCTTTTTTTAATTTTCTTTAAAGCCTGGCCGCTTACCATACGGCTATACGCCGGGACTTGTTCCGGCGGGCTTTTCGGTATACAATAAAGAAGAAACGAATGGGAGGCGGGGAAATGCGGATCCTGGTGGTGGAGGACGAAAAAAGGCTGGCGCAGAATCTGCAGGAGCTGCTGCGCCGGGAGGGCTACACCGTGGACGTGAGCAACGATGGCGTCTCGGGCCTTGACAACGCTTTATCGGGGATCTACGATCTGCTGGTGCTGGACGTGATGCTGCCGGGGCTGGACGG
>UMAB01011896.1_pt1 | contig 11620 bp, 8 predicted proteins | sample 1963601 | NCBI WGS metagenome assembly UMAB01 (sample SAMEA4835905, study PRJEB28245) | human gut metagenome | biome: gut microbiome; material: fecal sample | place: Denmark | collected 2008 | reverse complement strand
ACCTGCACCATCAGTATCATGAATACAGAGAGGGCTAGTGTCAGTCCCAGGATATTGAGGATGGTGGAGAACAGCGTGTGGCGGTTGAATCTTATCGGTCTCATGGGTCGCATTGTTGTTAGTTAAATCCGCAGGCAAAATTAGATGTTTGCTCCAAGCCGGACAAGGAAAAGGCGGCGGTGGAAGTTTTTTTGCGGTACTTGGGGCTGATGCTCAGAAGTTTCTGTGGTAAGCCGGAAGTTTTTGTGCCGGCCGGAACCATTGCGTAGTGAGCATTCGTGGATGTCGTATCACTAATCCGGAATCCAGGCTGCCCGGCCAAATGTCACTAAACAGATTAGTTGTGGTGAACTTTCTGATTTTCAAATATTTTTAAAACGTCCTTTTGCTATGTGGTGGCAAAAACCAGCTTGTGCCCCCTTTTTAGACTCACTAAACAATATAGTTGAAACTATCGCGCTTATTCTCAAATACTTCGTTTTAAAGAATTAATTTAGTGAGTCGGGCGGGATTCTGCTTGTATGAGTGAAAGTGACAGGAGTCGGGGCAATGTGGCAGGTATCCGGAAAGGTATGCCGCAGCAGCTGCGATGTCAGAAATTTTCGGGCGGAATGAAAATTGCTTCTAACTTTGCAGTTGAAAGTTACTTGAGTAAAATAAGATGTATGGCACATAAGAGTTTGACAATCGAATATCAGGAATTTGCATCTATGGAAGATATGATGCCCGAGGACCGCTCCCTGCTGGAGTCTGCTATCGGTGCGACGAAAGGCTCTTATGCACCTTTCTCGCATTACAACGTCGGTGCGGCGGTGCTCCTCTCGGACGGGACGGTGGTGCAGGGGGCCAATCAGGAGAATGCGGCGTTCCCGTCCGGGCTCTGCGCTGAGAGGACGGCTCTTTTTGCGGCTCATGCGCAGCATCCGGAACTTGCTGTCCGTGCCTTGGCGGTGACTGCCTGCCGCGACGGACGTATGGCTCCGGAGCCCGCCTGGCCCTGCGGTGCGTGCCGCCAGGTGCTGGCCGAGACCCAGAAAAGGGCAGAGGCCCCCGTCCGTGTCATCGTGGGAGGCCTCAGCCGTATTGTCGTATTTTCCTCGGTGGACGATATTCTGCCGTTTATCTTCGATGGCAGTGCTATTCCTGTTGCTGAATAGTTTCAGGGCAGCAGGTCTTCAAGTTCGTTCCAAGGGACAGTGACCTTTATTGTCCCCATGACGTAGGGGCCGATCTCGTACTGGTTGTAGATGTAGGTGACGCCGCTGTCGGATACGGTGAAGTTTCCGTTGGGACGGATGTTTTTCTCGAACAACATGGATGTATCGGCCGGATTTTCCAGCGATTCGGGCAGACGGCCGGTAAGGAGTCCGGACAGTCTGTCTGAGTATCCGGCTTTGAACATCTCTTCCTCGGTTACAGCCGCTCCGGTCTTCATGTCAAGATTGAGTGCTATGACAGAGGTGGTTCCGTGGGCACCTCCTGTATATGTGTATTTTGTGACGGTGTAGGAGAGAATGTCATCGTAGAAGCCGCTTACGGCCCCGGTGGTGTAGTCCGACCAGCTGGCTGAGGCCGGAGAAATGCCGTAGGTGCTGTCCTGCAGCAGTGGCAGATTGGCCTCCCTGTACTCGGCGACTTTCCTGTCCTTGTATCCAGTAACGGCATCCTCAATGTTCGTGCCGGCCGGCATGTCTCCGAACATGGCTGAGGCAAGCCTGACATTGATACTGTCCAGGCTTTTGGCGTCCAGACCTGAAATGAGGTACTCGATGTTGATTCTGAGATCCAGCTGTGCGTCACTGTCGTCAGAAAGTCTGTAGGTGCCGGAGGTCTCCATAGTAACAGTACCAGGCTTGATGTCGCTGCAGGATGCGGCATTGCACAAGATCGTCGCAGCCATGGCCTTCAGTAAAGTATTCATGATTCTCATGACAAATAGTGGATTAAATGTGCTTCAAATATACCTCGTAAATTTGCAGTAGTGCCATAGTATAAATGGCGAAAACAAATATAGCGAGAAATCGAGAGCAATGCAAAGAACTTGTTCAATCTGCACCGCCAAGGCGTAAAGACCAAAGACTAATTTCAACCCCTCCCGCAGGTGAACCGTAATCGCCGTATTTGGTACCTGCGGAGTTTATTCAATAGTACAGGCTGCGTGATCCTCCCCACCTTCGGCGGGTCCCCTCCCTTTTCGGGAGCCAAAGTCCCGCAGCCTGCACTATTGAACAAACAAGGGGTGCAGCAAGTGATGTCGTCGCAGGCGAACCATTATGCGGCATTTCACGGGCACCTGCAAGTTAATTTAACAAAATGCAAGAGTCATTTTAAGTGCTTCTGATATAATATTTTGCAATTTTACAAATATGCTGATTATCATAGTCCCAATTTGACTAAAATGTATAGTGGCTTTAACAGAGGCTACATGTGGCGCATGGGTATTTTGCGGATAGCCATTCGTAGGAGCACGGTGCGGATGGAACTTAATGCCGCGCTTCGAGGTATGGATAAAGGCCACGGGCGAAGATGGCCCGACAGCAACGGCAGACGGCCCGACAGCAACGGTAAGCAGAAGCGCACTGTTGTTTTGCAACATGCTGTTATACAGTTGATTGAAAAATACAGGCACTCTTCCTGGCCTGAAAAAACAAGGTGCTGCACAGCATGCAGTTGTGACCCGTAACTTCTACAGACCGGATAGTAACGTGAGCACCGGATATGAAAAAGGGTAAGCTGATTACATCGCACCGCTACGACCATCGTGTCCTTGCTGCCTTCCGGCCCTGGGGAGGTTGGATGGGAGCTGGTCGTGTAAGACTTACCCGGCTGCAAAGGTATAAATTTTCGCCAAGATTTCTTACTTTTGCGCAGAATTTTTGAAAATCCAATGTTAGGAACGATGTCTGGAATGGAAATAAAAGAGAATCTTCGGGGTAAGAGAATTGCCGTAGGGCTTTCCGGCGGAGTGGATTCGTCGGTGGCGGCGCTGTTGCTCAGGCAGGCCGGGTACGATGTGTTCGCGCTGTTCATGCAGAACTGGCACGATATCACCGGGACCCTGCACGGGGAATGTGAGTGGGAGGAGGACCGCAAGGTGGCCGAGATGGTTGCCCGCAAGATAGGCATACCCTTCGAGTTCATCGACTTGTCGGATACTTACCGGCATCAGGTGGTGGACTATATGTTCTCTGAATATGCCAAGGGCCGTACTCCCAATCCGGATGTGATGTGCAACAGCCGTATCAAGTTCGACGCTTTTCTGAAGGCGGCGAGGGATCTCGGGGCGGACTATGTGGCTACAGGGCACTATTGCCGCAAGGATGTGACGGAAGGTCCTGACGGTGAGCCTGTATACCGGATACTGGCCGGGGCGGACGGTAACAAGGACCAGAGCTATTTTCTCTGTCAGCTGACCCAGGAGCAGCTGGCTCCCGCGCTTTTCCCGATAGGGGATATCGTCAAGCCGGAGGTACGCAGGCTGGCTCGTGAGGCAGGTCTGCCCAGCGCGGAGAAGAAGGACTCGCAGGGCATCTGCTTTGTGGGCAAGGTAGACCTGCCGGTGTTCCTCCAGCAGAAACTGGCTGCGAGGGAGGGCAATGTGGTGGAGATTTTCCCGGATTTCTACGGTCGTCTCCTGGAGGAATATCCGGGCTATGCGGTCTCTTCAGATGATTCGGAAGTGGGTACGGCAGTGCCGGAAGCATGCGGAGGATTCTGTCAGCTGCAGCCGGATGAGGTGAAGGCCCTCGCCAGGGCGTACCACTATAAAGAGAGTGACGGGAAGAAAATAGGGACTCACATCGGGGCGCAGTACTATACCATCGGGCAGCGCAAGGGTTTGAACATCGGAGGGCACCGAGAGCCGATATTTGTCCTCGACACTTCCGTGCAGACCAATACGATATACGTAGGGGAGGGACATGAGCATCCCGGTCTGATGCGCCGGGCCCTGAAGATAAATGCGGACGAGGTGCACTGGATCCGCCGCGATCTCCGGATGGGCCCCGGGGAGGTGCGCCGCTATCTGGTCCGGATACGCTACCGCCAGCCCCTGCAGCAGGCATCCCTTTACAGCCTCGACGACGGGATGTACATCGTCTTCGACCAGCCTCAGAGGGGTATAACCCCCGGGCAGTTCGCGGTGTGGTATGCACCGGAGGATCTGGAAATGCTTGGCAGCGGGGTGATTTTGGAATGACAAATGACGAGTTTGAATAGGACAATGAAAGCAGATCTACAAATCGCGAAGACGTTTCACGGAATGAGCCGGTATACCCGTTATGTGCTTATACTGATGGCCGTGTCTGCCGTAGTAAGGGCAATGTGTGCGGCTCTGATAGAGTTCGGCAACGATGAGGTTTATTACAGGCTCTATGCCCTGTTCCCGGACTGGAGTCATTTCGACCATCCCGGGATGGTGGGCTGGATGATCCAGATATTTACTTTCAATCTTGCGCTGGACAGCGAGCTTGCAATCCGGATGGCCTCGATAGTGCTGGGTACTGTCAATATCTGGCTGATGTACCTCATCGGCGCGGAGATAGGAGGCGACAGGCGTACCGGTTGGTACAGTGCCCTGCTGTATGTCTCGTCGCTGTATGCTACCGTTATCTGCGGTACCTTCATCATGCCTGATACACCACAGGCCACTTTCTGGCTGGCGGCTCTGCTTTGTTTTCTCAGGGCTTTCGGGGACGGACGGCGCAGCGGTAGCTGGATGCTGGCTGCAGGGCTGGCATGCGGGCTGGCTTTCCTCTCGAAATATACCTCAGCCTTTCTATGGACAGGTGCAGGTCTGTACATTATCTTCCATGACCGCAGGTGGCTCCGCCGCTGGGAATTGTATGCTGCCATTGTAGTGACGGCGGTCTGCATGCTGCCCGTGTTGGTATGGAACATGCAGAATGATTTTATCAGTTTCACCTTCCATTCGGAGAGAGTGGTCTCACAGCACCAGCTGCACCCAGAGTTTTTCGGACGGGAGATAGCGGGTGAATTTTTCTACAACAATCCGATTCTGTTTGTATTGACTGCCGCCGCTGTCATACTGTTTTTACGCCGGCGGTTGGAAACGGACAGGAAAAAAGCCTCCTACCTGTTGTGGACGGCTCTGCCTTTGATCCTGATTTTCTGGGTGGTATCGTGGCAGAGGGCGACTCTTCCGCATTGGTCCGGACCGGCCTTTGTGACACTTGTCCCGCTGGCGGCCTCAGCAGCAGTACGGATGGACAGGCGTACCTTGAAGGATGGCATTATGAGCCGTTGGGTGACGGCAGCCGTGGGATTTACAGCAGTGCTGCTGCCTCTGGCCTTGGTGGAGATACGGACCGGTGCCATTCCTTTGGACCGTCATACGGAGTACAACAGGATGGGCAAGGATGATTTTACTCTCGACATGTACGGCTGGGATCAGCTCAGAGACGGGTTCGCGGCTGTCAGGGATGAGGCGTTGGCGGAAGGACTGGCATCGGAGGATGACCCGGTGTTCAGCTGGCGGTGGTATCCGGCTGCCAATATCGACTACTACGTGACTTCGCCTCTCGGAGTACGGATGCTCTGCGTCGGGCCGATGGAAGATATCCACAAGTATCGGTGGATCAACCTGGAACGGGGAGGCCTGCAATCGGGGCAGGACGGCTGGTTCATAACTTCGAGCCGTGACTGGCGCGATCCTTCAGTCATGCCTTTCGGCAATGTGTCCGACTGTGATACGGTGAAGGTGATGCGGTGTGGAAGGCATGTGTACAACTTCTATATCTACAGGGTAGAGGATTTGCAAGTGAATGAATAAAATAGAACAATAGGAAATATGTTGGCAAAAGTTACAGTCTATCTGGGTTCGGCTGCCGGTAATTCTCCGGTGTATGCGGACAATGCAGCAGAACTCGGCCGCCGTCTGGCACGTGAAGGTGTGGAGATAGTCTACGGTGGAGCCTCAGTAGGAACAATGTGGACGATGGCCTCGGCGGCAATCGAGGCCGGTGGAAGGGTTACGGGAGTGTTCCCGAAGAATTTCAAGGGAAAGAAGGAGTCCCGGGACCGCCGGATAGAGGTGAGGGCACAGGGGCTTGCGGAGATGGTCGAGACTCCGGACCTGGCTTCCCGCGTGGCGAAGATGACGGAGCTGGGCCAGGCCTGCATCGTGCTGCCGGGCAGCTGGGGCACCATGCATGAACTCTTCTGCTGGCTGTTGGGCCGGCAGTTGTGCGAGCACTCCAAGCCAGTGTTCATTCTCAATACGGACGGATACTACGATTCTCTGCGGGAGCTTTTTACCACAATGGCTTCCCGAGGTTTCATGTCGGAGGCCGATGCCGCAATTCCCTGCTTCTGTTCCACAGTCGGAGAAGTCGTAGAGAAAGTATTGAACTGGGAGTAACCGTTTGGGTGAATAACGCTCCGGGCCATCAGGGAGTGCTGCCTCCTGGAGGCGTAGCCGCCCGTGGCTTCGTGAACGGGAGGGGCCCGCACCGCAGGTGTGGGAGGGATAGCGCGAAGCGCGTACCTCCAGGAGGCAGCACTCCCTGATGGCGGTGTGAGGCGATTTCTTCCACACCGGCAGTGTTTTCCGTGATTTGCTGCCGTTGTGGTGCATGGAGGGAAGGGGCAGGACGGGAAGTGGTATGGGACGAAAAAGGAAATGGGGACGGACAATTTGGAAATAAGATATATGACAGACAGAGAATACATAACGATCAATGATGCGTACGAGAACAACCTGCAGCATGTCTCGCTGCGTATCCCGAAGTATAAGATAACGGTCTTCACCGGGGTGTCGGGCTCAGGCAAGTCCTCGCTGGTGCTGGATACCATTGCAGCCAGGTCACGCAGGGAACTGAACGACACATTCCCCTCATTCGTGCAGCAGTACCTCCCCAAGTACGGCCGTCCGCACGTGGGCAGCATTGACAACCTGTCGGTGGCCATTGTCATTGACCAGAAGAAACCCGCCTCCAACTCCCGCTCGACAGTAGCCACTTACACCGATATCCACCCGCTGCTGAGACTGCTGTTCTCCCGCGTCGGGCAGCCTTTTGTGGGATATTCCGACACATTTTCCTTCAATCATCCCCAGGGCAGCTGCCCGCGGTGCTCCGGCTTGGGGGAGATACGGGAGCTGGACATCCACAAATTGGTGGACTTCGACAAGAGCCTCAATGACGAGGACACGATACACTACATCGCATTCCACAAGGGCGGCTGGAGGTGGATACGCTATGCCCACAGCGGTCTGTTCGACCTGGACAAGAAGATACGGGACTACACTCCCGAGGAGCTGGACCTGTTCCTGTATTCGCCGCAGATACGTCTGAAGAACCCTCCCTCCAACTGGCCTAAGACCGCGAAGTACGAGGGCCTGGTGCCGAGGATGTACCGCAGCATCATCAATTCGGAGGAAGGTCTGCTGCACCGCAAGGTCCTGGATCCCATGCTGCGTACCGGAGTCTGTCCTGACTGCGGAGGCACCCGCCTCAATCCCAAGGTGCTTTCCTGCCGCATTGACGGAAAGAATATCGCGGAGGTTACGGCTATGTCCGTTTCAGAACTGGCGGAATGGATGCGCACTCCGGCACCCGGCAGCATGCTGGCCGGTCCGTTGGCCCAGGATATCCGGCAGGCAGTCCTGAGCCGGCTCGATGCACTGGAGGAGATCGGCTTAGGCTACCTGACCCTGGACCGGGCCGTGGGAACCCTGTCCGGAGGCGAGGCCCAGCGGTGCAAGATCGCAAAATACATCAATTCCTCCCTGTCCGACCTGCTCTACATTCTCGACGAGCCCAGTGTCGGCCTGCACAACCACGATATCGCCCTGCTGAAGAACTCGGTCCGCAAGCTCCGGGACCACGGCAATACCGTCCTGCTCGTGGAGCACCACCGGGAGATGATCCGCATCGCCGACCACATCGTGGACATGGGGCCGGGAGCCGGAATGGAAGGGGGCCGGATAATGTACGAGGGACCGCTGGAGGGGCTGGTGGCGAGCGGTACGGATACGGGGCGTATGCTGGAGGCGGACCGGGAGTTCAACCCTGCTCCGCTGGAACCTGCCGGATGGCTTAGGGTGGAGAATGCCCGTCTGCACAATCTGAAGGGTATCACGGTGGATTTTCCCCTCGGGGTGCTTACGGTCGTGGCGGGAGTAGCCGGATCGGGCAAAAGCTCTCTGATCCAGTGCCTGATGGACAGCTGCCCGCAGCAGGATGACATAGAGTACATCAGTCAGAAAAATATCGGGGCCAGTCTCCGTTCCACGCCCGCGACCTATATGGGAGTGGCCGACGACATAAGGAAAATATTTGCCAAGGAGAACAAGGTCAGTGCCGACTGGTTTGCGTTCAACTCGAAGGGAGGCTGTCCGGTCTGCGGCGGCAAGGGGGTGATAGTCTCCGAAATGGCCTTCATGGATTCGGTGGAGACGGTCTGCGAGGCCTGCGGCGGCCTGCGCTATTCGCCGGAGGCCCTGCAGTACAGAATCCGGGGGGAGTACAATATCGCCCAGGTCATGGACATGACGGTGCGGGCGGCGTCCCGGTATTTCGCCGGTACGGTGATAGAGGAGAAACTGCGCCCCCTGATGGAGGTAGGGCTGGTGTACCTGCATCTCAACCAGGCCCTGTCTACTCTTTCCGGAGGGGAGCTCCAGCGCATGAAACTCGCTTCCCGTCTCGGTCAGAGCCGCAGGATATTCATCCTCGACGAGCCTACCGATGGCCTGCATTTCAAGGATGTGGAGCACATCACCCGGCTGTTCCGTTCGATGGTCTCCGCCGGCAACACCGTCATCCTCGTGGAGCACAACACCGGTCTGATAAAGTCCGCCGACTGGCTCATCGAGCTCGGCCCCTACGGAGGCGGCTCAGGCGGAGAGCTGCTTTACAGCGGGGTACCCTTCGGAGTGATGTCCGAGCCGCGCTCCGTCACACGGCGGTATCTGTAGTTGCCGCAGTTATCGCTTGTTGTAGATGAAATCGAGCCGTATGTTGAGACGGAGTCTTGCATAGGTGAGGATGTGCTCGCGGTTGATCGGTCTGATGTATATGCCGTACTCGTCTTCAATCGAATTCAGCATATCCTCGGCTTTTCCCCATCGTTTCGTCAGCAATCCTTTATTTCTGTATGCTATGACCAGCTCCTTTGCAGATTCCGCACTTGTATATAGTGTGTTGTCAGGATCGGATATGATTGCCTTAACATCATTGTCCGGAGAATCAGGGTCACTGATGATGTAGACAATGATATTTGTGTCTATGAGGTATCTCATCGTTCGTAAAGTGTCCGGTCAAGAACTATCACGCTGCCTTTATACCGCATCGCAGCCTCCCAAGTTTTGCTGACTTTCCTCTTCTTTCCGGCATCTGCATTGTCAGTTGAATCGTGCTGGATCAGTTGCTCCTGAACCTGTCCGTTCTTTTCTTCTTTCACATTCTTCATATTCTGTCTGCTCTAAAAGTTAGCACGAAGCAAAGCTACAAAAAATAAATGCAGCATAAGCCGCCTTATATCAAATTTATAAGTTTTTAAAAAATTGTATGCTTTTAAAAACGTCAATTATTCGTTCTGCCGGAACCCGAGGTAGTAGACGAGGGAGGCCAGGGCACTGATGGCTGCGATGAGGTAGGTGCGGGCGGCATCCCGGTATTTCGCCGGTACGGTGATAGAGGAGCTGCATCTCAACCAGGCCCTGTCTACTCTCTCCGGAGGAGAGCTGCTTTACAGCGGGGTACCCTTCGGAGTGATGTCCGAGCCGCGCTCCGTCACACGACAGTATCTTTTGGCAGATTAGTATGCAGGACTCGGACAAGAGCATCAGACATACATAATTTGGATTATTGAGAAAAATACCTACATTTGCACCACTGAAAGTTTCCGTTCCGCCGCTCTGCGGTGGAGGAATCAAAAGGGAACCGGGTGAGAATCCCGGACAGTTCCCGCTGCTGTAATTTCCACGTCCTTTTCCGGACGGAAGTCACGCGGTCATCTTTTTAGCCACTGCCTGAAAAGGTGGGAAGGCTGCCGCGATGAGGAATAAGTCAGAAGACCTGCTTTCAGTTGTGACTGTCTGCCCTGCGGGAGTACGGGTGCAGCATAGCTGAATGATTTTTTCTTCTTCAGGACACAGACAGTCTCCATGTATCAGAACAGTCGGAATGTTGTCGGGCTTTTGTCCTGCATTCTGCCGATTCTGGCGCATGGATATCCCGGGAGATGGAAAATTATTTGGCAATGATAAACGATAAAGGGGGTACTGCATTACCTATTGTATTTTTGCTGCTGTTTCTTCCATGTGTGATGTCGGCTCAGGATACGGTTGGCCGCATGTCTGGAGATACGCTCAGTGAGGTGGTCGTCACGGCTGAACGGATAAGGGAGATTGTTCCGGCGCAAAGGCTGTCGGGGCGGCAGCTTCAGCGTCTGAGTTCCAATTCGATAGCAGATGCGCTACGGTATTTCTCCGGTGTGCAGGTCAAGGACTACGGTGGCATCGGAGGATTGAAGACTGTCAATGTGCGCAGTCTGGGAAGCCAGCATGTCGGGGTGTTCTACGATGGCATCCAGATATCCAATGCCCAGAACGGGACGGTGGATCTGGGCAAGTTCTCGATGGACAACATGGAGGTCCTCTCGGTGTACAACGGGCAGAAAAGCGATATTTTCCAGTCTGCCAAGGACTATGCGTCGGCAGCCGCCCTGTATATGGTCTCCCGCCGTCCCAGGTTCGGGGAGGGCAAGCGAAACAATCTCAATTTCAAGGTACGCAGCGGCTCATTCGACCTTATCGACCTCTCTGCCCTGTGGGAGAGCAGGGTGGGGCGGTGGCTCAGTACCTCCGCCAATGTGGAATTTCTCAATACGTCAGGGCGTTACAAGTTCCGCTACAGCCGGGAAGGAGGCTATGACACTACAGAGGTGCGCAGGAACGGGGATGTGATGTACGTAAGGGCGGAGGCCGGGCTTTTCGGCAATATGCCCCGCACGGACTTTATGGTCAAAGGCTATTTCTACTGGTCGGAGCGGGGCTATCCCGGGGCGGCGGTCAAGAAAGACTACGGAATCTCGCTGCTCAACGAGGACCGTCAGAAGGACCGCAACATATTTGTGCAGTCGGCAGTTACACATCGGGCATCTGATTTCTACAGTTTCAGGTTGCAGGCAAAGTATGCCAATGACTACATGAATTATGTCATGCCTCCTCACAGCACGGTGCAGCCGATGGACAATCATTACTGGCAGCAGGAACTGTATCTGACCACCTCGCATCTCTTCTCCATCAACCGTGTATGGAGCGCCAGCCTGGCCTGCGACCTGCAATGGAACGGCCTGGATGCGGACGGTACGGAGATGTTCGATGCCAATTTTATCCGGCCGCGCAGGCTGACAGTCCTTTCCGCCGCAGCCACTTCTGTCAATTTTGACTTCGGCCTCAGAGCTCAGGCAAGCGTGCTCTATACCTACGTCCATGATGTCAGCAAGCGCGGCATGGAGACGGCAGGGGACAAGAACGAATGGACTCCTACGGTGATAATCTCCTATACCCCATGGAAGGAGATCGGGCTGAGTTTCAGAGCCTTCTATAAGAAAATCTTCCGTATGCCCACTTTCAACGACCTGTATTATGTAC
>UMAB01009930.1_pt1 | contig 11863 bp, 10 predicted proteins | sample 1963601 | NCBI WGS metagenome assembly UMAB01 (sample SAMEA4835905, study PRJEB28245) | human gut metagenome | biome: gut microbiome; material: fecal sample | place: Denmark | collected 2008 | reverse complement strand
TACGGTGAGGGGTTCAGCACGACCCTCATCCCGCGCGCCGCGGCCGCATCCACGATGTGCGGCAAGCACGATATCTCGTTCTGCAGGATCACGTAGTCGCCCGCCGAGAAGTGCGAGAGGACCTCGTCCGCATACGCCTCGTCGATGCGCTGGTTTGCTCCCCCGTACAGCAGGATGCAGTTCTGGCCTCTCCTGTCCACCTGGATGACGGTGTGGCCGCTCGCGACGTCGACGGTCCTCACGTAGTCCGTGTTCACGCCTGCCTCGCGGCACACGTCCAGAAGCAGGCCGCCCTCCGGGCCCACGAGTCCCGCCTGCCACACCTTGGCGCCGGCCCGCGCGCACGCGACGGCCTGGTTCAGCCCCTTGCCGCCGGGATACACGTCGCGACGCCCCGTCGCAAGGGTCTCGCCGGGCCTGACCATGTGGTCGACCTGGTACACGTAGTCGATGTTCAAAGATCCGAAGTCAAGAATCCTCATGAGCGTTCCTCCGTCTCAGAGAGCGCCTTGGACACGGCGTGCCTCCAGCCATCATACTTGCGACGCGACCACGCCTCGTCGCGCTCGGGCCTGAAGACCCTGCGCTCCACGCCGTCGAACAGCCGGTCCGCGTCGTAGATTCCCATGCCGCACCCCGCGGCGTACGCGACCCCCATGCCGGAGAGCTCCTCCGTCGGGGAGACAGCCACCGGCACGCGGGCGATGTCGCTCTGGAACTGCATGAGGTATCCGTTGTGCGTGGGGCCGCCGTCCACGCGCAGCTCGCCGAGCGAGACGCCAGAGTCCCTCTCCATCGCCCTCAGCACGTCCGTTATCTGGTAGCCGATGCTGTCCAGCGCAGCGCGCACGACCTCGGGCCTGTGCGTCGTCCGCGTCATCCCGTACAGCACGCCCACGGCGGCAGAGTCCCAGTACGGCGCGCCCAGGCCGGAAAACGCCGGCACCAGGTAGCTCTGGTCGCGCTCGCTCGCAACGCGCGCGAGCTCCTCGGTCTCCCCCGCGGACTCGATGAGCCCCAGGTCGTCCTTCAGCCACGTCACGACGGCGCCGGTGTAGTTGACGTTGCCCTCTAGGACGTAGCTCACCTTTCCGCCCAGCTTCCACGCGAGGGACGACACCAGGCCGCTTTCCGACGTCACGGGCCTCTCCCCCACGTTCATCATGACGGATGAGCCGGTGCCGTACGTCGCCTTCACCATGCCGGGCCGCAGGCAGCCCTGCCCAAACAGCGCGCCGTGGGAGTCGCCCATCACGGCGTGTATGGGGATGGGCGCGTCCAGGTAGCCCTCGAAGTCGGTCATGCCAAACGGCGCGTCGGAGTCGCACACCTCGGGAAGCGCCGCCACGGGGATGCCGAACGCGTCGCACAGCCCCTCGTCCCACGCGAGCCCGCGGATGTCGAAGAGCTCCGTCCTCGACGCGTTCGAGTAGTCCGTCTTGTACGACTCCCCATGCGTCAGCCTGTACACCAGGTACGCGTCGACCGTTCCCAGGCGCAGCTTTCCTGCCCGCAGGCCGCGGGCGACGCCGTCCACGTGTTCGCAGATCCACGCGAGCTTCGCCGCGGGGAAGTACGGGGACAGCCTGATTCCCGACCTCTCCCTCACCGCTTCTTCCATGCCCGCAGCCGCAACGCGCTCGCATACGTCCGTCGCGCGCGCATCCTGCCACACGATGGCGTTGTGGCACGGCGTGCCGTCGGCGTCCCACGCGAGCGACGTCTCGCGCTGGTTCGAGATGCCCACGCACGCGATGTCGCCCTTGTCGACGCCCGCCCTCGCGACCACGTCCGCCACGGTCGCGACCACGTTGCGGTATATCTCCTCCGGGTCGTGCTCGACCCATCCGCGGTCGTTCACGATCTGCCTGTGAGGACGGTCCGCGCGGGCTAGAAGGGCCCCCTCTCCGTCAAAGAGGATGGCCTTGGTCCCCTGCGTGCTCTGATCGATGCCCAATACGTACTTCGCCATGTCCGCCCCTAAAACGCGCACGCCGCCGTGAGCAGCACGTTGGGATACGGCGAGAACTCGCCCGTCCTTATCACGAACTTGCAGTCCGCCTCCATGCGCTTCAGCTCGACGTGCGGCACGTAGTCGTGCTCGACTCCCCCGAGCCTCTCCTGCACGTACGCGTGCAGCTCTGGGTTCGCCTCCTTGATCTCCTCGGCAAGCGTGTAGTGCTCGAAGACGCACTCGTCCGCAATTGCGTCCATGACCTGCCTAAACGTCGGGACCCCGCCCACGACGGCCAAGTCCACGACCTCCACGCCCTTCGGTATGGGCATGCCCGCGTCCGCGATCATGTAGGTGTCCTTGTGTCCCAGCCCCGCAAGGAGGCCGGCAAGCTGCGCGTTGATGATGCCACTCTTCTTCATGGCGTATCCCTTCGACTTGGGGGCGTCACCCCGCCATGCGGCGGATGGCGGCGCCCCCACTCACTGCAAAACGTTTGTCAAGCGCCCTCTCGAGGGCGAGCCGCTAGGCCGTAGCAGCGGCCTTCTCCTCGTTCTTGGACTCGTTTCTCGCCTGGAGCGCCATGCGTGCCTGGATGTTGCGCTGCACCTGGTCGATCACGACGGCGATGATGATCACGAGGCCGCGGATGACCTGCTGCCAGAACTCCGTGACGCCCATCATGGTCATGCCGTCGTTGATGACGCCGATGACGAACGCGCCCTCGATGGTGCCGATGATGGTGCCGACACCGCCTGCCATCGAGGTGCCGCCCAGGACGGATGCCGCGATGGCGTTCATCTCCCAGGAGTTGCCCGTAGCGGGGTGCGCGGCCATCAGCTGCGAGGTGGTGATGATGCCGACCATGGCCGAGCACAGGCCAGAGATCGCGTAGACGATGATGAGGCTCTTGTCGACCTTGATGCCGGAGAGCCTTGCCGCGTTGGTGTTGCCGCCGATGGCGAGCACGTGCCAGCCGAACGCCGTCTTGTTCAGGACGAGGCCGGCGATCACCGCGAAGATCACGAGGATGACGACGCCCATGGGGATGATTCCGAAGACGCTGGAGCTGAAGAACGAGAAGCCCATGTTGCCCAGGCCGGCCTTGCCCGCGATGTCGTTGAAGGTCGCGCCGTTCGAGCGGATGTTCGCGAAGCCGCGCCACACGTACATGGTGCCCAGGGTCGCGATGAAGGGCGTCACTCCGAGCTTCGTGATGATGAGGCCGTTCACGACTCCCAGGAGCACGCCGATGACCAGCGTGACGAGGACGACGACGGGAACTGACATGTAGATCGTGACGCCGAACATGGGCAGCGTCAGGCCCTCCTGCAAGAACCCGCCCGCGAGCATGCCGCAGAATCCCACGACGGCGCCGACGGAGAGGTCGATCCCTCCCGTGATGATGACGTAGGTCATGCCGATGGCGAGGATGCCATACAGGGCCACGTGCTTCGCGACGGAGAGGAGCGAGTCCACGTTGAAGAAGTTCGGCGCCGCAAAGCTGAAGAACACGAAGAGAATTGCGAGAACGATGAGCGTACGACCCTTGAGCAGCGTCATCAACAGCTGGTTGTTGCCGCCCGAGCCCTTCTTAGTATCCGCTGCCATGGTTACTTACCCTCCTGCTGTTTCGTTTCCGTGTGGTGACCCTTGTACGAGGCCATCACGAGCGCGTCCTTTGTGATGTCGTCCCCGACGAACTCGCCCGTCTTCTTGCCGTTGGACAGGACGATGATCCGGTCGGAGATCGCCATGATCTCCTCGAGCTCCGAGGAGATGACGATGATGGACAGGCCTTGCTGGGCGTACTTGTTGATGATCTCGAAGACCTCCGTCTTCGCGCCGACGTCGATGCCCCTGCTCGGCTCGTCCATTAGGAAGATCTTCGGCTCGGTGAGCAGACCCTTCGCGATGACGACCTTCTGCTGGTTTCCGCCGGAGAGCGAGAGGATCGGCAGGTGCTTGTCCGCGACCTTGATGTGGATGTCCTCGATCTCCTCGTCCACCTTCTTATCCTCGAGCGCCGAGTCGATGAACGGACCCCTCTTGTAGCGCTTCAGTGCGGCGAGGGAGGCGTTCTTCTCGATGTCGAGCGTCTGGACGAGACCGCTGCCCTGACGGTCCTCGGGGATGAGCGAGACTCCCATGTCGATCATCTGGGAGACGCTCTTGATCTGCACCGGCTTCCCCTCGATGTCGACCTCGCCCGTGTGCTCGGGATGCAGGCCCATGATGCACTCGAAGACCTCGGAGCGTCCGGCGCCGAGAAGACCGTAGATGCCGAGGACCTCGCCCCTCTTGAGGTCGAAGCTCACGTGGTCGACGAGGTAGCCTCCGCCAGGCTTCGGCAGGCACAGGTCCTTGACCTCGAGCACCTTGGGCTGCTTGGACCAGTCGACGGTACGGTCGCGCTTGGGGTAGTTCTTCTCGCCGCCCGTCATCTTGGAGACGATCCAGGACACGCTGATGTCCTTGACGTCCGCGTCGTCCACGTACTTGCCGTCTCGCAGGATGGTGACGTGGTCGCCGATCTCCATGATCTCCTCGAGGCGGTGCGAGATGTAGACGATCGAGAGACCCTCGCTCGTGAGCTCGCGCATGATCTTGAAGAGGACCTGGACTTCCTGCTGGGAGAGCGACGAGGTGGGCTCGTCCATGATGAGGACCTTGAGGTCGTCGTCGACGAGGTTGCGCGCGATCTCGACCATCTGCTGCTGGCCGACTCGAAGCGTGCCGACTATGGTGTTGGGGTCCATCGGGTGCTCGAGCTTCGCGAGGACCTTGTTCGCCCGCTCGACGTGCCTCGCGTTGTCGAGCGACGCGCCCTTCTTCAGCTCCTTGTTCATGAAGATGTTCTGGTAGATGTTGAGGTTCGGGAACAGGCTCAGCTCCTGGTGGATGATGCCGATTCCGTGCTTCCTCGCCTCCGTGGTGTCCTTGAAGTGGACCTCCTGGTCGCCGATGTACATCGTTCCGGAGGACGGCTGCTCTATGCCGGCGATCATCTTCATGAGCGTCGACTTGCCCGCGCCGTTCTCGCCGATGAGGACGTTGACCTTGCCCTTCAGAAGATCGAAGGAAACCTCGTCCAGGGCCTTGGTGCCCGGGTAGATCTTCGAGATCTTCTCGGCATGCAGGAAGACGTTATCGGGGCAGCTGTATCCTGCCATGTGCATGCATCTCCTTCCTAATGTCGAGGACGTCCTACTCGGCGCTAAGCTCGACCGGGGTGATGCTGACCATGGTCATTCCGGTCTTGGCGGTGAACGCGCCGGTGAAGCTGATCTTCTTGCCCTTCAGGCTCCCGATGTCGGCCTTGTCTATCACGTCCTTCTGGGCGGTGTCGTTGATTGCCTGGGAGACCTGGCTCCACTGCGTGGTGTCCTTGTAGTCGTTCAGGTTGATGCTCGTGAGGTAGTCGCGCAGCGACGTGTCGGAGATGACGGGCCCGACGTTGATGACGACCTTCTTGCTCCCCGCGTAGCCGTCGACGGCGACGGTCATCGTGCCCTTGGACGAGGCGCTCTTGTCAACGGCCTTCGCGTTGACCTCGGTGACGGTTCCCGTCCCCTTGACGGCATAGACGACGCCACTGCCCGCCGCGACCTTGGAGGTGCTGAGGCTCTTGCCGTTGAACTTCTGGATGGCATCGTCCTTCGTGAGGCTTCCGGCGTCGCCGGCCGTCAGCAGCTCGCCGAGGTCCGCCGCCTTAGAGGGAATCTCGTCCTTGACCTTCTTCCAGAGGTCCTTGGACTGGGCCTTGGCGTCGAACGTGACCTCACCCGTGTACTTGGCCTCCTGACCGATGGGCACGACGGTGCAGCCGGAGAGCGCGACGGCCCCCGCCACAAGTGCGCTTGCCACTACCGGGAGAAACCCCTTCCTCATCTTTCTCCTCCAATCTGGCAACGCGCCCGACCACGCGTACTGCCACGTAACGTCCAGTGCATCGCGGGGGCATGGGTGGCGCCCATGCCCCCGCGACGATGAGATCGATTTGCGACTACTCGGTGTAGACGAAGCCGTTCAGCTTGTCCGCGTTGTCCTTGGTGATGACGATGCACGGGATGAGCTGCTTCTCGTCCTCGCCGGTGGAGCCGTCCTTCAGGTACTTGTCGGCCTCCTGGACTGCCGTGCGGGCGATGACGTCGAACTGCTGGAGCGCGGTCGCGGTCGCCTTGCCCTGCTTGATGAGGTCGCGCGCCTCGTCAGAGCCGTCGACGCCGACGACGGGGACGTTCATGTTGTGCGCCTCGAGGGCTGCGCAGGCACCCTGGAGCATGGTGTCGTTGCCGGAGACGACGCCCTGGATCTTGTCGCCGTAGGTCTGGATCAGGGTCTCCATCTTGTCGTACGCCTGGGTCTGCTCCCAGTTCGCGGTCTGCTGCTCGAGCATCTTCATGTCCTTGTACTGGTCGATGACCGCGTGGAAGGCGTCGGAGCGGACCTTGGCGTTGGTGTCGGACTCCTTTCCGAGGAGCTCGACGTAGTTGCCCTTCTCGCCCATGGCGTCGACGAACGTCTGCGCGACGTCGGACGCGCCCTGGTTGTTGTCCGCGATGATCTGCGCGATCGCGTCGCCGGTGGTGGTGATCTCGCGGTCGATCAGGAACGTCGGGATGCCTGCCTTCGCGGCCTTCTTCACGGCCTCGACGGTTGCGTCCGCGCCGGCGTTGTCGCAGATGATTGCCGCGGCCTTATCGGCGATGGCGGAGTCGAACAGCTCGGACTGCTTGTTCGCGTCATCGTCGTGGGAGTTGGCCTTGACCTCGTAGCCCATCTTCTTGGCCTCGTCGGTGGCGCCGTCGGCCTCGGCCTTGAACGCGGGGTTGGAGACGGAGGGGGTGATGACGTAGATGATGTTGGAGCCGCCGCCCTTGAGGACCTTGGCCTCCTTCTTGGAGCCCGACTTGCTCGAGTCAGCGCTCGACGTCTTGTCGGAGTCCTTGCTTCCACCACAAGCGGTCAGAGCGATGGTCGTGCCAGCGAGAGCGGACAGTTCCACGAACGAACGCCTAGAGATTGCCATGGTAGTTTCCCTTTCCCCTTTGACTTCCTTTTGCAGCAGGCCCTTTGGCCTGACGACTGCCTTACTTGCCGAGCGCCTCGAATGCGCGCTTCGCGATTCCCTCGCCGTTGAGGCCGTAGTAGTCGAAGACCTCCTTGGGGGTGCCGGTGATGACCGGCGAATCCGGGAGGGCCATCGTGACGCACGTCTTCGGGCACTCCTGCCCCACGACCTGCGCGACCATCGAGCCGAGTCCGCCGAACGGCGAGTGCTCCTCGATGGAGACGACCGCCTTCGCCTTGCTCGCCTGGCGCACGATGGCCTCGCGGTCCAGGGGCTTGACGCAGTACATGTCGAGCACGGAGGCGGAGACGCCGCTCTTCTCGAGGATCTCTGCCGCGTCGACGGCGGGCTTGACCATCTCTCCGCACGCGACGAGCAGCACGTCCTCGCCGTCGCGGACGAGCGTCGCCTTGTTCATCTGGAACGGGCAGTCATCTTCCGTGTAGACGTCCTCCACGGGATTGCGGCCGACGCGGATGTAGGCGCACTTCTGGTCCTGGAGCAGCGCCTCGAACAGCTTCCTCGTCTGGAAGCGATCGCTCGGCAGGTACACCCTCATGTTGGGGATGGCACTCATCGCCGCTATGTCCTGCGCGCTGTGGTGGCTCATGCCGAGGGCGCCGTACGAGATTCCGCCGGAGATGCCGATGAGCTTCACGTTGGCGTCCGAATAGGCGCAGTCGATCTTGCACTGCTCGTAGGAGCGGGTGGAGAGGAACGACGCCGGCGAGGCCGCGAACGGCTTCTTTCCGCAGGCCGCGAGTCCCGCCGCGATTCCCACGAGGTCCTGCTCGGCGATGCCCACCTCGACGGACTGCCCCGGATACTCGTTGAAGAACGGAGTGAGGGACGCGGACCCGCGAGAGTCGCTGCAGAGGACGACGACGTCCTTGTCGGTCTTTGCGTGCTCCATCAGCACGTCGCAGATGACCTTCCTGTTGGCAATCTTGTTAGGCATCCTGGAGCGCCTCCTTCCTGGACTCGAGGTCCTTCACGATCTGGTCGTACTCCTCGGGGGTGGGTACGTGGTGGTGCCACGACGCCTTGTTCTCCATGACGGGCGACCCGCAGCCCTTGACGGTGTTGGCGATGATGAACGAGGGCTTGCCCTTGCAGCGCCTCGCCTCCTCGAGCGCCGCCATGACCTGGTCGAGGTCGTTCGCGTCCTTCACGTCGATGACGTTCCAGTTGAACGCGGTGACCTTCGCGGCGAGCTTCTCGTGCGCCATGACGTCCTCGGTGTTGCCCGAGATCTGCAGGTGGTTGCGGTCGATGATTGCGCAGAGGTTGTCGAGGCCGTACATCGCCCCGGACTCGAGCGCCTCCCAGTTGGAGCCCTCGGCAAACTCGCCGTCTCCAAGCAGGGTGTACACGCGGTAGCCGCGGCCGTCCATCTTGCCGGCGAGCGCCATGCCCACGCTGACGGGAAGGCCATGCCCGAGCGAGCCGGAGTTCATCTCGATGCCGGGGAGGTGATTGTTGGGATGCCCGATGTACGGCGAGCCGAACTTCGAGAACTTCTCCTTCACCTCGTCGATGTCGAGGAAGCCCGCCTTGGCGAGGACCGCATAGTACGCCTCGACGGAATGGCCCTTCGAGAGCACGAAGCGGTCGCGGTTGGGATCGTCCATGTTCTGCGGGGAGACGTTCATGCCTCCCGCAAGATAGAGGGCGACGAGCACCTCCATCTCGCTCATGTCCCCGCCGATGTGTCCGCCGCCACCGGACATGATGATGTCGAGCGTGTCCTTGCGCAGATCGTATGCAAGAGACTTGTAGTTCATTGCCACAGCTCCCTTCGGGTTTTTCTGACGGCCGAAACTCGTGCCTAGACCTCGTCGAACGTGACGTCCTCGCCATGGAGGTAGGCCTTGACCTTGTCCTCGATCGAGTCGTAGAGATCGGGCTTGATGCCTATGTACTTGCAGGCCTCGTACAGGATGGGAACGATGTCCGCGTGGATGGCGACGCAGTGGTGGATGTAGGGGCCCTCGACCACCTTTGCCTCCAGGCGCTTGAGGTTGTTGACCTCGATCCAGAGGTAGGTGCCCTTGGTGAACGGGCCGTCGCATCCCCTGGCATGTCCGAGCAGCATGGAGTACTCGCCGTGGTCGCCGTCGACGCGCATGATTGTGAGCTTGCCCGGCTTCGCCTCCGCCGAGACGGCGCCGTTGTGGTCGAAGGCCACCGGCACGCAGATCGTGGGCTTCTCCCTCGCCACCGAGATCGGCCACGGACCGCAGTGCTGAAGCAGCTCGCCGTTGTCGTTGGTCGGGTGGCGAACCGTCCAGTCGGCGAACATCGCGCGGGTGTCCCCGAGCGTCGCCGCCTCGGCAAGGACCTGGGAGATGGCGCCGTGGACGTCGGTCTCGCAGACTACGGGCAGTCCCTCCTCGTTGAGGAGCGAATTCGCCGCACAGGGCATGATGCCGATCTGGCCCTGCAGGGCGTTCCAGCACTGGATGACGATTGCGGACGCCCCGTACTTCGTCGCCAGGTTGCGCATGGCGACCTTCAGCGACGCGACGTTGCGCAGCAGGTCCTCGGAGATGTCGCACGTCATGTTCTCGTGGCAGTACGCGACTACGCCGTCGACCACGTCGGGCTCGTTCTTCTCGGCGTCCTTCATCGCGTCGGTCAGCTCGGGAAGCGGGATGGGCGCGAGCTGGATGTTGAACTTCTCGAGAAGCTCGCCCTCGTTGCACATGGTCGACCAGAAGTCGAAGGGACGGGGCCCGATCTGGAGGATTCGCATGTTACGGAACTTCTTCACCACGTTGCAGACGGCGAGGAAGTCGAAGAGGCCGCGCTTGAACTCGGGGTCGTCGAGGCGGCAGTTCGTCATGTACGTGAACGGGACGTCGAATCGGCGCAGGACCTTGCCGGTTGCGAAGAGCCCGCACTGGGTGTCGCGCAGGCGGATGCCGTTCTCGAGGGGCGCCTCGTCGCGCGGGCCCCAGAGCAGCACGGGAACGTCGAGCTCCTTTGCGAGGCGGGCGCACTCGTACTCCGTTCCGAAGTTTCCGTGCGGAATGAAGAGTCCATCGATCTTCTCGGCCTTGAACTTAGCGGCTATCTTCTTGCGGTCCTCGTCGTCGTAGAGGAGGCCCTCCTCGTTGATGTCCGTGATATCGACGTAGTTGACGCCCAGCTCGTCGAGCTTGGCGCGCGTGAGGTTTGCGTACTTGACCGCGTCGGGCGCGCTGAAGATGCTGCGCCTCGTAGGGGCTACGCCGAGCTTTATCTGCTTGTAACCGTCTCCCATTTCAAGTCCTTCCTCGTCAGACAACTCGAGGCCACAATTTGGGGCACCGCTCTGCTCAGATTGGAAATTGTGTTTTGTATTTTGTTTAGTTCTGACATACTCACGGCCAAAAATGCCTTATACGAGCCTCTGTAGACCACTGTACTGATGAATTTTACTAAACAGAAGAAAAGAAGTGCGGACGGTAGCACTTTCATACCTGAGCGAAGTTTCTTAACTTCTTATTGAGATTTGCTTGAAAGACCCTTATTATTAAAATTTTGCGTTTTTCCATTTTTTCATCTTATATTTGTATATTATACGTTTTATATACTTATATTTACTTCTTTAGTGTTTATATATAATTGTAAGATGTATCTAGTTTGAATTTGCGAGCAAAAGTGACATTTGAAAACGTTTCCGGATTTGCATCTAACGCCATAAATGAACAAGCGCTCGGTACTTACCTAACATCTTCTATTTTGTTTAGCTATACTTCTGAAAGAAAGGCAATCTGTTTAGGGCTGAACGAAACGCGCGAATCCACGCCCGGAAGACTCTCTTTCATCTGAGTTCGAGACATCGTCATAAAGAGCCGCAGGCGAATTCACCATGAAGGTAAGCATCCGCACCATAAGCAAGGTCACGGGGTACTCTCCCGCAACGGTATCGAATGCCCTCAACCACAAGCCGGGAGTCTCGCAGAAGACTGCCGCGCAGATCATCCGTGTCGCGGGAGAGATGGGCTACAAGCCCCAGAACCGCATCGAGCGCATCAACTTCGTTGTCGCCCGGAAGACGGGCTCGATCCTCGACGAGGGCGAGTTCCACCCAGCCGTGATGGACGGAATAGAGCGCGAGGCCAGGCGCGAGGGCATGCCGACGCGCTACGTCACGGTCGACCTGGAGTCATACATGGCGCGCGACCAGATCGAGGAGCTCTGCAACGACAAGACGAGCGGCCTGATCCTTCTGGGCACGGAGCTGAAAGAGGAGGACTACAAGCCGTTCTACGACTGTGCCGCCCCCCTGGTCATCGTGGACGGCTACTGCTTCCACAAGCCCATAGAGTCGATAGTCATCTCGAACGAGAGCTCCTCGTACATGGCGGTCCACTATCTCATATCCATGGGCCACACCAGGATCGGGTACATCACCGCGGGAGACATCATCCAGAACTTCCCGCTCAGAAGGCGTGGCTGCGAGCACGCGCTGCGCGAGGCCGGCCTGACGCTCGACGAGAAGTACGTCATGCACGTGGGCACGAAGCTCTCGACCGCATACTCGGGCGCCAGGGAATGGCTCAGCCACGACCCCGAGCTCCCCACCGCCTTCTTCGCGGACAACGACATCCTCGCGAGCGGCGCGATGCGCGCGTTCATCGAGCGGGGGATACGCGTGCCAGAGGAGGTCTCGTTCATCGGCTTCGACGACCTTCCGCTTGCGAGGCTCACGCTCCCCTCCCTCACGACCATCCACATCCACAAGCACGACATCGGCAGCATGGCCGTGCAGAAGCTCCTGGGACAGGTGCGGAACCCGCGCGGATACACCTGCGTCACCCACATATCATCCGATTTCGTGATACGGG
>UMAB01019357.1_pt1 | contig 11877 bp, 8 predicted proteins | sample 1963601 | NCBI WGS metagenome assembly UMAB01 (sample SAMEA4835905, study PRJEB28245) | human gut metagenome | biome: gut microbiome; material: fecal sample | place: Denmark | collected 2008 | reverse complement strand
AAAACAACTATTTTTGCCGCAAGAAATGAGGATGACGGATTCCTCCTGTCTATTGCCTGTCCGGTGAGAATCTAAAATACCATGCGGTTTTTCTGTCTTCGGCATATTTGGAGAAATATTCAAGGATATGGAATGAGAACGGCAATATGTGATATTGCGGAAGGAACGGATATGGGATTGGAAACAGGAAGCATGTCCGGGCTTTCATGCGGTTTATACGGCAGTGTTGATTTTGGGGAGGATTACAGGGAAGTGACAGGAAGGTTAGCCGTTCCGGAGAAATTGTATGTGTACGTTGTTCCTTTCGAAATACGGAGTCCTTTAAAATCATGGAAGACCTCATTCGGGAATGTGTTCCGGACAATACCCCGCCATGGAACGGTTATGACACTTGATATCAGGCCGTAAGCCGTTCCGTAGCTTCAGTATCCCATATCCCATGCATGAATGTGGATCAGGCGGCATTTCACCTCCTTGCCCCGTTTACGGACATGCCGATGCGTTGCCTGCCGGAATTCTCATTCAAGCAGTTTTCGTCCGCCATCATCTTCCAGCACACGCATCTGCTGGATGGCTATCCGGTTCAGTCTCACGAGCCGTTCGCCCTGCGGTATGCCCTGGTCTATGAATACGGCGTTCAGGTTTTCCATATTGGAGAGGCAGATCAGTTCATTGATGGAGGCATAGTCACGGATATTGCCCTTCAGACCGGGATTCTGCTCACGCCACATCCTGGCGGTCATCCCGAACATGGCCACGTTGAGCACGTCCGCCTCTTCCGCATAGATGACGCCGGCCTGTGCGGGGGTGACTTCCACCGGTATCAGGTTCTGCCTGATGGCATCGGTATGTATGCGGTAGTTGATCTTTGACAGTTCCCGTTTCGCACTCCAGCCGAGCTGGGCCTGCTCCTCCTCTTTCAACCGCTGGAACTCTTTCAGCAGGTACAGCTTGAATTGAGGGGATACCCACGTGGCGAACTCGAACGCGATATCCTTGTGTGCGTAAGTCCCTCCATAGCGTCCGGCCTTGGCGATGATACCTTTGGAGTTGGTCTTTTCCACCCATTGTTTGACGGAAAGGATGAAACGGTTCAACCCGGCCTCGTTTTTAATTCCCTCGAATTCGGGGGAATTAAAATCCGGATTGTACATCTCCTCCCATATGCCCAGAAACTCGACGGTATTCTTGTTACGCAACCACTTTTCAATAAGGGCGGGACCGTTTTCCATATTGCGGACCATGTCGGTCAGGGAGATATAATCCTTGTCATTGTACGTGATGACTGTCACTTCTGTATTTTGGACTTTAATTTTAGCCATGTTCTTTTAACGGTTATTCGGTTATTATTGGTTCGATGTACAAATGTACGGTGTATTTTTCGGAATGTTCCTCCATATCCGGAAAAGTTTGTGTCACGCCGCCTGTTGCGACAAGCCGTTTCTACCAAGGAAAGGGCAGGCAATACCGGCTGACGTGGATACAGGCGGAACAACCCGCATATGCAATGCAGAGGGAGCAGGAGAGCCTTCACCACAGCCGGAGAGGAAAGCGGTTTCATGCCGGGGTACGGCATGAAAAGGGGCTCCCGGATAGTTCTTTTCCTTGTCGCACATGCACTACGTCGGTCGCAGTTTTCGCCTTCTGAATCCCTTTTACGTCCGTCCCTGCGCTTTCGGAGCGTTTTTCCGGTAGAAAATTTCACCATGCGGAAATTTTCTACCGGAAACCGAAGGGAAAACGCGGAGTCCCGCAGGGACGGACGAACTTTGATGAGGAAGGGGAAAATCGTCCGTTTCGTAAATACCATTTCCTCAGATGGCATCGCATATCTCCTTCTCCATCTTTTCCAGCTTATGGGACAGGATTTCCATGTCGCTGCTGATCTTCTGGTTGGTTATCCGGGCATATATCTGGGTGGTTTTCAAATCCGTATGCCCCAAAAGGCGGCTTACGGTCTCGATGGGCACACCGTGCGAGAGCAGCACGGTGGTGGCGTTCGTATGCCGGGCAACATGATAGGTCAGCCTTATCTTGAAACCGCACTGCCTGCCAAGTTCCTTCAATATGGTGTTGCATCTGCCGTTGCTTGGTACCGGAAATACATGATCGTCCTTGGACAGCCCCTTGTACTTCTCTATGATGCGCTTGGGAACGTCCAGCAGGCGGATGTTGGACTCGGTGTTTGTCTTGCGCCGGCGGGTGATGATCCAGAGGTTGCCGTCGAAGAAGGTCTGGAGCCGGTCGGTCGTCAGCGCCTTCACGTCCGCGTATGCCAGTCCGGTGAACACAGAGAAGATGAAGAGGTCGCGTACCAGTTCGCAGGTCCCGCTTTTCACCGGGGCTTCCATCAGCGTCTGTATCTCACGCTCTGTTAGGTAGCCCCGGTCAACGCTCTCGGGGGAGTTGATGTACCCGGCGAAGGGGTTGAAGGGAAGCGCACCGCTGTTGCGGGCGATGGAGATGACGTGCTTGAGCCCGATCATGTAACCCCATATGGTATTGGTGCGGCATTTCTTCTCCGTACGCAGGAAATACTCGAAGTTGTTGATGAACGTCAGGTTGAGTTCCTTTAGGGGAATGTCGTCACGGCGGTATACTTTCGGGACGAACTCGCAAAGGTGCCTGTATATGGTACGGTAGCGGTTGTATGTTCCCTGCACGCGGCTGTGTCCCACTTTCTTGATGAACTCCCCGTTGTGCTGCTCGAAGAGTTTCAACAGCGTCTCGCGTTTCACGCCCAACCCGAGGCAGGCGTCCCTCAGCCTGGCGGCGGTGACATAGCCGTCGGACTGCATCAGTTCCTGGTAACGGCGGTTCACGTCCACGCGTATCCGGTCAACCGCCGCATTGATTTTCTGCGCCTCGGCGCTCTTGCCCGTGGCACGTGCCGTTTTCACGTCCCAAAGTTTCGGAGGTACGTCCAGTTTACAACTGAACTGCTTGATTTCACCGTCCACCGTAAGACGGCACATTAGGGGGAGATAGCCGTTGGCTCTCTCGCTGCCCTTCTTCACGTAGAAGAGGATTTTGAAAGTCGATCTGCTCATACTCGTTTTCATACTTTTTTGATCGTTACAAAGTTAATATCAAGCGAGTTGTCCTCAGGTATGAAAAACTGTGCAAATTACTGAAATAGAACCCGTTGTGCCGTTTCTTATTCCCGTTATATCAGTAACGATATGGGAACTGAAGTCTTTCGCAGTTTTTAGCGGATCTCCTTTTTCAGCTTATGCAGTATTATGAGTTAAACACCTAACTGCTTAATAGACTGCATTCTTGCTGTATTATCATCAACCTTGCTTTTTCTTGCTGCGTTTACTTTAATTTTACCTTCCTTACCACGTTTTGTGGTTACAAGAATAACTCCGTTAGCAGCACGAGCTCCATATATAGCTGCAGAAGCATCTTTCAACACTGAAATAGATTCTATATCTTCTGCATTTAAACGTCCAAAAGAACGATCAGCAATTCCATCCACAACAATCAGCGGAGCCGTATTTCCTAAAGTTCCTTTACCACGAATTAAAATTTCAGCATCATCTGCACCAGGCTCCCCACTTCTTGTATTAGCTATAACTCCAGCTGTCTTACCAGCCAAGGTATTGGTAAGATTAGCCGTAGAAATCTTTTTCAAATCATCTCCCCCAATAGAAGAAACAGAACCTGTCAAAGTTGCTTTTTTCTGTGTACCATATCCAACCACAACAACCTCATCCATCAACTCTGTATCCTCTTTTAACGTAATTTGACCACCGGCCTTTATTTGGGCAGCAGAAACTTCAATAGATTGATAACCAATATAACTAATAACAATCGTACTATTAGCTGAGACTTTTAAGCTAAAATTTCCATCAAAATCTGTAATCGTACCAGTAGTAGTACCTTTCTCCATCACATTCGCACCAATAATGGACTCACCTTTTGAATCAACCACCTTACCAGAGATTGCCTTTTGCTGCAAGACATTCTCCACAACCGGTGCTTCAATAGATTCCGCATAGGTTGTCATAGGTAAACAGCCTGCAGAAAGCACTACACATGCCGACACTTTTACAAATGCACGACTAAACAACATGCGATTTAACTGTGTATTCATCTTGTTTATATTTAAAGGTTAAATAATCACTCTACTTTCCATTCAATAATACCCCCCGAGGCTCCTTTCTGAAGTTGTGCCGAGATTTTCAATCCGGTAGTCTGAACTGGCTTAAAGTTTACTACGTTGTATTTGTCTTTTTCTACCCCATATTTATCACTTGTTTCTACTTCTTTCCAGCTATTTCCAGACTTATAATACAATGTCCAGCTTTGCGGTACACGGAAATCACCGTCGTAATGGTCGAAATCCAGCCAGTAAACTTCCACTTTTGATACGGTGTAAGGCTTATCAAACTCGTAGGCCAGAGACTCCACCGTACCATTCTTCAACCACCAGTAGAAATAAGGTTTGGAAGTATCGGAAGAACGTTTCGGCTCCCACTGGTCGTTCACACCCCACGCGTAAGACATCACAGCAGCCGACTCAGGCGCATCTTTCTGGATTGCAGCCTGAATGGTGAATGCCTGTGCCTTCGAAGCAATGGTCGGCTCGGGAGTTGGAGTTGCATATTCTTTTGATTCCGGAATCCAAACTTCCATCTGGTCAGCTCCACGGTTGTTCCATGTAGAATAAGGGATAGCCTTGAATGCGACATCTTTTACCGCACCATCCTTCTCAACTTCCTTCGCAGTGCCTTTCAATACCATCACCCCGTTCAACAGATTGGCTTCGTAAGAAGCTTCTATCGGAGTATCATTCGGAATAAATTTATTGAATACGATGCTGTCAGGCTGATCCTTTCCTTCCAGGCAGAACATAATCGGTCCACGTTCCAATGCTACCATTCCACGGTCTACTTCCACTTTATCGTTGGCTTTAATGCGGCGAACGTCCATCGGCATTTCCAGTTCAATTACATCACCAGCCTTCCATGTACGTACGATAGTTTCGTAGCCATCACCTTCTGCTCCACGTGTAGCCGAGCCGTTTACCTTCAATGTATATTTCTTGGCCGCATCGGTATATGCATACAGGTCAGAAGCTACAGGAGCAGCTTTTGTCCATCCCGGGATACGGAGGCGGATAGCAAATTTACCTTCTTTTTCAGGAGCAACCTTGATGGTTACCTTTCCATTCCACGGATATTCGGTAGTCTGTTCCAATGTTACCTTATTATCTGCGGTCTGCATTTCTGCCTTACCCTGAATATAGAGGTTCACATAAATGTCATTCTGCTGAGTGGCATACGCATAGCTTGGTACGGAAGCCATAAAGCGGGTTACATTACCCGGACAGCAGGCACAGCCAAACCAGCGCTGGCGTTCATGTTCGCCCATGGATTCCAGCGGATTGTCATAAAAGAATTTGTCACCGCTCAGAGAAACACCTGAAATCACGCCGTTATACAAGGCACGTTCCAACACATCCACATACTTGGAATCACCCGTGGCCAAAAACATACGGTAGTTCCAGTACACATTAGCAATGGCTGCACAAGTCTCACAATAAGCGGTATGATTCTGCAATTCATAATTCGGGCCGAAACCTTCTCCCTGCGCTCTGGAACCCATACCTCCGGTGATATACAATTTCTTGCTCACCAGGTTATCCCACAAACGGGTCAACGCATGAAAATAAGCCGTATCATTTGTCAAAGCTGCCACATCAGCTACACCTGAATAAAGATATCCGGCACGTACCGCATGACCTACAATTTCATCCTGCTGAAGAATAGGTTTGTGATCCTGACTGTATTCATTCAGTTTATGACCGTCTGTACCACGTCCGGTTTCTTCCACAAAATAACGGGCCATGTCAAGGTATTTCTTGTCACCCGTTACCTTATATAATTTACACAATGCCATTTCCACGATAGGATGGCCCGAGGGCACATGTTTCTGTCCTTCACCCGGTCCAAACACCTTGCAAACCAAGTCGGCATTCTTGATAGCCACATCAAGGAATGTACGCTTACCCGTAGCCCGATAATGTGCTACGGCAGCCTCATACATGTGACCACTGTTATACAACTCATGACTGTTCAGTTTTTCCCATTTGGAATGTCCCCACCAACCGGACAAACGTTCACATTTATTCGTCACGCACGTAGTCAGGTATCCGTCCGATTCCTGAGCTGCAGCAATAATATTGATTACACTATCCAGATAATGATCAAGCTGAGGATCGTATTTTACAGCTAATGAATAAGAAGCTCCTTCTATTACCTTATACGGGTCAGTATCATCAAAAGAAAAATCACCACGATGTTCTCCTTTCTTTAATCCGCCTGCAATAGCAAAGTTATCGAAACGGCCGTTCTTCTCACATTCCTTAAAAGCAGAAGGGATGGATACCGTACGATTTGTTTCAATACGGGGCAACCAAAAGCCATCGTTAATATGCACTTGAGTAAACGGAACTTCCTGAATAGGAGCATCAGGTTGTTGATAGGTCGGTTTTGTGCAGGAAGTGATTCCCAACACAGCGACACCACTCATCAATATCAAAAGCTTGTTCTTCATATTATATAAATTGGGTTCTTTATTCGTTTGTTGCAAATGTAGAAGTTAAGAAAGTAAAGCGATAAAAATATCATCCATTCATCTACAAAAATAGTCGGCAACATGCCGACTACTACAAAAACATAAAATACTGACAGTAAGCGCATTACATTACACTATTAGATTTATTTATTAGTTTTCAGGATTATTTTTTCATATCTATCAACTATTTTTCAGTTCTAGCTTACACATTATTTTTACCGATAAATGAACTATCACCCCATGAAATACATATTTATAATTATTTTTGATAGTCTCTATATTCTGATATTTCAATAAATCACATACTCATTTTTATACATGTTCACCCCATTTACCCAATAAATGGTCTGTGTATGTTTCTCCAAGCACTCTCGGCACAAATTAAAAAACAAAAGGCAAATAAATATAACCTGCCTGTCTTGCTTCATACACACATTTTTATTTTTTATGTTTCCCGAAGCAAAGCCCTATGTTTCCTTTATCAGAGCCCTACGTTTCTCATAGTCGAAACATAGGGCTCTTTTATGAGAAATATAAAAAAAGACGAATCTCTCCATTAAAAGAATTCTCCGAATTAGACTTTTACATTATTTTTCTAGACTATTTTACATGCCTCATTCGTATATTTTAAGCACCTTTGTAAAGATTTTAAATAGACCTATACATATGAAAATCCTACTCAGCCTGATTCTCAGCCTATCATTTTACTTATGCAGCTATGCTATACTACCTATGCAATTTCATTTCCGGCATTACAACATTGAAAATGGAATTTCAGCCAACAATATTTCAGCTTTACTCCAAGACCAAAAAGGATTCATCTGGATTGGTACGGATTATGGATTAAGCCGATTTGACGGAAACCAATTTACTTTCTATCAAAAAACGAATCCACACTATTCCAATTTTCATGCAAATTCAATCAACACTATTTGTGAAACTAACTCTAATGAACTATGGTTAGGAACAGAAAACGGAGTATTTATTTACAATCAAATTAAAGATATATTTACTCCATTTACCAAACAAACAAGTGATAAAACTAAAATCATATCCTTGATTACACACATTCTTCAAGATAAAGAAGGAAATATATGGATTGCCACCAACAAACAAGGTCTTTTTTTATACAATACACAAACTGATAAACTCACACAATTTGAAATACCACAAAACGACAACATTGTCATCCGAATACTTAACGATGAACAAAACAACATCTGGTTATCAGGCCCATACCAACTTTGCAAACTAAATAAAGTAAACAATACATTTGAAACTTATACTATTGAAGGAGAAACAGAAGGTGTCTACTCTATGGCACTATGGGAAGACAGTTCACACCATATTTGGATGGGAACTTGGGATAAAGGCCTCTGGAAACTCAACCCACAAACAAAGCAAGTAAAAAAATACCTAATAGGAGAAAATGGAAAAAGTATATTGCATATCCATTCTCTCCTTGAGTATTCTCCAGAACTTCTGTTTATAGGTTCGGACGATGGACTGACAATATTTAATCCAGTCACTAACGAAAGCTTTCTCTATGATAACTATGGAGAAAATGAAAAATCATTATCCGACAAATTTATCTATCCGATGTTAAAAGACAAAGAAGGAGGTGTATGGATTGGAACTTATTACAATGGAGTAAATTATCTTCCCCCCTACTGTGGACAATTCAACGGCTATTCCGAGTCCAGCGACATTCCTTACTTCAACAGCCGGATTATCAGCCGTTTTTGTGAAGGAGAGAATGGAAATATTTGGATTGCTTCTGATGATTCAGGATTAAGCTGCTTCAATCCTTCTACAATGCAATTCATAGATTTCAATGGAAGAGAAAAATTGAATAAAAAAAACCTACATGCACTCTGCATGGCAGGAAAGGATTTATGGATAGGCACATACGGAGACGGAATACAAATTCTAAATACCCAAACAGGAGAAATCAAGAGCTATAATACCACTCATGGTTTGGACGAAAATAGTATTTATTCTATTTTCAAGGATAGCCAGGGAGAAATCTGGACAGGATCAATGGATGGAATCTGTCAGTTCAATATACAATCACAGCATTTCACTTTAATCAAGCAACTAGGTGCCCTCGTCATTGAGATTACAGAGGATTCCAAAGGAAATCTTTGGATTGCAACTCTGGGAGGAGGATTATTCCGATATTCTCCACAAAAGAACAAGGAATGGAAAAGATATTATCAGGAGAAAGGACTTAATAGTTTAAACATCAACCACCTGTGCATCAATAGAGAAAATCAAATTTGGGCTGCTACCAGCGAGGGATTATATCTATACAACCCTCTTAAAGATACATTCGAATATCAGCCTCTTAAAGTGCCCAACAAATGCATCAATGCCATATTGGAAGGAGAAGACTGCCTGTGGCTTACCACTGCCAAAGGACTGGTGAAATATACTCCGGCTACACAAGAAACTCAGATTTTCACCAAAAGCGATGGGCTGCAAAGTGAAGCATTCATCATGGCCTCTGCGTTGAAAACCCGTAACGGTGAGTTTTACATCGGCAGCATCAATGGTTTCAACACCTTTTATCCGCACCTGCTGAAACTCAATACGCAAAAACCTAATGTGGTATTGACCAGCCTGGAAATTTTCAACCAGAAGATTGAAACACAAAAAGACGGCATATTACCGGAAGCCATCGACCATCTGAAAGAAATTCATCTCTCTTATAAAGACAATGTCATTACACTGAATTATGCAGCATTAAGCTACTGCACTCCTCAGAAAAACCAATATGCTTACATATTGGAAGGATTTGATAAAGGCTGGAACTATGTAGGTTCACAGCACAGCACTACCTATACCAACCTTCCGGCAGGTACGTACACCTTTAGAGTGAAAGCCTCCAACAATGACAATATATGGAACGAAGAAGGTACTTCCATCCGTATCATTGTGCATCCGCCCTTCTATCTGTCTCTGCCTTTCAAGATTGGCTATGTGCTGCTGTTCCTGCTTGCTTTAGGGCTTTTGCTACGCTACGTCATACGACGCAGTGAAAAGAAACATGCCAAAGCCATTGACGAACTGAACAGTAAAAAGGAAATAGAAATCCACGAAGCTAAAATTAATTTCTTTACCATGATTGCACACGAGATACGTACACCGGTATCACTCATCATCGGACCGTTGGAAAAAATCATGCAATCAACCCATATTCCTATTAACGAACGCCAGGAACTGGAGATTATCGACCGTAACAGCCAACGATTGCTGTACCTGGTAAATCAGTTACTGGATTTCCGGAAAGTGGAACAAAAAGAAATACGAATGAAGTTCACTTCACAGTCCATCAAAGAGCTGATGCAGTCCGTGTGTGAACGTTTCTCACCAACACTTCAGCAAAATGGAGTCAGCTTCTCCGTCACTTATCCTGATGAACATTTCCACGCGGATGTAGATAAAGAAGCACTTACCAAGGTGCTAAGCAACCTGTTGACCAACGCCAACAAATATACACAAAGCATGATTGAGGTCCGTTTTCAGGAACATCCCGACAAACAGGCCTTTTCCATCGAAGTACAAGACAATGGAAAAGGAATGAACGAAGAGGAACTGAAAAAAATTTTCAAACCTTTCTATCAGGCTTCTGAGAACAAACCGGGAACCGGTATCGGACTCAGTATCGTAAAGGGAATAGTAGAAGCACACCATGGTCAGGTCAACGTGACCTCTCAGCCGGGAAAGGGTTCTTCGTTCATTATTACTCTTCCCAGAAAACAAGAAAATCTAGTGACAGAAGAGGAAGAAAATCAAGCGACCAATCCGATTCCAGAGGATATTATACCTGAACAGAATGACACAGCTGCCACATCACAAAAAGTACTTCCCATCATGCTGATTGTGGATGATAATGAAGACATGCTGAACTTCCTCTCTTCTCACTTCCAAACCAGCTATACCATTGTGACAGCAGTAGATGGAGTGGATGCGCTCAACAAGCTAAAGGAACAGGAAGTGGCCCTGATTATCAGTGATTGGATGATGCCGAACATGAATGGAATTGATTTGTGTAAAGCGGTACGAAACAACCAACTGACCAGTCACATTCCGTTTATCCTGCTTACGGCAAAGACCGATACAGAAGCCAAGATTACAAGTATGAATTGTGGGGCAGATGCCTATATCGAGAAACCGTTCTCATTACAATACCTGGAAGCATGCATAAAGAATTTGTTAGAACTGCGTTTGCAGTTACGACAAAAATTCTCACAAATGCCGACGGTTTCCATCAATTCCATTGCGGCCAACCAGAACGATAAGGTATTTTTGGAGAAGATGAATCACCTGATTGAAGAGAATCTGAACAACGAAGAACTGTCGGTCGACTTCTTAGCTGAAAAACTGTGTATCAGCCGTTCCGGATTGTTTGTGAAAATCAAGGGACTGGCCAATACAACGCCGAATGAAATGATTCAGATTATCCGACTGAAGAAAGCGGCTTCCCTCTTGCTGGAAAAACAGTACCGTATTAATGAGGTAAGCTACATGGTGGGATTCAATAATCCGTCTTATTTCAGCAAATGTTTCCAGAAACAATTCGGAATGAAACCGGGAGAGTATATAGCCAGTCATGCACATAAAGCAGAATGAAAATTTTGTGTATCTTTGCGTCACAAAGATTTGATTAAACCATGAAGTGTATAGAAATCACCCCACCGGCTGACATACAGACTTGTATTCAGTTGCCTTCTTCCAAAAGTATCTGCAACAGGGCACTTATCATCAATGCACTGGCGGGCAGTACATGCCGTCCGGAGAACCTGTCGGACTGCGATGATACGCGCGTAATGATAGAAGCATTGACACACATGCCGGAAACAATTGACATCATGGCTGCCGGTACGGCCATGCGTTTTCTGACGGCTTATTTGTCCGTAACTCCCGGCACACATGTACTAACAGGAACCGAACGGATGAGACAACGCCCTATCAAGATTTTAGTGGATGCTCTGACGAGTCTGGGGGCACAGATTGAATACACGGAAAATGAAGGTTATCCCCCGTTAAAGATTACGGGAAAGGCTTTGGAAGGACATTCACTCTGCCTTCCGGGAAATGTCAGTTCGCAATATATCTCAGCCTTGCTGATGATAGGACCGATGCTGACACACGGATTGAATCTGGAACTGGAAGGAGAAATTATCTCACGCCCTTATATCAACCTGACCCTGAAAGTGATGAAAGATTTTGGGGCAAAAGCTGAATGGACATCCGACCATACTTTGCAGGTGGCTCCATACCCTTACC
>UMAB01041984.1_pt1 | contig 11893 bp, 11 predicted proteins | sample 1963601 | NCBI WGS metagenome assembly UMAB01 (sample SAMEA4835905, study PRJEB28245) | human gut metagenome | biome: gut microbiome; material: fecal sample | place: Denmark | collected 2008 | reverse complement strand
GGCGGCCGCCGAGCTTTGCATCGTGGACGGCATATTCACCAGAATAGGCGCCTCCGACGATCTTTCGTCCGGCTCGTCCACATTTATGGTCGAGATGAATGAGGTCGCCGATATACTTAAACACGCCGACTCGCAGAGCCTTATAATCTTTGACGAGATAGGCAGAGGCACCTCGACATTTGACGGCATGAGCATTGCAAGAGCGGTGCTCGAATTTGCGGCGGATAAACGCAGGCTCGGCGCAAAGACCCTCTTTGCCACGCATTATCACGAGCTGACCGAGCTTGAGGACAGCGTGGACGGCGTTAAGAATTACAACATCGCCGTCAAAAAGAGAGGGGACGATATCACCTTCCTGCGCCGCATAGTGCCCGGCTGCGCCGACGGCAGTTATGGTATCGAGGTGGCAAAGCTCGCGGGAGTGCCCTCAAGCGTCGTTGAACGCGCAAAAGTGGTGCTCAGGGAGCTGGAGAGCGGAGCGATACAGCCCGTCTACAGAGCGCCCGCCGCCGAGGAAGAGGAAATGCAGATATCCTTCGGCTCCTCAAACGCCGAGGAGATAGTCGACAAGCTCAAAAACATTGATGTGAATACCTTAACGCCTATCGAAGCCATGAGCGTGCTCTATGAGCTGACGAAGCAGGCGAATAACTGATATCAAACAAAGGAGTGAACTGAATGCCGAGGATAAACGTGCTTTCAAAGCAGCTTGCGGAGCTTATCGCCGCCGGCGAGGTTGTTGAGCGCCCCGCCTCGGTAGTCAAGGAGCTGCTGGAGAATTCAATAGACGCAGGGGCGTCCTCCGTGACGGTCGAGATCAAAAACGGCGGAATATCCTATATCCGTATCACCGACGACGGCTGCGGCATCGGCAGGGATGATATCCGCAACGCCTTTGTCAGCCACGCCACGAGCAAGATAGCCGAGCCGGAGGATCTGAATTCCATATTCACCCTCGGCTTCAGAGGCGAAGCCCTCGCAAGCGTCAGCGCCGTTGCCAGAGTTGAAGTAATGACCAGGGCGGACGGCGAACAGAGCGGCACGCATTATATCATTGAGAACGGCGAAGAGAAGCTGCTCGATGACGCAGGCTGCCCCAAGGGCACCACGATGATAGTGCGCGACCTGTTTTATAAGACCCCCGCAAGGATGAAATTCCTGAAGAAAGACGTCACCGAGGCGAACGCCGTTGCGGCGGTCGTCGACCGAATAGCGCTCTCTCACCCGGAGGTGTCGTTCAGATTTATCCGTGAGGGCAAGCAGACCCTCATCACAAGCGGCAGCGGTGAGCTGCTCGGCTGCATAAGAGAGATATTCGGCAAGGAATTTGCCTCGGGGCTGATACCCGCCTGCCATGAGGGCAACGGGGTAAAGGTCAGCGGCTATATCTCGAAGCCGACCGCTTCAAGGCCGAACCGCAATATGCAGTTTTTCTTTATAAACAACAGACTTATCAAGACCGCCACGGGCAGCGCGGCTCTGAGCGAGGGGTATAAGAATTCCATTATGGTCGGCAAATTTCCCGCCTGTGTGCTCAATATCGAGCTTGACCCGTCGCTTGTGGATGTCAACGTCCACCCCGCCAAGACCGAGGTCAGATTCTCGGATGAGCGGATGATATTCAGCGCGATATTCTATGCCTGCAAGGGCGCGCTCGCAGCGGGAGATACCCCGAAGCAGATGCATCACAGCGCCCCCAAGGTCGATTATTATAAAGCCCCCGAGAAGCTGGCGGAGCAGCTTCATATACCCGTTCAGCCGAAGCCTCAGGAGTTTTTCGTCCGTACCTCGGTGCAGCCGCAGAGGAGCGAATCGACGGTGATACAGCCCCGCGCGGCGGTGTTCAGCTCGCCGAAAAACGAGCCCGCTCCCGAGCCTGAGAAGCTCGAGGATATCCTGATTTCGTCCCCGACAAAAATTCAAACAGCCGAGGAGATCATCCCCGAGCCTGTCAAGGTCGAGCCGACGGCAATCAATGAACCGAATGTGACGGAGGAGCCGAAAGCTCCCGAGAAGCCTGCGTTTGACGAGGATGAATTTTCGCTTGTCGGCGAGGCGTTCAAAACCTACATAATGTGCGAATACAAGGGCAAGCTCATCGTAATAGATAAGCACGCCGCCCATGAAAGAATAATATACGAGCAGCTCAAGCGCGACAGCGGTGAACGCTCCGCTCAGCTCCTGCTCATGCCCGTGACCGTCACCCTCTCAAAGGAGGAGTACGCCGCCGTTATCGACAATATCGAGCTTATCAACAGCTCGGGCTTTGAAGTCGAGGATTTCGGCAGCGGCTGCGTGATAGTGCGGGAGTGCCCGATGGAGCTTTCGGCAGACGATGTTGCCGCCGTTATCGAGGAGATAGCGGGCAGATTCGTCGATAAAAGGCAGGATGTTTCCTTTGAGAAGCTCGACTGGATATTCCATTCCGTCGCCTGCCGCAGCGCAATCAAGGCGGGCAACTTCACCTCAAGGCTCGAGATGGAGCGCTTCGCAAAGCAGCTCCTTTCAATGCCCGATATCCGTTACTGCCCCCACGGCAGACCTGTTATGATAGAAATTACTCAAAGAGAGTTGGAGAAGAATTTTGGCAGAGTCTAAGATACCTCTGGCTGCGATAGTCGGCCCGACCGCAAGCGGCAAAACTTCGCTTGCCGTCGCCGTATGCAAGGCGCTCGGCGGCGAGGCCGTCTCATGCGACTCCATGCAGATCTATAAAGGCATGGATATCGCCACGGCTAAGCCCACCGAGGCGGAGATGCAGAGGGTGCCGCATCATCTGATCGGCTTCCTTGACCCGAGCGAGCCTTTCAGCGTTGCCGATTACTGCGTTCTCGCCTCCGAAGCGATACGCGATATACATTCGCGCGGCAGGCAGGCCGTCCTTGTCGGCGGCACGGGGCTGTATTATTCGTCTCTCGTCGATAACATCGAGTTTCTGCCCGAGAAATCCGATATCGCTTACCGTGAATTTCTAAAAGAAAGAGCGGAGCGGGAGGGGGCGCAGGTGCTGCTCGACGAGCTTGCCGAGATAGACCCCAAGGCAGCCTCCGAGCTGCACCCGAATAATCTCGGCCGTGTGATACGGGCGCTGGAGCTTTACCATACCACGGGCAAGACCAAGAGCTTCCAAAACGAGGAGTCAAAAAAGACTCCGTCGCCGTTCGATTTGAGGGCGGTGTGCCTTGACGCTCGAGACAGGCAGGTGCTCTATGATCGCATTAATCTGCGTGTGGAGCTTATGCTTCAAGCGGGTCTTGTCGAGGAGGCAAAAGCCTTTTTTGCCGAGCCTTTGGGCAGGACGGCGAAGCAGGCGATAGGCTACAAAGAGCTTTACCCGTATTTTGCGGGGGAGAGAACTCTCGACGAATGTGTTGAGCAGCTTAAAATGCAGACCCGCCGCTACGCCAAGCGCCAGTTGACCTGGTTTCGAAGGGACGAGCGGATAAAATTTCTTTATATAGACGATTACGACACGCCCGACGGACTGCTAAATGCAGCGCTGGCGGCGCTTCGGGGGGAGTGAGAATGAAGCAAAAGGGGATACTTATCAAGGTGCTTTCCGTTCTGGCGGCTTTCATCATTTTCGGCTACTTTGCGGTGCAGATATATGAGATGATAGGCCGCAATTACGCTACCCGCACCGCTTATATCCAGACCGTCACTGACTCGGTCGACGCCGAGATGTTCGTCATTCGCGACGAGGTGATCCTCGATTCCGGCGGCTCGGGCGTGATAGTTCCGATAGCCGTCAACGGCGAGAGGGTCAGCAGGGGCAGCGAAATAGCCGCTTCGTTCCCGTCGGAGCAGAGCGCGGAGAATTATTCGCTTCTTCGTAACCTCAATAAAAAGCTCACCGCCTATAAGAAGATAAGCAGCCAGCTTCGGCTTGCGAATCTCGATATAGACAAGCTGTCTGATGAGATCGACGCCGATTTCATCTCAATGCTCAATATGGCATATAACAACGATTATTCCTCCGTTGCCGAGAGCGAGCTTGCCTTCGCAGAGAAGCTCTCGCGTAAGCAAATTTCGCTCGGTCAGACGGTCGATTGCTCCGAGGCGATAGCTTCGCTCGAGTCTCAGATAGCTTCGCTCTCCGCAAGCAGCACTCCGTCGCGGATAGTCGCGGCAGAGAGCGCGGGATATTACGTCAGCAACCTCGACGGCTATGAAGGTCTACTGACGGCACAGGGCATTGACTCCCTCACCGCTGAGAGCCTGCAAAACGCCCTCGACAGTGGCGCAAAGAGCGTGCCCGAGCAGTCGCTCGGCAAGATAATCAGCGGCTACAATTGGTATGTCGCCTGCATTATCGACAATTCCGTGGCTTCGCAGCTAACGACAAACGGCAAATGCAAGCTGAAGCTCGGCGATTTGACGGTTGAGACAAGCGTTTACGCCGTCAAGCCCGCCACGGAGGGCAAAAACCTTGCAATATTCAAGTGCAACCTTATGAATGAGCAGCTTGCGACGCTAAGACGCTTCAGCGGCTCGGTCATACTCAATGAATACACCGGCCTGCGGGTCAGCAAGGACGCCGTCAGAGTTGATAAGGACGGCGTGACGGGTGTATATGTCAGGCTTGCAAACATCGTTGAATTCAGAGTATTTGATACCCTTTATTCCACTGATGAATATATAATTACGGACGAACCCTCGGATTCGGATATCCTCGCAATGAAAAAGAAAGGATATCAATATCTCAAGCTCTATGACGAGGTCTTTGTTTCGGGAAAGGATCTAAAGGATGGAATGGTTATCGGATGAAGAGAGATTTAAGGCGATAGAAGAGAATCTGAAGCTGATTCGCGAGGATATCGCCGAGGCGGCGCTTGTCGGCGGCAGGCAGCCGAGCGATGTGGCGCTCATGGCGGTCACCAAGACGGTCGAGAGCAGATTCATCAATCACGCCATCGGCTGCGGGATAAACCTCATCGGCGAGAATAAGGTGCAGGAGTTCCTCGGCAAGGAGCCGGAGCTTGACCTCAGCGCCTGCAAGGCTCACCTGATAGGTCATTTGCAGTCAAATAAAGTCAAAAAGATAGTCGGCAGGGTCGACACGATACAGTCGGTCGACACGGTCGATATCGCGCGGGAGATAAGCAAGCGCTCGCTCGAGGCGGGGGTCAATACCAATATCCTGCTCGAGGTCAATGTCGGTAATGAGGACAGCAAGTTCGGCTTCACCCCCGAGGAGACCTTCGAGAGGGCGTGCGAAATCGCGGAAATTCAGGGCGTTTCTGTCAACGGATTGATGTGCGTAGCCCCGATATGCGAAAAAGAGAGTGAAATTCGGTCAATTTTTTCAAATATGCATCAACTGTTTATTGACATCCATGATAAAAAAATAGATAATATTAATATGAGCGTTCTCTCAATGGGAATGTCCGGCGATTACAAACAGGCGATTCTTGAAGGCGCAAATCTCGTGCGTATCGGCTCGGCGATTTTCGGCGCAAGGATCTACAGATAACAAGGAGGATCAACCATGAATATCAAAGGTTTAGTCAGAAAGTTTATTAACGGCACAGACGACGATTATATCGAGAGCGAGGAGCAGGAATACGAGGACGATTTTGATTTCGCCCCCGACCAGTCTCCGCTGCCCGAGCCGCAGATCCAGCCCGTCCACAGCAGAAGCGAAAAAGCCTCCGGTGGGAATGTTGTCAATATCAATTCTTCAAAGAACGCCTCTGGTCAGGTCAAGCCCCACGTCGTTTTCCAAAAGATAGACAGGTTTGAGGAAGTGGCCGAGGTCGCCGATATACTCAATGAGAAGAGGATCGTTATCCTTAACCTTGAGACCTGCCCCAATGACGCTTCACAGAGGATAATCGACTTCCTTTACGGCGTCGCATACGCAAATCACGGCGTATTTAAGAAGGTTGCGGGCAGAGCCTACATAATTACCCCCTACAGCGTTCCCGTTACCGGCGAGCTGCTTGACGAGATAAGCGGCGGCTCCTCAAATGAATGAACTATTAAGAGAGGATAGGTGTTGAAGATGCTTAAACCCGAACAGATAGTCAATGCAAAATTCACCCCCGTGAGCAAGGGTACTTACAGCGCCGAGGAGGTTGACGCTTTCCTCAAGACGGTCGCTTCCGAGTATGAGAAGTCGCTTGCCGAGAAGGCGGAGCTTATCAAGAAGATAAGCATCCTTGCAGACAAGATCGAGAGCTACCGCAGCGATGAGGAAGCCATAAAGCTCGCTCTGCTTGACGCTCATAAGATGGCTGAATCCGTCAGCAAGACCGCCAAGAATAAGGCGGATGAGACCGTCGCCGAGGCCGAGACCAAGTCAAAGGCGATAGTCGACGGTGCAAACCGCCAGTCCGCTCAGCTTATCGACGAGGCAAGGACGCAGGCGAGGGATATTGTCGATAACGCCAAGAATGCCGTTGCTTCTCTCACCGAGAGGGCGCAGAACGAGACCAACCGCACCATCAACGCTGCCCGCTCCAAGGCCGCCGAGATTATCGCCGCCGCCGAAAACAGAGGCAAGGCGATTATCGGCAACAGCCGTGACGAATATACAAAATATATCGCCGCCATTGAGGAGGCGAAGAAGGATGCCGCCATTTTCAAGCAGACTCTTGCGGACCTTTGCCGCAAGGAGCTTGAGCAGGTCGAGGCTCTGCCCGACGACTGCATCATAGTTGCGGAGGATGTCGGCGACGACGTGCCCCTTTGTGACGAGCCGGCGGCCGAGATAGCCGAGGAGCTGACCGTTGAGGCAGCTGAAGTTGAAGAGACAGTCGAGGAGAAGCCCGCCGAGCCTACTATCCCCGCTGAGGCAGTCTTTGAGCCGGAAGCCGCCAAAGAGGAGGAAGCGACGGAAGAATCGGAGCCGGAGCAGCCCGCCGAGGAGGAGATACCTCAGGTAGAGGCAGCGGTCTATGTTCCCGAGCAGCCCAAGGAGGCCGAAGCCGAGGAACAGGAGATTGAGGAGGATTTTGACGATCTCTTCAGCCTTATTGACAGCACCGATTCCGAGAATATAGCCGCCGATATCGACGATGTGCTCCCCGAAGCCACCGAGGATGAGGTTGCCGCAGAGGCAGCCGAGGACGAGGAGGAATTTGAGGGCTTCAAGGTCGATCTCGACGAGATAGCCGACGCAGAAGAGGACGATGACGATGATGACGACGATATTTCGTCGCTGTTTGACAGCCTCTTTTAATAAATAACCGATTAGTGAGGTCAATATGTTTCAAGCGATATCTCTTGCAGTCATAGCGGCCCTGACGGTCATTGATCGCCTGACCAAATATGCGGCGGTCACCTCCGTTAAGCCGAACGGACCGTTCAAAATCCTTTTCGGTCTGTTTCAGCTCAGGTATGTTGAGAATACCGGAGCGGCGTTCAGCTCGTTTTCGGATAACACCGTGTTGCTCACCGTCTTTACCGTGCTCATTCTCATCGTCTGTCTCGTGCTGCTGATGATACGCAGGATAAAACCCGTTTTCCCCAACATCTGCCTTGTGCTTATTGTTGCGGGCGGGCTGGGCAACGTGATAGACCGTGTTCTCTACGGCTATGTCATTGATTTCATCGAGCCGCTTTTCATGGATTTTGCTGTGTTCAATTTTGCGGATTGCTGCATCACCGTCGGCGCATTCATGCTCATCGGCTACGAAATATACGGCCTCATCCGTGATAAGAGCAGAAAAAAAGATCATAATGACGCAGAGCATTAATTCAATCGAATACGGCGAGCCTGTCAGCTTTGCCGTCGAGCCGAGCGATGACCTTGTTCGGCTTGATAAAACTCTGTCGCAGGCTCTCAGCGAGTATTCCCGCTCTTTTGTGCAGGGGCTGTTTGCCGACGGACTTGTGATGTGCAACGGCAGACAGGTTCAAAAGAGTCATAAGCCGAGGCAGGGCGATATCGTCAGCTTCACCGTGCCCGAGCCGAAGGAGCTTTCGGTCAGGGCAGAGGATATCCCTCTTAATATAATGTATGAGGACGGCGACCTGCTCGTGGTCAATAAGCCGCAGGGCATGGTCGTTCACCCCGCGCCGGGTAACTATGAGGGCACCCTCGTCAACGCACTTTTGTGGCATTGCAAGGGCAACCTTTCGGGGATAAACGGCGTTATCCGCCCCGGCATTGTCCACCGCATTGATAAGGATACGAGCGGGTTGCTGCTCGTTGCCAAGACCGATGCGGCTCATGCCTCGCTTGCTCAGCAGATAAAGGAGCACTCGCTCGACCGTGAATACAGAGCCGTTATCTGCGGTAAGCTCAAAGAGAAGAGCGGCGTTGTGGACGCCCCGATAGGCAGGAGCACCGCCGACAGAAAGAAAATGTGCGTTACCGACAAGAATTCCAAAAACGCAGTTACCCATTATGAGGTGCTCGAGGAATTCAGCGGCTATTCCTTTGTGCGCTTGAAGCTCGAGACGGGCAGGACGCACCAGATAAGAGTCCATATGGCTTATCTCGGTCACCCCGTTGCGGGCGACCCGCTCTACGGCTCAAAGGATCGCTTCGGGATGCTCCGCGGGCAGTGCCTCCATGCGGGGCTTATCGGCTTCACTCACCCGACGACGGGGGAGAGGATACGTCTTGAAGCGCCGCTGCCCGAGTATTTCACAAACTTCCTCAGGAGAATAAAACAGTTATGACCGATAAAAAGCTGCTTTCGGATTGGCTCATTGTCTCCGATATCGACGGCACTCTCAATAATAAGCTCAGGCAGCTCCCGGAGAGGAATAGGCTCGCCATTGAGCGCTTTGTTGCCGAGGGTGGGCATTTCACCCTCGCCTCGGGCAGAAATCCGCAGTCCATGGAGCGGCATTTTCGCTCCCTGCCGATAGCGGGCACGCCCGCCGTCGTTATAAACGGCGCAGGCATCTATGATTTTTCCAAAAATGAAATGGTGTTTTTCAGCCCTATGAGCGATGAGGGGATGCGCCTTGCCGTTGAAGCGGCAAAAAAATTCCCGTTGGTCGATGTCATAGTCGTTGCAAAGGATACCGTTTATATTACAGGCACGGGTTGGTTCGGCAAGCTCTTTGTCAGCGCCGATCATCTCGACCACTCGCACATTCGCAATATCGGCGATGTGCCAAAAAAAGATTGGGGCAAGGTAATATTTTCCGGCTTGCCGACAGATATTAAGAGGGTGGATAAGTATTTTCGCTCGCTGACCGACCCCGATATCACGATGATGTCGTCCTCCATAGCCAGCTTTGAGATCCTTGCGAGGAATACTCACAAGGGCACGGCGGTGCTGAAGCTCGCCGAGCTTCTCGGCATTGATAAGTCTCATACGGGCGCAATAGGGGATTATTTCAACGATTACGATATGCTCAAAAGCGTCGGAGTGCCCGCCTGCTGCGGTCAGGCTCCGAAAGAGATGAAAAAAATAGCGCAATTCGTCGCCTGCCATTGCAACAAGGGCGCCGTTGCGGATTTCATCGAATACATAGAAAAAACGGCGGGGCACCGGGATTGACCGCCCGCCTTTACGCAATACCAATAAATCAAACAGGAGGTGGCTGCAATGGATGCAGTTATCAGAAAACAGTTTAAGATCAGGGCTTGCAAAGCGAGAATGGGGATCATCGAGGGCGTTTTTAACGCTAAATCGGGTCACCCAGGCGGCTCGCTTTCATGCGTTGATATTCTGACTTATCTCTATTTTGACCACATGAATATCGACCCGCAGGATCCCAAGAATGAGGATAGGGATCGCTTCGTGCTCTCCAAGGGTCACGCAGCCCCCGCTCTGTATTCAGTCCTCGCTCTCAGGGGCTTCTTCCCCGTTGAGGAGCTTAAAACTCTCAGAAAGAGCGATTCCATGCTTCAGGGTCACCCGAGCGTTAAGTATACCCCGGGCGTAGATATGTGCACCGGCTCCCTCGGTCAGGGCATCTCCGCTGCTTGCGGCATGGCTCTCGGCGCAAAGCTCGCAGGCAAGGACTTCAGAGTCTTCACCGTCCTCGGCGACGGCGAGATACAGGAGGGTCAGGTCTGGGAGGCTGCTATGTATGCCTCTGCAAAGGGCCTCGACAACCTCGTGGCGGTCGTTGACAACAACGGTCTCCAGATAGACGGCAAGATAGCCGAGGTCAATTCCCCCTATCCGATAGCCGAGAAATTCAAATCCTTCGGCTGGAATGTGCTTGAGATAAGCGCTCACAGCTTCGATGAGATAGATGCAGCTTTCAATGCGGCGGCCGAATTCAAAGGCAAGCCCTCCGTGATAGTCGCAAGCAGCGTTAAGGGCAAGGGCGTCTCCTTTATGGAGGATCAGGTCGGCTGGCACGGTACCGCCCCCAACGCCGAGCAGTATGAGCAGGCCATGAGCGAGCTTAACGCCGCTCTCGCAGAGCTTGAAGCATAAGAAAGGAAGGCATTGAAATGGCTGATATTATTAAAACTGCGACCCGTGACGCTTACGGCAAAGCGCTCGTCGAGCTTGGCGGGATAAATGATAAGATAGTTGTTTTGGACGCCGACCTTGCTGCGGCTACCAAGACGGGTATGTTTAAGAAGGCGTACCCCGACAGATTTTTTGACTCGGGCATAGCCGAGAGCAACATGATGGGTGTTGCCGCTGGTCTCGCTACCACAGGCTACACCGTATTCGCAAGCACCTTCGCAATGTTCGCAGCGGGCAGAGCCTATGAGCAGGTCAGGAACTCCATCGCGTATCCGCACCTTAACGTCAAGATCGGAGCTACCCATGCGGGCATCTCCGTCGGTGAGGACGGCGCGAGCCACCAGTGCTGCGAGGATATCGCGCTCATGCGTGTTATCCCCGGTATGGTCATAATCAACCCCGCCGACGATATCGAGGCCAGGGCGGCTGTTTTCGCCGCCGCCGAATACGAAGGCCCCGTCTATATGAGATTCGGCAGGCTTGCAGTGCCCAGAATTTTTGACGAGAGCTATAAATTCGAGCTCGGCAAGGCCGTCACCCTGCGTGAGGGCAGCGACGTGACGATAATCGCAACGGGCCTTATGGTCAATGAAGCGATAGAAGCTGCTAAAGCGCTTGCCGACGAGGGCATCAGCGCCGAAGTCATCAACATCCACACCATCAAGCCTCTTGATAAGGAAGCGATCATTCGCTCCGCGGCCAAGACTGGTGCAGTTGTTACAGCAGAGGAGCACAGCATCATCGGCGGCCTCGGAGGTGCGGTCGCAGAGGCTCTTTGCGAGAGCGGCAAGCCTGTACCCGTGGTCAGGCTCGGCGTCAACGACGTTTTCGGCAGATCGGGTCCCGCTCTTGAGCTTCTTCATATTTACGGTCTTGATGCACAGAATATTGTTGCAAAGGCCAAGCAGGCAATAGCGCTTAAATAAAAACTTAGGCGGTTGCTCCGTTTTGTCGGGGCAACCGCCCAATAGGATAGGGTGAGAGAGATTGAAGGAGCTTTTGGCTAAGCTTCGCGCAAACATCAAAATAGTTATAGCTGCGTTGGCGGCTCTTGTTGTCATTATCTGCGCCGTGGTCGTCATAACTCAGGTCGTCGGCTCAAAGTCGGCTCAGAATACGGTGACGGCCGTTTATAAGCGGGAGGGCAAGAGCGTTGTACGCATTGCGGGGCAGGAGTTCGTTATCGACGATACCACGGCGGACGATTTTGCCTGCGATAAGGAGCATGGCAGAGTATTCTACCGTGTGAATTCCGCCTCCTCCGATTCTCTCTATGACCTTTGCTATGTCGAGCTTAAAAAAGGCGAAATAACCGCCCCGAGAATAATCGACTACGGCGTTGAGAAGGATTACGGCGTGTCGAACGGCAAGGTGTATTACCGCAAATTCAACCGCAGCATAGGCGCCGACGACGGCTGCGTGTGCGACCCGGGCGATAAAAAGATAAGCACCTTCGCCGAGAATGTCAGCACTGTCTATACCCTTGACGGCGCAAGCGA
>UMAB01010393.1_pt1 | contig 11995 bp, 9 predicted proteins | sample 1963601 | NCBI WGS metagenome assembly UMAB01 (sample SAMEA4835905, study PRJEB28245) | human gut metagenome | biome: gut microbiome; material: fecal sample | place: Denmark | collected 2008 | reverse complement strand
GTCTGTTATCCGCCATTTGTGTATAGCCTCCTCCGTTCATAAATTGTTTGCTTTTGATTTTGTCGGATTTCCGACAGTTTCATATAGTATTGTTGAAAACATATCGTTTCAGACAATACTGTTTGTTGATTTTTCAACACTATGTTGTTATAATTATAATACATAGAACCGGATTTGTCAACAGACAACCGGAAAATTACGAAAAATCCTTGAAATGAAGGAGGTGCTTCTGTGGCTTTTTTATCTTTATCCGATGTAAAAAAAGAATATCATACCGGCTCCGTTACCGTACCTGCGCTTGACGACGTTTCCTTTGATTTGAACGAAGGAGAATTTGTTGTCATTCTCGGCACGTCGGGTGCCGGAAAAACCACGCTTCTGAATTTACTTGGAGGCATGGATACTGTGACTGACGGAAAAATCGTGCTTGACGGCAACAACATCGCCGCATACGGCAAACGCGATCTGACATTTTATCGCCGTCGTGACGTGGGCTTTGTGTTCCAATTCTATAATCTGATGCCCAATCTTACAGCCCTTGAAAATGTGGAAATTGCCGTTGAAATCTGTGAAAATCATCTGGACCCGAAAAGCGTTCTTGAATCGGTGGGGCTTGCGGACAGGCTGAACAATTTTCCGGCGGAGCTTTCCGGAGGTGAGCAACAAAGGGTGTCGATCGCCCGTGCCGTTGCGAAAAATCCCAAGCTGATTTTATGCGACGAGCCGACGGGAGCACTGGATTATATAACAGGCAAAAAAATTCTGAAGTTGTTGCACACCTTGTCCCGAGAGCAAAAAAAACTTGTCATCGTTGTGACGCATAACGCTGCCCTGAAAGATATGGCGGATAAAGTGATCCGCATCAAAAGCGGAAAAATCGAGAGTGTGGAAGTCAATGCGCACCCGATTCCGGTGGAGGCGATTGAGTGGTGAAAACCTATTTCAAAACGATCCGCAGAATGTTCCGTCACCACCTCATCCGATTGCTTTCACTGATAGGAATCATTCTGATATCCATCGGGTTTATTTCGGGAATCGGTTCGCCAACCGACATGATACAAGAGAGTATAGAAAATTACTACCGAAATCAGAAGGTCAGTGACTTTATCGTCAAAAGCAAATCGGGTAGCTTTACTGAAGACCAAATTTCCGCTGTCAAAGCGCGTTACGGAGCAAACAATGTAAACGCCGGTCTGTCCGTAGATATTCAAACTTCGGAAAAGCGCTCCCTGCGGCTGTACTTTTTGGATTTTGACGCGTGGGACATCAATGTCCCGGAGCTCGTTGACGGTGAAAAAGTAACCGATAATGATAGCAACTGCGTATATGCAGAGATCTCCGACAATGTGATAAAAGGGTACGTCGTTGGCGAAACCGTGGAGATCGACCTCGGAAAAGCGTTGAACCTGCCGATGGAATATAAACTCTCCGTTACCGTAAAAGGAACCGTCAAAAGTCCGCTCACCTTCGGCAAAGACGGTGAGCCGAGTTATAACAATCCGGAGGAAACCGAAATTCCCGATAACATGGTAAAGCTCGGGAAACTCGATCTTCTGGAAAATGTTCTGTATTGCCCGTCCTCCCTTCTGCCGGCGCAGATAAATGGCGATCTGTACATCACTGCGGAAGACAGATATCTTTTTGCTTCATTTTCGGACAGTTACAAAGCGTATGTGGAGAAAGAAAAGTCAGAGCTTGCATCATTGCTCGGAGACAATATTGAAATCATCACACTGTACGATAACTACAGCTTCAAGTCCGTTCTGTCCAGCGCGGACAAAGTGCGGGGCATTGGAAATATTCTGATGATTATATTTATCGCCGTCTCGCTTCTTGTTGTCCTCTCGTCCATGATGCGGCTGATGGAGGAAGAACGTGCGCAGATCGCTTGCCTGAAAACGCTGGGATATTCTTCTTTCTGCATTGTCTTGAGATATATTTTATTTGCATTGGTTGCTCTGCTTGCCGGCGGAGGCGGAGGATTTTTCGTCGGCTACGGCGTCTCATGGCTGATTTGCTATGTGTTTGGCTACGGTCACGATATGCCTCCGATCTCTGTTGTGGTGAACCCAAGTTATTATTTTCTGTCAGTCGGTATTATCGCTGCCATCACATTAACCGCAATTTTCATTCTCGGTATGCGCATGACCGGTGATACACCTGCCAACCTGTTGAGACCCAAGCCGCCCAAAAAAGGAAAACGGGTGCTTCTGGAGAACGTTCCGTTTATCTGGAAGCGGTTGGCTTTCAAATATAAATCCTCCCTGCGTAACGTACTGCGCTATAAAATGCGGTTTTTCATGATGCTGATATCGGTTGCCGTATCTGCCGGACTTGTTTTTGCTGGGCTGGCGCTCCTCGATATGTGCCTGTTTGATGATTTCGGCTCTCCATCGATTGTAGGAATCGCCGTTGTAGTCGTTGTATTCGCCGGACTTCTGACCGCAGTCGTCATCAATACACTGACAACAATCAATATCAGTGAGCGAAACCGGGAAATCGCAACTCTGATGGTGCTCGGCTATCTTGACAGCGAGATATGTGGATATATCTACCGTGAAATTTATATCAGTACATCGATTGGCGTTTTGTTCGGTTACCCTGTCGGTATCGGACTGGCAACATTAATTTTCAAAACGATTGGATTCGGCACAGTTGGCGGTGTCAGTTGGTTCATGTGGTTGCTTGTTCCGATTATCGTTTTTGGCTTTACATTACTCGTCACTTTGATTCTGAGGCCTAAAATCGTTAAAATAAAAATGAACGAAAGTCTGAAAGCGGTTGAGTAAGTCCTTTAACTGATTAAGCTGCCCGTACAAATTTACAAGAGCAACCCAACTGTAAAAGCCGTATGGCTGCCACTATGAGACAGCATCTTTTACATAAAATATCAGTTTCTTCATCTTCGCATCTGCCGCGGAACGGGATAGGTTTCCGTTTTTCTTGTAGATGAGAGAATCTCCTGTTATCAGAAAGTTTTCTGGACTTGTCGCCACTTGCATGGTATTGTGTGTGGTTACAAGGAGGCGATGAAATGAACTCCGTATCTGAGCGCGAAGCCTTTGCTTCGGGATTCAGAATCGCCCGAGAGCGAAAAACTCTCGGGCTTTTTATATATCCTTCCCGCCTCTCGCCGATGTTGACCTTCCGACAGTCGGGACAGATTGGATTGTTTTTTAAAAACGACTTCTCCTTGATTTAAGGTTAATTTATGATGCAAAAGCCTTCGTTCACTTTCTTCCCACCAGTAATGTTGAGCCGCGGAGCATCAGACGTCCGGCTTCCTTCGGCGTCATAAAGCTGCCATCGGTTGTGTCAATCAGCTCCACACGCTCATGGCCCATGTCCGTGAGCTTTTTGGACAAACGTCTGCATGTCGCCGTATCTACGTGGTGACATCAGGTCGTGGTCATTCCCCAGGTCAGCTTCGGATGCAGCCCGGCGTAGTTGACCGGCTTGACGGTGGGAACGCTCAACCGCTACGTGGCAAGAGGCAACATCTTCGGCGCGGTGGTCGGTGGAAAGGTGCTCATCAGCAAACAAAGTTTGATCGGATACCTCACCGCGCCGGATGTAGTGCGGAAAATAGCGACAGTGCAACTGCAAAAACTACTTGCGGGGTATAAGCGGGCATCAAAGCAATAAAGAGCAAAGGAATGGTCTCAAGGTGTGCTTGAGGCTCTTCCTTTGCTCTTTGTTTGAACCCAAAGAATGAGAAAAAGCACCTGATTCCAAGTGCCTTCAGTGGCGGAGAGGAAGGGATTCGAACCCTTGTGCGATTGCTCGCAAACTGATTTCGAGTGTCATCGCTTCCCGATACCTTGCGGTATTTTATGAGAAGATAAGAGAACCTGAAATCCCCCGTCATAGACGAATTGACCGGGCATTTTGATTGCTTTTGCGAAAAATTCCGAAAAAAGCTGATGTCGCGGTGCTTTTCGGCATCGACCGACTTCTAACGAAAATCTAACGGCTTTTTTAGAAATTTCATTAGAAGTCCGCGAAAAAAGCCTTTTTGAATTGCGATTCGGCAGTCCGCCGACTGTACCTGCGCGGAGTGATACAAAAGCAAAAATCATCTGTACATACAGTCCGAAACTCGGACTGCTTTTTTGCGAATTACAGCTGTTCCGAAAGCAGAAAATCCACCAGATGAACAATCCGGATACCGTTCTCAATTCCCGTGTCCATTTCGTTCAGCGTCACCACATATTTCGGATAATGATCTTTGATCTCCATCAGGTTTCCGACCTCGCGGTCGGAGTTATCAGGCAGCTGCACGCAGACCTGCACATACACCCGCTCGTCGCGGCGGTTGGCAACAAAGTCGATCTTCTTCGTGTTGTTCTTCCCGATGAACACCTCATATCCACGCCGTTTCAGCTCCAGATAAACGATATTTTCCAATACACCGTCCAACATTTTTCTGTTGTATCCGAGCAGAGCGTATTTGAGGGACACATCCGAAAGGTAATACTTTTCCTGCGTTTTCAGAATGCTTTTCCCCTGCAGATCATACCGTTCGCACGGATAAATGATAAACGCCTGCTCCAGCCAGCGCAGATAGTTGTAAATACTCTCCACCGAAATCGTGCGATGCTCGCTTTTCAGGAAGGTCGAGATGGAGTTTGCGGAAAAGGTCTTACCCATGTTTTCCACGACAAATTTCACTACGCGGTCGAACAAATCCTGCCGGTTGATACGATGGCGTTTGACAATATCGCGCGACACCACCGTATGATAAATGCCGTCTACAATCTGATAGGCAGACTGCGCCTCGTAGTTGCCGAGAGCAACAATCGGGAATCCGCCGAAGCGGATGTATTCGTCCAATAACTCATTCCGTGACAGCTTACTGTCTGTCTTAAAATCAAGATATTCGCGGAATGACAAGGTATAGACCGGAATCAGAATATACCGCCCGGTCAGATAGGTGGAGATCTCGCTTGACATCAGCTTGGAGTTGGAACCGGTCACATAAATATCGGCGCGACCGCCCTCCAATAGACTGTTGACCGCCTTCTCCCAGCCGGGAACCTCCTGAATCTCGTCAAGCAGCAGGTAATAACGCCCCTCGCCAGTCATCGCGGAAGTCAGCTCGTCGTACATCTGTTTTGCCGTGATATTTTCGGGGACATCCATTTCGGTGTATTTTTTCATAAGGATGCGGTCGTCACCGACACCGCGCTGTTTAAACTCTTCTCGGATCATCTCAAAAATCGTGGATTTCCCGCTGCGGCGCACTCCCGCAAGGATTTTCACAAGCGGCTGATCGATAAAAGGTCTCACCGCTTCCACATAATCGGGTCTGAATATCATAAAATCGCCCCTTTCTTTTATAGTATACCATAAAAAATAAAAATAATCAAGTAGTTTTTCGGTTTTGACCTTAAAAACATCTGAAAACCACATACTTTGTGGGGTGCGATTGTGTTATGAACATAATACGAATCACCGAAACTATGTGGCAAGCAATCCGAAAAATCGGTTTTGGGATGGTAACCGTGCTTCAGGAGAGGTGCGGTTGATTTCTGTTTGTCTAACCAAACCCCATACATAAAAACGCTATGTCTGCAAGAGCAATCTCGACAAAGAAAGCCGCGACCGCATCTACGATGTGATAGATACGCTTCTGCGGCATGAGAAAAAGCACAAATAACAAAATTGCCCGAGAGTGAAAAAACTCTCGGGAAATTTTATAATCATGTCGCACTTCACAAACGCGAGTAACGGGTTTATGACTTTCCGAGCGCCCAGCTCCGGCTCTCGGTCTGAAGGCGGAGCATATGAGCGAAGATGCCGCCGGCTTGGAGCAGCTCTGCGGGAGAGCCCTGCTCGGCTACCGCGCCGTCACTCAGCACAACGATCCTGTCCGCGCCCGAAACGGTACGCATCCGGTGGGCGATGATGAGGACGGTTTTGTTTTTGATGAGGCGGGAGAGCGCCTCCTGAATGGCGGTTTCGTTTTCCACATCCAGGCTGGCGGTGGCTTCGTCCAACAGAATGATGGGCGCGTCCTTCAGAAACGCACGGGCGATGGAAATGCGCTGACGCTCACCGCCGGAAAGCTCGCAGCCGTTCTCACCGATGTTTGAGTTCCAGCCGTCGGGGAGCTTTTCTGCAAACTTATCCACATTGGCGAGCTTTGCCGCCGCGATTACCTCTTCGTCCGTCGCGTCCTTGCGGCCGATGCGGATATTCTCCAAAATCGTATTGTCAAACAGCGTGACATCCTGGAACACGATGGAATAGAGGCTCATCAGCTTTTCCGGATCGATTCCGGAGATATCCATGCCTCCTACGGTGATCCTGCCCCGGTCAATGTCCCAGAACCGCGCCGCCAGGCGGGAAACGGTAGTTTTACCTCCGCCGGATGGTCCGACCAGCGCCGTGACCTCTCCCTGCTTTGCCGTAAAGGACACATCCCGAAGCACCGTTTCGCCGCTCTGGTAAGAAAAGCCCACATGGTCGAACACAATGTCACAGTTCCGGTTGGTGAGCTGTTCGCTTCCGGTCTGCACGGGGCAGTCCAGAATCTCATTCATGCGTTCGATGTTGCTGTTGGTGCCGATGATGGCGGCAAGGTTCTGCAGAGTACCCTCCAGCGGGTCATACAGGCGGGACACCACCAAAAGGAACATAAAGAAGGCCAGGACATCCAGCTCACCCTTCACCAGCAGAGCCGCGCCCGCAAGGGCGGTGGTGGCAATCCCCAGCCGCAGGACAAGTCCCGCGGAAACCACAAAGACAGCCGTTCCCAGCTCGCTCCGGACGAGGCGACTCTCTACGGCACGGATTTTCTTTTCCAGCCCCGAAAGGTATCTCTCCTCGGCATTGTTGGCGCGCAGATCGGGCATCGCTTCCATACACTCCTGAATGCCGTCCTCGCAGGCGACCTTTGCCGCCGTTGCTTTGCGGGAGAGCTTTTTCTGCACGTCGGAGGCAAGCAAGACGATGGCAAACGCCACGGGCAGCGGCCAGACGGCGGCAAGCGCCATGCGCCAGTTGAAAAACAGCATCGATACGGCGATGACCGTGGTGGAGAGGATCGCACCGTACAGCGGCGCGACAAAATGGGATTGGCTCTGCTCCAGCACGGCGCAGTCGTTCATGATGGAAGTGGTCAGGTCGGCAAGGTCTTTCTTTCCGAAAAAGGACAGCGGAATCTTTCTCAGCTTCTCGGCAAGCCCCACCCGGCGCACACCCGATTCCACATAGGTGACAAGAAAGGTGTTGTCGTATTCCAGCCGTGTGCAGACAACAATTAACAGTGCCGCCACGACACAGCCGATCACATAAAACGGAATTCTTTTTGCCGTCAGCGTGCCACTCATCATATCGCTCACCAGCCGGTACAAAAGCCCCACCGGCAGCATGAAGGAGATATTTTGCATGGCACAGCACAAAATTCCTTTGATGTTGTCAATCGCTCCCTTGCGGGAAAGCGCATAGCGTCTCTGTAAATATTTGATCATCGCTCATGCCTCCTTTTCCACTTTCCACCGGACGGACTGCTGATAGTCCCGCCACATCGTCCCGAACAGACTGCCTTTTTTTCCGGACAGCTCCGCAAAGCTGCCGCTTTCCGAAAGATGTCCCTCATTCAGCACAAAAATGCGGTCGGCGTTCACAACCGTAGACAGCCGATGGGCGATCATGATGACGGTACGTCCTTTTGCCAGCGCATTGAAGGCAGCCTGCACATTCGTTTCGTTGTCGGGATCGGCAAAGGCGGTCGCTTCATCGAGAATCAGCACCGGCGCATTTTTGAGCATGGCGCGGGCAATGGCAAGCCGCTGTGCTTCGCCGCCGGAGAGGTAGATGCCCTGCGAGCCGATGACCGTATGCACACCGTCCGGGAATTTTTCGATGATGTCCGTACACTGCGCCGCACGGAGTGCTGCCAGCACCTCCTCATCCGCGGCGTCCGGCTTGCCCATACGCACATTGTCCAGAATGGTGCCTTTGACAAGATGGCTGTTCTGAAATACGAAGGAAACCGTGTTCATCAGCTCGTTTTTGTCAATGTCCTTCACATTGACCCCGCCGACGGTAATACTGCCGCTCTGCGGATCAAAGAAGCGGGCAATGAGCGCCGCCAGCGTGGATTTTCCGCCTCCGGAGGGTCCGACAAACGCCACCGTCTGTCCCGCGCCGATGGAGAGAGAAATATTTTCCACGGCATTTTTTGTGCCGTCATAGCTGAAGGTTACATGATCCAGCGTCACGGAGCTGTCCTTCGGATGCTTCGGTGCGCCCGGCTGAGAAAGTGAGGGGCTTTGCAGAACACGGTCAATGCGGGTGATGGCGTCCTGCACGATCATGCCGTTTTCGCTCATGAACATCAGCTTGGTGAGCGTCAGCGAGATGACCGGCGTGACGATGATGTAAAAGAGCAGGTTCAGCAGCACGCCGCCGTCCGCATCGCCGCGGGAGAACAGAAAGCCGCCTGCAATCAGAAACACAAACACGCTGTTGACCGCCAGCGTATAGAAGGTCATCGGCCAGCGCATCTGGCGGGTGTATGCGATGACCCAACGCTCGTAGTTGTCGATGGCGCCCTTGAACTTTTTGAAGGAGAAAACCGTCTGACCGAAGGTCTTGACGACGGGAATCCCCCGCACGTACTCCACCGCCTCCCCCGACATATCCGCAAGCGCGTTCTGATACTGTGTCATCTTCTCCTGCATCCCCTTGCCGGTCATGCTTGTCATCACGGCAAAGGCAAGCGCCACCGGCACAAGGCTCAGAAGCCCCAGCCGCCAGTCGAATGCCAGAAGAAGCGTCAGAAGTCCCGCGATGGTCGCCACAGCCCTTGCCTTGTCGGGGAGCTGGTGGGCAAGATAGGTTTCCGTTGCGCCGGTCGTTTCCGAAATCGTGCGGCGCAGCTTGCCGCTGCCGAACTGTTCGATTTCCCCGAGCGGAAGCGTGGCAATGTGCTTCGTCATGGCAAGGCGCAGATTGGTGGCGATGCGAAATGCCGCAAGGTGCGAGCACATCAGCCCCGCGATGTAGGTAAGCACGGCGGCAAAGGCAAACACCACCGCCATCCAGCCGTAGTGCGTTACATGGACGGCATTTTCATAGTTCGGCGCGACCTCGATGACCTCCCGCAGGATGCGCCAGATGTACCAAAACGGCACCAGCGCCAACAGTGCGCCGGCGGCGGCAAGCACCCACGAAAGATAGCTTAGGATTCGGTATGTCCCTGCGTAATCCAGCAGGCGGGACAGATTGGATTGCTTTTTCAAAACGGTTCCTCCTTGATTGTGTTTTTAGTTAGCAGAAGCTAACCAATCGGCCTTTGAAAAGCCGCCCAAGCGGCGATTCAAAGCGCATGATTTACTTTTTCAGAAATGAGAACAGCCCTTTCCTTTCATACGGAGCAGCACGGATTTCTCCCGCCGTGTAGCCGGTGGCGTCAATGGCTGCGCGCAGGGCGGCTTCGTCAAGCGGCTCACGCGAGAGTATAACGGTTTCTCCTTTAATATGGGAGGAAGACACCTTTTCCACTGAAAACGCGCGACGGATCGTATCGTTGATGTGCGCCTCGCACATGGAGCATGCCATGCCGGAAATTCTGACTGTTGTCTGAATCATCAGAAATCATCCTTTCCTATTTTTTTCTTGTATCCGCAGTCGCAGTACGGCCCGCCGGAGGCAAGGGTGTACTGCCGCACAAAATCCGTCACGCCGCCGGCTTCACTCATGGTGTAGTCCAGACGGCACAGCGCGGGGGTAAGGTCATACAGCCCCAGCTTTTTCATCAGCACACAGATGCCGCACTTGGTGAATCGCCCTTCGTAGCCGCTACCGTCGGGGTATTCGTAAAACTCCATATTCCACGAGTAGGGGTTGCGGTCGGCGGCTCTCAGCGCGGCAGTAGCTTTCATTCCGGCAATGTCCTTTTCGGTAAATTTGCTCTTTCCGCTCTTGCGGCAAAACCATTTCATCGGCTTTGTCATCATGGATTTTGCGTAATACTCCGTCAGCCGCTCCACATCCGGACGCTCCGGCATGGAGAGGATGAATGCGCCGATCATTGCACAGTTGACTATGTTCATCTTGAAGCGATCCGCTTTTTCAAACTCCGGCAGGTCTGCAATGATTGCTTTGTATTTCGGCTTTGCTTTTTTCGTGATCGCTTTTGCCGTGTCTGTATCATAGCCGAACACCGCTGTCAGCTGCTTTCGGAACGACGGCGCAAACAGAGCCCACATACCCATGGGCATTCCGAAATAAGTCATTTTTTGTCCCTCCAATCGCATATCACGCGGGTCATGCGGCGGTCAATATCAATGCGAGCCGTTTTACACTCCCTGGGATATTTCTTCGCAGCGCTGAACGCCAACTTGACAAACAGTGCCGAACCGACGGGAAGCATGGTCTTGAGCATACCGTCGGGGAAAACAAAATGCGTGCCGTGCTCATATACGACCGCCTCGACTTCGCAGGAGTGCGGTTTCTTCGCAAGGCGTTCTTCCATGCGGCGGATGTATTTTGCGGTGTCCCACAGCACGTCGTCCTCTGCGCCGACAAGAAACAGTTTACCGCGGATATTCTCGACCTTTATGAATTCCTCCTCGGTGATCGGGTGCGCCGCTTCGGAGTCGTCAAACAGCTTGCGTGAGGCAACCATATTGCCGGTGCGTTTGGACTCCTCCGAGATCGTGCGCCAATAGTCGGGGTGCTGATAGCAAAACGGCATATAGGGCAGGGGCTTGCCCTTGTAGGAAAAGAGCGATTCGCCATCGATCGGCCATTCCTTGCAACCATCCTTTTTGCCCTGCATGAAACCCTGCCATACGAAGTCACTCGGTGTCATTGCGATGGTTAGAGAGATATCACCGAATATCGAAGCCGCCGTCAGGGCGAGCGTGCCCGTTGTTGATGCCCCCGCAATGCCGATTTTTGCGTTGCCGTGCGATTTGAGCCATGTAATCGCTTTTTCGATGCGCTCAAGCGGATAGTTGTGATGACCGTAGTCCTTTTTCCCCGGTGACATGGTCAATACGTTCACACCAAGGCGAAGCAACCACTTCACCGCAGAGCGCGCCATATAATCCTCGGGGTCGTCGCCGAGCATGGCGATGACCGCACAGTCCGAGCCGTCCTTGCACTCCCAATATGCGCCGTAAAAACCGTTGCTTTCAATGTCAAAGTGAATGTGTTTCATTAAAATTACCTCTTTCCGAATCCGATTTTCACGATCTGCATTTTCATCATTCCGTCCCCGACCTTTGCAAGGAAACGGAAAAAGCCGCTGACGGACGGGTCACGAAGATCGTTGTAGCCCAGCATATAGCCGCGACTGGTGACACGCAAGCGGTTGTCCCACGCACCAATCTCTTTGGGAGCGTCCGAGACCGCAAAATATGCGCCGACATCCTTGATTTTCGCGCTTTTGAGCCATGTCTTTGCAATCATCTTTACCGCCGTCCGATTCGCAGCATCAAACACCAGTACGCCGCCGGGGAAAGCGTTTGCCATCGACTGCACCAGTGCCTTGACCTGCTCGGTCAGAAAATAATAGAACACGCCGGAGGCAAAGAACACCGCACCGTCCGATGCATCGATTTTGGAAAACCACGCCGTATCATTCAGGTCACATGGGATATTTTCCTCACGCTCCCCGGCGGGCAAAAGCTCGTTGCGCACGGCTATGACATCGGGAAAGTCCAGATTGTAGATTTTGCAGCTGCCGTTATCACAGCTTTTTCCGGTACTATCCAGCCCACAGCCCAGATTGACCACCGCCGCGTTAGGGTGATCTTTCAAATAGTCCCGCACCTCAAAGGCGAGGTCGTTCTGTCGCACGGCAACTTCCAGCGAGCCGAAACGCTGCATCAGGCTGCGGGAGTTTTTCTCCGCCTCTGAAAAATCGTAGTCAATTTCATCAATCAGGCGCACCGCCGTCTCATCCCGATAGATGTTCGGATACAGCTCCGAACACACCTTCCGGGCAAACAGCGGAATAATCAACGTCTCCTGCACC
>UMAB01025645.1_pt1 | contig 12020 bp, 9 predicted proteins | sample 1963601 | NCBI WGS metagenome assembly UMAB01 (sample SAMEA4835905, study PRJEB28245) | human gut metagenome | biome: gut microbiome; material: fecal sample | place: Denmark | collected 2008 | reverse complement strand
TTGGCCACAAAGTCCTGACGGATCTTTTGCATCAACGTTTCAAACTCGTCGCCCGACTGTAAACCATTTTGTGCCTGAGCCGGAATCCCTAAGCAAATCACCATCCCAAGGACAACCAGCCATAGTCTTAAATTTATTCTCATATCACTCTAAAATATTTCTCCGTTCAAAAATACTAATATTCTATCTAAAGTCAAAAATCCATCGAACAGAAAATAAATACAGATGCCTATTTAAGATCTCTAAAGTTCAACTTTAGCTCGCTAACTATCTACTTTACGAAGCTAACTATGGACTTTAGACAAGCTAAACATAAACATTCTTCTGCCGATGGAACAGTTTTTCGTTCAAAAAGTTTCACGCTTTCACAGCGTTCCATAAAACATTTATTTATAGGAAGATAAGGTGAAAGCAATACCCTCTAAAGGAAGGCTTCACTGCTTTCACATGCCTTTACAACAATGTTTCACAGAAAGCAAAGAACAAAAAATAAAAATGGGGCCATACTATCAAATACATCATAGTACAACCCCATTCATTTCGCTTTTTCTATAGAGATTTGGATTACATCATATTATTATTCCCATCCAGGATTTTGTCCTAAAGCAGGATTAGCAGCAATTGCCGATGAAGGTATCGGACGCAGATAATCCTTAGCAGGGTCAAACGAACGACGTTCTACTGCATAATTCGTTCCACCGTAAACATCTATATATTGTTTACCATCTTCTGCTACATATACATAGATAGGATTGTTTCCTGCATTAGGAGCACCGGCCTTTGTAATATCTATTTTTTGTTCTCCAGTTGTCCTCCTTTGTTCAAGTCCCCCAAAACCGTGTTTCAAGTTTAATTTAACACCGCAAATCTAAAAAGAAGCTAACAAAGGGGTTTACTCTTTTTGCTTTTTCTTTTACTCTTTTTCAAAAAGGCGCACAAGTTATTATAAATCAATGAAATACAATAAACAAAAACATAAAAACAGTGATAAGAGATAAACAAATAAGGTAAAATAAGACTGCGATTTCAGCTACAAAAAAGAGAGGAGGGACAAATAAAAACCAATAGAAAAGCGGCCTTGAAAACAAACATCAGGAAGGAGTTTCTTAAAGAACAGAGAAGTATAATATTATGATGAGAAAAAAAGAAAGCACTTCGTGAAATCATGACGAAGTGCTTCGTGAGGGTTTGACACAGTGCTTTATGAAGGTGTCACACAGTGCTTCGTGAAGACCTGACGAAGCACTGCATGAAAGGGCCAGAAAGCACTGTATGAGAAAGGCTGAAAGCCGATATACAATATTGATCAGCGTACGGCTATCTCAGCAAAGCCCATCGGCTCACCTTCCACTACCATACGGACAGCTTTCAGATACAGATAGCGTGCCTTGATGGGCGTGAAGTAGACAGACTGCATCACAGGATTGTTACGGATATTGGAAAACTCACCTGCTTTGACCATCGTAACATTCTTTCTATCGGCATCGGCTACAGACAATTCATAATGTGAAACCAAGCCTTTGTTCGGTTCACCCTGGTCGGGCAAGAAGTGGAAGGAAGAAACAAAACGTTCACTACCCAAGTCGATAGTCAGTAAATCACCGTCGACAAAACAAGTGGTCTTCTCGTTACGGTCGGAAGCAAAGGCAGCCTCTTCCGGCTTCACACCGGAAAGGGTGAAAGGAAGGCTTTGCATCTGAGTGGTCGGTATTGCTTCAAAAAGTTGGTCGGCATTCTCACCGGCATCATACACTCCAATGTTGTTGATGCACAGCGGCCCACGCGCATCGGTAATGCGAATGCGGATGCCGTCGGAAACAACGGAAGAGAAACGCAACAGGCGCTTGTAACCAATGGTTGTGGTTTCTTCGTTCAGGACAACTGGCTGCCAGTCACCCGAAGCGTCACGATATTCCACAGTAAAAGCCTTCACACGCTGGCCTAAGGGGATATATTCCTGCAACAGCATACGGTTCATCCTCGTCGGTGAAGGGAAAGAGAACGTAATGTCGGCCGTCGTCACACTGTCGGCCGTAGCCCAATAGGTGTCGTAATCGTCATCCGTCAAGGCTGAAGCCACATAATCGCCACCGCGCTCATCGCTTACCTGAGGAACAATTCCAGCTACCAGGTTTGTTTCCAGTTCTTTCTGTATCATCTGATGGAAACGAACAGCATTGGCCGAGTCGACCGGATGTATCAATCCATCCCTGTCTACCGGGAAATTCAGCAACAGCGTTGCATTATGTCCCACACTGCGATAATAGAGATCAACCAACTGTTCGGGAGTCTTTACGAGACTATCCTGTTCGGGATGATAGAACCAACCCGGACGGATGGAGACATCGCATTCGGCTGCCACCCACTGGTTGCCATCTGCATGACCATACTGAAGCTGGTAACTCTTGTCGTAACCGGGATATACTTCACCCTTACGGAGGAAAGACCAGTTGGTGGCACCGGCAAAACCCTTTTCGTTGCCCACCCACCGGCAACCGGGACCGCCGTCGGAGAAGACGACTGCCTGCGGCTGTATACTGTCCAGCATCTCGTAAATGCGAGGATAATTGTAGTAATTACGACGGTCGATCGTACGCGTCTCCTTAGCTCCGCCATACCATCCGTCTCCACCATTGGCTCCATCGAACCAAACTTCGAACACTTCACCATAATTGGTCAACAAATCACGCAGCTGAGCATAAAAATAGTCCAGATACGCAGGCGTTCCGTAATTGGCCTGATGACGATCCCAAGGTGACAGATAAACAGCAAACTTCAATCCATATTTCTTGCAAGCTTCAGACAATTCGCGCACGACATCTCCTTTACCATCTTTATAAGGACTGTTTGCCACACTGTAGTCGGTGCCGGCAAACGGCCAAAGACAAAATCCATCGTGATGCTTGGCCGTAAGAATGACACCTTTCATTCCAGCTTCCACCAAAGTCTTGGCCCACTGTTCGCAATCCAGACGAGAAGGATTGAACACCTCCGCCGGTGTGTCACCATATCCCCACTCACGGTCGTTGAACGTATTCAGACCAAAATGAATAAAGGCATATGTCTCCATCTTCTGCCATTCCACCTGCTTGGACTCAGGAACAGGAAGAATAGGATCGGGAGCCTTGACATGCGTGGAAGAACACGCCGACATCACAACTGATAAAGATGCGGAAAGCCATAAGGCCGATAGAAGTTTGTTGTTTTTCATAAAACAAGTATTTATAGGTTAATAATCAATCGTTTTCATCTAAAACGAGCGTCCGCCTACCAGCAATGGACATTTTAGACCACGGAGTAACCGAAGTCCAAAGCGCAAGGTCGGCAATACCGGCAGGATAGGACTCCCCACCCCGAAGATCTTCCTCCAGAGCTTTCAGCATCACATAGTCCATACCGCGATGATGGGTATCCACTTCGAGCGCTTCCCGCCCCCATTGTTTCCAGTAAGAATGCTCATAGCGGTCGATATAAGCATCGTCCGGTTCCCAAGATTCATCAGGACTGGTTCCTTCCACATAAATCATCCGCCGGTCACCATTCCAGATGCCTCGCGTACCCTGTATTTCGAAGTCGAGGCTACGCGGACGGGGCAAGGTCGTATCATGCGTCAGCGAAATCAGTACTCCCCGTTCCGTTTCCAACTGAGTAACGACTACATCGCCCAACGTTATCTTCACATCGGAATTTCCTCCCAAATCACGAATACGCTGCATCAAACCGGCTGGCTTAGAAGCAAAAGAAGTCACATACTTAAAACGGTCGGTACGTCCGATACCGGCAATCAAACACAGCGGTGCCAAGCCATGTGTAGGATAAAGATCACCATTTTCTTCCTGATAAAACTGGCTCCGCCAGACGCTTTCCGTTTTGTCACGGTTTCCCAACGTCCCGTCATCATCCAACAACATACGGCGCAGGTCATGACGATACCCACCACGCATATAGACTATCTCGCCCAATACACCAGCACGAACCAGATTATAAATGGACAGATTCTCACGCATGAAAAGCGTATTTTCCAACGGATAGACTCTACGGCCCGTACGTTCGGCCAATTCGATCAACGGCTTGTACTCATCCAGATACAATCCGCCTTTTATCTCCAAAGCAACATCAGCTCCATGCTCCACGCAATGGATGGCATGCTGCACATGACACTGCCAGGGAGAAGCTACAAATACCAAAGCAGGCATCTGCTCCTCCAGCATATTCAGATAGTCACTGTCTCCTCTATTATAACAAGCCACATCGGTCATACCCACATCCGACACACCAGGATCAGCAAAAGCCTCCAGGCGGAAAGCAGGAATATGACGTAACAGGCGGAGCAGCTGCATCCCCCTATACCCCATGCCTATGAATGCCGTCTTTATCATATCTTCGTCATCCGTTCATATCTTTTCCGCGTCAATACAGGAAAAGTGTGTCAAAGATAAGAAGTTTTTGCAACATACACCAAAAGATTTGTATCTTTGCCCGAACCAAAAACAAGATTATTCACTTAAAACAAGATTTTATAAAGAATATGGAAACAAACAAGTACATTACTGTAGCTTACAAGCTATATGCCATCGAAGACGGAGAACGCGATTTCACAGAAGAAGCCACCACAGAACATCCATTTCAGTTCATTTCTGGGCTGGGACTGACCCTTGAAGCTTTCGAAAACCAGCTGAAAGACTTGAATGCCGGCGATAAATTCGACTTCACCATCGCTTGTACCGAAGCTTATGGAGAATACGACGAAGACCATGTCATCGATTTACCCAAGGATATCTTCCTTATTGACGGAAAATTCGACGAAACACGTATTAAAGAAGGTGCCATTGTCCCCCTGATGACTGCCGAAGGCCAGCATATCAACGGAAGCGTTGTAGAAGTGAAAGACGATGTAGTAGTGATGGACATGAACCATCCTCTAGCTGGATGCGACCTGAATTTTGTGGGAGAAGTTGTAACCAACCGTCCGGCAACCAACGAAGAACTCGCAGAAATGGCCCGTATGATGAGCGGTGGTTGCGGATGTAGTTGCGACAGCTGCGGAGGCGGATGTGGCGATCATGATTGCGGCGAAGGCTGTTGCCACTAATCAATAAAAAACTAAAATGAAAAATGAAGAATTCCTAAGTGTTTCTTTATTCTGAATACACAAATAGGAATTCTTCATTTTTAGTTTTTTTTATTTACTTGTCATGATATCCAGCACCAGTTTATCTGTTTCATTCATGCCCTGCGATCCAATTCTAGTCAGATTGCGGATACTTTGATCTACATCTTGATCGATAATACCCTCCACAGAAGTAACACAACGGTTTTCCATTGCCATGATAGCAGAGAGCACTGCGGTAGATACACCAGTAGTCACTTTCAAGGCACAACTGGGCTTTGCTCCGTCGCAAATCATGCCCGTCAGATTGGCTATCATGTTTTGTACTGCATAAGTGATTTGCTCATATGTACCTCCCATCAACCAGGTAATGCCACAACTAGACCCCGTAGCAGCTACCACACAACCACACAAGGCAGACAAGCGTCCCAAACTCTCCTTGATATAAATAACTGTCAGATGACTCAGCATCAGAGCACGAATCAACTCTTCTTCCGACTTCCCGTTTTCTTCGGCATAAACAACAACAGGAAGCGTAGCCGAAATTCCTTGATTTCCACTTCCTGAATTGCTCATCACTGGTATCATGGCTCCTGCCATGCGTGCATCACAAGCCCCCGAGGTATAAGACAATATATGTGAAAAGACACTGTCGCCCATTACTTTATGCTCATAAGTTCCACGAAGCATTTTTCCCAAGCCATGCCCATAATTACCAGTAAAGGACTGTTCTGCAGCGGCTTTGTTCAAACGAGCCGTATCAAGAATGAAACGGATTTCATCCAATGGTGCAGTCATAGCAAAATCATAAACCTTACGTAAGGTCAGATCTGGTACGGTGTTTTCTTCTTCTTCAGCAGAAGCTGTCTGTTTATCAAGCAAAACGTCACCGTTGTGTGACACATAAACAAACGAAGTATGCCCACCAGCAATGATAGCTGTCGAACGGTCTGAACCAGCTTCACAGCATACTTCTATATACAATTTCTCATCGATATTTGGCTTCAGGGCAATCGATATACGTTTTTCGTCAATAAAACGTTTGCCTGCTTCTACTGCTTCGGGCACACTATCTTTCAATACCTCCAACTGATACTCCGATTTTCCAATTAAGGCCCCCAAAGCTATGGCAATGGGTAAACCTATCATCCCTGTACCTGGAATACCTACACCCATCGCATTTTTCAGAATGTTCGCACTAAGCCATACACTTATCTTTTCAGGTTTCACACCCAATGTCTCTGCCGCCTTAGCTACGCACAAGGCAACGGCAATAGGTTCCGTACATCCGATAGCCGGAACCACTTCCCGTTTCACAAGAGCTATAATCTGTTGTCTTTCTGCATCGTTTATCATTGTGTCACGAAATTTAAGTCCCTGCAAAGGTAGAAAAAACGTTTTATTAAACAAATAGTCAGAAAATATAAAATATCAAACAAGATTTCATTTAATTCGAAAAAGAACCGTAACTTTGGCAACGATATTATTCATAGAATAAAATTAAAACACATGAAGTATTTTCTATTATCCCTACACCTATTGTTTACATTCATACTGTTTTCTTGTATACAGGATGAGGCTCCGAATACCGAGGCAGATATTGAATCGGTCAGTCTACCGGGCGATGTACTGATCCGTTCTGTGGAACTTGATGCAATTACAGACGGAGTGGATGGAAAGATTTATCCCATCATATTATACGTAAAAAAAGGCACAGACATAAGCCATCTAGCACCCGAATTCACACTGACCCCCGGTGCTACCATCATGCCAGCGAGTGGAACTGTACTGGATTTTAATACGGCCCAGAATTACATCGTTACTTCGGAAGACGGAGAATGGCAACGCAAATATCGTATAGAAGTGACCAGTACCGGTTTCACCAGTACCCAATACGATTTTGAAAATGCCCGCTTGGGAGGAAACGGAAAGTATCACATTTTTTATGAAACAGACCAAATGGGAGTAGAAACAATGACATGGGCCAGCGCAAATCCCGGTTATGCATTGACAGACTACACCATTACGCAACCAGAAGAATTCCCAACCTACCAATCGACTGAAGGACGAAACGGCAGCAAATGTGTAAAATTGGTAACTCGAAAAACGGGTTCACTGGGCAGTAGCGTAAACATGCCTATCGCTTCAGGAAACTTATTTATTGGTTCATTCAACTTAGCCAGCGCTTTGACCAATGCACTGAAAGCAACCCAGTTCGGTATACAATTTGATCAGATTCCTACATTCCTACACGGATATTATAAATTTAAGGCAGGCGATACGTTCTATGAACTGGATACCAGTGCAGAAGACAAACTGAAACCAGTACCCGGACGTAAAGACATTTTTAATATATACGCAGTCTTCTATGAAAGTACTGCAGACAGACCGGTATTGGACGGAACAAACATCCTGTCCGAAGATAACGAACAAATCATTTCAGTAGCACAAATCACTGATGCCAAAGAAACCGACGAATGGACAGAATTTAATCTTCCCTTTAACCTGCGTGAGGGAAAAAGTATTGATGCGACCAAACTGAAAGATGGGAAATATCACCTTACCATCGTCTTCGCTTCCAGCATCCGTGGAGATTACTTTGAAGGAGCCCCCGGAAGCACATTATATGTCGATGAAGTAACACTTGAATATGAACAAAATGAAACGAACCAATAAAGAAATGAGAAATCATAAAATCCTGTGGCTTATAGCAAGCCTTATACTGACAGCTACCTGTCGGCTACAAGCACAAGAAGACCGCAATCGCGGTATCATACAGTCTGCACTTTATGGTTTGGAATATGAAGTCAAAGCAGGCTTCAACATTGGAGGAACTTCCCCTATTCCACTTCCACAAGAAATACGTGCATTAACCGGTTATTCCCCAAACATCAATTTCTCCATCGAAGGAGATATTATCAAATGGCTAGGAAAAGAAAAGGAATGGGGAGTTATCCTTGGTTTACGCCTTGAGAACAAAGGAATGGAAGCCGAAGCTCGTACTAAGAATTACAGTATGGAAATCATAGGTAGTGGCGGAGAACGAATGAAAGGAAACTGGACAGGCATGGTAAAGACAAAATTCCGTGCTTCCTACTTCACGATTCCCGTATTGGCTGCATGGAAAGCTAATCCACGCCTACGTTTTAATTTCGGTCCCTACTTCTCAATTATGACCAATGGAGACTTTACAGGTTACGTATTCGATGGTTATCTGCGTGAGGGTGATCCGACAGGCAATAAGGTGGAATTTGAAGGAGAAACGACTGCCCCTTATGATTTCTCTGACAACCTGCGCCATTTTCAATGGGGAATGCAAGGAGGAGTCAGCTGGCGCGCATTCAAACATCTCACTGTTAATGCAGACCTGACTTGGGGACTGAACGATGTCTTCCAAAAAGACTTCCAGACCATTACCTTTGCAATGTATCCCATCTATCTGAATGCCGGCTTCGGATATGTATTCTAATGACAAAAGACGGCTTACATCTCACTAAACAATAAAAAGAGAATGTGTCAAAACTCCCTCTACCATTATCACTTCACTGAAGAAGTAATAAGATTGGGAATTTTGACACATTCTTAAAATGAACTAGATAATACCAGTTTATTTAGACGACTGGGGCTTAATAAATTCAGAAAAAGAACCTACCGCCAAATCCAAACCTATATCAAATGAGGAAGTAGCTTCCCATATCTGCTCAAATTCCGTCAAACTCTGAATGCCCAGCAATCCTTTTAACAAAGGAAGGAGAGGAGCAGATTGACCGAAAATTTCGATTTGCATGTCTGCCAACATCGTCTCTAAATCAGGCAATAGAGGAAAAACTGCCGGCATAAGGATATCAAACAATTCCTTATCTACCGATACATACATATTCTCCAAAGTTTGTCCATCTTCAAAATTAGCATTGTCAATCCGATGAACTAAAGGAAAACCATTGAATACATACCCCATCAGTTTTTCCATATCAGCATCAGATATTTTAGTAATATCAAGTTTAGACAAGATGCTATCTCCACCCATTTCGGTTAAAAGGCTAGCTAAAAGCTGTTTTACTTCAGCTCCGCTCATTCCCTTCAAAGATTGTATCACACCGGTAATAACTGTAGGGTCCATTCCTCCTTCACCACCCTGGTCTGCTACAGCCTGTGCAATGATATTAGGAATATCCAATACAACATAAAGATCATTATCCGTTACATACCAATAAGCCAAATTAGCCGATGACGTATTCCACTTCAATCCGTCACGTGAAGGCAATGTACTTCCAAGAATAGCCTGCATGATGCCTCCCATATCCATTTCCGGAGTTTCTGCCGCATATTCTGCAACAATAGAGCCATCTGCATTGAAAGTCACATGATTCAGCAGCTGGGTCATAAAATAAGACAAAGCTGTTGTTCCTACAGTTGTGATATTTCCCGTTGCCAGGCCAGGATTATTGCCATCAGAACTATAGTCAGACTCCCAATTGATGTGGCAAGGCGCATAACGGAACCAATCCTGACTGTCCAGCACGCCATCAGCGTTCCGGTCAAAATACTTATCTGTATAACTAGCGTCACACAAAGTCCAAGTACGAACCAACGTACCTTCGGCAGTCGTACTTACTGTTACAGAAGCTTTACCATCCAAAGTAATAGAACCGTTTACATCGGCTTTCATTGAATTAAGCAACGTACGCGTAAGAGGCATTTCATAAGTTCCCTGAAAACGGAATGAACCATCTGACTGCTCAGCAACTGAAACATCTACTTTAACTTCATTCCAACCTCTGATAGCGTTCGTCAATGTCAGCACACCGGTTTGTGCATCACTCATAGTAAGAGAAATGCTAGCATCGGACATTTTTTGAGAATTCAAAGTCAACTCCAGATTATCTGCCGAAATGGTTTCGGTCGGCAATTTCTGCCAGCTTGGCTCTTCATCGTCACTACAGGCTGTAAACAATCCTAACGAGCAAGCCCAAAAGCACAAATAAAACAAACTTTTTTTCATTGCAAAAAACGTATTTAAGTTAATAATATGTTTCTAAAGACTTTCTATAGTCCATTTTTATTCAAAGTGCAAAGAAACAGGTTTTAAACGATTTATACAAGCCCATTTTATTAAAAAAAATATTCCATTTTTAAGATGGGAACCAACATTACAAACAAAGGAAAAGAAAGATTGCCAAGAAACAAAAGCAAAAATTTGCATCTTAAAAAAGTATTCTCTACTTTTATCAGCCTCAAAAGCACACGGAAGTACAGTAAACGAAATGACAACCTTTTAAAGCAAACTGACTATGTTCAACTCATTCGGAAACATCCTGCGCCTAACCAGCTTCGGCGAGTCGCACGGCAAAGGTATCGGAGGTGTCGTCGACGGATTTCCCGCAGGCATCACCATCGACATGGATTTTATACAGAAGGAACTGGATCGCCGCCGCCCTGGACAATCAGCCCTCACTACTCCACGCAAAGAGGCCGACAAAGTGGAATTCCTCTCAGGTATCTTCGAAGGCAAGTCGACAGGCTGCCCCATCGGGTTCATCGTGTGGAACGAAAACCAGCACTCCGGCGACTACGACAACATGAAAGACGTCTACCGCCCCTCGCACGCCGATTATACCTACAAGACCAAATATGGCATCCGCGACCATAGAGGTGGTGGACGTTCGTCGGCCCGCGAAACTATTTCGCGTGTAGTGGCCGGTGCACTGGCCAAGCTGGCATTGCGGCAGCTGGGCATACGCATAACGGCCTATACCTCACAAGTGGGTCCCATCCGACTAGAAGAAAACTATACGGCGTATAACCTGGAGCTGACCGAAACAAATCCCGTCCGCTGCCCCGACCCTGAGAAGGCCAAAGAAATGGAACAGCTCATAGCCGAAGTAAAAGCCGAGGGCGACACGATAGGCGGCGTCATCACCTGTGTCATCACAGGATGCCCCGTGGGATTGGGACAGCCGGTGTTCGGCAAGTTGCAGGCTGCCCTGGCATCGGGCATGCTGAGCATCAACGCCGCCAAGGCCTTCGAGTACGGCGACGGTTTTAAAGGGCTGAAAATGAAAGGTTCGGAACAGAACGATGTGTTCTACAACAACGCCGGACGCATCACCACTCATACCAACCACTCGGGCGGCATACAGGGAGGCATCAGTAACGGGCAGGACATCTATTTCCGCGTAGCCTTCAAACCGGTGGCCACCGTGCTGATGGAACAGCATACGGTAAACATCGACGGTGTGGACACCACGCTGAAAGCCCGCGGACGCCACGACCCTTGCGTACTGCCGCGTGCCGTACCCATCGTAGAAGCCATGGCTGCACTCACCATTCTGGATTTCTACCTGATAGACCGGACGACACAACTGTAAAAGCCTTTCCCCATATATATCATATATAATGTGTAACCTTTCATTTATATTCCTCTTCCATTTATGATCAGAACTTATATCTCCGAAAACGAACCCCGCATGCTGGACGAATTGTTCAGCCTCATTCGCATTCCAAGTATCAGCGCCAAGCCCGAACACCACGACGACATGCTGGCCTGTGCCGAACGCTGGCGCCAACTGCTACTCGAAGCCGGTGCCGACGAAGCCATGGTGATGCCCTCGCAGGGCAATCCGATGGTGTTTGCCCAAAAGACGGTAAATCCCGAAGCGAAGACCGTCCTCATCTATGCCCACTACGACGTGATGCCTGCCGAACCGCTGGAACTGTGGAAGAGCGCCCCCTTCGAACCCGAAGTGCGCGACGGCCACATCTGGGCCCGCGGTGCCGACGACGACAAAGGGCAGTCGTTCATCCAGGTAAAAGCATTCGAATACTTGGTAAAAAACGGTCTTCTGACACACAACGTGAAGTTCATCTTCGAAGGTGAAGAAGAAATCGGTTCACCCAGTCTGGAAGCTTT
>UMAB01028537.1_pt1 | contig 12037 bp, 7 predicted proteins | sample 1963601 | NCBI WGS metagenome assembly UMAB01 (sample SAMEA4835905, study PRJEB28245) | human gut metagenome | biome: gut microbiome; material: fecal sample | place: Denmark | collected 2008 | reverse complement strand
GCGGCAATCTGCATCACGCAGGTTGCCGCCTTCTCTTTTCTAACTAACTTTCTTATCAACTATTCAAAATGTTATTACCTATATATGGATCCCAGGGCATCCTGCCCTGGATGTAGTCTGTTATTTCAAACGGATGATATTCAGCGAGCTGGCTGGAATCTCTATCGTTGCACCATTCTTCTCTGTAGTTACGTAGTTTTCTACAGGATAGATGTTGGTAGGATTGTCGATGGTATTCTCCTCCAGACCATTCTTGGCAGAAAGGCGGATGAGCTTGCCATTCTTGATTTCCTTGCCCTGAAGATTGATCTTCGCTGTGGTGTGCTCGGTGCTGGTGTTGGCAATCTTCAGGATTACCTCGCCCGTCTGTTCATCAAGTGTGGCTGTAGAGAAGATGCCAGGAAGGGTGTTTGCCTTCAACTTGGTAGAGAATATTTCCTTGCCATCCAACTTGGCGAAGATGCTGTCGCCTACTACTTTCAGCTCGATGTCATACCACTTGCCGGTCTCGATGCTGCCTGGGGTAGTAGCTATCTGACTCTTGGCACCATTCACGATAGACTCTACACCGTGCTGGGTATTGTTCCAGCCACCAAGGTTCAACCAGCAGTAGTTGTTCTTATCCACGTAGTTAAAGATGATGAGGAAACCTTCGTTTCCGGCATCCTTCTTCGCGCGTACCTTATATATATAGCCATTGCTGGTAATCTCGCCTGGGTTCAGACGGATGCAGCTTTCTTCGTTGCTGGTCTGCTTGATGAGGCTACCCTCAGTCTTCCACTGTCCACGGATATCGGTAGGCAACTCCTGCAAGGTCATCGGCAGCGCCTTTCCGTTCTCATCGCTGTATCCCTTGTCCTCAAAAGAAACCTGAGTGCCCCATGTTCCCATACCTACACGGCAGATAGCTGGCTTCACCTGAGTCTGCTCATATTTGTATGGATTCTCCTGGTTCACCTTCAGTACACGGGTACCGATGTTGTTCGCCATCACGTTCTGAACGTAGTAAGATGGAGTTCCGAATACCTTATCAGATGTATATTGAATCATATCCGGTGCCCACATACGGTTGTTGAGGTTGGCGAAGATAGGAGCGTAGGATGCCATGGTCACAACATCAGAATTGTTCTCGATGCCCATCATATAGACAGCCTCACCGAGTGCTGCATCGAGCGAACCCATATTGCCGAAGCCCTGGGTTACGGCATATTCGCCTACATAAATCTCGCTGCCCTTGCGGTCGTAGTTATCATACTTGTTGAAGTTCTCGGCAAACCAGGCAGGATTTCTGTAGTAGTGCTCATCGAGCAGCTCTACGCTCTCGTTGCTTTCCCACTTAGGGTTGTCATCGCCCCAAGCCACCACGTTGCCGATGAGGTGCATCTTAGGATATTTCGCCAATACGGCATCCTTGAACTTCTTGAAGCGCTCGTAGTAGTGGTCGCTCTGAGCCGCAGGATCCGGCTGGTTGTTCTCATTACCAATCTCCAGATACTCGATGTTGTATGGTTCCGGATGACCGTTCTTGGCACGCAGCGCACCATACTTGGAGGTAACAGGACCATTGGCATACTCCAGGGCATTCATGCACTCGTCAATCCAAGGCTGGATGCTATCCACAGGAGTCATACCGCCGTGCCACAAACCTACGTTTACTACATAGAGAGGCTTGGCGTTCAAGTCTTCGGCAAGCTGCAGATACTCATCGAATCCCATACCGTCGCTGGTGCGGTAGCGCCAGTTCACATTCTTATGTCCCGGACGCTCCTCAATAGGACCGATGGTCTTCTCCCAGTGGAATGCATTCTCTGGAGACTCCTGTCCCTCTACGTAGCAGCCGCCTGGGAAGCGGACGAACTTAGGATGGATGTTATAGAGCAGCTGAGCCAAGTCAGGGCGCAAGCCGTTTTCGCGATTCTTGAAAGTAGGAGGGAAGAGGCTTACCACATCGAGAACGATGGTACCCTTTCCGTCGGCTACGAGTTCAAACTGAGCCTTGGCGTCGTTTCCGTTGGCAGTCAACTCAGCCGTATATTTGGTCCACTTCTTGCCAACCTTGGCATTGAGGGTGGTTTCTGCGTAAACCTTATCGCCCTTGGCGTTGGTGAGGCGAGCCTTCAATCCGCCCTTGTAGCTACCCTTAGCCCAGAAAGAGAGTTTATAGGTTCTGCCCTGCACGGCATTGATTCCCCAAAAACCCTCATTGATGAGAGAGGCTGTAGCTGCAGGCTTGGCAGCGATGGTAAGCTGGAGTGCCTTGCCCTGTGCATTGTTGAGCAAACCCTTATTGATGAGTTGTGCATTGATCTTTGCACCTTCCTGAGCGGCAGTTTTCCAGGTAGGAATATTCTTGTCATCGTCTTCGAAAGAACGGTTGCTGATGAGTTCGGCATAGAGACCGCCATCTGCAGCATGGTTGATATCCTCGAAGAAGATACCATAGAGGTTAGGAGATACCTTGATACCTGGGTTAGAGGCATCTACATTGATGGTAACCTGTGCGTTGGCTGCCAAAGCAGAGGCCAACACTGCTGAAAGTAAAATCTGTCTTTTCTTATTCATTTCTTATTCTTAGGTTTGTTTGTTTACTTGTTGGGTTGGCATGAAACCAAGCTAAGCCTAAATTTATGCCGTTATTAATACACAGTTGCAAAAGTACAGAAAAAACACAAAGAAGAGGTGGACAAAAAGCGAATTATAGTGTAAAAGGTGGATTTTCTGATGAAAATCCACCTTAATCATTACTTTTCTTTTCAAAAATCTTGCAAGCCTTGTTGCCTGCTATATAAGCTACGTATGCTTTTATTTGATAGCGAGGATAGGCTTTCTGCATATCTGCGGCATAAGCTTTTACTTGTTGGGCATCTTCTAAGCGTGCCTCTTCCAGATGATCAACGATGCCTGCATCTTTAGACTTGTAATATTTAAACTCAATGATGCGGCAGTCGTTGTGGAATGATGTGCCAGGAATGCCGGTCAAGACTAAGTCGGCACGCCCCGATGGCAAATTCTGTTCGATGGCGAATGTATAGCAATTGCTCAAGTAGCGGCTCAGTAACTCGAAAAATGAACAGCGAATGAAATTCTCGTTCATCTTGTCAAAGGCTTGGGCTGGAAGCTGACCTAAGTATTCCTTAACATAGTTATGGAATAATGGCTCCAGTTCTCTGTCTCTGACAAATGCCTCGTATGCAGGAACAAACTTACGGGCATTGTCGCTGATACTATTCAATTCGTTGTAGTAACTCATATATACACTCTTGGTCGTCAAGTTTGGCAAAGCCATTTTGTAATTGTCCTTCAGGGTGGTCATACCCAAGTAGTAGAGGCTGATAGGGTAGAACTCTGGGGAGAAGAACTTTTGCTTGTTAAACTTGCTGCGTAAATCGGCTTGTGAATAGTACAATTCTCCATCCATCAACAGGCTGTCGAGCATTTCTTTGGCATTGTCAAGCGTGATGGTCAATCTTCTTATCCAACTGGTGTCGGTGCGCAGGTTTTCATCTACCATTTCCGTAGGGATACCACCTCTTAACTCTGCAAAGTTCTTGAGGAAGTAAGTCAGAATGGTAGAGTTGAACAATGGTTCCGCATTTGGTAAAAAGTGGTAACCATCATAATTGTTGAGTATCAGAGTCCACAATTCCTCGAAAGAGGCTTGAGGGCCATATTTATTGATGACATACTTCAGATATTGGGCTGCTTCCTCATGGGTAAAGCCCAATAGATTGGTAAATTCCGGCTTCAGAGTCAACATCTCTGCGATGTTATAGCCACTGGTTAAGTCATCCATGGTGACAGGCAGTACTCCTGTGCAGAAGCAGGTGCGGATGGTTCCTTCGCCAATGCCTGCCTTGATAACCTTGAAGAATGTTCGTAGGAAACTTTCACCTGTGGTCAGGTCCTGGTACAGCGAGTCCTTATAGACAACTAGTAGCTGGTTGGTAAAGTTGTCATATTCATCTATTAATATATAAAGAGGTGGAAGATTATGGGAAGAGATAAACTCGCATACTTCAACCAACATGTTGGAGGCATTGCCATCCTCTCTGAACCTGAAATCTCCAAAAAGGTCTCTGTTGCGTTCCACCAATGTACGGAGTGGACTGCAATTCACGGCGTTGAAGTTCTTCTCGATGTCTTCCTTCTTGCTGGCAACGGAAGTTGTGGAAAAGTCATATCTTACAACGAGATATTGGTTGTGCTCGTTTGTTGGGTGTTCGCCAATCCAAGTTCCACCAAACAATTCTTTGAATTGTGTTGCCATGTTACGGTCGTAATAGTGAGCCAACATGGAAACGAGCAGACTCTTTCCAAATCTGCGAGGACGGAGAAAAACTGGTGCTTTGTAACGCTCAAGCAGTGGAATATAGTTGGTCTTGTCCACATAATAATATCCCTTGTGGCGAATCTCAGCAAAGTTCGCCACAGCGTATGGAACGGTAATATCTGCTTGTGAATATGTCATGGTCTATCTCCTTTTTGTTGCAAATGTACGACTTTTATTTATTACTGCCAAATAAAATAGAAAGATTTTGTTTAATATAGTAGTACCAATCCGGCAAAAGCCGAGTAGAGTATCATGCGGATAGGATTGATCTTCATCACCTTCACGCCGATAAAGGTGGCAAAGAAGAGGGCGATGGAGATGTAGAAATGCCAGGGATTGTCGGGAGTACTGAAGTTCTCGCCATTCATCAGGAGCAGGGCTGCGGCTCCTACCAATCCGACAATGGCAGGACGAAGACCGATGAAGATGCTCTGGACGGCTGAGGTGTTCATATACTTGTACAGCATCTTGCTGATAAGAATCATCAAAACCAAGGATGGGAGAACCAGCGCAAAGGTCGCCATGGCACTTCCGAGTACAGCCATCATGCCACTCATGCCGGCATTATGGACAGCTGTATAGCCACAATAGGTAGCGGTGTTGATACCGATAGGTCCCGGTGTCATCTGAGAAATGGCAACCACATCGGTAAACTCTTGCATCGTCATCCAATGATACTGCGTAACAACCTGTCCCTGAATCAGGGATATCATGGAATAGCCACCTCCGAATCCGAAGATGCCTATCTGAATGAATACGATGAAAAGCTGAAAAAATATCATCATTATGTTTTAAGCTATTTACTTTTTTACCTTTTTACTTTTTTACCCTTTTACCTTTACTCTGTTGGCTGGATAAACTGTCCATAGATGTAGCCACCTACGGCAGCTGCGATAATCACCCAGATTGGGTTGACGCCCAAGAGCCAGATCAGAAGGGCGGATAGAATAGGAATCCAGCAGTTGACAAGCGAAATACCGGCACTCTTGGCAAGCGAGAATGTAGGTACGGCTATCAATGCCACGACGGCAGGACGGATGCCTGCAAACATGGCAGCAACAACCTTGTTGTCTTCAAACTGATGGAAAAACATGGCTATCGCTAAGATAATAAGGAACGATGGCAACGAAGCGCCGAGGGTGCAGACGATGGCTCCCGGTGTCTTTGCCAACTTATATCCGAGCAGGGAACTCATGTTGATGGCCAAGGCGCCCGGACAAACCTGGGTAGTAGCAATGGCATCCAAGAATTCCTCCTTCGTCATCCAATGATGCTTGTCGACGACTTCGGATTCTATAATAGGAATCATGGCATAGCCACCACCAAAGGTGACTATGCCAATCTTCAAAAATGTTTTGAATAATGTAAGATAACTTACGCTATTATTCATTTTTACCTTCTTACTTTTTTACCTTTTTACTTTTTCAAAGCTCTTTCTTCAATCCACTGACGTGCATTGACAAATGCCTCAATCCAAGGAGTTACCTCATCGTTGCGGCGGTCTGCTGGATACCAGGCGTTCTGCCATGGGAAGATGGCACGCTCCAAGTGTGGCATCATAGCCAAGTGGCGACCATCTGCAGAGCAGATACCTGCTACATTGTAGTCACTGCCGTTAGGATTACCTGGATACTCAGCGTAGTTGTACTTCGCAATGATGTTGTAGTGATCCTCTGGCTCTGGCAAGTAGAAACGGCCCTCGCCGTGAGCTACCCAGATACCGAGCTTATCACCGCTCAGGCTACCGAACATCACACTGTCGTTCTGAGGAATGGTCAGACCGAGGAATGTGCTCTCGAACTTCTTGGATGTGTTGTGGCAGAGGTGTGAACGATGCTTGTGCTCAGGATTGATGAGGTTCAACTCAACCATCAGCTGGCAACCGTTACAGATACCGAGTGAAAGGGTATCCTCACGGGCATAGAACTTATCGAGTGCCTCTTTAGCCTTAGGATTGTAGAGGAATGCACCAGCCCAACCCTTGGCAGAACCGAGAACATCGGAGTTAGAGAAACCACCGCAGAATACGATGAAGTTCACATCCTCCAGAGTCTCACGACCGGAAATCAAGTCGGTCATCATCACATCCTTTACATCGAAGCCGGCGAGATACATAGAGTATGCCATCTCACGCTCACCATTGGTACCCTTCTCACGGATGATAGCTGCCTTGATGCCAGATGGCTTGCGACGGTTAGCGTCGAGGCTGTAGCTAGCGAGGGTTCCCTTGAAGCCATAACCGAAGTTCATCTCGATAGGCTGCTTCTTATAGTTGGTGTAACGCTTCTTAGCCATACCATTCATGCTCTGCTTGCGGTCGAGGAGGTAAGATGTCTTATACCAGTCGTCACGCAATGCATCGATATCGAACTCGTGCTCGAAGCCTTCCTTCTTGATGATAATCTTGCGGAGCTCAGGAGCTGGATAACCAATCTTGGCATAACCGATACCATTCTCATCGAAGAATGCTTTCAACTCGTCCTTGTGAGCATCGCTTACCTGGATGACAACACCTGGGTTCTCAGCGAAGAGAGTCTTGATGATGTCGGCATCTGCGATGTCGTGGAGGTTGATCTTCATACCGCCCTCTACGTTGGCGAATGTCATTTCGAGGAGAGTTGTAATCAAACCACCGGCGCTGATATCGTGACCGGCCATAACCCAACCACGGTTGATGAGTTCCTGTACGGCGTTGAAGCAGTCAACGAAGTACTCTGGGTTCTTGACGGTAGGAACATCGCTGCCCACCTTGCCCAGACTCTGAGCGAAAGCAGAACCACCGAGACGCTGCTCGTCGAAACTGAAGTCGATATGGTAGAGGCTAGAGTTCTTGTCGTTTACGAGAACTGGGCTAACCACCTTCTTGACATCTGAAACCTCACCACCGGCACTTACGATAACGGTACCCGGAGCGATGATCTTCTCGCCGTTAGGATACTGCTGGGTCAAAGAGAGAGAGTCCTTACCTGTTGGTACGTTTACGTGGATGGCACAGCAGAAGTCTGACAAAGCCTTCACACCTTCGTACAGACGGGCATCCTCACCCTTCTGACTGCGGCAAGGCCACATCCAGTTGGCTGAGAGGCTGATGCTGTCCATGCCATCTGCCAATGGAGCCCATACGATATTAGTCAATGACTCTGCTACAGAGAGTACTGAACCTGCCTTAGGATCGGCAAGACCAGCCTGAGGTGCATGACCCATTGCAGTTACGATACCCTTCTCGCCACGGTAGTCGAGTGCTACGACACCACAGTCTGAGAGTGGCAACTGAATCTGACCCTGACCCTGCTGACGGGCAATCTTACCTGTTACGGAACGGTCTACCTTGTTGGTCAACCAGTCCTTACAAGCCACAGCCTCCATCTGGAGAACACGCTGCAAGTACTTGTCGAGGTTATCTGCAGAATAAGTTACATCTTCATATTTACGCTCTACGGTCTCATCTACCATTACAGTCTTAGGAGTATGACCGAACATCTGAGCTACATCGAGGTCGAATGGCTTTACGCCGTCAGCCTGCTTGAAGCTGAAGTGAGCATCGCCAGTAGTCTCACCAACCACGTACATTGGAGCACGCTCACGGTCGGCAATCTTCTGAACCTCGCTGATATACTTCTCGTCGATGAGCAAGCCCATGCGCTCCTGGCTCTCGTTGGCGATGATTTCCTTGGCGCTCAAAGTCTTGTCGCCGATAGGCAACTTAGACATGTCGATTTCGCCACCGCACTCTTCTACCAACTCAGAGAGACAGTTCAAGTGACCGGCTGAACCGTGGTCGTGGATGCTGACTACTGGGTTCTCATCGTTCTCAACGAGTGCACGAACCAGGTTGTAGGCACGCTTCTGCATCTCAGGGTTGGCACGCTGAACAGCGTTCAACTCGATACCGTTGCTGTAACGGCCTGTATCTACAGAAGAAACAGAACCACCACCGATACCGATGCGATAGTTATCACCACCTACTACGACAACCTTGTTGCCCTTCTGTGGCTCACCCTTCTTGTAGTCACGCTTCTTGCCGTAGCCTACACCACCAGCAAGCATGATTACCTTATCGTATGCATACTTCTCACCATTCTCCTCGTGCTCGAATGTAAGCACAGAACCGGTGATGAGAGGCTGACCGAACTTGTTACCGAAGTCTGATGCACCGTTAGAAGCCTTGATCAGAATCTGCTCAGGAGTCTGATAGAGCCACTTACGCACTGGCATGATGTCTTCCCAGTCGCGCTCAACATCGCTCTTGCCGTTGTCATCCTTCAGGCGAGGATAAGCAGTCATGTAGCAGGCTGTACCTGCGATAGGCCATGAACCTACACCACCACCCATACGGTCGCGGATTTCACCACCCGTACCGGTAGCAGCACCATTGAAAGGCTCTACAGTAGTAGGGAAGTTGTGAGTCTCAGCCTTCAGAGAGATAACACTCTCGATATCCTTCACCTGGAAGAAATCGCTGGTAGTCTGATCGGCTGGAGCAAACTGCTCGATAACAGGACCCTGAGAGAAAGCCACGTTGTCCTTGTAAGCAGAGAGAATCTTGTTAGGATTCTCGTTGGTGGTCTTCTTGATCATGTTGAAGAGAGAAGACTCCATCTCCTTACCGTCGATGATAAACTGGCCGCCGAAAATCTTGTGGCGGCAGTGCTCTGAGTTGATCTGTGCGAAACCGAAGATTTCGCTGTCGGTGAGAGGGCGTCCGTTCTCTTTCTCCAGCTTGTGGAGATAAGCCATTTCGTCCTCGCTGAGGGCAAGACCCTCTTCCTCGTTGTACTTTTCGAGGTCATCGACGTACTTGATAGGTTCTGGCTGGTGATTCACGGTGAACACATCCTGTCCGATACCGTTGTACATACGCTGGAGCATAGGGTCGTGCTCAGCGTCTTCGCTATCTACAGGGAAGTACTCCTCGATACGCGAAATGCCGTTAAGACTCATGTTCTGAGTAATCTCAACGGCATTCGTACTCCAAGGAGTAATCATTTCACGGCGTGGACCGACATAGAAGCCCTGCAACTGCTGGGCGTCCTCTAAAGTCGCGTCACCATAAAGCCAACAAAGTTCATTGATTTCGTCCTGAGATGGTTTGTGGTCAATCTCGGTCGCAATCACACTCTTAGATGGAGTTCTAAAAAAAAGAATCATACTTGCTTTCTTTTATATTATTAATGTATTTATTTCTTTTCGAGTGCAAAGATAGTGCAATTTCAAGACACTACAAAATAAAACACTGTTTTTTATGTTTTTTTTGTTGAGATTTGGGCTATTCTTACCTTGAGAGGCTACATTTGACGGTTTAGCTATAAGAAAAGTGCTTTCTGTTGCCTTTTTTGGTTAAAAAGGTGATAAATAAAGATTTAGAGGTTAAAAATGTCTAAATGCATTTGACAAATATTGTTTATTCGAGTCTTATCTGTAACTTTGCAAGTGAAAGAAGTGAATCAGTTTCTATAATGCCCTAAAATGTAGAAGTTTCCGGATAACGGATGAAAGCCGGGAGAACTCTAATATAATAGAAGGTAGAAAGCGACGTTAAGATATACTATAATCAATTAATAATAACAAGAAAATTTAAATTAGAAAGAATATGAAACAGACAAAGTTAATGGTAATGGCAATGATGGCTGTAGCTCTGATGGCTACAAGCTGTGCAAGTAAGAAGGATCTTCAGAATTGCCAGAATGAGAATAAGGAATTGTCAAGCAACTATCAGGCTACCAAGGAAAAACTGGCAGCTACAGAGGCTAGTCTGGCAGCTGCCCAGGAGCAGCTCGCTACTGCAAAGAGCGATTACGCTAAGTTGCAGAACTCACTTGACAAGAGTTTGAACAATGCAAGCCAGAACAATGTGAGCATTGAGAAACTCGTTGACCAGATCAACGAGAGTAACCAGTATATCCGCCACCTGGTTGAGGTAAAGAGCAAGAGCGATTCGCTCAACATGGTTCTTACCAACAACCTGACCCGCTCTTTGAGCAAGGAAGAGATGAAGGAGGTTGATGTTCAGGTTCTGAAGGGTGTAGTTTACATCTCTCTGGCTGACAATATGCTCTATCAGAGTGGTAGCTATGAGGTGAACAGCCGTGCTCAGGAAACATTGAGCAAGATTGCTAAGATCATCACAGACTACAAGGATTACGATGTGCTCGTAGAGGGTAATACCGATAACGTACCAGTAAGCACTACAAGTGCCAAGATGAAGAATATCCGCAACAACTGGGACCTCTCTGCTCTCCGTGCAGCTTCTGTTGTTCAGTACTTGCAGGATCACTTCGGTGTAAATCCTAAGCGCCTTACTGCTGGTGGCCGTGGTGAGTACAACCCTGTAACAACTAACGATACAGAGGTAGGCAAGCAGCGCAACCGCCGCACTCAGATTATCATCACTCCTAAGCTCGACCAGTTCATGGACTTGATCGACAAGGCTCCAGAGGAGAAGTAAAAAGGCTATTTAAAGGTAAAAAGGTAAAAGGGTAAAAAAGTAAATAGATGAGGCATCAATGAGTTGTTAAAGACTTATTGGTGCCTTTTTAGGTATAAATATACAGGTTTTATGTTTTGAGTACGTAAAAAAGTGCTTTTTGTTATCATTTTGCTAGAATTATTCTTAATTTCCTTTCTTTTCTTGATTATTTTTATTAATTTTGCAGGCAAAATATCAAGGGTACACTTGGCTGCCCTGATCATTGTACATTGTAAATTATTAATTATACATTATATTGTGTTATGGAAAAGATTAAGATGACAACTCCATTGGTAGAGATGGACGGTGATGAGATGACAAGAATTCTCTGGAAGATGATTAAGGACGAACTGATTCTTCCTTTCGTTGATTTGAAGTCTGAGTATTATGATCTCGGTCTGCCTTATCGCGACCAGACCAATGACCAGGTAACCATCGACTCTGCTGAGGCGGCTAAGAAATATGGCGTGGCTGTGAAGTGTGCTACTATCACTCCTAATGCACAGCGTATGGACGAGTATAAACTCCACAAAATGTGGAAGAGCCCTAATGGAACTATCCGTAGCATCATGGACGGTACCGTATTCCGTGCTCCTATCACCATCCCAAGTATCCACCCTTGTGTAAAGAACTGGGAGAAGCCTATTACCATCGCCCGTCATGCTTACGGCGATGTGTACAAGAGCGTGGAACTTCGTGCTGATGAGCCAGGTACAGCCAAACTCGTGTTCGAGGGTAAGAGCGGCAAGAAGCAGGAGATAGAGATTCATTCTTTCGATGGCGCTGGCGTTATCCAGGGCATGCACAATACTGATAAGAGTATCCGCAGCTTTGCTCACAGCTGTTTCAAGTTTGCCATTGATACCAAGCAGGATCTCTGGTTTGCTACCAAGGATACCATCTCTAAGACTTATGATGCCCAGTTCCGCAAGATCTTTGAGGAAGTATATGAGAGCGATTATAAAGAGAAGTTTGCAGAACTCGGTATCGAGTATTTCTATACATTGATTGATGATGCAGTGGCTCGTGTTATCCGCAGCAAGGGCGGCTTTATCTGGGCTTGCAAGAACTATGACGGTGATGTGATGAGCGATATGCTCAGTACAGCTTTCGGTTCTCTGGCAATGATGACTTCCGTATTGGTTTCTCCTGACGGCAAGTATGAGTATGAGGCAGCTCATGGTACTGTGACCCGTCACTACTATCGTTATCTGAAGGGTGAAGATACATCTACCAACCCT
>UMAB01018439.1_pt1 | contig 12221 bp, 10 predicted proteins | sample 1963601 | NCBI WGS metagenome assembly UMAB01 (sample SAMEA4835905, study PRJEB28245) | human gut metagenome | biome: gut microbiome; material: fecal sample | place: Denmark | collected 2008 | reverse complement strand
TTTGTGAACCGGAAGCAATGATCAAATTAATGCCCGATGTCGTGGCATTTTTTGCAGCCTGAATTTTTGTAAACATGCCACCGGTGCCAACGCAGCTGCCGGCGCCTCCGGCGCTCGCTTCAATCTCCGGCGTAATCTCTTCAACCCGAGAGACCAATCGGGCGTCGGGATGCGTCTGCGGATTGGCTGTATAAAGGCCATCCACATCGGACAAAATGATGACCAAATCCGCATCAACAATACTTGCTACCAAAGCGCTCATATTGTCGTTATCACCGATTTTTAATTCATCCAGTGCGACGACGTCATTTTCATTGACGATTGGAATGACGCGGCGTTTTAGCAACTCCATAAATGTATTTCGGGCATTGGTATAACGGTGGCGGTCAATTGTCTCCATGCGGGTCAAAAGCACTTGAGCGACCACTTGCCCGTATTCAGCAAAGATTTTTTCATAGGTGTGCATCAAAATGCCTTGACCCACGGCAGCCGCTGCCTGCTTACCCGGAATCGTTTTCGGCTTTTCCGGCAACCCCAAACGATCAACACCAACGGCCACCGCGCCTGACGTGACCAAAATCATTTCCTTACCTTGATTTTGCCAATCAGCCAATTCACGAGCCAATTTATCAATGCGGGCAAAATCACATTTACCGTTGGCGTGTGTAATGGTGCTACTGCCCACTTTCACCACGATGCGTTTGGCGTCTTTCAAATCTTTGCGTTCAACTAACATCTTTTGCTTTATTTAGATCAATGGAAATTTTTATTATACGTGCCGCAGACGCAAAAGCCCCGACCATTAGGTCGAGGCTTTCGAGTCTAATCAGTTTGTCAACGTTTTCTTAGTTATTAAGAAAATCATAGGCCACTTGCACGTGAGTCATCGCTCCGTTAATCAGAGCATCTTCGTCCACTTTGTAGCAGCCAGAGTGTTGAGCATGAACAGCGTCACAAGCGGGATTGCCGACACCAAACAAAGCCATCACACCCGGCACTTTTTGCTGATAGTAGGCGAAGTCTTCTCCGCCCATCGTAATCGGATAGTCGCAGAAGAAATCGTCACCCAAAATTTTCTTGGCACTAGCTCGAACGGACTGAGCCAATTTGACATCGTTGATCGTGGGTGGCACCAATTCCTCATATGTCAACGTTGCTTTACCGCGCATGGCCTTTGCCGTTTCTTCCACAACTCGCTTCATGGCTTCGGGGAATTGAGCGCGCACTTCGTTGCTGAAGCAACGTGTGGTTCCGGTTAATTTCGCTGAACCGGAAACAACATTCCAACGGGTGCCGCCTTCAATCGTACCCACAGTCAAAACCGCCGTTTCAACCGGAGAAATTTCACGGCTTACAACCGTTTGCAGGTTTTGAACAATGGCTGCGCTCATCACAATGGCATCTGCGCACAAATGCGGTGTTGCACCGTGACCGCCCTTGCCTTCAATGTTGACTTCAAAGCGATCTCCCGAAGCCATCGTGGCACCTTCACGAACGGAAATTTTTCCACTCGGAATATCAGACCAGACGTGCATACCAAACGCTGCGTCCACGCCATCGAGCGCACCTTCTTCAATCATTGAGCAGGCGCCTTTACCGATTTCTTCGGCAGGTTGGAAAGCACAAACTACGGTGCCTGCCAATTCATCTTTGATGTCATTGAGCATCAAAGCAGCTGTAAGCAGCATGGAGATATGGCAGTCGTGACCGCAGGCGTGCATCACACCGGGATTTTTACTGGCAAATTCATAGCCGGTTTCTTCATTGACGGTTAATGCGTCAATGTCACCACGAAGCAAAATGGTCTTACCGGGCTTAGCCCCCTTAATCGTGGCAAGCGTTCCCGTCTTCATGCCACATTCACGCCATTGAATACCATGCTTATCCAACTCTTCACGAATATGCTTGGCGGTACCGAACTCCTGTCCGCTTACTTCAGGATAAGCGTGAAACCAACGACGTTGTTCAATGAGATAATCGTGGTATTTCTTACCAAGTGCTTGAATATCCATTTTGTCATCCTTTCAAAATGAACCAAGGCGCCAGCAAGCGCCTTGGTGACAAGTAAATTAGAACAGATTCACAAAGAAGCCGGCCAAGATCACGGAAGTAATGGTCACAGTGACAAAACCGCCAATGATCATCGAGGGGAACATCTTGCTCATCAAGAACTCATGTTCTTCAGGCGTCTTAGCCATCGCCTTACAGGTCGATTCCGTAATGATGGCATTAAACGGGAAGCCATAGAGCGCGGTCAAACAATTGCAGAAACTCAACGGGAAGGAGAGCTTCATAACTTTGGCAGCAACCCAAGCGAAAACAGCCATCCCGAAGACGCCAACCACAATCAAACCAACCATCGGCAAAATAATGGAGGTCAACATTTCAGGCGTGCAATCCTTAAGTCCTTCGAAGACGAACATTGTCAAGGCGAACATCAAAATGTTAAAGGAATTGCAACGGTGCAAAATATCGGTTTCCAAAAAGCCTAAAGAGCAGAAAACCACACCAAAGATCAAAGCCCACACAGCGCCGCTAATACCGGTGAAGCCACCCACCATCATGGATAACCATGCCACCATGCCAATCTTGGTGAGCATCACAATCGGGCTATTTAATGAATCAGGCAATGCCAAAGGACCACGACGTTCGCTTGAAGGCAAAGAGGTCACATTCTTTGCGGCAGAAAGCTCGTCTTTGGTAACGCGTTCACCCGAACGATACTCTTGTAAGAGCTTGGCGCCTTCAGCCTTCATGAAAATAGCGGTCAAAGGATAACCGGCAAAACCCTGAACACAGTACATCGTAATGGCAAACACAGCCGCAGACGTTAAACCGTGTTCAGTGGCCGCTTGCTGCATAATCGTTGCGGCGACAATACCACCGGTGAGCGGCGGAAGACCGGCCACAATGTAAGCCCAATCCATAAAGAGCGGGCACAAAAGCAAGGCAAAAATACACATACCCGCCAAGCCCACAAGACACATCACCACCGTTTTCCATTGTTCCATCAAGGTTTTCAGGCTGATGACCGTGCCCATGTGAACAATCAACAAGTAAATACCCAACGTGGCGCCAAAGGGCGTCAGGAATGAATCTTTAACCAAATCATAGGGAATGACGGTCCAATAGCCCACCAACAACAAGCAGGCTGAAACGAATACCGATGGAATCCACGCTTTGGTCCAAGTGGAAACAAGTTCACCGATGATCACGATGAAACCACAAATACAGAATGCAGCTAAAAAGTTATACATAAGAGACTCTTTCAATAGTCAACCAATTAATGGGGCATCTGTCATGAAACGATGCCTCGTCTCATTATATGTAAGGGCCTTTGCCTTGATTGACGGGCTTTCTAGTGAAATTAACCTAGTTATGAAGGTTTCCTAAGCATGATCACTTAGGAAAAAATCTGAATAGAGAGAAAAGAAATACAAATTAAAGGAAATTGTTGACACATATGGAAAGAGGATTTCGGAAAAACTCCGGAATCCTCTATCTGAACTTAGGTTGACGTAGAGAAACGTTTAAGCTTCTTGCACAGCGCCGTCCACTCGCAAACGCATCTCTTTGCCCGCTTTAAAGTGCGGCACGTATTTTGCTGGCACCACCACGCTCTCTCCGCTCTTGGGATTGCGTCCCAAACGTTCAGGGCGATAGTTCAGGCAAAAACTGCCGAAACCGCGGATCTCAATGCGGCTACCCGTGGCCATAGCCAAAGTCATCGCATCAAGGACCGCCTTAACGGATTCGTCAACATCACGCGCTGTCAACCGCGCGTTTTTATTTGCGAGCCGTTCAATCAGCTCGGATTTCGTCATGGCATCCACCATGCTTCTCCGATTACTTTTGTTCGAGCTTAGCCTTCAACAAGGCACCCAAGTTGGTCGTACCGGAAGCGCCTTGAGCGTCTTGGTTCATGCGATCCAAGGCTTGGCGAGCTTCGCTGGCATCCTTCGCTTTAACAGACAATTGGATGCTACGGTTCTTACGGTCGATGCTGATGATTTGAGCCGTCACCGTATCACCTTCCTTCAATTGCGTCGTAGCGTCTTCAACGCGTTCGGAAGAGATTTCGGAGGCGCGCAAATAACCTTCAGTTTCATCGCCCAAGTCAATCACGGCGCCCTTGGCGTCAACGCTCTTGACCGTACCGGTAACAACGGAACCCTTTTCATGCGTGCTCGTGAAGTTGCTGAACGGGTCACCGCTCAATTGCTTCACGCCCAAGCTGATGCGTTCACGTTCGGTATCAATGCCGAGCACAACGGCTTGAACTTCGTCACCCTTCTTGTACTTGCGAACAGCTTCTTCGCCTTGTTCGGTCCAAGAGAGATCAGACAAGTGCACCAAACCATCGATGCCGCCCGTCAAACCAATGAACACACCGAAATCGGTGATGGACTTGATTTGGCCGGTAACCTTGTCACCCTTCTTATGGCTTTGAGCAAATTCTTCCCAAGGATTGGGTTTGCATTGCTTCATACCCAAGGAAATACGACGACGTTCTTCGTCGATTTCGAGAACCATCACTTCAACGTCATCGCCCAATTGGACAACCTTCTTCGGATCGACGTTCTTGTTGGTCCAATCCATTTCGGAGACGTGCACCAAACCTTCGATGCCGGCTTCGATTTCAACAAAGGCACCGTAGTCGGTGATGTTGGTGATCTTGCCGAACAAGCGGGTTCCCTTCGGATAGCGGCGAGCAATGCCGATCCAAGGATCTTCGCCCAATTGTTTCAAGCCCAAAGACACGCGGTTCTTTTCTTGATCGAACTTGAGAACCTTGGCTTCGAGTTCTTGACCGACTTGAACCACTTCGCTCGGGTGGCGAACACGACGCCAGGCGAGATCGGTGATGTGCAACAAGCCGTCAATGCCGCCCAAATCAACAAAGGCACCGTAATCGGTGATGTTCTTGACGATGCCCTTAACAATGGCGCCTTCCTTGAGCGTATCCATGAGCTTGGCGCGTTCTTCGCCCATACTGGCTTCAACCACGGCACGGCGGGAAACAACAACGTTGTTGCGCTTGCGGTCGAGCTTGATGACCTTGAATTCCATGGTCTTGCCTTCGTAGGGCGTGGTGTCCTTAACAGGACGGGTGTCAACCAAGGAGCCCGGCAAGAAGGCACGGATACCGTTGGTCATAACCGTGAGACCGCCCTTGACCTTGCCCGTGATCGTACCGGTAACGAGTTCGCCGGATTCGAGGGCTTTTTCAAGGTTCATCCAAGCGGCAAGACGCTTGGCCTTGTCGCGAGACAAAATCGTATCACCGTAGCCGTTTTCGACTTGTTCAATCGCCACAGCCACGAAATCACCCGGCTTCACGGTGACTTCACCGCGATCGTCCTTGAATTCTTCGATAGGCACATAGGCTTCGGACTTCAAGCCGGCGTTCACGACCACAAAGTTGTAGTCCACGCGCACGACTTCAGCCGTGATGACTTCGCCTTGGCGCATTTCTTGACGAGCTAAGCTTTCTTCAAAAAGCTGAGCAAAAGACTCGGGTTGGTTAATATTTTCAGACATGAGTTAATTTAAAAATACAGTGCTCTTCCAGTAAGTGGAAAATGCACCGGGTTAAAAAACCGGGCCGGCCCCATTGCCGGTTTGCCGGGCGGTTGGCTGCAAGAACCAACCTATTTGGTAAGAGACCGGTACCACTGCAGCACCTGTCCCACCGTTGCTTCAATCGTCAATTCTGACGAATCGAGGATCTTGGCATCTTTTGCGGGCGCAAGAGGACTCACGGCACGTTGCATATCGCGCCGATCCCGCTCCTCTAGATCCCGGGTAAGGGTGTCGATATTAGCAACAATTCCTTTTTCTTTCAACTGATTAAAGCGTCTTTGCGCACGTGCTTGAGCACTTGCCGTTAAAAAAACTTTAAGCGGTGCATCCGGGAAAATCACGCTGCCCATGTCGCGCCCATCGGCGACTAAACCAGGAAGGCGACGAGCCCGTTTTTGCACATCCAAAAGCGCTTGGCGCACTGCCGGCAAAGAGGCAACTTTGCTAGCGGCCACTCCGACTTCTTCGGCCCGAATTTTGTCGGTTACGTCTTCACGATCTAAATAGATCTTTCCGTCTTCAAACAAGGGGGCCAAATGGGCGGCCGTCTGAGCCAAGGCTGACTCATCGGTCAAGTCAATTTTTTCCTTTAAGGCTTTATAGGCGCAAAGTCTGTAAAGAGCGCCGCTATCGAGGTAATGAAAACCCAGAGCTCGAGCCACCCTGGCCGCCACGGTTCCTTTACCGGAAGCTGTCGGCCCATCAATCGTAATTACTGGAATCATTTTGCATAAAAGGGCCCGCCTTTCGGTCGGGCCCATCAATCATTTATTAAATGGATTGGACAGGATCTGCTTCGGAAGACGCAGGAGCCTTAGCAGCCTCTTGGGCTTCTTCGGACTTTTCTTCCTCAACATCTTCTTCTGCAATTCGCTGAACAGCAACTAAGCTGTCATCCTTCAAGCCAATCAGTGTCACACCCTGTGTTGCCCGTTTCAAAACAGAGATATCCGAAACGGGAGTGCGAACAATCTTGCCTTTTTGAGTCAAGAGCATGACTTCATCGGCGTCGTTAACAAGTGTCGCTGCCACCACTTTGCCGTTTCTGTCACTGGTTTGAATAGCAATCATGCCCTTGGTGCCGCGACCATGACGAGTGTATTCACTCACCAGCGTGCGCTTGCCGAAACCATTTTCGGTGGCCGTCAAGACGGTCTGCTCTTCGCTGTCGGCCACGAGCATGGCGATCACTTTCTGTCCGTCTTCAAGCGCCATGCCCTTGACTCCTCGGGCACCACGCCCCATCGGACGAACATCGGCTTCGCTGAAACGAACAGCCTTACCCGCATCGGAAAAGAGCATGACATCGTGCTCACCATCGGTGATAGCCACACCGATCAGGTGATCACCATCATCAAGCCCCGCGGCATTAATGCCGGAGCGACGCACATTGGCAAAATCCTTCAAACGTGTCTTTTTGACCACACCGTTGGCCGTGGCCATAAAGACGTAATGTTTGTCATCAAAATCTTCAATGGGCAGCACAACCGTGATGCGCTCACCTTCAGACAACGGAACCGAGTTAATGATCGGCCGTCCTTTGGAGGTTCTTGAGCCTTCAGGCAACGCATACACATCCAGGCAATACATCCGACCAAAGTCGGAGAAGCAAAGAATTCGGTCATGCGAATTGGCGATAAAGAGCTGATCGATCATATCGCCTTCTTTCATCGTCGCCGCCTTCTTACCTTGACCGCCACGGCGCTGAGCCTGGTAGTCAGAGAGCTGTTGGCTCTTGATGTAGCCATCGCGCGTCATGGTCACCACCATTTCACGACGCGGGATTAAATCACGCGGGTTGAAATTGGGGTCACCGGTCGGATCTATTTCAGAGCGGCGGTCGTCGCCATATTCATTCTTAATTTCGATTAAGTCATCTTCAATGATCTGACGAACACGATCAGGTTTATCAAGAATATCGAGAAGATCAGCGATGGTATCCACAACGCTCTTATATTCTTGAATGATCTTGTCTTGTTCCAAGCCCGTTAAGCGTTGCAGACGCATCTGCAAAATACTATCGGCCTGGGTCTCACTTAAATAGTACAAGCCGTCGGGACGACGTCCGTAAAGCGGATCAAGCCCTTCGGGGCGATAGTCATTTTTATGTTCGCCGGCACGGTCAAGCAACTCACCGACCAAGGCAGAATTCCAACCACGGCCCATCAAACCAGCCTTGGCAACGTCCGGTGTAGGAGCTGCGCGAATAATGGCCAAAAAGTCATCAATATTGGCTAAAGCGACCGCCAAGCCTTCCAAAACGTGGCCGCGTGAGCGATTTTCACGCAAATCGAACAAGCAACGACGAGTCACCACTTCGCGGCGATGCATCAGGAAAGCTTCAATAATTTGCTTAAGGTTAAGCAACTGCGGCTGACCGTCAACCAAGGCCACCATGTTGATGCCAAAGGAATCTTGAAGCTGAGTGAGCTTATAGAGGTTATTTAAAACCACATCGGCCACAACTCCGGCCTTCAGATCGATCACTACACGCACACCGTCCTTGTCGGTTTCATCGCGCAAATCCGAGATACCTTCGATTCTCTTATCGTTGATGAGGTGAGCGATGCTTTCAACTAAGACTCGCTTATTGACCTGATACGGAATTTCATCGACCACAATGCGCGTGCGACGTCCATGATCAAATTCTTCATAGTGCGTTTTCGCGCGCATGAGAACACGACCACGACCCGTACGATAACCTTCAATCACTCCCTTGAGACCGAAGATGATGCCCCCGGTGGGAAAGTCCGGAGCCGGCACGAATTTAATCAGATCATCAACCGTGGCATCCGGGTGATTGAGTAAATGCACACAAGCGTCAATTGATTCACGCAAATTGTGCGGAGGAATATTGGTAGCCATACCGACAGCAATACCTGCGCTGCCATTAATGAGTAAATGCGGCAAGCGGGTCGGCAAAACCGTCGGTTCTTTTTCGGTATTGTCGTAGTTAGGAATAAAGTCAACCGTGTCTTTGCGAATGTCGGCGAGCATTTCGCCGGCAAGCTTTTGAAGCTTGACTTCGGTGTAACGCATGGCCGCGGCGGAGTCACCGTCAAGACTACCGAAGTTACCCTGACCGTAAACCAGCGGATAGCGAAGCGAGAACGGTTGAGCCATACGAACAATCGTATTGTAGGCAGCCGTATCACCATGAGGGTGATATTTACCGATCACATCACCGACAACACGAGCAGATTTCTTGGTGGGACGAGAGTAAGTGTTACCCATTTGCTCCATCGCGTAAAGCACGCGACGGTGAACGGGCTTCAAACCGTCCCGAACGTCCGGCAAAGCGCGGCCCACAATCACGCTCATTGCGTAATCCAAATAAGCACGCTTCATTTCGGTTTCCAAAGAAACCGGTAATAACTCTTGTGCAATATTGAGCATGGAGCCCGGAATGTTGGAATCGTTCGATTCTTCGGCAGTTACGTTCTCTTCGTTATTCTTAATATCTTCGTTATCAGACATCGATTAACTATCCATCATTTGAAATTTTTAACCTGTTAATTTTATCAGGATTTTCTCAAAAATGCCCGTATCCAAAAAGTTATTTTTCTTTTTATTTTCAATGAGTTAGATAACATCAAAATGTTAAAAATTACGAAAAAAGCCAAAAAGGACAGATTTTGTCAGTCTGACATACAATTCGTCATACGATTTCTATAGGTTAGAAAAGGCTGTTTATGCACGTTCACACCATCATCGAAGCGGGCTGGGTAATGCCCATGGCCCCTAAAGGCGCTCTTTTAACCCGTCACAGTGTTCTGATTGACGAAGGGAAAATTGTGGCGGTTGTTCCCACCCATGAAACTCAAGGGATCGAAGCCAAAGAAATTATCCGTCTGCCTGATCATATCGTTTTACCCGGTTTTGTAAACGCCCATACCCACGCTCCCATGCACTTATTGCGGGGAATGGGAGCGGATCTTCCCTTAATGGACTGGCTTCAAACAAAAATTTGGCCTGCAGAGGGCAAACTCATGAGCCCAGAATTTTGCTATGAAGGCTCTCTTATTGCCGGGGCAGAAATGGTTGAATCCGGCATCACGTGTGCAAGCGACCACTATTTTTTCAGTGAGGATGTAGCCCGCGGTCTTACAGAAACCGGCATTAAATGTTCCGTCTCAGGAATTGTGATCGGCTTTCCTTCGGCTATGGCCAAAAACACAGATGAATACATCCGGTGTGCCGAAGCGCTCTTTGAACGTTTTGCCAACGATCCCAATATCAGAGTAACCGTTGGTCCTCACGCGCCCTACACAGTCGATGATGATGCGCTCACCAAAGTGCGTGATTTGGCTCACAAACACAACGCACGGATCCATATGCATGTGGACGAAACGCAAACCGAAATCGAAGGTTCACTCAAGCAATATGGCGTGCGTCCATTACAGCGCCTTCAAAATTTGGGACTATTGGATGAACGATTTATTTCCGTGCATACGGTTTGTGCCGATGACGCTGAATTAGAACTTCTTGCCCGCGCCCGAGCAAGCGTCGTGCACTGCCCGTGTTCAAATTTGAAATTAGCCAGCGGCTTTTCTCCTGTTGCCAAAATGATGGCTCTCGGCATCAATGTTTCGATGGGCACTGACGGAGTTGCCAGCAATGACAAGGTGGACCTTTTAGGCGAAACACGTCTGGCGGCTATGTTGGGCAAAGCCGTATGCCAGGACACCACTCAAATGAAAGTGGCCGATATGCTTTATGCGGCCACCATGGGGGGAGCTAAAGCTTTGGGCTGGGATGACCGGATCGGCTCGTTGGAAAAAGGCAAAGACGCCGATTTGATAGCAGTTGACCTTGGCAACATTGATGCGTTGCCTGTTTTCGATCCAGCCTCGCAGCTTTTGTATAGCGCGGGACGCGAAGATATCAGTCATGTTTGGGTTAATGGCAAAATTGTTGTCAAAAAGCAACAACAGGAAGCTCTCCGACCTTTGAGTCGAGAAAATGCACAGAAACTAACAAAAACGTGGCAGAATAGAATTTAGTTTAGGTAAGTGTCCCCAAAAGGCCACTCGCGAGGGCGGTGGGATGCGAGCCAGACGTGTGCGGTCGTCTGTTGTTTACCGCAGTAAATCCAATTGGAGAAAATAATTATGAAAAAAACATTAGCTTTGAGCGCCGCCTTGGCCGCTTTGCTCGCTACGAGCGGTATGGCCAGCGCTGCCGACGTTTTCCCGTATGTTAAGTCCACGACCGGTCAAACCGTGATGAGCAACTACGACCTCTGCTGGCGTACCGGCTTCTGGACGCCCGCTCTTGCCGAAGGCATCGAATGCGACGCTGACATCGCCAACAGCGGCAAGATCGTTTTGGCCGCTGACACGCTCTTTGACTTGAACTCCGCCAAGGTTAAGCCCGAAGGCGTCAAGATGCTCAACGAATTGGTCGCTCGTATGTCCGGCTTGAACGTTGACGTCGTGATGGCTACCGGTTACACCGACGTGACGGGTCCGGCTTCCTTCAACCAAACGTTGAGCGAACGCCGTGCTGCTGCCGTTAAGTCCTACATGGTTGCCCAAGGCGTTCCGGCTGACAAGATCCAAACCGAAGGCAAAGCCTCCGCTGATCCTGTCGTGACCTGCGAAGACACCGGCTCTAAGGCTGACTTGGTTGCCTGCTTGGCCCCGAACCGCCGCGCTGTCGTTGAAGTGGTTGGCACCCGCGCTCAATAATTGATGAGACAGTCTCATTGATTTGAATTAAAAGGCGCTTCGCTTCGGAGCGCCTTTTTTAGTGAACGTTTTGTAATGAGATGAATAATGCCTCTGGTTCTGTTTGATTTGGACGGCACACTCGTAGATAGCGCCCCTGATCTTTGCGCCTCCTTAAACCGTATCCGTCAATCGGAAAATCTGGCTCCCCTTCCATACAACGTACTCAGAGAATTCGCAGGCTCCGGAGCAAGAGGGCTTCTTAAGATTGGCTTTGGCATTACCGACCAGGATCCTCGCTTTCCTGAACTCAAAGAACGATTTTTGTCGGACTACCAAAACCATTGTGCAGAAAAAGTTTGCTGCTTCGATGGTATCGAACAAACACTCGAAGAGATAGAAAATGCCGGCTGGCAATGGGGCGTCGTTACCAATAAATTCAGCAATTTCACTATTCCCATTATGAAAAAGCTAGGCTTGCACGATCGTGCCTGCGTCATCATCAGTGGGGATGAAACCGGGAAACTCAAACCTCATCCCGACAATATGTTGGTCGCCTTACATAAAATGCACGCCTTGCCGCAAGAAACACCCTACGTTGGCGATGACATTCGTGATGCCAAAGTCGCTCAAACCCTGGGAATGCCTTTTGCCGCGGCCACTTGGGGTTACCTCAGACAAGATTTTCCAATCGATGAATGGCGTACTCATCTTGTTGCGCATCACCCGCGGGAGCTTATCGGCTGGCTAAAAGTCTTACAAGCTAAATAACTTAAGATTGAAACAATATTTCTGCACTACAATGGCCGACGTACCCGAAAGAATTAAGGGTAAAGACGGAAAAACTGGGAAAACGATAAAATCTTCGCTCTTAACTTATCGCTTCTCTCTTTAAGCTTTGTATTTGTGTTTTTCCCGCCAAAAAAGAACTCGGACGGGAGAATAGGAGAAAAAAATGAAATCTGTGCT